>Ga0315548_1000792_pt1 | contig 28546 bp, 21 predicted proteins | sample SalMarSW160110MG_2_FD_202540 | JGI IMG/M metagenome (GOLD analysis project Ga0315548, IMG submission 202540) | Salt marsh sediment microbial communities from the Plum Island Ecosystem LTER, Massachusetts, United States - Salt Marsh Sediment SW1601-110 ... | reverse complement strand
ATAATTGGCCTGGATGGGATGGCTACGATGATGACGAAGATATGTACGCCTTTATCGGAACAGCCACGGCAGATGAGAAATTCGGAAGAATTGTCCTGGAAAGTACTGCCGACCCATGCAATCCGGCAGGCCAACCTTTTGCGTTTGTCAACGCCCTGGTAGTGGTTCCGTTTGGCGATTTCGTCCCGGTAAAATATGCCCACCGTCCTGTCCCATTTGATGGGCAAGAAGACATACCTGCAGATGTGATCCTAAGCTGGATATCAGCTGGAGCATTTACACCTACACACGATATATATTTAGGTACCAGTGAAACAGCAGTAACCGATGCGAACAGAAACAATCCTCTGGGCGTCCTGGTTAGTCAAAACCAGTCAACTACTATTTATGACCCTACCTGCTTTTTTGACTTAAACACAACTTACTACTGGCGAGTCGATGAAGTCAATGATGCACCTGACTCAATATTTGAAGGCGATGTCTGTAGTTTTAAGACAGCATCGTATGCTGTTTTAGAGAATTTTGATTCATATGCGGACAACACAGCCCTGCGGAATGTATGGCGAGACTATTGGACTAACGGCACCAGTGCGGAAGTTTCTGTAGAGAGAACTATCGTTCGTGATGGTAATTCAATGAGGTATTGGTACAAAAATAACCTTCCACCATATTATTCCGAGACTTATCTGGATGTTGCTGATTTGGGAATCGACCCGAATTGGCTTGGCATCGGGGCTGAAGCATTGGTGCTGCAATTCCATGTGGAACCAAATAATCCTTTTAGTGAGCAGATGTACGTGAAGCTGACGGACTGTGACAACCCCGCGAGGACCGCAACTGTAATGTATAGCGATACAAACAATGTCAGGCTGAAACGGTGGAACAGGTGGAGTATTGCGTTTACAGAGTTCACAGATGTGAACCTGGCCAATGTTGCGAGGATTACCGTCGGTTTTGGTGATGGCAGCCCTGGAGATGCGGATATTGTATACTTTGAAGATATCACGATTGGTAAAAAAGTCGTGGTATTACCTGAGATTACCGGTGAGGTTCGTATTAATACCGTTTATCAGGAGCTTGAAGGTTTTGGAGCTGCCGGCGGCTGGGAAGAGAATTGGGTGTTGGGGATTCCCCAGCCTACAAGAAACAGCTTTTATGATACTGTATTTAATGAATTAGGTCTTGATATTTACAGGTTACGAAACACTTATGGTTACGACAGCAGCTATATAAATAATTCAGCCGAAATCGTCACAGCCGCAAAGCAACGCAATCCATCGTTAAAGATTTTAATTTCCGCTTGGTCACCGCAGGCCTCCCTCAAAAGCAATGGCCAAATATATGGTGGAAGTGACGCAACACTTGCCAAAGACCCTGCCGACCCAAATAACAGCCCCCCTTACTATTACGTATACAAAAAGTATGCAAAATGGTGGGCAGATAGTCTGGTTGCCTGGGGTAATAAAGGCGTAGTTGCCGACTATGCGGGTATGCAAAATGAACCTGACTATGATGCAAGTTGGGATTCGTGCAGGTTCGGCCCAACAGAGAATTCAATTGTCGCCGGCTTTAACAAAGCCTTTGAGGAGGTTTATCAGAAGCTGTATTCGCAAATGGGAACGAATATGCCGAAGCTGCTCGCTCCTGAGAGCGTCGGTATCTACAATAGCCCCCTCTACACATATATCGATAATCTTATCGATAACAGTCACGCTTATGGTTATGCCCACCATCTTTACAGCGGCGGCGGTGACTACTCAAATCCAGACGGATTTATCCAGATGATGATTAATTTCCGTGATAGCTACTACGGTGACAAACCGCTAATGCAGACTGAGTTTTCGAAGGGCGGCGGGGGAGACGTTACTACTTTTCCTGAGGCAATGAATCTTGCATGTCTGATGCATAACTCACTTGTTTTCGAGAATGCATCGGCGTATATTTATTGGGAGCTGTTCTGGCAATCACCTAAGGGCCTTGTGAGTTTTCCCAGTTGGGGCACCTATGAAATCAATCCAATTTTTTATGCTTTCAAGCACTATTCGGCATTTACTGATCCTGGTTGGTACCGCGTCGAGGCCTCGACCGATTCGGGCAGCCTAGGCGATGTGCGCATTTCAGCCTTTAAGAATCCCGAAAAGGACCAACTGACGATTGTGATAATCAACAAATCCACCAGCAGTACCGACTTGATGCTTACACTGAAGGGATTTATACCAAGTAGCTCCGAGGTCTACCGAAGCAGCCAGTCAGAGAACTGGGTACATCTCGGACAATACAGTCCTTCGCTGACGCTGTCGGCTTATTCAATCATCACCATCCATACGATTGGAACCGCCTTGCCTGTCCCCACTAACTGCGAAGAGGTCCAGACCGACGGCTATGGCCTGACTTCAGACATCAGCGGTGATTGCTACGTCAACTATAAAGACTTCGCAACTATAGCCGACTACTGGCTGAATACTGAATGTGACTTGTATGACGATTGCGGAGGAGCCGATTTTGAGCCGACTGACGGCATCGTTAATTTCTCGGACCTGAGCATATTTGCGGAGCAGTGGATGTGGTGCAATGACCCTGAAGGTGCGGGCTGTATAGAAAACTGGCCGTAAGGTTGTGGGTAGATAGCACCACACTACGTTGCCTGCTATATCGGGTGATTTAACGAGCTGTTATTTCGTTACCTCGCTTTTACAGTTCTGTAACGGAACTTCTTAAGAAAGACAGCCACCACTCGAGTCACTAAAGTGGTTCACCGGTTGTGACCGACACTTTTTGACAACTCTTGCTAATTTTGCCCATTTTGAGCACCTGAAATGTTGACAATATGAGAGGGAAACAATTATATTAGAAGGACTTAAAAAACGTGGCGGCGTAGCTCAGATGGTTAGAGCATGGGATTCATAATCCGCTTTTCACGTTGCAACTGTTTTCCCCAAAAGGGCTTATAATCGCTTTTTGTGTCAAAAATGAGACTTGCAAGTGGTTAGCAAGTAAGTAACAAGTAGAACCTAAAGTGGTTTACCAGTGGTGACTGACACTTTTTTGACACCGATTTGTCAGAATTTCGTCCTTGGATTGTTGGTAAACCAGCCTAAATCGTGGGCATGAGAAGAATTCATCCCCGAATAACGGTCTAATTCTCTACGACAAATCCGGTGATGCTTTCATTCCCGGTTCTCATTATCTTCCGGTTTCATGAGAACCTGAGCCAAATAGTTTATTAGTGAGATAGCTTTTAGACTGTTTATTTCAGAATCATAGGATGTAGACTCTCCATGTAAAACCTGATGCCGGTTCAGCTCGTTAAATTTATCATCTCTTTCATTTTGTGACGCCGAAATCGGCAACCAGATACGCTCTCGTTTTAACATTCCCATTGTGTATCTGACTGCTTATTCGGACGACGAAATTATTAAACGCGCCAAAATAACCGAGCCGTTTGGATATATCATCAAGCCGTTCGAGGACAGAAAATTAAAAACCGTCATTGAAATGGCCTTGTACAAAGCCAAAGTTGAAAACGAACTCAAGGCAAGCAAGGCAAGCTTTCACAATATAGTAGAAAAAAGTGCTGATGGTATTGTTGTAGTAGACGATGATGGAATCGTACAATTTGTCAATCATGCTGCAGAGACCCTTTTTGGTCGAAAAGCCAAAGACCTTGTCGGTGAAATGTTTGGTTTTCCGGTTACGGGCGGCGAAGTAATAGAACTTGATATAATCCGTCAGAATAAGGAACCGGGAATTGCCGAGATGCGGGTGATAGAAACACATTGGGAGGGCCAGGGGGCCTGGTTGGCATTACTTAGAGACGTCACAGAACGCAAAGCGTCTGAGGAAAGACTTAAAGAAGCAAACGAAACACTAAAGGAACTTAATCGATTAAAGAATGAATTTGTCTCAACCGCTTCGCACGAGCTTCGTACACCACTTTCTATCATTATGGGAGCGATTAGGCTCATTCTGGATGAGATACCAGGCAAAATAGTGGAAGAGCAGAAAGAAATCTTAGACACGGCAATGGAAAACGTAAAAAGACTCGGCAGAATTGTTGACGCTTTGCTCAATATATCAAGAATAGAATCAGGCAAGACAAATTTACAAAAAACCGTTGTAAACATTTGCGACCTCATTAAAGATACTGTTTCTGAATACAAACCTCTTGCCGAGAAGAAAACCATCTCTCTCGATTGTGAAGTGCCTGAACAAGGCATTGATATCTGTCTTGATTCGGACAAAACCAAAGAAGTTCTGATAAATTTTATTTCCAACAGCATCAAATTTACGCCGGAAGGAGGCCGGGTCAAAGTAACCTGCAGTACGCAGAATCAAGAAGTTCAGATTTGTGTTCAGGACTCAGGCATAGGAATCGCAAAAGAAGATATACCTAAGTTATTTGACAAGTTCACCCAATTCGGCAGAAAATCAGGCCCGGGAGAGAAGGGAACAGGTTTGGGGCTTGCGATAGCAAAAAAATTAGTCGAGATGCACGGCGGCAAAATTGATGTTGAAAGTAAAGTAGACAAAGGCACAACCTTTACTATCTCTCTGCCATTGACCACAGAAACCAAGGCGGAGGATTTACCTGTTGAAACGGACGAGTTTGTGGAAACCACTCTTGCTAATAATTAAGCTTACACAAAATATGTTAGTACAAAAGCGAATAACAAAAAAACACTAATTGTTGAGGATGAAAAGGATACGCTTATGGCTAAAAAAAGACAGCGTTTTCCATATATACTCATCCTGATATTTATCATTCTGGCTGCGGGTATCGTCTTCGCCGGATACCTCTATTATCAGTATTACAAAGAAAATCACCGTGTTGTAGTAGAGCGTAAGCTTTCCGCCGTCGCGAAATTGAAAGTGGACGAACTGATACGTTGGAGAAAAGAACGTTTGGGAGATGCCGGCATCTTTTACAAAAACACTGCATTTTCCGCTTTGGTTCAGCGTTATTTCGAAACGCCTGATGACACGGAAACACAAGGTCAGATTAGAACGTGGCTGAGCCAGGTCCAGGCGACCAATGAGTATGACAAGGTATCTTTGTTTGATGCTCAGGGCATTGAGCGGATTTATGCTTCTGATAAGCACGAACCGATTTCTCTTTCGCTACAGGACATTGCTGAATCGCTGCATTCAGGAAAGGTGGCCTTCCTGGATTTTTCTCTCCCTTCAGCCGACGGCCGAATCCATCTGAGTACTATGGTTCCGGTTATTGCAGGGCAAAAAGGAAATCAGGCGATAGGTGCTATTGTCCTGTGCATTAACCCGGAGAAATATCTCTATCCTTTTATCAATCAATGGCCGACACCTAGCAAGACAGCCGAGACCCTGCTTGTCCGCAGGCAAGGCAATGAAGTATTGTTTCTGAACGAACTCAGATTTAAGAAGAACACTGCCCTTAATTTGCGTGTTCCGCTGAATAAGAATAAAGAAATGCCCGCTGTGAAGGCTGTTCTAGGGCAGGAAGGAATCGTGGAAGGAACTGATTACCGCGGAATACCGGTAATTGCTTTTGTGTGCGCAGTTCCTGATTCGCCGTGGTTCCTGGTTGCCCGTATGGATACTTCAGAAGTATATACCCCACTAAAAGGAAAACTATGGGTAACTATCATTCTTGTCGGCATCCTGCTCGCAGGCGCAAGTGCGGGTGTGGACCTTGTCTCGAAGCAGCAGCTCGCCAGCTTTAACCGGCAAAAGTGCGAGGCATCGAAGTTGCTGATGGGGAGCGAGGAAAAATACCAGTCTCTTGTTGAGGCTACGCCTGACTGGATATGGGAGGTTGACAGAGAAGAAGTGTATACCTACGTCAGCCCCAAAGTTATGGATTTATTAGGTTACCAAGTTAGCGAGGTATTGGGTAAAACACCATTTGATTTAATGCCCGAAGAAGAAGCGGCAAGAATACACAGAATTTTTGCGGAGAAGAAGGTTGAAAAAGAACCATTTTACGGGCTGGAGAATATAAATCGCCATAAGGATGGACACCTGGTAGTTCTGGAAACAAGCGGGGTTCCTGTTTTTGATGACAACGAACAATTTCAAGGGTATCGGGGTATAGATAGGGATATCACCAACCGCAAGAAGGCAGAAGAGGCGCTGCGGGAAAGCGAGAAGAAGTATAAAACACTAGTTGAAAATATCCCGCAAAAAATATTTTTCAAGGATGAACACTCCGTTTATCTCACCTGCAATAAAAATTATGCCCAGGATTTAAAGGTTAAATCCAAGGAAATTGCAGGAAAGACTGATTATGACTTTTATCCTAAGGAGTTAGCTGAAAAATATAGAGCTGACGACAAAAGGATTATGGAATCCGGAAAAGCAGAAGATATCGAGGAGAAATATACTCAGAACGGAAAGGAATTTATTGTCCAAACAGTCAAGACACCTATCAAAGATGAGCAAGGAAACACCATAGGAATATTAGGTATTTTCTGGGACATCACCGACCGCAAGCAGGAAGAGCAAGATTTGCGAGAGACAAAAAATTATCTGGAAAATCTGGTTAATTATGCCAGTGCCCCGATAATTGTTTGGACTCCTGATTTGAAAATAACCAAATTTAACCATGCCTTTGAGCACCTTACCGGCAGAAGCGCCGAGGAAGTGTTAGGCAAAAAACTTAGCATATTATTTCCCGAAGAGAATCGTGAGCAGTCATTACTTGAAATTAAGCGTACTTTGGGAGGTGATTACTGGGAGTCCGTAGAGATAACAATACTTCACAAAGATGGAAGTGTCAGAGCGGCATTGTGGAATTCTGCGAATATTTATGCTGAAAACGGCACGACATTAATTGCTACGATTGCCCAGGGGATGGATATCACCGAGCGCAAGAACTCTGAAGAGACGCTAAGGCAGGCCAAAAAGCAGGCCGAAGTTGCCAGTGAAGCCAAGAGCCAGTTTCTTGCTAATATGAGCCACGAAATCCGTACACCTTTGAATGCGATTATTGGATTCAGCGAAATTTTGCTGCAGGAGGAACTTGCCGAAGAACAAAAAGGACGCCTCAAAACGATTTACAACAGCGGCAAATATCTTTTGTGTTTGATTAATGATATTTTGAATCTCTCCAGTATTGAAGCCGGCAAAATTAATATTGAGATGAAGCAATGTTCGCTTGGGCAGCTTATAGCCAAGGTAGAATCTATGATGCATCCTGTTGCAGTGGAAAAAGGGCTGACATTCGAGATTCGCCAAAAAGGCGACCTGCCGGCTAATATTGTTACCGATGCTACTCGTTTGCAGCAGTGTTTAATCAACCTCGTGAATAATGCCATAAAGTTTACTAAGCAGGGGCACGTTTATGTGAATATTTCCCTCGAAGATAAAGACGGCGAGCCGCGTATTCGCTTTGAAGTCGAAGATACGGGAATCGGAATGATGCCTGAGTTTCAGCAAAAGATATTCGAATCCTTTATTCAGGAAGATACGGGGACTTCACGCAAATATGGCGGAATGGGACTTGGGCTGGCAATTTCCAAAAGATTCGCAGGGTTTCTTGGCGGAGAACTTACCTTCACCAGTAAAAAAGGAAAGGATTCGGTATTTTCGCTTGTAATACCAGCCGGTGTTGACCCGGCAAAACAGCCCCTTCTGGACCGGCAGGAAATAATCGATGATATAAGCAAAGCTAAACAAGGCAATTTTTCCGGAAGTATTCTTGTAGCTGAGGACATCGAGACAAATCAAATGCTTATGAAATCTTTGCTGAACAGGGTGGGTTTAAATGTAACAATCGCAGAGAACGGGGCCAAAGCGGTTAATAAGGCCCTTGGTCAGAAATTTGACCTTATTTTCATGGACATACAAATGCCGCAGGTAAATGGGTACGAAGCCACAAGAACGCTTCGACACAAAGGGATTAAAACACCAATAGTGGCCTTAACGGCAGGAGCTATGGAAGGCGATGACAAAAAGTGTTTCGAAGCTGGTTGTGATGAATACCTGTCCAAACCTGTTGTACTTTCGAAACTGATAAAGACGCTCAGCAAATACCTTGAAAATGCTGTTTTGCCCAAAGATGGTGTTTCCGCTGCCAAGCCTGACAACAACAAAGTCAACAACAGTCGTCCCAGCCAACTGGATATTCCTGATAATGAAAAAATAATTGATTGGGCACAGGCAGATGCTCATGGCCTTGATGAGCAAACAATGAAAGAAATTATGCCAACCTATATGAAGAACAATAAAGAGCACCTTAAAGAGCTTATTTCTGCTGTAAAGGCTTCTAATGCCGGAGATGTGCAAGCACATGCCCATGCAATAAAAGGAGCAGGGAGAAATCTGGGGGTGGCCAGATTATCGGAGTTGGCCGGACAACTTCAAACTATGGCCTTAAAAAAAGATTTGTCAAAAGCTGAAGAGCTTTTAAAGGATATTACAAGTGAATTGCACAGACTTGAAGAATTTGTTTCAAAGCCGGATTGGATAGAGATAGCGAAGGGAAAAACCATCCTTGAGACAAAAGTTTAGTAAGAAGGTGCACTAAACCTGAAAAAAATTTGTGTGAACTAGTCGGCTTAATCTAACAAACGATTTCTTCAGGTATGACTCTGGTATTCTTACCCTATCCCCACGCTTATTCATCAATCCTTTTTGGTTCAACATGCTTTTTAACTCATTCGTCAAGCCTTTTGGCAAATAGCTTATTCTTGCTCGTCTTGTTTTTGCGATGACTTTAGAAGCGTTGGCTTTGGCCTGACGGGATTATCAAGTTTGTCCACAATAGCTTTCTGAGTGCACCTACAACCGAACTACAACCATTTAACAGGATATCTGCTAATTTTTACAATGTGGGCATTTTGTAAGTAATTGTAAAATAGGAGGTTATAAAAAATAACATTTTGGTGAACATTTTATATATCCGATGGTATGAACGCTTCCTGAACGGCGGATTGCTGGTCCCATACCCATTTAGGGATAAATGTGTTTTCTGTAGGACCTTCCGGATAAAATCCTAAAGGTCTCTCTTGTGAATAACAAGTCGTCGTTTTTAGCCGAATAATAAAGATAAGCTTGCAGAAATGATGCCTTATTTATGTAAACCTAAAAAAGTGACTGACGCAAAAGTGACGCACTTTTCAGAGGGGTGGCTGAAAAGAGTTTGACAGAATGTTTAGGAAGGTGTTATCATTACACAGGTTAGAAAATTTTGGGCGGCGTAGCTCAGCTGGTTAGAGCATGGGATTCATAAGCCCAGGGTCGTCGGTTCGAGTCCGACCGCCGCTAATTAGTCGCTGGTTACTAGTCGCTAGTCGCTGGCTGTAGGAACAAGTTTTTTATGCCGGTAAAAGATTATAGAGAACTTGAAATCTGGAAAAGAGGTATTTGTTTAACTGAGGACATCTATGAGATAACCAGGACTTTTCCGAAAGAAGAAATTTATTGTTTAACCGGGCAGATAAGAAAATCGGCAATATCAGTACCTTCGAATATTGCAGAAGGTTTTGCGAGATCAAATAATAACGAGTACAAACAATTTTTATATTATTCTCTTGGCAGTTGTGCCGAAGCGACTACGCAGATAATAATTGCTTCGAGATTAAAGTATGTAACTGAGAAGCAGGCCGATGATTTGGTAGATAAAATAAATATTCTCAGTAAAATGATAATGAGTTTAATAAAGAAGCTTAAGACTGGTAACTAATAACCCGCAGTCAATAATTATTTAACAGCGACGAGAAACTATCGACCAGCGACTAATAACCGCCCCCATCGTCTAGTGGCCTAGGATATCAGGTTCTCATCCTGGAGACAGGGGTTCGACTCCCCTTGGGGGTATTTTTCAGAGCCAAAAGCTCTGAAAAATGGAGCAGGTGAGTAGTGGAACAGGTGAACAGTAGAAAAAAATAATAACAAAAGCAAAATGTGTATTTGATGCGTTAGTAGTTCAGCTGCGGTCAACTGTTTTACTGCTCAACTTTCAGTGAAACGCAAAATTTAAGGAGCTGTTTGGGCCCTAATCCGCCGTAGGGAACTAACAAATGGAAAAGAAAAAGATTCCGTCAAAAATCCGTGTCTTTATAGCCTTAGTTCTTGGTGGTATATTCCTAATTGGTGGGTTTGTTGTACCATTTAATAACCCGCATGGTAATACCATCGAGGAAATACAACAAGTTGAAGAGGAGATAGACACTATCCCAAAACACAGATTAACTCTTGATGAAATGGCCACTATTCCAAAATCCGAGCTGATGCTTGAAGAAATAGACAAAATAACAAGTTCGCTTGTATATACAAATCAAAGAATAGCTAAGGCGAAGGCATTATTGTTATACTTTAAAGAAAATCCTAAACCGTCCGATTCATACGACAGCTATCTTTGGGAAAACCGCTTCGATATTAGTAAACAAGATTGGACAATACAAAATTTTAGCTCAAGAATACTCACAAGCACAGGCATAGGATTCGGCATTTTCTTCGCTAGCTCAATTGTTACTTATCTCATATTAACAATCGTGCCGTGGCTATGGTACTTTTTATTAAATAGAATCAGCGAATTATCGCAAGCAATCCGTGGGGGATAAAGTCTCGCAAAATGGGCCAAAGTTAACTCTACGAGGACTCGAAAAAGGAGTAGATTTAATTATGCAATGGTATAAGGTTACAATTTCAGCCAACGAGGCAAGTCAAAACATAGACGGCAAGATCCGAGATGACTTCGAAAAACTCTTTCTCCTCACCACGCACCGACCAAGAAATGAACTTGCTCTGTTTGAAGGTGGACGGTCAAGAAATGACGAAATCAATCTGTACTTTAGCCCCAAATGTGCAGAGGTGACTACCTTTAAGACGCTAATTGATTCTTATGAGGGCGTGCCGTGTAGCGAACCTACCAGAGAAGCCGAGGAGGAAATGGGATTACTTATAGGTGCTCCAGAATCTTGGAAGCATATGATGTGGCACCCGGATCTCTAACTAACAAAGAGAGGGAAGTGTAGAAGGGGCAGTAGCCCTTGCTGTTTATGATAAACATTACCAAAGAAGACGAAAAATTTATGCGGTTGGCAATTGAGTCAGCGAAGATAGCTGAGGAAAATGGCGATGTGCCGATTGGGGCGGTAATTGTCCATAAAAATCAAATCATCGCAAAGGCATATAATCAAAGAGAACAATTGCAGGACCCGACGGCACACGCAGAGATAATAGCACTGACCCAAGCATCTGCGGCTTTGGAGAACTGGCACCTGAACGGCTGCACAATGTATGTAACGTTGGAGCCGTGTCCGATGTGCGCGGGAGCACTGGTTCTTAGCAGAATGAACAGATTGATTTATGGCTGCGATGACCCAAAGACAGGAGCAGTAAAAAGCCTGTATAACATCGTTACAGACAGCCGACTGAATCATCAACTGGAAGTAACTAGCGGTGTTCTGGCTGACGAGTGTGCAAAACAACTGCAGGAATTTTTCCAGAAGAAGCGCCCGGGAAAAAGCGGCTCAAAAAATAATTCGATGGATTTTCCGTTTCAAGATTAAGAATATCAGGGAGGTCTTTATGCCCTATCGTCAGAAAAAGGTCGTTGTAATCGGAGCAGGTTCTGTGGGGACGGCATATATATATGCACTACTACCCAGTGGTGTGGCGGGGGAAATAGCCCTCATAGACATCGACGAGAATCGAGTTGAAGGAGAAGTCCTTGACCTGTCACACGGTTTGCCTTTCATACCTCCGGTAACAATAAAAAAGGGCGATTATGCAGATTGCGCTGAAGCCGACATCATCGTGGTTACAGCTGGAGCAAAGCAGCAGCCGGACCAGAGCCGACTGGATTTGATACAGAAAAACGTGCAGATTGTACAGCTAATTTGTCGGCAGATTTCAAAACAAAATTCATCTGCTGTGCTGGTTATGGTGACAAATCCGGTAGATGCGTTGACATATTTGGCCCTGAAGGAGCTAAAATGGCCTTATCAGCGAGTAATAGGCTCCGGCACTGTGCTCGATAGCGCAAGGTTTAAGTATCTGCTCAGCCGACATTGTGATATCGATGCCCATAACGTTCACGCATACATTCTCGGCGAGCATGGGGACGGCGAAGTTGCAGCGTGGAGTATGAGCCATATTGCAGGTGTATCACTGAACGAATACTGCAGGATTTGCAAGGTGTGCGGTTATAACGAACACCATCGCAGAATAGCTGAAGAGGTTCGTAACTCTGCTTACCACATAATCGACTACAAAGGCTCGACATATTACGGGATTGGGCTGTCACTTGTTCGCATTACCGAGGCAATTTTACGAAATGAGAACAGTATTTTGACTGTATCAAGCTTTCTGGACGGCCAATATGGAATTAAAGATGTTTATCTTAGCGTCCCGTGTGTAATAGGCGATAGTGGTGTTAAGAGGACTATTGAAGCGGAATTGGCTCCCGAAGAGCTGGGGGCTTTGCAGGTTTCTGCACAGGTTATCAGGAAAATAATCAGCGAAATTAAAGACACAACCGAGTAACTGTTTTACTATTTGCAGAGCTTTTTATAAACTCGACTATATATTTACCCAGCAGCTTTGAATGACCTGCGGTTCTTATTTTCTCGTTAATATCACTTCCAATATTAACTCAGATTTATCTTCGCCGAGGGATTGCTTCATTCTCAGGATAACCTTGTCTGGACCGGCCTTAGTAAACGTCTGAGTTAACAGCGTATCATGCCAACTCATAAACAAGGTGTCGTCATTGATGAAATTACACGTTGCCTGCGCGAAGCTGCCCGAATCCTCAAACCACCAGTACCTGTAGACCTTTGTCTTGCCGTCCCACGCAAAGATACCATGTGCCCCTCCCTCGTCGGTTTTAGAACCTTCATAATCGAAAAACACATATTTGTCCTTCAATGCTCTTTTGAATGTTCCTGTGCCGGTTCCAGTTGCCGCTTCGCTGAATGAGCTTTTAGGAATTCTGGATTCAAGATTCCAGTCACCTAATAAAAACTCGAACTTTTCCATCGGATTTTTTTGTTTTGCTGGCGTTTCAGCCATCTTATCAACCTTTTTTACAATATCATCTTGTGCTAATAATAATGAAGTTATTAGCAACAGTGAAAGAATAATTTTACGTATTTTCATTACTGCCTCCTCTGGATTATCCAGGTTAAATTTATCGGCAGAGCTTGCCTGCAATCTCTGCTATGTGTTTGCCCTGAAATCTGGCAATAGCTAACTCATTCTCGGTCGGCTGACGAGAGCCATCGGCACCGGCAAGAGTTGTTGCACCATAGGGCGTACCTCCTGTTACTTCTTTCATATTGAGCAATCCCTGCTGGGAATATGGTACTCCGACAACAATCATTCCATGGTGCAACAGTGTAGTATGAAAACTGGTAATGGTTGTTTCCTGACCTCCGTGCTGTGTTCCTGTACTGGCGAAAACGCTGCCGACTTTTCCGATTAGGGCTCCTTTCATCCATAATGAGCCGGTTTGGTCGAGAAAATTTCGCATTTGAGCACACATATTGCCGAATCGTGTCGGGGTTCCAAATATAATTGCATCGGCCTCGGCCAGTTTGGAAGGCTCTGCAACAGGGATGTGAGCAAATGCTTTCCGTGCGGCTTTGGCGCCGCTTTTTTCCAATTCTTTTTCAGGGACAAGCTCCGGCACCTGATAAAGGGTTGCTTCTGTGTTAGGAACCTGACGAGTTCCCTCAGCCACAGCTTCGGCCAGACGATATACATGTCCATACATACTGTAGAATATTACCTGTATTTTTATCATAAATAATCACCTCCTTTTTGCTGTTTATTGACCCAAATATGTTTATACGGTTCTGCATAATAACTTGAACGAGTTGATTTTGTATTATAAGAGAGATGTGCGTAGTTCGCAAGCTGTGCATTCTATGAGGTTATTGGCCGGGCCACAAAAATCATATCAAACTGGACACACATTTGGCTAACCGGCGCGCAAAAAGCCTGCTTTACAGGCGGAATGTTTGCTTTGCTTTTGTTAGATTCTTTTAGTCTTTCGCCAGAATGCAAAAATGAGAGTTCCCAATACTATGCAGCTAAAAGAATCGGTGAGGACCCAGCGAGAGGGCATTGCCATCACCAGCCCTGTTACCCAACAAACCATACCTACGAATACCGTAGCCAAGCCCGAGAACGGTACCATTATCCCGTATCTCGCAGGGTGTATTGCCATAATGATAAAAAATACCCCTATCACAGCACACATAGCCGACATCAGGCGAGTAATATATAAAAATATCGGCGAATCGGGAAGCGATTCCACACCAAAGAATTTGGTAATAGATTCCCATACCGAGACGGGTAGAAAAAACATTACAAATACCGACAGCAGGCATACAATACCGGTTATCCACAAACAAATTTTTAAACCATGCATCCGCATTTCCTTTCAAAAAACATTTTCTTTTAATATATCGGCCGTTAAATCCTGTAATAATACATACGAAAGCAAAAATTTTAAGTTGAAAAACAGCTTCAAGAAGGATATTCTCGGTCTTTTGCCGGAGAGGTGTCCGAGTGGCCTAAGGAGCACGCTTGGAAAGCGTGTGTAGGGTTTCCCTACCGCGGGTTCGAATCCCGCCCTCTCCGTTATATTTATCGGAAATACGCATTACAAGTTCCTGCATTTCTCTGGTATCTGTCCCGGCTGTTTTAGAGTATCGCTGCATCATTTAATTCGAGAGTTGATATTTGTATCACCGCATCAAGTAAGTTCGGATTAGCTCTATTCTTTTTAGTGTACAAACTTCTTATCTGCAAATGGTGGGGCGAAAATTTTATTTTAAGAAGAAAGTCCATAAGCTGTTTAAATGTTAGATTTTCCAGTTCGGTTTCAACGATTATTTCGCAATAACTCGAGTCTACTTGTAGTACATTCTGCTTCATCGCTGTAACTTTTTCCGCGAGATGCAACTGGTCGTTTAACGACTCCAAAAACGGAAGAAGCTCGAATTCTTTTTCTTCCGTAGTGGCTTTTCTTTTATAATCATCCAATCCGGCCTGCAAGGCAAGATACTGTGCGTTTTTTGTTCGAAGTTCTTCAAGCTCTCTCTGTTTTTCGGGAATTACCCGCTTGAGGGTCTCTATGCGCTCAGCAGCAGGGCTGATACCAAATACAAATAATACCCAGGCAGCGACAAGAACTATCGAACCAAAAACCAACCATCGCTCTCTGTGTGTCAATCTCATCATTTTTACTCCGGTGTCTTTAATGTCACTAAAATAGTAAAGTGCACCAACCCGCTTCGAGTCTGCCTGCGAATATCCTGGACATCCACAATTGAAAACAGGGAAGTCTTTTCCAATAGTCGTTGCCAGTTGTATATAGATTCAAACGACTGAGAATTTCCTGACAATCGAACAGAGCTGGCAGTTATCAGCATATTATCAATCTTAATATTCAGCTCCGGAGGAATGCTTTTACTAATCGCGTGTAAGATTTCGACCGGCCCAGCACCGACTCCGGAGACAGGACCGAGAAGTGTGTGATATTCTCGCAATGACTGCAACTTTTGATCCAATTGGACAAGTGGGTTCACTATGTTTTTTTCTTCCGGCAAGACCTGCTGAAAAACATCTCTGATTTCGTTTCTTATCTGGGAATGCTTTGTCTCCAAATGTGACAGTCGTATAAACAGCCCAACCAATGAAGCGACAGCAATTGCAACGGCAAGAACTGCAAAGATTACAAACTCTCTTCTCATATTTAATGTCGGTTTTATGTCAGCATTATCTGCATCGAGGAAGTTAACGCCAACAGTGGCCTCAGGTGCCAACGCCCTCAAAGCAAGACCTTCAGCGACACATATTCCAACATCGCCATTGCAGTTTGGAGGACTTTTTACCTTAGCATAAGGATTAACGATGGTTGTTTGGCAATGCAGGTTTTCCTTAACAAGTGTTTCGAGGCCACCGAGAGCACCGTCTTCACTTACCAGGTAGATTTTGGAGTTTTGATCAATTTCCTCACCAAAGATTTTCCGCCAGGTAATTTGTGCTTCATGTGGCAACACGTCCGCAATTCGTTCTTGAACTGAATCAGTATTTCTGTCAATTGGAATGTTTCTAACGATTAGAATATCGTTGTTCTGGGTAACTGCCAAAGTAAGGTGCGATTCATTTACACACGCGATGATAGCCTGCCCTGTCATAATTTCGGGATGATTAACCGCAATTGTCGAATGAACCGCAAAAATTGCGGCGTCCGCAAGAGCAGGATACATCCTTGCACCAGCAAAGATGCTTAATCTTTCATGCAGCAATTTTTTTGGCACTGCAGCTGTGAGGACAGAATACTTCTCGCCTGGTAACCGGCGGTATGAGCAAACCTGTGCAACAATTTCGTCCGGTTGTATCGGAAAATCGTGCTCTAATGCAGAACTGTCAAGACTACGGATTCGCTCAGCACCAATAGAATCAGTTTCCAGATTTCGAAAGAAAACGGTATCATACGGCATCGAGAACGCTACATCTGCACGGTGGTCAAACGCATATTGCCTGACCAGCAACCTTATTATATCCGCCGGAGAGTCTGTAGCTCGCCGTGTTCGCATACCAAAGACTTTTTCAATGCAGAAATCTTCCCCCCTGCGCAACATCTGCACTGCTCGCAAATAGGAGGAGCCGATATCTATGCCAATACACCGCTTAATCATTATCCTTGTCCTAAGTATTTTCTATATAAACATCTGTAGCAGACGTTCTTAAAGCTCTTTGTATAAAATCACCTCAACGTTTTCGGTTTTCACATTTCTTTTAAGTATTGCAACTATTTCACAGCTAAGGTTGTCAACATTTCCCCTTGACGAAACATGATAGTGTCTTTCCGTCGGGCTTACAGTAACTGTCTTTTTGATCGTGTAATAAATGTCATCCGTCATTCCGGGGACATTCTGTAGCTCCATAATGTTCTCAAAGGGCTTAATTTTTCGCTGGTCGATGATTAGCTGTGCCAAGACAGGGTCCATCTTTTCAGACAGACTCTCAATTACACACTTAGGAGCACAATTGATGTTAATTTTTTCATTGCCGTAAACCGTTATGTAATCACGTATGCACTCATAAACCTGTGGTGTTACTCCCTTGACAAGCAGGAGTTCTTCGGTCGTATCAAACAAGGCATTCTTGCATCCGTAAGGAGGTTCTAACCTGCCGTAGTAAGCTGACTCTGCTCCCAAATTTCCGTTCTTTATAAAGGGGATATACATGACCTCATCATCGTTATCCGTCCAATCAATAATTGAAGGTACGAGGCCGTAGCCAATATTAGAACGGCCAGCGTGTTCTTGATTTATCAAATCGATAAGGCGAAGTAGCTGCTCTATTCTGCTCCGGTTCAATCTGCCGGTTTTGTCTTTGAGCAGGTTGATATTTAATTTGCCGCTTTCTTCAGTAACGGCTACAGAGCACTTTCCATCACCAGCCTCGAAAAAGCTTTCTCCCGAAAACAGATTACGTAATTTTTTGTTCGTATGAATATTTCCGGTATTTCTGATAGCTGCAATAGCGATATTGAGACCCGCTCTTGCACAGTTGAGGGCCTGGCTGGATTTTCGGAAATCATCCACGGCACGAAGATTAGAGCGGGTTTTATAGTTAAAACCCAACAGAAGGACTCCCAGCATAACGACCATACACAGGACGACGACAACTACGAATCCCGCTCGGTTTATTTTAATTCGCTCTGTCATTATTTTTTAATCGCTACTAATCTCTCGGTCTGGATTCTTTCATTCTGATTTTTTCGGCAGTTTATATATACAGCAGTACAGTAATGACACTGTCGATAATTCTCATCTTCGAAGGTGATGTCAAGTTTTACCGCATATGGCAGTTTTTTCCTGTTGGTGAAATTCCAGTTCTTTAGCCATTGCTGGCCATCAAAAAATGCCAATTCAAGGAAACTGATATTACTTGCGACGGGCTGCCAGTTTCTTTTTTGCATAATATCGGCGTAAACCATTTTGACGGTTTCAGGCACGCCGGTAAATCTTTCCTGGCTTAAAAAAAGAGTACCTTTATCTTTGTCAAATTTGTAAGCGACCTCAAAGAGACCATTTGTTGAGGCCTGGTTTTTTAAAAATCTGCTCGTAGTTATCAAATGTAAAATTTCGCCAATCGGATTATCCTGGTCACTGTCAAAATAAGTCACGACCTTTTCGAGCGTTTTTCTTTCCTGCTGAAAAATCGATGTAGATGTTATCGAAGATGTAGTTTCCTCAGTTGTACCGGCATACGAGCAACGTATTTGTCGTGCCATCCGCTCCAGCATTTTTTGTCCCTGTTGAAATGTCGCTATCCTGGATTTGTAAGCCTGAGTCGATTTTGATGTTGCAAAGTAGCTGCTGTACACCATAGAAATGATAGCGACGATTAGAGCCATTGCTACGAGAATTTCAATCAAGGTAAAACCGTTTTTGCCATATCTATTTTTCATTTAATTTCCAATCAGCAACGTAAGTTGACATTTGCAGGTGCTTTTGACCTATACCCTGTTTCCAGTTGACATCAACAAGCACCTTTCGCAAACCGGTAATATTCACTTCGTCCAACTGCGGCGACCGCAGGTCTGTAACGTCAGTCCGCCAATGCAGAGACAGTCCGTTTTTTTCTACAGTACCGGAATCGGTTTTCTCTTTTGGGTAACCCAGAGCCAGTGTCTCTGCCATTTTTTCGCTTGCAAGGAATACGGCCTGCGAAGTTATTTCTGCTGTCTCGGTCATTCTAATACTGATAAAATGCAGTCTGAATAACGCCAGCAGAGAAATCGAGACGATTGTAAGAGCCACGATAACCTCTATGAAAGTAAAAGCCTTTGTCCGCAAGCCCTGCTGTCGTATCAGGTTCTTATTTTTAGCTGTTATATCATTCTTGCTCATCCAGATTCCAGCTTTCTATATCGGCGTTGTCAGATGTACCGCCATCTTCACAATCTTTGCCATAAGATTCCAGGTCGTAGTCTTTGCTATGCAAGCCCGGAGAAATATAGATGTATTTGTTACCCCAGGGATCTATAGGCAGCTTATCAAGATAGGCGTCACTGTTATAACCTTTTATCCCAGGGTCTGAGACGAGAACATTGAGACCCTCAGAAGTTGTTGGGAACCGGCCAGTGTCGGTCTTGAACAAGGCTAACGCAGAACCAATATTGCGTATATCAATTTTGGCTTTCATCCTGCGAGCTTGTTCAGGCCTGCCTAATATCCTCGGCATTATTATAGTAGCTAAAAGGCCCAGAATCACGACCACAATCATAAGTTCAATCAGAGTGAAACCATGAGACAACCTGTGGCGAACAACGTTTAACATATAAGATTGTTTATTCTCTCTCATTTTATAAAACTCCGCTAAAGAACCTGATTTATGTCGAATATAGGAAGTAAAACAGCCAGCACTATAAAACCAACAATAATACCCATAACAAGAAGTATCGCAGGCTCAAGCAGTGAGGTAAGTGTTTTAGTTGTCATCTCGACTTCACTGTCGTACATATCAGCAATATTGATAAGGCCGGCTTCTATGTTCCCGCTGATTTGACCTGTAGCTATGATATGAAACACAATCGGCGGGAACAATTTGGTTTTTCTTATTGCATTTGCGATGGTATCTCCCTTGCTGACCCAACCCTTTACGGGGTCCAGCGCCGCTGCAATAAAGCTATTTCTAATTACCCCTTTTGCAATTTCCAAGGCACTAAGTATTGGGATACCACTGACAAGAAGTATCCCCAGTGTCCTTGCCATGTGTGCTATCTCCAGCCTGAGAAAAAGTTCACCAAAGAGCGGCAGCTTTAGTTTCCAACGGTCCGCAGACAATCTACCCTGTTTGGTTCTTAGCCAGGCTCCGATTCCAAAGAAAATCGCACAAACTGTGATGGCGATTAATATAAAGTAAGTTTGTATAAAAGCACTTGTTGAGATAAGCAATCTTGTGGGCCAGGGAAGGGACTGATTCATTTCAAGGAAAATCTGCGTTATGCTGGGTACCACAAAAGACAAAAGAAAGACCACAACTCCGGCTGCAACTACGGCCATCATTAGCGGATAGGCAATTGCGGATTTGACCTTGCTTATGAGATGCACACGTTTCTCTATCATTTCCGCCAACCGCTGGAGAACCTCTTCCAGCGTTCCGCTAATTTCACCTGCAGCTACCATATTCACAAACAAACTCGAAAAAACATCTGGATGCTTCTTAAGTGCATCGGCCAGCGTGCTGCCCCCATTAACATTGTTGGTGACTTGTTGCATAATCTTGGCAAGTCGAGTACCTTGTGAGCCCCCAAAGAGCGAGAGAGGACGTTGTGGAATCTCTTGTAACTGTTCGACTATCGCAGACAGAGCAGGTACAAGTGGTAATCCTGCTCGCAACAAAGTCGATAGCTGATGAGTGAGCCTGCAGAGGTCTTTTGCGCGGACTGCTCTTAAGATATCTCTCTTATATGTCCACTCTTGGGCATCAACAAAACCGCCTTTTTCATCTGTTCGATGCGTCCGAGCGGGCTTGCTGTTTACTAAATTGTATTCAACTACCGACACGTTCAGTTACCCTTATTTTTGTCTGTGTACTATCTTGTGTTACCCTGCAAACTTCTTCGAGAGTGGTTTCGCCAGCTAATGCCTTATGCAGACCATTCTCACGCAGTGTACTCATACCTTTTTCGACAGCAACTTCTTTTATAATGTGCGGACCACTACGCTTCATTACCAATTCCTTAATATCATCATCAATAACCAGCAGCTCAAAGATGGCTGTCCTTCCCAGGTATCCGGTTTTAAGGCAGTTCTCACAGCCAAGTCCTTTATAGAACTGTGCTCCTGGTGCTGATATTTTTTCATTTCCTCCAAATGGAGGGAATATTTCCCCTTCTAAGCTGTAAGGCCTCTTGCACTCTGAACAAATGACTCGTAGAAGTCGTTGGGCCATAACCGCAATGACCGATGACGAAATCAGATAAGGTTCAATGCCCATATCAATCAGGCGGGTTATAGCTGATGCTGAATCATTTGTATGCAAAGTACTTAAAACCAGATGCCCTGTAAGAGAGGCCTGGATGGCAATTTCAGCGGTTTCAACATCGCGAATTTCTCCTATCATAATGCCATCGGGGTCCTGCCTGAGAATGTGCCGCAGACAATTAGCAAATGTAAGATTTATCTTTGGCTTTATCTGCATTTGCCCAATACCGGGCAATTGATATTCAATCGGGTCTTCAACTGTAAGAATGTTTCGCTCTTCGCTGTTGAGTTCGTTTATGGCGGCATAGAGTGTTGTTGTTTTGCCGCTTCCTGTGGGGCCGGTGAGCAAAATTATACCGTGCGATAATTTTATCAGATTTCTGAAGTGATCAAGCACGGCCGGAGAAAATCCTATCTCATCCAAGCCCAGTCTGCAGTTGTTCTTATCCAGTAGTCTCAGCACTATCCGTTCACCGCCCAATGTTGGGATGACCGAAACTCGAATATCCACTAAGTTCTGGCCTATTTTAATCCGGCTTTGACCATCCTGCGGCAGTCTTCGTTCGGCAATGTTGAGATTGGCCATAATTTTTAATCGTGATATAAGTGCCGAAATCTGCTGCTTCGGCAAAGTGAATACATCGTGTAACACTCCATCAATTCGAAAACGTATACGAGCTTCATTTTCGTATGGTTCAATGTGAATATCACTGGCCCGGCGGTGCACCGCCTGGAAGAATATTTTGTTGACTAATTTTATGACTGGTGCCTTGTTGGCGATACTGAGCAGGTCTTCAGCCCGGGTTTGAATGGAACTATCATCAACATCTTTATCATTACTCACTAAATCCTGACCGCTGATGTTTTCACTTTCAGTTTCAATATTGGTGCTTTGATAATAACAGCGACTTATAGCCTGTTCTATTTCAGAGGCAGGGCAGATAACCCGACTGCACGGCCGGGCTAAGACGCTCAAAATTGCATCGTATGCTTCTATGTTGAGCGGGTCTGCAAGGGCAATTGCAACCTGACCGTTGTTCAAAAGAAGAGGAATAGCACACTGCTTTTTAAGAAACTCAAGCGGCAGTTTTCTAACCAACTCCGGATTTAACTGCTCCGGTAATATGGTTTCCAAATGCTGATGTCCATCCTGTTTTACACTCACCAATAAACCTCCTCGCAGCCAGTAAAAATCGTTTAGTATTTATCGCTTTTTGTTATTTTTCTCAAACACTTCCTGTTCCAGTTCCATTTCCTTCTTCTTTTGCTCGGTTATCCGCTCCAAATCCTCTTGAGTGCTCATAATATGTGGTGTTATGAAAATAAGCAGATTTGTCTTTTGCAATCGGTCCTTATGGTATTTGAATAACTCGCCAACCAAAGGAATATCACCAACGAGGGGGATTTTCTTCTCGAGGGTGACTTTATCATCTCGAATAAGACCACCGATTACAACGGTTGAACCGCTCTTCATAGAAACAACGGTCTGTGCCTGTCGCTTAGCTGTCGTGGGAGTATCCGTAGAGCCGGTGGTGACATCTTCGATTAGTTTTGTGAACTCGCTGTCGATTTCAAGTCTAATAAGTCCACCCTGGCTAATATGCGGAGTTATCTGCAAGCTGATGCCAACGTCCTTATATTCGTATGTTTTTATTACCGTAGGCGTGAGCAGGTCCGTGGTCTCGGTAATCCTGGATTGTGTAACATACGGAACATTTTCACCGACGATTATGCTCGCCTTATGATGATTGGAGGTAAGAATATGAGGTGTAGAGAGTATATTAACTCCAGAGAGCTTCTCAAGGGCCTGGAGCACTGTGCCGTATGAGGTATTATCACCATGCTTTTTCCATATACCTACAGCTAAACCCTCGAGGTCTCCACTGACAAAATCCACTCTCGGCCCCAAATTTGTGGCCCCGAAGAATCGAACGCTATCTGCCACAGCTTCATCGAGCGTGGCCCAGTCGATACCTATTTCCTTCAGGTTATCTTCACTGACCTCCATAATGAGCATTTCAACTAAAACCTGTTCACGCACGATATCGAGCTTTCCTATAATATCGGCGATGACTTCATAGTCCTGCACTGAAGCTGTGATTATCAATGCGTTCGTACCTTCATCAGGCGTAACCTGAACATTCTGGGTAGCTTCTATCGTACCGGACCTTCTTAAACTTATGAGCGCCGTATTGAGTGATCCAGCCACTTCCTTCGCTTGTGCGTTTTTAAGGTATAGCACATGAAAATTGCCGGCTCTGTTGGGCCGTTGCACATCAAGCTGTTGAATAATTTTGGCGGCGTGATGTATGTTTGAAGATATATCCGTAATTAAAATCGAATTTGTTCTGGAATAGGTTGCTATATATGAGCTTTTAGCTAAAAGAGGCTTAATAATCCGGCTGACCTCTGTCGCATCAGCGTAGCTTAATGGAATAATCTGTGTAACAAGAGAATCGCTTGTTGGAATTTCGAAGGGGTCGCTGCCAACACGAACCTGTAGGTTACGCTGGGCAGCCTCTGCTCTTGGGATTATTTTGACGACCCCATCAGCCGGAACAGCTGCAAATCCTTTTACCTCCAGAATCGATTCTAAAACCTTATAAACCTCACCAAGACGTATTGTTGTCGGCGATATTACTGTGACAGTTCCATTGACAGACTCGTCTACTACGAAATTAATTCCCGTAATGTCACTGATTGTCTTCAGTACGATCCGTATATCGACCTGATCAAAGTTCACAGATACCTGTGCATCAGCCATAGTTGGATTATCAATACGCACAGGCAGATTTCCGGTTGTCGATGAAGAAGGCTGCACTTTATTAGTAACGTTACTGTAGATTGCGGCTGGGATTTTTCCAGAAGAAGGCTTTTCAGCTTTAACAAATACTGGAACGGTCCCCTCCGGAGCTGTTGTTACTATTGGTTCATTTGTCTTGTTTACATCTGTATTTATTTCGTTTAGTTGCTCAGTTTTCTCTGCATCAACACCCTTAGAATTCAAACTTTCAGTCAATCCTGCAACATACTCCTGCCAGGGATCGCCTCGCGAAGGACGCGGGGTAACTGCCATAGTATTAGAATCTGACTCGCAGCCCACAAAATTTATGCAAAACATGCAAATAAGACAAAAAAGGCTTTTTAACGCCTTTTGCACCCTTTTCCTGTTTATGATTAAATTCTTTAACGACATCTGTTTTACCTGTTCACCCAAAGCACTTAATTCCCTGATAATTTACTGCCTAGCAAATGAGAGTCTTTTAGTTTCGCCATCTCGTAATAGTTTGAGACTGATGGCTGCCTGCGAGCTTGTTTTCTTGAAAATCTGGTGAGCCTTCTGCTTACTCGTCAATCGATGCCCATTAACTGCACTAATAATGTCACCATTCTTTAAGCCGAGATATTTTGCCTCCTCGATATTCTCTAAATCTGTTATTCTAAGCCCTTCTACTTGGCCATCAACAACATGAGGTTCGATAACTGCTTTATTCAGTATTGCCTCCACACATCCAATGGTGTCAGTATTAACCTTTCGGGCTGATGAATCAGTATTCACAGCGTTACTCACTTCGTTAATGGTCCTATACGAAGGTGTTGTTGTACCTTTATTGTTGTTGCTGGACTGAGCTATTTTCAGCCTTAATATTTTTCTTTCTCCTTTATGCACTAGAATTACTTCATCTGTGCCTATACCTTCGATACGGGCGTCTTCAACCGTTTGACCTATCTTATACAGGTCACACACACCAGTCTTAAGATTCTTTATAATGGCTCTAGCAACTGCTGGGCTTCCAGATACAGTGCCAAACAATGCTAACCCTAATTCCTCAGAAACCGCGGGGGCAAATGATGTCCGTTTACTTGATATGCCGAACGGATTTCTTTCTACGATTTCAGCGTAATCAGCAAATGACAAATCCGGCAGGTTTATTGTCTCATTTACACGTACTCCGTCTCCACCCGGTGCCGAGGCAGAAGCCAGAGTTTTTTCTATACGCTCAGGCATTAACACTGTTCTGACAACTATAAACAAGAGCACCAGGACAAGTGTTAACTTGCCTGTAAAAAAAACCTTATGAATATACAATTTTTTGTTTTTCTTCATCTGAATACACCTTCTCCGCCTCAAAATTTATCGTCTTGCTGCCCCCTATACTTAAGCCAGTCTCCCTCTATAAGCCCTATACGCACGTTCACAGTAATGTTGGGACTATGATGGGGCTATTTATAGGGCTATGCAGGTATTTTGCAGACGGTCTCGCGCAATGATAATCGTCCTGGGTAAGGGTCTTAAACAAACGCTGCAAACAAAAGAAAATAGCAGATATTAGCAAGGCCGTGGAACAAAATTGGTGCCAGTAGTGACCTGGTACGGATGAACAGCCAACCGAGAATCAGACCGGGCAGAAATGTCAAGGCCGATATTATCTGACCCTGAACTATTATATGAGCAGCTGCAAAACAAGCAGCTGATAATGTTATGCTTAGCCACTGCTGCAGCCTATCATGCCCCAGCTTTACTGTGCTTATTAGCTTTAGGATATTACCTTGCACGTAACCCCTGAAAAATACTTCTTCAGCTACAGCGACGTACATAAACTGATAAATTAGCCAGCAGATCCAGTTCTGTCCTTCCGGCAGTATAGGTCGCAGAGGTAAGTCTAATCCATACGATTTCAGCAACCAACAACCAGAAAGCATGGTGGGAAAAACAATCAGACAGGTCCAGCCAAGCAGTACGAGCGAGTTCCTGATTTGCTCGACGTTAAAACCAATATCATCAAACTTTCTTCTTTTAATTGCTGTTGGGATAATTGCCGCAGCTACCAAAATACCAGGAGCTACAAACCAGGCATCTCCAGACAAAAAGCCACTGTCGAGAACCCTGATTGCCCAGATTGCAGCAATCGTTACCAGAACAACCTCTGTAAGCAGAGATATATGGAGTTGCTTTAATCTGCCAAAAAATTGAACTGTTTCGATGGTCGGCATCAACTCAGCATTATTTGCTCGGCTGGATAGATAATCCATTTTTGACATTTGCCTTATGTAGTGTTGCGAGCTTTCCGATTTCGCATATCTCGGCGCTTAATTATGACCATCGCCACAGTCAGCCCAATGTATGGCAGCAGGAATTCAGTTAAGCTGCCTTGGTTATTATGAGAAATCGAACAGCCGCCACCACCGCCGCCGCTACCACCACCGCCGCCACCACCAAATATGCCACCCCCACCGCTACTGCCGCCGATGAGAAATTGTGTGAAGTGCGTGGTTTTAAAACGCAGAGCATGCAAAGTCGGAGAAATTATGATGTTTTCAACGTCCGTTATCCCTTCCTGGCTTAGCGCAGCGGTAAGGGGATTGTACCAGTATGCCGAGGTTGACATACCAGATGCAGGAACCTCGTATGGTATAGTAATCGTAACCGGCTCGGAGAACTCTATGCCACTCGGTCCAAAGTCATACGGCAAACTGAAACTTTCCAGTGTAACTTTTGGAGGATTCTCTACTCTTAAAACTGTGATTGTTATATCACACGAATATGCTCCCGCTGGCACTTCGATGGAAATATCATCTACCCCGCTAATCAAATTTGGTTCGGTGCCCACTATTGTAGTTGAGCTCGCTGAGGCAGAAACATTTTCTGATGCCAATACATTAGATTCTGTATAGGTGCTTCCAGCATAATAAATATCTGTATTTGTGTTTCTTCTATCAGTCCATACCAGATACGGATACCCGACCCCATCTACGTCCATTGCGGGTTCGCTTTGATCTGTACTTGTGCTGTCGTCACCTACAAATACATTTGTTCCACTATCAGTGTTTACCTCAACAAAGTACAGGTCTGTATCTGTGTTGCGATTATCCTGCCAGCAGGCAAAAACCTTTAAGTTGTTGCCTGTGCTACCCGTAACAGTAATAGCTGGTTCTAACTGGTCTGCACCAGAGTCGTCATCAATAATGTTGTTTCCACTCAAAGGACTACCTGGCAAGCCATTTGAAGATGCATAATATACGTCGTTGTCACCAGATGTATCGTTTACCCACAGCAAATGTAAGATGTTCCCGGTGGATTCGGTAGCAATTGCAGGGCTTGATTGGTTATTTGCATCGCTAACTATCGGCACATTTATCCAAGAGTTGTTCGAAGCTGCTCCGTGAATGTCGTTAGAAACACCTCTTGCATCTACCCACACAACGTAAATCGTATTGTCAGAGCCAACCGCAATGGCTGGTTCGGTCTGGTCATTACTATCAGAGGTTACTTGTGAAATTGTTTTTGTTACAAAATTATTGATTGAGGAAGCTATATAGATATCCTGATTGCCTCCTCTGTCATCCTGCCAGACAATATATGCCTTATTCGATAAGGAGTCGTCAACAACTATAGTAGGATTAATCTCGTTGTCGTTCGAGTCGGTAATCCTTCTTTCAGGCGTCCAGTTTGTTCCATCGATCGATGTTCGTATGAAGATGTCCCAATTTCCCCACCGGTTGTCCTGCCAAGCAACATATAACTTGTTATCAGAATCTATCGCAATAGTGGCATTACGCTGGTCTGCAGCATTATTTGTTAGTTGGACGCTGACGCCAAAATTGTCCGTTCCGTCTGTAAGTTTGCTGACATAAATATCATGTGGGCTGTTACCTGCGTCCCAGACCACCCAGATATCTCCATCACTGTCCCGCTTGGTTGCAGGTTTGCCTTTTCTCTTATCATTCGAATTCGAATCAACATTTTTGTTTTTACTGAACGAACGCATCTCTGTCCTAAAGGCGTGTGAGTGCTCATTCATTACATTTCCTGCAAGGTCCCTTCCGTTAACCTTGACGGTTACTTTCTGGTTGAAATTAAACGTTTCATCGGCCTGGTAGACAAATGTATAATCAGCTTTTGTGCCCGTTCTGCGACAATCACCGTAGTTACTACTGTAGTGGGCTGTATTACCAGAGTACACAATATTGTTATTCACTTGAATCGATACCGAGTTGGCATCGACACCTTCACCGACGTCCACAAAATGTAGAATTATCAAGTTGTTTAATGGCACCTGTATTTCGTCAGTAGCTGGTGAGTAGTTAGTGACACTCGGTGCTGTAATATCAAAAAACTCATTAATTGTGGCTAACACCGTATCTGTATCTGTCGCACCATCATCATCGGTTACCGTAAGCGTGATCGTATGCTGGCCGGTAGAGAGTGTTACATTCGGATTCACGCCCGTGGCAATCTGGCTGCCGTTTTCACTCCAAACATAACTTTCAATGGTGCCATCAGAGTCAGTAGAACCAGAGCCATCCAGAGTAATCTGCTCGCTGCCGTTGTTGTCGGAGTCGGTGACAGACTGATCTTGCCCAGCGTTGGCAATGGGATCTTGATTGGGAGGTTCATTGATTATGATGATTACCGTATCCGTATCCGTTGCACCATCATCGTCGGTTACCGTAAGCGTAATCGTATGCTGGCTGGTAGAGAGTGTTACGTTCAGATTCACACCCGTGGCAATCTGACTGCCGCTTTCACTCCAAACGTAACTTTGAATGGTGCCGTCAGAGTCAGTAGAACCAGAGCCATCCAGAGTGGTCTGCTCGACGCCGTC
>Ga0315548_1000786_pt1 | contig 28754 bp, 27 predicted proteins | sample SalMarSW160110MG_2_FD_202540 | JGI IMG/M metagenome (GOLD analysis project Ga0315548, IMG submission 202540) | Salt marsh sediment microbial communities from the Plum Island Ecosystem LTER, Massachusetts, United States - Salt Marsh Sediment SW1601-110 ... | reverse complement strand
TCACTAAATTCACCGGCAGGAACGGATACAGTCTGCTTCTTCTCTACCTCGGCAGTAATGGTAGTCGTATCCCCTAATACTATCATCTGGAAAGCCTGCCATGAATTACCTTCCTTAAGAGGAAGTTTCGCGAGAATAAAGGCAGACCAGGACTGGGGCGTAGTATAAAGAATAATCTCTGCATCATTCTTTAATAAATAATCTGTGTCTGTTTCCCCTTCATAGTTCCAGATTAAATTTTGAACCTCTGTATTGCTAATAGTTTCTACCCCTGAAAACTCCAATCTCATTGTTAATGAATCAGAATATTGATATTCCCACCAGTTTCCATCTGAACTTGGAAAGTAATCCGCCTGTTCTTTATTGTCGGTACAGGAGTAAAGTAATAAAAATAACACCACTGATAAGAAACAACTTCTTATTTCCATGTTAACCTCCTTAATATATATTTATAGTGTAATTAATTATAGTGAAGAAAAGATTTCTTGTCAAGGGTGTTTTTTTGAGGTGTCGGGAGAGTTCATGCACATGGTGGTACAGTTAGAAAATTAAATATCAAAAATTAAAAAGCAAAATGAATAAAAAACACAGCGCACACACAACCACACCGATAAATTCAACCACAGAGAATAAAAATAATTTTGTTGTTTTTCACCCCACAACCCATTTTTAACAACAAATAGCACAAATTGCACAAATCTTTTTTTATTAATAAAGAAAATTAAATCTGTTTTTTTTATTCGTGTTATTCGTGTGATTTGTTATTAAACTTAGCTCTTTGCCTTTGGATTTTAGCTGTTAGTTTGAAAACAAATAAAAAACTTTGTGGTCTTTGTGTGCTTTGTGGTTCAATTTAAAATTTAGTTGTTATGCTGTAACGACTTTTCAATCAATAACTATTTCTTCAAAATCACAGAAAAGATGGAATAAACTCCTCACGTAATAGAGAAGCGCTAATCTATTTTTTCTCAATTCCTCTTCATTAGCCATAACTAAAACGTTGTCAAAAAGATTATCGATATACGGTCTTATTTTCTTCAGCTCTTTTATACCTTCAAGATACTCTCTATCCTCAATAAACTTCTTTAAAACAGGCTCAATATCTTTTGCCTTATTAAATAAATCTATTTCTTGTTTCTCCTTTAAAAGGGACTCATTTACTCTTCCCGGATTTTTACCCTCCAGAATATTAGAGACTCTTTTCTGACCTATAACAAGTTTCTCGAACTCCGATTCGTCCTCTCTGACCTCCATCATAGCTTTAGCAACCAGATAAGAGTTCAGAATGTCATTCCATTTCTCGGAAAGAACAGCTTTTGCTATGTCGTATCTTATTTCTTTACTCTGGAGATTCCCTTCCTCCCTTTCTATTATAAATTGTTTGATTTCTTCGAAAAGTTTTTCATTTTTTTCGGTCGAAAACAATTCAAGATTCTTTTTAATTAATTTGTCGAGCGAAAAAGAAAATTTGAATTCCGAAACTATTTTTAAGAAACCGTTCATAGCCTGTCGTAAACCAAAGGGGTCCCTGGAACCCGTGGGCTTTTCTCCTGCCAGGAAACTTCCTACGATAAGGTCCATTCTGTCCGCAAGAGAAACAACTGCAGCTTCTTTTGAACGAGGAAGCCCGTCTTCCGCATTCCTGGGCTTGTAATGGTCCTCGATTACTCTGCAAACTTTTTCCCGTAATCCCTGTCCCCTGCCGTATTCGGAACCTATATAACCTTCAAGATTCGTAAATTCCTTGCCGTCCCGTATCATCAGGGTGGTCAGGTCGACCTTGGAAAGTTCCGCCCCTTCCTTGACTGCGGAAATGTCTATATTATCCAGATTTTCCCCTAACCAAACACTTATATCTACAAGTCTCCGGGTTCTTTCAAGCAGATTTCCAAGATTCTTATGCCACTTTATGCCTGATAGTTTAGGTAAGCGTTCTTTTATCGGGATTTTCCTGTCCGTTTCCCAGTAGAACTTCGCATCTTCGAGTCTCGCAGTCAAAACTTTTTCATTACCTTTAATTATCTCTTTATTAGACCTATTGTTTATTCCTGAAATAAAATACGGAAGAAGCTTCTTGTTTTTCTTAACGGCAAAATATCTTTGATGAGTCTCCATCGCGGAAATCACAACTTCATCGGGAAGAGCAAGAAATTTTTCGTCAAAAGAACCAAGAATCACGAAAGGATTTTCTATAAGGTTAGAAACCTCATCAAGAAGCCCCGAAGGTAAAACCGGTTCGGCTTTAACTTTTTTCGCCTCTTTCTCTATTAAACTTCTCAAAAGATTTCTTCTCTTCTCGGGGTTTACTATAACGTATGAATCTTTGAGTTTTTTTTCATAATTCGAAGGATTCACCTTTATCTTACCGGAAGAAATCAACCGATTACCTCGAGTTGCATCAGAGCTCTTAACTCCGGCAACGGAAAAAGATATGACTTTATTACCTATCATCGCCACAATCCATCTAATGGGTCTCGCAAAAGAGAAATTCGTTTTTTCCCAGTGCATTTTTTTAGGGAATTCTATATTTTTGATTATAGAAAATAAGCTGTCTTTTAGAATTTCTTTCGTAGTTTTTATATCTTCTTCGATTTCCGCAATAATATAATCTTTTCCGTCTATCTTTTCGACTTTTAAAGAATCGATAGAAACACCCTTCGAAGAAGCAAAGCCTTTAGCCATCTTTGTAGGTTTACCATTTTCGAAAGCGAGGGCAGCAGGAGGTCCTTTTATTTTATTTACGACCCTTTCCTGTTTTTCCGCAACATTTTTTACTATTACTGCGAGACGGCGCGGAGTATAAAAAGTCCTGGTTTCCGAATACGAAATTTTACTCGAAGAAAAGAGCTCTTTTAATCCGTTTTCAAAAGAACGGACTGCATTTTCCAGATATCCTGCCGGGATTTCTTCCGTACCAATCTCTATGAGTACATCTCTATCCATTTTTTAGCCGCCATATTTGCCAATTTTCTTATTTCGAGTATATGATTATTCCTCTGCTCAACGGAGAGAGCTCCCCTGGCATCGAGAAGATTGAAAGTATGAGATGCTTTTATTACAAAATCATAACCCGGATAAAGCAAGTTTTTATTAATCAGCCTTCTCGCTTCTTTTTTACACTCTTCGAAATAAGCAAAAAGCGAATTGACATCCGCCTCGTCAAAATTATATACGCAAAATTGATATTCCTGTTCTTTATTCAAATCCGTCCAGGTCTTATCGGGCGACCAGGGCAATTCAAAAACCGAACTGACTCCCGAAAGAAGAATAGCCAATCTTTCCAGACCGTAAGTCAACTCGGCGGAAATAAGGTCAAGTGTTATGCCCCCTACCTGTTGAAAATAAGTAAATTGAGTGATTTCCTGCCCATCCATCCAGACTTCCCAACCCAATCCCCATGCTCCCAGAGTAGGAGATTCCCAATCGTCCTCGACAAAACGAATATCATGTTTGCTTATATCCAGAGAAAGATATTCAAGGCTTTCAAGGTACTGCTCCTGAACATCGTAAGGCGCAGGTTTCAAAATTACCTGATACTGCTGAAATTGCTGCATCCTGTTGGGATTCTCGGCGTAGCGCCCGTCTTTGGGTCTTCGTGAAGTCTCTATATAGGCAACGCTCAAAGGGTCTTTCCCCAGAGCACCGAAAAAAGTCAAAGGATTGAAGGTACCGGCTCCCACTTCAGAAGTGTACGGAAGACCTATAGTACAACCTTTTTTAGCCCAGAACTCTTCCAATCTCAAATAAACGGTCTGAAAATCTATATTAATCTCCTTTCTTTGAACAATATATATTTTTTTTCGTATTTGTCAAATAGAAAACTTGTTTAAATAAAAATTTTGTTCCATATGGGTATTGACAACTGGTTAAAGAACATTATACTTTAATTGCTTATGAAAAAAACCCTCATCAGTAAGATACTGAAAGACGCAAAAATAATTTTGGATATTGACGCAAAAGAAAAATTTCAAATAATAAAAAAATTAGTACAATCATTAAAATTAAGCAAAGATAAAGAAGAAATACTCATCAATGCTGTTATTCAGCGAGAAACAATCGGTTCTACAGGTATCGGCAACGGCATAGCAATCCCTCACACAAGAAGCATGGTAGTCAAGGATTTAATGGTTGCAGTCGGTCGGCCGCGTAAACCAATAGATTTCGATGCTCAGGACAAAAAAGGGGTACGCCTCGTTTTCCTTTTAGTAGCGCCCCCATATGCTTCAAAAAGAGAATATCTGATACTGCTTGGTAAAATAGCAGAAACATTCAATGAAATTTCTGCAGATGAGAGATTGTTTTCGATAAAAGAAGAAGAAGAATTTAAAGCCGAACTCGCCAAACTTTTCGGAGTGTAAATGGATAAACAGCTATTACTTTTAATTTCTTTACAGGAATTGGATATTCTTCGCAAAGACAGGATAAAGGAAGAAGAAGCAGGTTTCGAGATTGACAATATAAAAAAAATGGAGGAGGCAAGGTCGAGCATCGTATCAGAGTTAAAAGACCATATCTACAGAAAATATACCAGATTAACCCAGAGGTATGGTAGTGCCGTTGTTCCCGTTGTAAACAACATCTGTCAGGGCTGCTATTTACTCTTGCCGACGCAGATGATATCTCCTGACCAGGAGAATAAATCCGTCGTTACCTGTCCCAACTGCGGAAGAATACTATACTGGGTCGACTGATTTTATTGACATAAAGTCCAGTAAATGATACTTCACGAAAATATTTTCAAGGAAGCACCTTCCTTTAAAAAAACCAGTTTAAAAAATAATTTATTCGAAATCAGATTCAAATCCGATGTCAATACATTCGACGAAACAAACGATAACGTTTATCTTCTGCTAAAGGACACCTCTAAAAAATCAAAAGCCTGTATACTGGTTCACGGACTCGGAATGGAAATTGGTTCAAAGTGGGATACTTATTTGAAAATAGTACCGGAAACAATAGGAGCATGCTATATAGATCTCCCCTATCAGCGGCATAGAAAAACAAAACAAGATTTAATGGCTTTATTTTGCGACCGAATATCTACTATCAATTTTTTCAAACAGGGAACTTTTGATATAATCAAAACGGTGAATATATTAATAAACATCGGTTATAACGAGATTTCCATAATCGGAATAAGCCTCGGAAGTATGTTTTCCATTATGGCGATGGCGCTCGACGATAGAATAAAAAAAGGAGTTTTCCTTTTAGCCGGAGGCGACCACAGCATACTCACATGGAAAAGCCCGGCGATGTACAAAACAAGAGAATCATACAAAAAGAAAGGAATAACAAGGGAGAGATGCTTAAGAGCAAGAACACTCCTCTCTGCTTTTACCGAATCCGTAAAAAAGGGAAGGATTCCGTTCGACATCAAAAGTAACATAGTATGTCTCTATTTCGACCCTCTTACTTTCGCACCCTTAATCGATCCCAAAAAAGTCCTTATGGTAAACGCTTTATTCGACATGATAATTCCGAGAAAATCTACTATTCGTCTGCATAATGCCTTGGAAAAACCAAAGATAATATGGTTACCCGCAACGCACCTTAATCTCTATAGATTCAAAAACAGAATAATTTCTTATATCAAAAGTTTCTTAAGATAGAGTACAACGCGGCAAAGCCGCTAAAAATTCAAAAATCAAATATCAAAATGCAAAATTACAAATTAAATTTCAAAAATAAACCAAAAATAGGAACAACGAATTACACGAATAACACAAATATTAACTGTTGTTTAGAGTTATGAGTTTCAAGTTGAAAAAACAAAAAAATATTTGTGCAATTTGTGTTATTTGTTGTTAAAAAACGGGTGGTGTGGGTTTTAGATAGCAAAAATATATTTTTTTTATTTGTGTCTTAGTAGCTGCTTTTTTACTGTTTAACTTACTCTTGTATTAACATCCGCAAGGCGCAGGGGTTCGGGATACTTACTATTTATTGCAAGATTCAAAATAATTTCTCTTGAGTTTTCAAAACCGATTTTATGCCCGGGAGAAACAAAAATGGGCTTTGTACCATCTTTAGTGCAAATAGCCTCCCCTACCTTTTCTTCTTTATAAAAAATACCGGACCAGTAGCCTTCTTTCTTAATTACATCCTTAAATTCTCCTATTAAAATATTTTTAGCGCAGCCAATAGTCGGTAAATCGAAAATAACCCCTACAAAACAGGCAAGGCCAGCCTTCTCAGGGTGGGCAATACCATGTCCGTTTACGATTATGCAATCAAAGGGTACGGAAACGGTTGAAATAGCTTCTACAATAAGCGGTAGTTCTCTTCTGGCAAATTTAGCAGGAATATATTCGGCGGGGATTTTCCTATCGAAAGTTATCTCCTCGATAACTTGCTTTTTTTTAACATTGAAAACCACGCAGGAAACCCTGGCCTTATTTCTGTAACTCACATCACAGCCTGCTACGTTTTCCGGAAAAAAGTCAGGATTATCTTCAATGATAATTTGCTTTGATACTGTTTTATATAACTTTTCAATACCTCGCTCATCAAGAATCATTTTATGATTTTATACTGAAGAGAATTTCGTAAAAGTCAATTACTCAGATTAAAAATCAATTACTATGTCAATCTTTTCACATTTTAGGGTCTAACCCTGTTCTTTCCGGATTTTCGATGCAAAAATAAAGAGCGAAATTTTTCCTTGACATTTCAAGAATGCGTTGTATATTTTTGAAGTCAATTTATGAAGGATATAATGCGCTTTCATTTTTCAAAAGTAAAGTATTACCAAGCCATTTGGGTTCAGGGTGTTTTGATTCTACTGGTGATTTTTTTCATCTTCCTTTTCCGCTTACATCCTCCCCTTTTACTGGATCCCAAGTAGATGCCGATATCAAATCCACAACCGCAATAAATTGCAGAGTAGGCTTATGAGCATTACACAAACGACTGACGTAAATCCGGAATTTAAAATTTTTCTTACCGATATTCAAAACAACTATTTTTGCGTCACCGCATTGGTAAACGATCCCCATGCGGACCCTATTCACCTAACAGAAGTTATTTACGATAAAGTGACTGAAATCCTGGCTGATGCGGAAGCACAGATTATTCATGAACGCATATTCGGAAATATTGAGATTCATAAAAAAATACTCGAAACTCGAAATAAAAGGGTACGGCATAGGTTCCGCGAAGATCCGGGTCTGGTGACCTACATAGAGGGAAAATCCTGTTATGGTAACCCACTTGCAGGAATTCAACTCCGCAGTTTTCGTCCCTCTCGAAGTGAAGAAAAGGTTAAAATCATACGGGAAGGGAATATCCCCCGAGGACGAATGTGGAGTAGAAACGGTGCTTTGTTTTTACAATTACAAAGCCTCCACGGAGGGAATTTATCAAGCGGACATAATCGCCGAGAGCAAGCAGAGACGATGTTTCGTAAAGCTGAAGCTCTTTTAAAATCTGAAGGCGCTTCATTCAGGGACGTTGTACGAACATGGATCTATGCGGATGACATCCTGGACTGGTATAATGAATTCAATTCGGCGAGAAATACATGCTACTCCGATTTTGGCTTACTTCATAATGGAGATGTCAATCATGCGGAAGATATTTTTTTACCTGCAAGTACAGGTATTGAAGGGAAAAATCCTGAAGGCGCTTCTACAATTATGGATCTCTTAACAGTTACTAAAAGATCCAATACCGGAATACAAATCCAACCCCTTTATGGGATCCGGCAACGTTCGCCCTATCGATATGGCTCCGCATTCTCCCGAGCCATGAGGGTAGTAGAACCCGAGGAAAAATGGCTCTTTGTTTCAGGAACGGCGTCCCTTAATGAAAAAGGAGAGACTATCTATATCGGAGACTTACGCTCCCAAGTGAAACATACAGTAGAAGTGGTAAATTCGCTCATTCATCCGGAAGGAGCTTCTTTTTCTAATCTTTGCGAAGCCACCGTATTTCTTAAGAGAAAAAGTGATTTTCTCTTGTATCAAGAAATTGCTAAATCCCTCGGACTCTCCGATATTCCTGCAGTTTATTTAGTGGCAGATGTATGTTGGGACGACCTTTTATTTGAATTAGACTCAGCGTTTGTGACTAACCGGTAATTCCTATAAAATACGCTTGCGGTTTCTATACGCCAGAAACGATAATGTAATCCATATACCTAAAATCCAGAATACCATAAAAGGAAATTGGGCTTGTCTTTCCCCGGCGTATGTATGCATTCCTGAAAAAAATCGGTTCACTCCGAAATACGTCATGAGCAAGGACCAAAATGCAAATAACGCCCAAACATTGAGCCAATACGTCCAATGGGAACGGAGAACGAAGCGAAGATGCAGCAACATTGCATAAGAAAGAATCACTATCAAGGTCCACGCCTCTTTCGGATCCCATCCCCAATATCGACCCCAGGTCTCATTTGCCCATATTGCCCCTAATATACACCCTACGGCAAGGAGAAAAATACCTATCCAGAGCGCCTGTTCTGTAATTTTGCTCCATATGGACACTCTGCGCAGGAAACTATTTTCCTTTCCGGAAACAGGAAATGCCAATGCCGAAAGATTGCAAAAGGCCATCGCTGTCCCTACTGCAAAAAAACCATAACTGACTATTGCGATAGATACGTGAAGAATCAACCATTTGGATTTTAAAACAGGGGCGAGAGGAGAAATCGTGGGGTCTACAGAAGGCGTATGGGCCATAAGCAACACAATCCCCGAAAGCAAACTCCCGCATATCATGGATAAACGAGAATGGCGAGCCAGGATAATGCCCGCCAAAAGACTGGCCCAGGCTGCAAATACCATGGATTCATATTTGTTACTTAATGGCGCATGACCTGATAAATACCACCTGATCCCCAATCCTATGGTAAATCCTAAAAATCCAAACCATACTGCCAATTGAAATAGTTTTTCTAAAATGGGAAATAGTTTTTCGAATCGGTTTTTAGACCAAAATCGCATCGCACTCATTAACAAAAAAATACCTACCACCACAACAAACCATTTACCCAATCGCTCAAAAATCCGGACACTGTAGTACAATTTTTCGATTTGAACATGAAAAGGCGAAGAACCCAAACACATTATTCCCAGAAGGCATAAGAGTATAACACTTGAAAAAGACCCCACGGATTTCCGAATCCCGGTTTCGAGCTCCCGGATTCGACTTTTCGGATAGAAAAACGAGAGCCCTATAACTGCGATAATAAGAAAAAAACCTGCATACGTCACAGTGGTTCCCGGGTCCCGAGAAACCAAAAAGATGGTTCCCTTTTCGTCCTCATCAAAGGAATACTGATAAACACGATAGCCTCGATACCGGAGAATGTGATTCATGTAAACGGAATAAGGTTTCTCGATATTACGTTCAGGGTCTTCGATCACCACATCACTTCGAAATTGAGAAGGCTCATTCGAATTCTCATTCCGCTCAATTCTAAAATCCACTAGACGGAGGGAAAATGGCAAACGAAACGACTTGGCGCCGAGTCGGAGTTCGACTTTGACTCCATCACATTGAATGACCTTAGGCTTGTCTTCGATTCCTTTTCCATCAAATAGTGAAATGGTTCGGCGATAAGCCCCAGTTTCAATAGTCACATCAAGAGCTTCAGCAGTCTCAGGATTTTCTGCATTGGGAATGTAATGGTTAATGCGAATAAAGAGAGGGGTTTTTCCTAATTTAAGTTTTCTACTCCACGGTTTTCCTAAAGGAGAAAGCCACAATTCGTATTCATTTGTCACGGAGTCCGGTCCATTACTGACCCCGATTTTTAAGTAAGACCGTGAAGAAAAAAATTGGTTGGATGATTCTCCTTCGCGAAGAGAAAGGAAACCTTGAGAAGCAAAATGTCGAGTCAGTATAGCCCCTAATAAAATAATTAAAAAAGCAAAAGGAAACAAAACAACATCCCATTTTTTCCTTTGCCACAATTTAAAATGAATAAGATTCATCAAAAGGGCGACCGAAAACCAAATCCACAAAATTTCAAACCACCAGCTATTATACACCAAAATCCTTGCCGCAGAACCTCCGTATGTCCGTTCGAGTAAAGTAGCAATTACGATACACACGATAAGTACCATGACAAGCACAAGTATGGTAGTTATCGAGAAAAAAAGTTTCCGAATCATTTTAAAAATGTAACTTTATTTATATCTAAAGTCAAGAAGTAACAATGAATTACACCCCGACACAGTCATTCTTCCTTACGGAGCAGACGAATAGCACGAATGTTTTTGAGTTTTTAACTCGCAACTCGAGAGTTTGTTGTCCAAGCGGTTAGCTATTAGCGTACGGGGACTTATAATAACGGCGGGAGTTGTCTTATCCCCACATACCCATCGCTTCCCTAACCAATTGCATTGTCTTTTTAGCTTCCGCCGAAGCCCTTGCCGCACCCGCATTCAAAATTTCAACTATGTCCGCCTCTCTCTTTACCTTTTCTCTTTTTTCTCTTATAGGGTCAAGGAACTCATTAAGCAAAGAGGCTGCGGCTTTCTTACAATCCACACAACCTCTTCTGCCCTTTTTACACTCGGTTTTTATATCATCAATATCAGGAATTCCAATCGTAGAAAGATACGCGAAAACCACACAACCTTTCGGATGCCCGGGATCGCTCTTCTTAATCTTTTTCGGGTCGGTAAAAGCTGTCATCAATTTCTTTTCGACATCTTTAGGATCATCCGCAATATATATGGCATTATTTAAAGACTTGGACATTTTTCTTTTATCCAGGCCTGGTATTCTGGGTGTTTTGGTAAGTACCGGGTCAACTTCAGGAAAAACTTTCCCATATAAACCATTAAATCTCCTCACAAATTCACGTGTTATTTCAAGGTGCGGAAGCTGGTCCTCGCCGATAGGAACTTTATTTGCCCGATAGACCAGTATATCAGCAGCCTGAAGAACAGGGTACCCGAGTAATCCATAGCTAATCTGGTCCTTAAGCCCGCTATCTCTTACCACTTCTTTAAGGGTAGGATTTCTCTCAAGTCTCGGAACAGTTATAAGCATAGAAAAAAGAAGATGCAGTTCCGCATGCTCTTTTACCTCGGACTGAACAAACAAAACCGACTTTTCCGGGTCAATGCCCACCGCTATCCAATCGATTGTAGTCTCTATAATCCTATCTCTTAACCCCTGTGTCTCCTCAAAATTTGTGGTAAGCGCATGCCAATCTGCAATCATATAGAAAGTCTCGTACTCATTCTGAAGCTCCACCCAATTTTTTAAAGCTCCGAAATAATGGCCAATGTGAATTTTACCTGTAGGCCTGACTCCGCTGAGTATTCTTTGCATTTAACCTCCTTTAAAAACCTTTAATAATATAAATACGCCAATATCAACAAAAAATTATTATCCAAAAAACCTCCGAAAGCGCCTTTTAAATTTCATCGTTTTTTAACACTCATTGGCAGAAGATTAAAATCAAGTTTTATGGTTTTGCCAGCTTTCACTTCAACCAAAGAAGTGTAAGGATAATATCCTTTCGATATCACTTTGATAATATAATCTCCGGAAACAAGATACACTCTATAATGTCCGGTTCCCAAATCACTTCTTACCGCAAAGCTACTTGAATTCTCGACCGATATTTCGGCATCAAGAGGTTCGCCTGTTTCCGCGTCCAGAATTTCGCCCTCAACAATACACAATTCCTTTTTTTCACGCAACTGCAAGAGTATCTCTGTTTTCTCCTTAAGTATGATTACAGTATCGGAAGGAATGCAACTGTCCGCATAAACGGATATAGGGTATATTCCCCGTGGTAAATCGAATTCAATTTTTCCTTCTTCTATCTGAAAGCTACCTAAATCGGCAAGAGATAAAAGCCCCGAAGCGGGATTTCCTTCTTCGTCAACAATAAAAATACCCAAATTAAAAAGTTCTCTCGCTTTTCTGCTGAACCTGGCTGAAGAAATTCCAAGACAAATTTTCCACGGAGGATTCCCATAGTATCCAGTATTTACGCCCGCTTCCCGAAGTTGTATATTACTTAAAGTTTCTTCTGTCCTGCCATAAACAAGAAAAGAGACACCAAAATTCAGGGCATAATCACCCCATCCGGAAAAAATTACCTTGGGCTTTATATAAACCGAAGTAAACGGAGTTTGACCAATCATCGTAAATCTATCCATCTCACAATCAAGTCCAAAGGTCAAAGTATCGGGATTGAATTCAATCTTCGATTCAAACATGTAATGTTTCGTAACCGGATCGGAGGAATGCGTTATAAACTCAAAATCCGTATCTATTAAAAACCAAAAAATCTTTGTTCCCAATCCCATCCCAAAGCCAAATCCCGGATGCCTGACAGAAAAATTTCGCTCTTCACCCTCCCTGCACCTGCCGGGATAATGAAAAACAGGAAAAAGGCTAATATCAAACGACTTAACGTATCTATTAGCTCCCCCTCTTATAAACACATCCTTAAAACCCAAATCACATCCCGAAGAATAATAATCAAAACCAACGCCACCCTCGATCTGCGAAAACAACCATTTCCCTCTACTTTCCAGGCAAAAATTCAGGTCGTTGATGTATATCGAGTTACGTTTAAAGGTTTCAGTTCCGGCGTCAAATATAATTAGAGAGAACAATAAAAATATCATTCTGGCTGTACTTCTTTATATTCGTTGGTCTTAATACCCCAGCTCATATATCCGGTATTATAAGCTATACCTACTTTACAATCCTGGTCGACCACAACTATACCAAAATCTATCTCGAATTCTTGAATGATATCCTTGGCAGCTTCTTCAGCACTATGCTCGCGTAAATAATCATCTACTTTTCTCGCGAGCATCTCTCTTACAATCACTTCGCCGCAACCTGTAATCGTAGTTGCTCCTCTAATGGAAGCATAAACACCTCCACCAAGTATCGGAACATCGCTTACTCTACCAGGAAGATGGAAAATAATACCGCCTGTAGAAAGCGCAGCAGCTATAGTTCCAAAACCGTCAATGGCAATTGCTCCGACCGCCTCGTTTGAATATAGATTCTGCAACTTTTCTATTTCTTCGGAACTACAATCAATTTTTTCTTTAAACAAAACCCTCATTTCATCAGTCAGAGGGTCATAATTTTTAAATCCTCTACTTCTAGCAAAATGAGTGGCACCCTCACCGGCAAGTATCAAATGTTTGGTCTTATCCGATACTTCATAAGCTACACGTACGGGATTTTTAACATTCTTTATCGAAGCCACAGCTCCAAAATTACCCTCGGAAGTAGCAACTGAAGCATCCATCTCGACCTCACCAAGCAGATTGGGAACAGAACCTGTACCCGCGTTAAAGACAGTAGAATCTTCCATAACCATGACGGCCTTAACGGCAGATAGAGCTGCATCTCCGCCCTCCTTTAAAACCACAAAACCGGCTTCCAGAGCCTCTCCTAAAACTTTCTCTCTAACTTTCGGATCTCTGATATGATCACCGACACCGCCATGAACTACAAGTAACTGTTCCATAAACTTAATTCTATTTAAACTGTCCTATTTGTCAAGCGAAAATACCATCTGCCTTCCCCAAAAAAATTCTACATCAATTATCGAAAAAGGCTGAGATGGCTCAATTTACGAGCGTTTTCACATTGGTTTTTTAATTATCGTATTACAAGGAGGCTATGTCCCTCCAAAAGCCCTCTCGGAGGGCGAGCGGGCATGGTTCTTTGGAATGCTTACATTCCAAAGGGAGCGAGCCCGAGAGCGGGAGTGGTGATTCCCTCGCCGGGGGAATCAACCACGGCTTTTGGAGGGATATAGCCTCCGATTTTGAAAAATGGGGGATGTCAAAAAATACCATACTTGTAAAAATGCTCAATTTAATTATTTTAATATTTAAGGAGGAAAGATGAAAATAGGAGTGATTTCAGATACTCATGATAATATAAACCATATAAAACAAGTAATAGGTATTTTTAAAGAAAAAGAAATAAGAACTCTAATACACCTTGGTGACTACTGTTCTCCTTTTTCCATACCACTTCTTTGCATGGAAAAGGTTTATGCGATTTTCGGCAATAACGATGGAGACAAATTAATGCTGCAGAAAAAAGCAAATGAATGCGGCTTTAACATTGTAAATGCTCCAATAGCTATAACAATTGACGAAAAAAAGATAGCGATTATGCACGAACCATACCAGTTAGAAGCATTCAGAAAAAGCGGCATTTACGATATTATCCTCCATGGACACACCCATGAATCATACATTAAAAAGAATCCGCTTACTGTAAACCCGGGAGAACTTTGCGGCTACCTTTCAGGTAAATCAACCTTTGCAATAATCGACCTCGAAAATCTCGAATGCGAAATCATACAATTATAACATAACGCGGCAAAGCCGCTAAAATGTAAAAATCAAATATCAATAAATCGCTCTCGGCTCACCGCTTACGGCTAACCGCAGAAAAAACAAAAAAATTTTCACATGTAGGGCATATAGTCAATGTAGATAATGTAAATAAAAAAATAATAACTACAAGTTCTACATTTTCTACATGTTAAAAAATGGTGTGTGGAGTTGGGTTTAGCGGAAAGCAGAAGGCGGATAGCTGATAGCGTATTGAGTTATTTTGTTTTTTAATCTTTTATATTTATTTTCTAAGAAAAAATGTCCTCCCTTGACAAAAAAGCAAAAAAGAATATGATTATTTGGTCGTTTTTTAAATTCTTTTGTATACTCTAAAAAAACTAAAGGAGGTTCTTTTAGTATGGCAGAAGGTAAAGTAAAATGGTTTAGTGACAGAAAAGGATACGGTTTCATCACCACGGCTGACGCAAAAGACATATTTGTTCACACTACATCTCTTAGCGGAGGCCTTGTAACGCTTTCCGAAGGAGACGAAGTGGAATTCGAACTTATAGAAAGTGAAAAGGGACCGAAAGCCGATAACGTCAGGAAAATTCGTTAAACCTTAATTCTCAATGTAGAGCTTTATAAAAAGTCCAGAATAAATAAAAAAGATTCAATGCTTTAGAAGTTCTTTTTTATAAAAAGCGCTTTTTTTCGAGCACGAGAAAGATTAGACAAGAAAAGTAAGATGTAAGAGAAACTCTTGATTTATTAAGAGAAAGCCGTTATATTTGCATCTAAAAGGGAAGGGGATAAATGTATTTTGACAAAAGGAAAATAACAGGTTTCGCATCTGTATTTATCGTTTTAATTTTGTCGTACTTATATACAATTGCTCCGACTGTTTCTTTATGGGATTGCGGAGAATTTATAGCCTGTTCACATATCCTGGGAATTCCACATCCTCCGGGTACGCCTTTTTTCATTCTCATCGGCAGAATATTCGATATTATCCTTCCTTTTAAAGAAATGGCAATGAGAACAAACTTTCTTTCCTCTTTTTCTACCGCCATGGCAGGTGGTTTCCTGTACCTTATAATACTTTCGATTTTCCAGAGATTCACGGAGAATAGAGGAAAAATGCTTCCTTCGGCCTATCATCTAATTGCGGTGTTTTCCGCAATCGGAGCAGGCCTTGCTTACAGCGTATGGGACACGTCAGTAGAAACGGAGGTTTATGCCACATCGACCCTTATACTCACAATTGGTTTATGGCTTGCCCTTCACTGGGACGAAAATCGCGAGACCGACGGTAGCTACAACTATCTTTTATCTCTTGTTTATTTGATTTTCCTGTCATTCGGCATCCATTTAATGCCTTTACTTCTTATTCCGGGAATACTGGTCTTCGTAATAATAATAGACAGAAAAATATTCGAAAATCCGAAACTTATTATATTCTCAGTAATTCTAATAATAATAGGCATTTCCACTTATTATTATCTAATGATAAGAGCCAGAGCGAACCCGGCTATAAATGAAGTAAACCCAAGTAGTTTTTCAACTCTTTGGGATGTAATATCAAGAGAACAGTATGGTTCTATGGAAATATTAACTAGAAAAACTCAATTAAAAACCAATCTTTCATTCATTCCTGCATTTTTCGAACAGGTAAAAATATTTTTTAAATATTTTTCATGGCAATTTTTCCCGTACCCGAGAGAGTCAACAAACGCTCTTTTAAGATATACTTCGTTAACAGGCACATATTTATACGTTTTAACAGGACTATGGGGAATGTTTACTCATTTCAGAAAAGATAGAAAATCTTTCTGGTTATTTTTTATCTTATATATCCTTTTGAGTTTTGGTCTTGTCGTTTACCTGAATTTAAAATTCTCCCCTTCAGACGCCAATCCGGCACACCAGGACAGGGAAGTAAGAGAAAGAGATTACTTCTGGATTTCCGCCTTTTTCTTTTTTATGTTTTATGTATCTATAGGATTATACTGGGTATACGAGCGTGCAAAAAAAACAAACAGATTATTTGGATACGCAGGATTGATTCTGGCTTTTATGATGGGGTTTATCCCACTAATTTCCAACATAAAAAGTCACGTGAACAGAAAAGGAAACTGGATTGCTTCGGATTACAGCTATAACTTACTGGTTACTCCCGACGATTACTCAATCCTTTTTACATATGGAGACAACGATACTTTTCCGGTCTGGTTTCTTCAGGAGGTAAAAGGTTTTCGAAAATTCGACCCGAAAAATAAAAAGGGCATTAAGCTCGCCAATTTTTCGCTTTTAAACACCTCATGGTATATAAGGCAATTAAAATCGGCAGGAATACCAATGGACTTCGCCTCTCCTTTCAAAGGAACCAATATAGAATGGGATTATCAGAGAAAAAAAAGAACAGGAGAAACAAATCTGGATTTCGAAGAATGGGTAATAGAAAATATAGCACCTATCCGTTGTGAAGACAATAAATGGCTGCGACCCGCAGATATCGTCGTCAGGAACATCCTTCTCTCCTCAATCGGAATAAAACCTTCCTTTCAAGACTTTATTATGCCCGCAGATTCATTTGTCAACAGGTACATTCAAAAAGAATTTAATCCTTCAATTAATATTTATTTTTCTTTCCCTGTAGAAACCTATTCGGCTAAAATATTCCACCGCAATCTTGAATTAGAAGGCTTTGCTTATCGTCTCTTAGGAAAAGAAAGTAACAATTTGATAAATTATGAAAAAACATTTAATAACCTCGCCAATAAATTTAAAACCAGTTATTGTGAAAATCCTACAATTTATACGGGAAGCGCGCAGAATAAACCTCTGGCTAATCACTCTTACATTTATCTTTCGCTTGGTGAGCACACACTGGCAAAATTTATCGAGAAAAAAAGAGGATTAATTTCCGATTCCGATAAAGATACACTGAGAATACTGGAAAATATCTTCGCGAAGGCATTGCTTTTCTCTATGAATTCCAAATTTTCAAATACAGTAACCCTCCAGGTAGCAGACGACTTCAAAAAGATATATTCTTTACTTGAAGAAGAAGAAAGGGCGACCGATTTCTGCGACTCGCTTCTCTCCATAATCAATCCGCCATCACTCCATCTTCTCAGAGGTAAAATGTTAACTCTGAAAGCGACTTTAGGAAAAGAGAAGACAGAATACTCTGAAGAAGCAAAAAAAGAATTCAAATATTTACTTAATAACGAAGACTTTAAACCTTTCGGCTATATAGGACTTATCGAACTATACTTTATATCCAACGAACAAGAGAAAATAAAAGAGATTATCTTAGAAATCAGCGACGACTCCAGGCTTTCAGAGAAAATAATCCTTTTTACCATCAGATATAGCCCCGAAGTAGGGGTCAAATTTCTCGAAATCTGGAAAGAAATATATCCTGCCGAGGCAAAAAAAATCGAGATGTTGATTCAACAACTTAAAATGACGGATAAAGCAGAATTTTAATTAGCAGTAGTATGAAAAGCCACATAAATGTAAGGATTAAAATGGAAAACAACAAATCAAATTTCAAAAATTTATTCTCACACAAAGACACGGAGACACAAAGAAAAAAGATTTGTTTTTTGTTTGTTAACACCCCTCACATCCCAGAAATAATGGAAACAACAAATTATACGAATAGCACAAATGTTTTTTTTTGCCGCCAGCCGTCGGCGGTCTGCTGTCAGCCTTCATCATTTTGCTTTTCAATTTTTGACATCCTATGGATTGGATAAAAGTCCCATCATTCGCTAAAGTAAATCTTGGTCTTTATATAAAAGAAAAAAGGGAAGATGGATTTCACTCCATTGAATCTATTTTTCAAACAATATCGCTAAAAGATTCACTTTACTTTAAATTAGAGGGAAAGGGAATAAATATCCAATCCAGCAATCCTCACTTACCGGAAGGTCCTTCCAACATAATTTATAAAGCGGCAAGTTTATTCAAAGATAAAAAAGGAAAAAGTCCGGGCGTAAAAATAAAGGTCGAAAAAAAGATACCGATAGGTGCTGGGCTGGGAGGCGGAAGCTCAAATGCGGCCGTCACTTTGTTAACCCTAAATCGCTTACTTGAATATCCGAAAAATACAGAAGAATTAAACGAATATGCAAAAAATCTCGGCTCGGATGTACCCTTTTTCCTGAAAGGAGGCACCGCCATGGTAAGCGGAAGAGGCGAAAAAATCGAATGGGTAAACGACATTCCGCCGCTTAATTTTCTGCTCGCAATCCCGGCATTTTCAATATTGACAAAAGATGCCTACAAGTGGTGGGACAATCATAAAAAACAAGCCTTGACAAATCAAGACTTAAGTCTTATACTTCAAAAAATGCAAGAGGGAAAAAAGGAAATCTTAGATAAATTAGAGAATTCCTTTTGGGAAGTAGTAGTAGAAAAATACCCTCAATTAAAAAATGTTATGAAAAATTTAGAAAGATTAAAGCCAATAAAAGTTATCTTAAGTGGTTCTGGTCCTTCTATTTTTGCAATATTCGGATCAGAAAAATACAACTTTAGGGTGGGAGATATTTTGGAAGACAATTGTACTTTAATGCTCTGCAACAGCATCTCCCGGAAAAAGTACTTCAACTTGTTAAAACAAAAGGAGGACTAATGGAATTCACTGAAGTACGTGTAACACTTAGAGACGAACCCAGACTAAAGGCATTTGTCAATGTTACTTTTGACGACGACTTCGTAATACGAGGTATGAAAGTAATTGAAGGAAGAAAGGGACTTTTTGTAGCAATGCCTTCACGAAAAGGCAAGGACGGAACTTTCAGAGACATAGCTCATCCGATAAATAACAACATGCGAAAAAAACTCGAGAAAGTCGTTCTTGACGAATATTATAGCAAATGCGAGGAAGAGGGCAAAACGCCGAAAAGTTCGAATCTCGAACAGGAAGATTTCGAAGCACCCGATGAAAACGTCGACATCAACGCAATCGGAGAAGAAGAAAGCGAAGCAGACATCGAAGAAGAAAGCGAAGCAGACATCGAAGAAGAAAGCGAAGCAGACATCGAAGAAGAAATCGAAGCAGATATCGAAGAAGAAATCGAAAGCGACATCAGTGAAGAAGAAACAACAGAAGAAGAGCTTCTGTAAAATTTAAACTTAGCCCTTATAGTTCTTTGGGGCGTCGCCAAGCGGCAAGGCACGAGATTTTGGGTCTCGCATTCGTAGGTTCGAATCCTACCGCCCCAGAAGAGAAGTAAAAGTGGAATTGAAAGTTTTTTCAGGTTCTGAAAGTTTAAAACTGGCAGAAGGTATAAGTAAACGTTTAAAATTACCTCTGTCTTCTATAGAAAGAAAGAAATTTTCTGATGGTGAGATTTTTGTTCAGATAAAGGAGAACGTCCGCGGAAGAGATGTATTTGTAGTTCAATCAACGAACGCTCCGGCAGAGAATTTTATAGAACTTTTACTCATAATTGATGCTTTATGCCGTGCTTCCACCGGAAGAATAACTGCTGTTATCCCATACTTCGGTTATGGTCGACAGGAAAAAAAGGACAAGCCCAGAGTTCCCATCTCAGCTAAACTATTTGCAAATCTACTGGAAAAAGCAGGCGCAAACCGTATTCTAACTGTAGACCTGCACGCATCTCAGATAGCAGGTTTCTTTGATATACCAGTAGATCATCTCTTCGCGGCACCTGTATTAGTTAAACACATAAAAAATCTAAAACTATCGTATAAAGAAATCGTTATCGTTTCCCCTGATGTCGGAAGGGTTGAAGCTGCAAGGGCTATTGCAAAAAAAATCAGTAATACCGTACCCATTGCCATTGTCGATAAAAGAAGACCCAAACCAAATCACTGCGAAGTCGTCAATATAATAGGGGATATAAAGGATAAGACTGCCATCATAATCGACGATATCGTAGATACAGCCGGCACTTTGACCGAGGCAGCCAATGAAATAAAGAAACAGGGAGCCAGAACTGTCTATGCGTATATAACTCATCCTGTTCTTTCGGGAGACGCAATAAAGAAGATTGCATACTCAGCGCTTGATAAACTTGTTGTTACAGACACGATCCCACTTGGCAACAAAAAGAATAAAAAAATAGAAGTGGTTTCGATAGCCGAACTTTTAAGCGAAGCAATAATCAGAATCCACAAGAATAAATCTTTGTCATCACTTTTCATATAAGTAGATACAAACGAGGAGGACAAATTGGAAGTAAAAGAACGAAAAGAAACCGGAACCAGACAAGTCAAAAATCTCAGGAAGGAAGGGTGGATTCCAGGCGTAATTTACGGCCACGGAGAAAAAAGTAAACTGATAAAGGTTAGAGAAGAAGATTTGAAAAATCTTATACACAACCTGCGTTCCGAAGCCACACTGTTGACCCTTAATTACGAAGGCAAAAACCTCCAGGTGCTGGCACGCGAGGTAACCCGAAATCCACTTGACGAAAAATTGCTGCATATAGATTTCCAGCATATACATGAAAACGAAGAAGTCAGTGTCCACGTCATAATTGAATTTCAAGGTAAACCTAAAGGCGCGGAAGAAGGCGGCGTAACAAACTTCGAACATAGAGACTTAATTGTGAGATGTTTACCTAAAGACATTCCGGAAAAAATTGTTGTGGATATTTCCGCCCTTGAAATAGGGCAATCGATTCACATTAAAGATCTCGTAATACCGGAAGGTATCAAAGTAGAAGAAGAGCCCTCTATAACCGTAGTAAACGTCTTATCACCGAGAAAACTCATAGAGGTGAAACCTGTCGAAGTAGAAATCCCAGTAGGCGAAGAAGCGGCAGCAGAACCGGAATTGATTTCAAAGGGCGAAGGAGAAGTCGAAGGAGAGGAAGAAGCCGAAAAAACCGAAAAAACCGAAAAAACCCAAAAAGCCGAAAAAACCGAAAAAACCAAAGAACCGAAAGAAAAGGAGCGTCGAGAATAGATTATCGTGCAGCAATAGGGCTTGGGAATCTCTCTGCGGAATACGACAGTACCAGGCATAACCTTGGAGGAAGATTAATACAATTCATATGTTCAGAGAAGAACTTACGGCTTAAACCGGGTAAAGGACATTATTATTACTCGCAAAACGGAAATCTTATATTAGTCTATCCGACAACCTTTATGAATAACAGTGGAATTGCCGCCGTAGAATTATACGAACATTTCTCGCTATCTCTTGAAGATATTCTTATTATATTGGACGATATAAGCTTACCCTTCGGGAAAATAAGATTAAGAAGAGAGGGTAGCGACGGAGGTCATAAGGGTCTTTACTCTATAATATACCATCTTAACAGCGAAAATATCCCGAGGTTAAGAATCGGTATCGGGAGTCCAAAAGATGAAGATAATTCAACCTGGGTCCTTTCCAGATTTAGTGAAGTCGAAGAAAAAGAAATGCCCGAAATACTGGAAAAAGCAAAAGAAGCAGTGTTCTTGTGGCAGAGTGAAAGTATAGAAATAGCGATGTCAAAAATTAACGGGAATGAAAAGGAGGTTAAATGAGAAAATACGAATGCACATTCATTATCGATCCGGAAAAAGAAGAAGAAGCAAAAAAAATCATCGAAGAAATAAAGTCACATATTGAAGAAAACAAAGGGAAAGTCAAAAAAATAGACGAGTGGGGTATCAAAGAACTCGCCTACGAAATCGACGGCTTCAATAACGGTTTCTATACTGTGATAAACTTTGAATCGGCCCCCGAAAAAGCAAACGATCTAAAAGAATTCATGCGTAAAAATACCAACATACTCAGATATATTCTCGTAGTAAAGGAGAAATAAATCATGGCTGAATATAGAATTCCAAATGTAAACTTTGTGGTCATTTCGGGAAGGGCAACCGCAGATTCCATTCTCAGTTACACGGAATCAGGCACAGCTTATCTACGATTCCGTATAGCATCAAACCGAAATTACAAGAATAAAAGCGGAGAATGGCAGGAAGAAACGACATTCACAGGTGTAACTCTTTGGGGAAACCAGGCAGAAAGACTGAGTGAACTTATAAAGAAGGGCGCTCCGGTTCTGGTCGAAGGGAGGCTATCAAGTTACACAAAAGAAGTAGAGGGCTTAAAAAGAACCGATGTAAGTATAAATGCCTTCAGAGTCCAGGTATTACTTAAATCCACAACACCTTACACTGAAGCCGAGGCTGAAACAGGAACGGAAGAAGTAACTGAAGAAAAAGAAGAAGGCTCAGCGGGCATGGAAACCCCACCCAATGATGATGAGGAACTTCCGTTCTAAAAAACTTAAAAGGAAATTGCCACGGATTAACACGGATGTACACGGATTTAAAAAAAAATTTTTTAATTTAAAAACAATAAAATAGTTAAGAGGGACGTCAAGGATAACTTAAGTATGAAGTGGAACAATTGTATAGTGACCTAAATTAGAATATTTATACAACTTGAATGCCTGGTATTTCATTATTTTTGTGTATCTTAAACCCATTTTATCTTCCAGTAAAAAAGAGAAGGAGAAATAAGTTTCCCGGTAATCACCGCGGAGTTGCATCCGGGAGCCCACCGTCAACCGGGATGGTCGAACCTGTTGTCGGAGTCTGACGGGTCGCAAAGAATAGTACTGCTTTCGCAACATGTTCAGCAGTTATTTTTGCTTTAAGGAGATTTCGATTTCTATAATATTCCGGAAGCTCTTTCCCAGAAAGCCCCCTTGCACGCATACGGTCCGGTCCAACTTCAGCCCATAATCCGGATTTACGCTTGCCATGAAAAAATACCGCATCGGGAGAAACCATATTGACTCTCACATCCATCTCTGCAAACTCAATGCTTGCGATTCGAGCCAGCTGGTGTGATGCTGCCTTAGTTGCACTGTAAGCTCCAAACTTTGCACCTGGTGCAAAAACATTCTTAGTAGATATTACGATAATATCACCTCCTGTTCCCTGAACGTTAAAATGTCTTCCGGCTTCAGACAGGATGTGAAGTGTCCCTTCAACATTTACCTTTTCCAGTTTCCGAAATGTATTTGGATTCATGTCTCTAAGTGATGAAACGCTTGCAATACCAGCATTAACTACCACCAGGTCAATTCCACCCCAACTTCGAATAACTGTATCGAAGCCATTTGCAACTGATTTTGGATTTGTTACATCAAGGCTAACACCAATGACTCTTTCTTTATACTTTACTTTAAACTCATTTACCAATAAATTCAGATCATCACCTGGTAAATCTGTGACAGCCACATGGCATCCATTCTTAAGGAGTTCCTCGCAGATTCCACTTCCGATTGCTCCTGCCGCTCCGCTGATTATTGCAACAGAACGCCTAAGAGGCAATTCGTTTTTTTTGTCAAGCTTTGCATGTTGAATGCTACAATATTCCATATCAAAGAGATGCTCTTCATTTAACCCCTCATACTTTCCAATTGAAGAAATATTTATCTTAGCAGATAAAGTCGAAGCAGTGATATCTCTTACTATATCAGCTTCTACCACATCCTTACCAGCGCATATAGCTCCTAACCCAGGCATTAGAATAACTCGTGGCATCGAATCAAAACGACTGAGTTTTTGTTTCTTTTTTTTAGAATAAGACTTAAAATACTCATCATATTTTTTAGCGTACTTTGCAACTGAATTTCCGATTTGTTCTCTCAATCTTTCTTCATCATCATATTTAAGTTCGTCGATCCACAGCGGGTAAGCTTTAGTTCTTATAAGATAGTCAGTAGTCAAGGGAGGTGTCAATGCGATTTCCATACCTTTATATGAATCAACAAGGTTTAGAATTTCTTTATTTATTAGAGGCCTAAGTATAAAACGCAAATGTGGCCAATCGGCGTTTCCCGTCGGGATAGCAAGAAGTCCTCTCAGGATTGACGCAACCTTTAGATATCTTCTCTTAGCTTCCGATAGAGATGTACGGGATTTAACTTTTAGAGGTTTCCCACCTTTCTTTGAGAGATAATTCTCTGCTTTTGTTACAAGTGCAATTGTCCTCTGGTATGATTCCCGGGCGCTCCCTCCCCAGGTAAGCAGTCCATGCTTCATTAATACCATGCCCTTACAATCTGCATGGTCATTAAATGCGCGAGCAGCAGCTTTGGCCAGCTCGAATCCCGGCTTTTTGTATTTCAGTATGATTACATCATTACCCAACGCGTCCCGGGTGACTTTTTCTCCATCGATCTGATTGGTTAGAGCGAGTATCGCATTTGCGTGAGTGTGGTCGATGTATTTTGCGGGTATAAAGGTATGCATCAGAGTTTCAATTGATGGAGTTTTGTCTTCCGCATTGAAACGATGCGTTAATATTTCATTAACCATATCTTCATCGGAAAGCTTTTTTAATTTTTGTAGCTGTCTTATATAATCAAGGTCGATTCCTGTGTGTCCTTCCGGTTCAATATTTGAAAGGTCCTGACCGGATGCTTTAACGTAAATAACAGGAATTTTTTCACCCAGAACATTCATGAATGTTCCTTTAACCGATGTATTCCCACCGCCATGAAGGACAAGTTCCCTTTCCTCTCCAATAAGTCTACTCGTGTAGGTTCGGAGAGACAGATCTTCTCCCCATTTTCTACCGTATTTAGCGATAAACCTGGATGCCTCTTTCTTCGACCATTTATTTTTCATTCAATTTCCTTATCGATTTCAGACACGTTCCTTTTTATTGCAGTCCCCTATTTTAAGATTTTATTTCCTTTAACATAAAATGGATGTTTTCCGCCGGATCCTTTCCATCAAATATTGCAGTTCCGCTTACCAAAATATCGGCACCTGCTTTAGCGAACTCGGAAATATTATTCTTTTTGATACCACCGTCAAGACATAACAGGATTTCTTTATCAGAGTTAGAAACAAGTTCCTTTACTTTCATAAATTTATCCGCATAAGAATCAAAGAAAGGAAATCCCTTTAACCGAATATTTACAGCAAGGACTACAATCATCTCGATATCGTCGAGTAAAGGCTTAAGATAGTCAATCGGCGTCTCGGGATTGATGGCAATGCCTCTTATCAATCCCCTTTCCGGGTCATTTTTATTTTCCATCTTTCCAAGTCCTTTAAGAACCAGATGAGCATCCTTACAGGATTCTATATGAATTGTAATCATATCAGCGCCGGCATCTACATATTCCCTGATTTTTTCTTCCGGATTCCGAATCATTAAATGGACATCCTTTAACAAATGAGTTTTTACGGCTTTTATAAATATCGGGCCTACCGTCAACCTTTCTACAAAACATCCATCCATAACATCAAAATGCATTACTTTTATATCCGTTCCTTCGAGTATTTCAACTTCCTTACCAATGTTCAAAAAGTCGGCTGATGTTATACCCACACTTAAAGTAGGCAAACATTCGCGCAGGAAATTAAAGGCTTTGCTCGCTGACATAGACCTTCTCTATTTTTTTCCTTTCTTTAAAATCTGATATACTTCATATGCTTCCGCAGGAGAGAGATTCTCATGAACAACTTTCCTTACTGCTTGAATCATTGCGATGGGAGCCTCGGATTGAAATATATTTCGTCCCATATCAACTCCACAGGCTCCTTGCTGAATTGCATTGTATGCCATCTCGAGCGCCTCAAGTTCCGGAAGCTTCTTTCCCCCGGCTATAACTATGGGGACAGGACAGGCTGCCGTTACAGTCTCAAAGCCATCCGAAACATAATATGTCTTGACATAAGACGCTCCCAGTTCCGCACAGATTCTCGTTGCCAGGCGCATATATTTGGCATCCCGTTTCATCTCTTTGCCCACTGCAGTGACACCAAGGACCGGAATGCCATATCTGTTACCCATGTCCACAAGTCGTGTCAGATTGTGTATCGATTTGGTTTCAAATTCACCTCCAATGAAAACCTGAACCGCAAGCGCGGCAACATTCAGACGTATGGCATCTTCGACATCGACAGCAATCTCCTCATTCGAGAGTTCTTTGAGTATGCTTGGACCCCCACTGGCTCTAAGAACAATTCCTTTTGTGAAGGTCGGGGGAATACTTGAACGTAATATCCCTCGTGTACACATCAGGGTATCAGCATAAGGAAGCAGTGGAACAATGTTTACATCGATTCTCTCCAGACCTGAGGTCGGACCGAGAAAATATCCATGATCGATGGCAAGCATTACAGTACGATTGGTATCGGGATTGAAAATATTGGACAACCTATTTTTCATCCCCCAGGCATGTGAGTTTGAGCCGCGAAGCGCAAAAGGCTCATTTTTCATGGGGATATCCAGATAATAATTGTGAGTTTCTTGAGTCCCATCTTTGTCTGCCATGGCTTGTCCTCCTTTTATTTTATAGCCCTTTTTCTCATATCTGGCATTATAAATATAGATTCTCTCTCTGTCAAGGTGAAGAAAATTTGGATACAAACCAAAAAACCGACTGAGCCACAAAGAATACAAAGACCCATCGCACCCCAATAATCGGACGCAAATTTAAAAAGATTTTTTATTCTAACTAAAATCTAGACCCCAGAATCTAAAACCTAAGTTCAAAAACAAACAATACAAATAACACCAACTTAATGGTACAGTAAAAAAGGATTTAGATTTTACCCGGTTTTCCTTACGAAGTTTAGGGGAAGTTAAAGGTGAATTCGTCGGGTTGATTTCAACGGTTTGCAACATAAGAAATTTAATAAGTTTGGCCGGACTTAAAGAATTTATGAAAAAGATGCAATATAATTCAGCATAAAAAGAAAATAAATACAAGGAAAGCGAACCAATATGCCCACAAAACCTATAAAAGGATTTCTTTTAAATGGCAGTTTGACTTCTGGCACAGCCTCCGCGGTTGGTGGTTATCACCTCATTTGCCCTTGACATAAAAACGCTGATAGCTATCATTAAAATAAATTATGGAGGAAAAATGAATCCGGTTTTAATAGGTTTTTTTATTTACCTTACCATAATTCTCGGCATTGGAATCTGGACTTATCGTCTTACTAAAACTCAAGAAGATTTTATCATAGCAGGAAGAAGACTCAATCCATTGGTTGCCGCATTCTCAGAAAGAGCATCCGGAGAATCATCATGGTTACTTTTAGGTTTACCCGGCATGGTACTAACCGCTGGACTCATAGAACTCTGGACTGCAATTGGCTGCATATGTGGAATAATAGCAGCATGGTTTATAATTGCGAAAGACCTACGAGTAAAAACCGAAAAATACGGAGCTCTAACAATACCGGAATTTCTTTCGAGAAATTTCGGAATGGAAAACAAAATAATAGAAATCCTGGCAACATTCATTATTGTATTTTTTTATGCTCTATATGTATCAGCCCAGTTCAACGGAGCCGGAAAAACTCTTCACACAACCTTTAATTTACCGCATATTACCGGAATAGCCATAGGAGCAGTAGTCATAATCATTTATACGCTCCTCGGAGGATTTTTCGCGGTTGCATGGACAGACTTTATCCAGGCGATACTGATGCTTATAACTCTTGTAGGAATACCTATAGCCGGTTTCATCGCCATAATCAAAGGAGGATATTCCGTCAATCTTACACTTTCATCACTTGTCGGAAATTGCACGGGCTGGCCTGCTGTTGCCGGGGTAATCGGGGGCTTGAGCTGGGGTCTCGGATATTTCGGACAACCGCATACAATAGTAAGATTTATGTCGATAAAAGACCCGGAAAAAATCAGAATAAGCAGAAATATCGCCATTGCCTGGAGTATACCAGCATTTGCAGGAGCCATCCTCATAGGCGTAGTCGGGAGGTGCCTTGTAACACCAGAGACGCTGTCAGATTCGGAATATCTTATGCCCCACCTTGCAACAAATCTCTTACCTCTCTGGCTGGCGGGAATTTTAATCTCAGGCGCAATTGCCGCCATGATGTCAACAGCCGATTCCCAGCTTCTCGTTGCGTCATCGGCTTTATCGGAAGACATGTATCACAACATTTTCCGAAGAAAAATCTCTGAAAAAGCCCAGTTACTTGCATCGAGAATTATTACCTTGCTGGTAGGAGCATCGGCATTCTTACTTGCAATCAAATCGGAAAAGCTAATATATACGATGGTTTCTTACGCATGGAGCGGACTCGGAGCCTCATTCGGTCCTGCCCTTCTTTTTTCACTGAAGTGGAAAAAAACGACTAAGTACGGTGTAATTGCCGGAATGATAACAGGTGCCTTAAGCACAATCATATGGGCAAACTCAGCAGTTCTGAACAACTTTATTACAGTAAGAATAGCTTCTTTCGTCCTTGCTACAATTGCTGTTTTAACAGTAAGCTTACTCACTAACAAGAAGAAATAAAATGAACGATAAATTTACATATCTGCAAAAAATGATGCAATTGGTTAACAAAAGGAGTAAAAATGCCTAAAAAAACAAAAAATGATATCTTGAAAATAGTAAAAGAAGAGGACGTAAAATTCGTACGGTTATGGTTTACCGATATTCTTGGGCAGGTTAAAAGTTTCGCAATAAC
>Ga0315548_1000785_pt1 | contig 28796 bp, 19 predicted proteins | sample SalMarSW160110MG_2_FD_202540 | JGI IMG/M metagenome (GOLD analysis project Ga0315548, IMG submission 202540) | Salt marsh sediment microbial communities from the Plum Island Ecosystem LTER, Massachusetts, United States - Salt Marsh Sediment SW1601-110 ... | reverse complement strand
AAAATTTCTTCGTACATTTTTTTGCCCTCCAATGGCAGAAACGTTTTTGGGTAAATTTTAAGCTAATTTACCGAAAATACATCTATTGGAGGGTTATTTTTACCTACAAACTTGACGGGCACCCAAGTATCAATCTATGCCACATTTGCTGAAGGGAAACAGTCTCCACAATCAAACTTAGCTCTATTGATTATGAAGGTCACAGATCTATCAGTAACTTTCGGACCGGTCCCACCGGCCAACCATAAGCGCACCGGGCCGCGAACAAATGCTCCCAAAGCAGCTCCATTTTCGTGCGTTGTAATATGCCAGAATTCTTCAAAAGTCACCTTTTCCAGAAGCTGGAAAACACCCTGATTTCCAGGTGACATTATGGTCGAGTAGACGTAATATAGCTCTCTCATTTAGGCATACTTTGTATTCCCGGTTTCTCCTCTCTTTCGATTAAGGAGTGTCACAATATTCTGCCATGTGAAAGAACATCAACGTCCCTCACAAAACCGTGCATGCAGATTTCCAGCGCACGGCTCTTCAGTAAAACTCACGAGACAAACGACAGTGTATACAGATGATGAACAATGCGAGGTTCAGGCAGTGGATAGTGCTCCAAATACGCATTGAAGCCTTCCCAATTGAACGAGACTTTCTGGCTCCGCCGATTAAGACACTTAAATACCAGTCGCTTTGTCACATAATGGTATCGCTCTATAGCTCGGCTATTACCGCTGATACCATAGTACCGATAGTGGCCTCTCAGCTTCGCTTGCAACGTCGGCCACCACTCCTTAAGCTTCGCCGTGCCGCGTATCTGCCGTAACCATACCGACATCTCCTTACATGCCTTGCGAAACTTTTTGGCACTGGTCTTACAACGCAGTGTCGGATTACCTTTGCGGCTCCTACACCAGTAATGGGTAAAACCCAAAAAGTCAAAGGTATGGGATTGGTGGTCTTTCCTGTTAGTCCTGCATCGTTGCTCTCTGTCTAAGTTGATGATACGAGTTTTCTCAGGATGCAACTCAAGATTAAACTTCGCAAACCGCTCTCGCATCACTTGCTCTATGTACCGAGCATCATCAGCATACTGTGTCATGAAGATAAAATCATCCGCATATCTCACAAGCTGACAAACTCCTCGGACCTTAGGTTTGATTTTCTTCTCAAATCACAGGTCCAGTACATAGTGTAGGAATATATTAGAAATTATGGGGCTGAAATTACTGCCCTGAGGTGTTCCTTCTGTGGTTAAGACAAACTCTCCCGCATCAATATAACCAGCCTCAAGAAACCTTCTGATAATAAGAAGGAGGCTCGGGTCTTTGATGCGAACTTGCAGACACCTGACCATCCAATTATGCGGGACTTTATCAAAGAAACGCTTGATATCCGCCTCAATGACATAGTTGATGGGGCGTCGCATCATCGTCTTATCTACCACATTCAACGCCTGATGACAGCTACGATTCGGCCTATAACCATATGAACAATCCAGAAAATCCTGCTCATAGATAGCCTCTAAAATTCGGGCCACCCCCTTCTGCACTATTTTGTCTTCAAGTGCAGGCAGGCCGAGCGGGCGTTTCGAATGCTCATCCTTTGGTATATACGTCCGCCGAGAAGGCAACGGCATGTATCGCTTGGCCTTTAGACGGACTACCAAATCGCTAATGTTCTCATCCAATCTTTCTCCATATTCCTTCCAACTTACACCGTCAATGCCGCTGGCTCGGTCTCTGCCGAGCTGATAGTAGCATTCCTTCAGGAATCCTTCGTTCAGTAAATGAGTTAAGCTTATGAACTGAAACTTAGGGTCCTTCCGAGCCCGTTCCGATATGATGGCTAATTTCACTGGCGTTATGTTATCCATTTCAGTGTATGGCATAAGCCTACTCATCCCTCTACGCTTTACTGCCGGTCCCTTCAAGTGAGTATGGGCTCTCAGTGGGCATTACCCCACCTACTCCTTTACTATGAACCGGTCCGACTGCCATGCCGCCATACCCCCGCTTTGCCTCTTCAGCTTGGTGAAGGCTTCGTTTGATAACGACATGGCTATCCCAAGTTCTGTTGTGAATCATCGAATGACCCGCCATGGACTCCGACCCCGGCACGTCGCTGACACACTCGCCATTATCGCGTGCAGCGCTACTGGCTTCCAAATGGAGAAACCCTTGGCCCAATGCGATTAGACAAATTTCGGGGCTCAACACCTTCACTTGCGTTATGGCTGACCATTCACCTTTCCTTAAGCCTTGCATATCTCGTTACCTCGATATACATTAAGTTCCGTTCTGGCCTGGTGGCTAACCTTTGACCAGGCTGGATTTTCCAGCTGACTCACAACAGCTTACCTTGGCGCACTCTCCAAAATGTCACCACAAATATTGATTTTGCCTATATCGAGTCCGAATAAATATGAATTTTTTGCAAAAATACAGATATTTCCTGAGAATTTTTCATTTTTTTCGGATTAAGTAGACGGAGACAAAGAAATTTATCAATCATATGATTCTTTTGATGATATCAATATGCATGTGCAAGTTAGATTAACTGTTAAGATACGAAACTTGGCTGATAAGTCGTAACAAGGATGCTTCAAAGAAAAATTTTATGGCGACAGGGATTTTAGTATTTGACTTTGAGTTATGCATAGGTGACAGATACTATCTCTCGGGTGATATTGGGAGCACTCTTCGCGAAATCTGACAAATATGGTATCATTTACAGTTGTTTCACAAGAACCGGCAATTGCTTGTAAACAATTGTAAATGAATTGCTCTGAGTTTTTTTAGTAGGACAGAGGAAAAAGAAGTATGAATTTTGGAAGGACACTCTGGCGGAATGGCATCAAGTTGCGTGGTATGATATTTTTCCTGATGTTTTACCTTTTCCTGAGCGTGTATGTTGATCTGCGACTGTTGTATTATGTAACGGGAGCAACGGTGGGTATATCGGGGTTTCCGTGTGAATGGTCTTATTTATTTGAGACATTATCGCTGCCAGGCGGTTTGGTTAAATATGTATCGGTATTCCTCACGCAGTTTTTCATGTTCCAGTGGATCGGGCCTGTAGTTGTTGTATTGCAGGTATGGGGAATAGCGTTATGTATCGACAGGATAGTCGAGAAATGCGATGGGAATTGGTTTGGATGGGTAAGGTATGTGCCAGGAATCGTGATCCTGCTCTTCTACACGAGCTATGTGTACCATTTTGAAACGACGATGGCGATGCTGGTTATGCTCGGATTATTCAATTTGTATATATCGGTAAGTAGTGAGAAATGGCAGACATCATTGGTATGGTTTGTCGTGTTGATGGTCATCGCGTATTACTTTGCGGCTGCGGGTAGTTTACTGTTTGTGGTGATGTGCGGGATATACGAGCTTGCAGTTAAAAAGCAAGGAATTGTGGGAGTTGGATGCTTGTTGTTCGGAACGGCAGTTCCCCTATTGATCGGAGTTTATGGATTTGGAGTGAGTCATATCGAGGCATACAGCGAGTTGATGCCGTGGTCGTGGCGGATAATGAAATATGATCGTTTGAATAGGATGATTCCATGGTTATACGGGATGTATGGATATATGCCGGTATGCTTGTTGTTGATTGGATTTTTGAAGGAAAGTAAACGTGAAATGAGAAGTAGTAAGAGGAATAGTAAGAAGAAGTCCAGGCAGAAGATGTGGCGTGCTGGAAGTGATAGTAGTAACGGCGTTATTAAGTGGATCGCACATACGGTAGTTTTACTGGGCCTTGCAGGTGGTGGAGCATATTATTTTGTGAATGACCAATTGAAAACACTGTATGAGATTGAATATTACCGGGGAGAGGGTGACTGGCAGAAGGTACTAGAATTAGCGGATAAGCAGCCGGGGCAGTTACTGTCGATGCAGGCGAGGAACCAGGCGTTATATCACTTGGGCAGGTTTGGGGATGAGATGTTTAAATACCTACAGCATCCGGACGGATTAATGCTTTCGCACGATGTATTTACCAAGTCCTACTGGCATAAGTATGACCTGTATATTGATCTTGGATTGGTCGGACAGGCGGATGAAGTATTGACGGAGAGTATGGTGGCTTTCTGGGATAATCCTTTCATTCTGAAGAAGCTTGCGTTGTTGAATATGATTTCCGGCAAGAATCAGACGGCGAGGGTGTACCTGAGGGCATTGCAGAAGCGGTTGTTCTTTGGGGAGTGGGCAGAGGAATACCTGGCGAAGCTTGAGAGCGATCCGGAACTGAGAGGTGATAATGAGATACGGAGGTTGCGGTCATTGATACCGAAAGAGGAAGAGGGACGATTCCTGGCAGCACCAGAGATGCAGTTGAAGGCGCAGATCGAGAATGGCAAGAAGAACAAGATGGCGTTCGAGTACCTTTTGGCCTTATATATGCTGCGTGCAGAGATGTGGAATGTTGTGGAAGTTGCCGGCAGGATGGAAGAGTATGATTATGAGAAGATACCTGTAGCGTTTGAAGAAGCGATATTACTGAATAATAAACATAATGAGAAACAAATCTCGTTGAAGAGGTTAAAGATAAGAGTTGAAACGAAGCAGCGGTTCGATGAGTTTGTGGCCGCTACGATACGATACCGAACTAAAGATGCGGCACAAAGTGAGTTGGCAGCTAAATTCAAGAATACATATATGTATTATTACTTTTATGGCATTCCAGAACAATAATGAGCAAGAAGTATATATATACAATACCGGTGATAATTGTTGTGGTGATCGGCGCAGGTATCGACGTGTTCTTTGAGCGTGATATGAGCGAGGAGATCTTTGATTTTGTGCAGGTAGATCGCGAGGCGCGGATATACCCAGATTACAGTATGATTGTGATACCACCGAATATTGCGGCGATGAATTTTGCCGTATGTGAGGATGGTGAGCTTTATTGCGTGAGAATCGGGAGCGGGAAGGATGGTGAGATCGAGCTGTTTAGCAGGACAGGTAAGATTGTGATCGGCGAAGGGCAATGGAGCAGTTTGCTTGAGCAGAATAAGGGAGGGAAGCTGGAGATTAATATATTTTGTAAGGGTAAGGATGAGAAATGGTTGCGGTATGATACGATTCGTAATACGATCGCGAGCGAGGATATCGACGGGCACCTGGTGTACCGAAAGATTCACCCGGCGTACAGGACATGGCGTGATATTGGGATCTATCAGCGCGAGCTTGGCAGCTATGCGGAGTCTGTTGTACTGGATAATAGTTATTTCGAGGGTGGGTGTTTGAACTGTCACGCGTTCTGTAATAATAAGACGGATAAAATGTTGATCGGGCTGCGGAGCGAGAAATATGGTAGTAGTGAGCTGATTGTAAATGATGGTCAGGTGAATAAGATCGGGACAAAGTTCGGGTATACGTCGTGGCACCCGAGTGGTAAGATCGTGGTTTATTCGATGAACAAGGTTTACCAGCTGTTCCATTATGCGAGGAAGGCTGAGTACCGTGATGTGATCGATATTGATTCGGCGTTGGTGTATTATGATGTTGAGAGCGGGAAGGTGAAGCGGTGTGAGCACTTGTCGAAGAAGGACAGGCTCGAGACATACCCGGCATGGTCGAGTGATGGTAAGTATTTGTATTATTGCAGCGCGCCGATAAAGTGGCTAACGAGTAAGATGGAAGAGATAACACAGGAGATGGTCGAGGCAGTGAAGTACGACCTGATGCGAATAAGTTATGATATTAGGCAGGATAAGTGGGGAGAGCCAGAAGTGGTTATGTCTGCGGAGGAAAGCGGGAAGAGCTCGCTAGAGCCGCGAGTGAGCCCTGATGGGCGGTGGCTGTTGTTCTGTATGTGTGATTACAGTTGTTTCCCGGTATATCAACCGAGCAGCGATCTTTATATGATTGATCTTGAAAGCGAGCGGGCGGATGGGAAATTCGTTTACAGGAAGCTTGATGTGAACAGTGAGGCGAGCGAGTCATGGCACAGCTGGTCAAGTAATAGCAGATGGATCGCGTTCAGTAGTAAGAGGATGCATGGGTCGTTTACGCGGACGTATTTCAGTTATGTTGATGTGAATGGAGTTGCGAGTAAGCCGTTTGTGCTGCCGCAGAAGGATCCCAGTTATTACGAAAGGTGTTTGCGGACATTCAGTATGCCGGAACTTGTGGTTGAGCCTGTTTGGACGACGAAGGAGACGCTTGGGAAGGTTGTTCGTGGGAAGGTTGATAAGGTGGTAGATGTGCCGATCAGTTCGGCGACAATCAAGAATAAGGTGTGGCAGGAGCGAGAATAGGGAGAAGCGCCCTCGTGCTGTCCAAATATTCATTATTGTCACTACCTAAAACTTCGTCCTTGTTTATTGACAAGGATTTACGTAAGATTATTATTCTCTACAAAACACTGCAAATAACACGACCTTGAGGAGGACTTGGTCAAAATGAGTATCTTCAAAGCAATTTCGCTTCTGTTTCAGATCTTGTCCAGTAGAAATACACTGATCACCTGCAAGAATTGAAAGCTTGCTCTTTAAAAAATCCTTCAAAATCTTACGTGGTTTGTACACAAAGTTACCCTTACCACGAGCCGCAAAATGTCACAAATCTTCGAAAATTCACCTCTTTCAGGAGCTGAAAAACACCCTGATTTCCAGGTGACATTATGTATCCAAAATGTCTCCACAGATGTTAATTTTGCCTATACCGAGTCCGGATAAATATCAATTTTTTGCAAAAATACAAATATTTTTTGACAATTTTCAGTGTGAAATCGGATTTTCATCATAAAAATTACCGAAATAGACTCAGACCTACCCCAATAAACACGCGCTGAGTCGCGCATGAACCGTTCCCAAAATGAACACTTTGCGTTCCTTGCCGATTTTTGTTCACTTAGGGTAAGGATCTGGTATTAAGTGCTCTTGGGTGTTTCGATGGTATTCCATTGTGATATACTTCATTTTTGGGTAACTTCATTATTTTATTATTGTGGGTCCAACTTGGGAAATTATTTGTGCGATGTCCATCCGGGAATTCACGATAGAGAATTCCCGGGACTTCTCTTTCCAGTGATTCCAACGACCCATCTGGCCTTGCAATACAAGTTGGCCATGATGAATAATGGCCGGATGAATTGCTGGCAATTACCCACATTAAATTATCTGAGGCTCTTACTCTGATCTCCGCGGGTATGATTTCATCTAATATAGTTTTACCATTGTGATGTGCGTTATAAAAGGAATGAAACATTATTTTAACGCCTTTATGTCTATATATGTTATACATCTCTGGAAAACAAGAATCATAGCAAATTAAGAAACCCAACTTGAATCCTTTCAGCTCAAGAATTACGGTATGATCGCCAGGAGTATAATATCTTAAGTCACCGCCTGTTAACATTGACTTGTCATAACGATCGATAATCTTTCCTTTGTTTGATATTATATATAGGCAATTCAGGGGTTTTTCATTTTCACTAATGTAATGGGCTGATCCCAGAACAACCCAAATATTGTGTTTTCGGGCCAATGACATAATACTATGTGTTTCAGCTCTTAAATCATCCCAATTGAAAGTTTCAAAGGATGGTATATCTTTGGGCGGATACCCACTAAGGGCTGCTTCTGAAAAATGAACAATATCAGCTTTGTTCAAAGCCGCCTCTTTGATGAATCGCTTGATATAATTTGCATTGCTCTTAATTTCTCCTGATACGGAGAACTGGCATGTGGCTACTTTTAGTTTTTCTTCAGGGTAGTCTTTTGCACTATTACTCGCTATGGGGGAAAGTTTAGCTACGATTGTATCGCCTGGGCCTTTACACGAATTTTCAAATGCGTTTTTAATTGGCCAGTTTTTACCCGAAGAAGCTCCGGCTACAATCATACTACCATCACGACCAACACAGCCGGCTCGGCCGGCATCATTGCCATCACCACCCAAAAAGGTACTGTAGAGGAGCTGGTCGAGTTTGGGGCTGAGTATTACCATGACGGCGTCGTCCTTCGACCCTTTAGTGGATTGATAGGCGTTGTTAGAAACTGGAAAGTTAGCTGAGCCGGTCTGTCCGAATAAAACGAGATTGCCCTGTGGACCTATACGAATACCATCGGGATTGTCACCTTTACTACCACCAAGCAGTGTACCGGCCAGCAAGCGGCCTGTGGGTGACAGCTTTACTATACCCCAATCAACATTACCGCCTCCGTAGGTAGTTTGAATTGCGCCTCGTGTGGTCGGAAAAGATGAACTAAACGCACAAGTAGAGGAATAACAATTACCTTCACTATCAACTACGAGGTTGTGCGTGTTTAGCCAGTTGTTACCCTTATCACCAATATAAGTACCGTAAATTATATTGGAGCCGTCTGGTAAAAGTTTGGCAACATACCAATCTACACCTCCATTATGAGCACGGTCGTGAGCTCCCGGAGTTGTTGGAATGTCGGTGGACCTTGTTTGGCATCCGACATATACGTATCCGTGGTCATCTACATCTATAGAGGCTTCAATCGAGTCATAATCAGAACCACCCAGGTAGGTGGCCCAAAGCACGCGTTTGCCGTCGGAAGAAATCTTGGCAACGCCGCAGTCGGTCCCGCCCTGAGGATTAGGCTGGAAGGCATTAGCGTTCCAGGCCGGATCCATCCACGTGTTCCAATGAGCAGGATCGTTTTTGTCCGGACGAACGCCCCAGGTGACATAGATATCATTATGCTTATCCAGCGCCAAATCGCGGTGGAGATGGTCGATACCGAAGAAGCTTGCCCATACGATGGACGAGCCGTCAGGCGTGAGTTTACATATATATGCATTCTGTCCCGTGTTGTGTGGATTCCCCGGATCTTTACCGCCGCATCCCTTGAATTGTTTTTGGTATACGCCTGAAGTAATGGGAGAGCCCTGAGCACCGCGACCATGCACAACAACATATCCTTTGCTGTCGATTTCAAGTCCATAGGCTTCTTCTGAGTTGGGACCACCGATAATCGTTGACCATATCAAAGTTCCTGTTGGGCTAAACTTAGCCACGAAAATCTCAGAATTATATCCCCAGCGGGTTTTATCAAGGCTGGTGTCCAGATGCTCATCATAAGCGCCACGTGTTGTTGGAAAATCTGGAGAACGTGTAGTGCCTGCTATGAATATGTTGCCGAGGTTGTCTACTTCGACATCACGAATTACTTCGCCTGCGCTTCCTCCGAAGAAAGTGGAAAAAGTTAGATCGTATGACTTCCCTGTAGCCATGTTGGCCAACAGGAGTATTGTTGTGACTATTAGCAAATTCTTCACGATATACTTGGCCATTTTTGTATCCTCCAAAGAGCGTATTTCAAACGGATTTGCAACTGCGCCATTCTACTGGATTTCTGAACAATTTGTCCAGACGCGTTATTTCTTTATAGTTGTGAGTCTGCTTGCAACAAGATTTCTCCGGCCAGCCCCACCAGCCAATCAGAAGCGCCCTGAGCCGTGTACAAATGCTCCCAAAACGGCCCCATTTCCGTAAGCTGCAAAATCCCAGAATTCTTCTAAAAGTCACCTCTTTCAGGAGCTGGAAAACACCCTGATTTTCAGGATTGAAAACAATTCCGGCCGAATAAGCTACATAAACCTTGATGAGAGAGAATCTCCTTGCACAGGATAGGATTTCCAGCTATACTTACCAGACGTGCAACTGGTGATTTTGGTTATAAATAGCAAACCTCGATTAAAGATGTCGAGCATAATAAACATACTCAATTAATGCTGGTACGGATTGAAGCCTCAGGATATTTGTACCCGGATATTAGAAATGAGGCTTTTAAGAAGTTTAACGACTATGTTTCGTAGATTTTACTCAGCAGGAGGTCAAACATGTGTAAAAAAAGAAATGGGCTAAATCGGCGTAGGTTTCTCAAAACCGCAGTGCAGGCTGGTGTCTGCCTGGCGGTGCCACAAGTGATCCCAGGCACAGCGCTAGGCAAGAATGGCAGTGTGGCCCCCAGCGAACGAATCGTACTGGGCGCCATTGGGATTGGGAATCGCGGCCGTTACGTGCTGGGCTGCTTCCTACGGGAGCCTGATTTGCAGTGCGTGGCCATCTGTGACGTACGGGGTGACAACCGCCAGCGTGCCAAGGACATGGTCGATGCCCACAACGGCAACAAAGACTGCACGCCGTACATCGACATGCGCGAGCTGCTCGCCCGTGACGATATCGACGCCGTGCTGATCGCGACTGGTCCGAACTGGCACGCGACGGCCGCCACGATGGCAGCTAAGGCAGGCAAAGATGTCTACTGTGAAAAGCCTTGCACGAAGAACATCGCCCAGAGCCTGGCGCTGGCGGATATCTTTCGCCGCACCGCCCGCGTGTTCCAGGCTGGCACACAACGTCGCAGCCTTCCCAACTTTGCCTATGCAATCGAACTGGCCCGGACCGGCAAGCTCGGTCCGCTGCAGACACTCCACGCTCACCCTGGTGGCCTCGAAACCAAGATGAGCGGCTGGCTCCCGGCTGAGCCCGAACCGCTCCGAGAACAGGTGGACTGGGATATGTACCTCGGTCCGGCCGCCTGGCGACCCTACACCCGCAAACTTATGAACGCCTTCCACTTCGAAAAAGGCGGCGGTCTGGTTGGAGGCGGTTGCCTCGAATGGGGCTCCCACTGCGTTGACCTGTGCCAGTTGGCCAACGACGCCGACGACACGGCACCCGTGGAGTACGAGCCGGTCAACGGTCAGTTGCACGCCCGCTATGCCAACGGCGTCAAACTCGTCATGCGTAACGACGGATGGTTGCCGCTGGGCTCGTGTCCGGTCCGTTTCGAAGGCGAAACTGGATGGGTCGAGACGGGCGACGATGCGGAGTTCGGCGCAAGTTCTCAATCGCTGCTGCTCCGCAGAGGGACCAAGATACCGGGCTACCCCGCCGACTTTCACGTACGTGACTTCCTCGATTGTGTCAAGACACGGGCCCTGACCCGGGCCAACGCCGACGCGGCGTGCTGGGCGCATATCGCCTGCCATGCCGCCAATATCGCCCTGTTCCTTGATCGCAAGGTCAAGTATGACCCGAAGAAAAATGAATTCATTGATGACGAGCAGGCCAATCGGTTACGTTCCGAGGCCTTAAGGGAGCCATGGCGAATCTAGCATCCGATTTTACGAAAGAAACCACCTAAACTACGAGGACAATCATGTTAATAAAAAAACGATATTTCACCTGGTGTATTATTCTCATCATAGTTGCTGCGTCGGCCTGGACCGTCGCTCAAGATCGGCCGGCCGCGAGCGTGAAACAACGCGACTTGATCGCCGTGCTGCAGTCAGATGCTCCCAAGGGTGAGAAAGCCATCACCTGTAAGCTACTGGCCATCTATGGCACCGAGCAATCCGTCCCCGCCCTCGCGCCGCTTTTGGCGGACAAGGAACTGGCGTCGTGGGCTCGGATCGCGCTCGAAGCGATCCCCGGACCCGTCGCCGACGCTGCTTTACGCGATGCGCTGGGCAAGATAGAGGGCCGGTTGCTTATTGGGGTGATCAATTCGATTGGCGTGCGTCGTGATGTCCACGCCGTCGATACCCTCGTGCAGAAACTCGACGATGCCAACGCCGGCGTCGCATCGGCCGCCGCCGTAGCGTTGGGACACATCGGTGGCGAGCAGGCAGCCAAAGCACTGGCGCAATCCCTGGCCGATGCGCCGGCCGGCGTTCGTTCAGCGGTGGCCGAAGGTTGCATTCTATGTGCGGAGTGGTTCCTGGCACGCGAGAAGGCTGCCGAAGCCGTTAAGCTGTACGACACGGTCCGCCAAGCGGCTGTACCCGACCAGAGACATTTAGAAGCAATCCGCGGTGCAATCCTGGCCCGCCGGTCCGCCGGTGTGCCCCTGTTGATGGAGCAGTTGCGCTCGGAAGACAAAAAGAGGCTCGGCATCGGATTGCGCACGGCCCGCGAGCTTCCCGGTAGCGACGTGACTGAGGCATTGGCAGTCGAACTGTCCCGCTTAAGCCCGGAACGGCGCCCCATGCTGCTGTTGGCCCTGGCCGACCGTAACGACTCTGCTGTAATACCGACCGTTCACAAGGCGGCTCAGAGCAGCCCGAAGGACCTGCGTATCACGGCCATCAACATCCTGATCCGCTTGGGCGATGTCTCGTGCGTGCCGATATTGCTGGAGGCAGCTACCGAGGACGATGCCGAGCTGGAACAAGCAGCCATGGAAACGCTGGTCAGACTGCCTGGCAAAGACGTGGATGCCGACCTGCTCGCCCGCCTGCCGCAAGCGCAAGGCAAGTTGCAGCAGGTTCTCATCGAGCTGGCTGGCCAGAGGCAAATCAGCGAAGCCCTTCCTGCGGTCGTGTCGAGCCTTCACGATATTGATGCCGGGGTTCGCGGCGTGGCCGTACAGACAATCGGCATCATCGGCCAAGACCAGCAGACGGCCGATCTCGTCAAGCTGCTTCAAAAGACCAACATTTCCAGGGAACGAGCGGGCATCAGAAAGGCCCTGCTGGCGATCAGTGGCCGTTGTGGCGTGAAGTGCATCTCGCACCTGCAACCCCTGACGCAGAGCCGTGACAATGAACTCCACATGATCGGGCTGCACGCATTGGCCATCGTCGGCGGACCCGACGCGCTAGCGGCTGTCAAATCCGCCATTGAGAGCGCTGAGCCCCCCGTCCAAGATGAGGCCGTGCGCATCTTATCGACTTGGCCGAACAATTGGCCTGAAGACAGCGAAGCAGGGCAAGCCCTACTAATGTTGGCCACATCGACTGAGAAGATGTCCCATCAGGTGCTGGGTCTGCATGGTTACCTCCAGTACATACGCGGCAATAAGAAGCTCAGCAACGAACAAAAGGTGGCCAAGGTAAAGGACGTACGGTCCCACATCAAACGGCCCGAAGAGAAGCGGCGGGCTATCGCTGTTTTGGGGGAAGCGCCGAGCTCTAGTGCCCTGGAGCTGTTGACGACGCTCGCTGAGGACTCTGCGGTTGCCGAGGAAGCCTATTCGGCCATGGTCCGAATTGCTGGCCAAGATATCCGCGGGGTTTCCAAGGACCAGCGCCGGCAGGTGTTGAAAACGGTGGCTGAGAAATCAAGGAACGATGACATCAAGCGGAGAGCCCGAAAGACCCTCAGTGGAGTTCGGTAAGCAGGCGTACCGAGGGACGCCTTATGTAAAACGACAGCAGCGTGTCCGACTACCCGCTCCTCACCTTATATCGCTGTCAGGCAGTGAGCAGAATGATGAAAACGGACGTAGTGCGCGTGGTACTGATGGAGGTGACAAAATGTCGTGATGCCCGAGAGACTGTACTACCTGTTTATCTGCTATGCGAATAACTTTGCAAATTTGTCAATCAGAAAGAGTTGTAAAATGCCAAAATGCTGCTAAAAGTCACCTCTTTCAGGAGCTGGAAAACACCCTGATTCCCAGGGGTGAGTAGGCCGAGGGAATTTCACCCTCGGCCCCTTCGAGAACCGGACGTGAACCTCTCAGCTCATCCGGCTCCTATCATTCAAACCATAATAAAATGGTTTTGCTACGTTCAATGACTCCTCCTGTTAAACAGTTGGTCAATTGTCGGTAGCTGAATGACCAAGCCCCTTCGCTTGGCTGCCATTACAGCAGCTTCAACGCCACTACGGACTTGCCCGTCCCTGTGCAACGCATCGATACTATCAGCCTCGCAGTTTCTTTGCTTGTGCTTTTCTCTTAACATCGTTGCGACAGGTTCCCGCAGTTCAACGTCAGAGCCCAGACCAAGCTCACGCCACTTCTATGCCGGGCGCCGCCTGGCCAGTTAGCAGGTATCCGCCAGACTCGTCCTGGGAAAACGTCAAGTCCCCAGTTTTGACCCCATCTAAGACTTTCGACAATTAAACGGTGGTTCACTTGTATTCGTCTTCTTAATCCACACCTGATGCTTTTATAGCACCTTTTCCGTAACGCTCACGACCATGGCTCTTAACCAAAGCCGCTTACGGTGGTTTGCAACCTGCTCCTGCAAGCCGATTGCGGGAGGCCTACTCCCATCTCTGACGCCGCTTGCTGCGGCACAGTGACTTCGTGTCTCCAAAATGTCTCCACAGATGTCAAATTTGATGATTGATGGAAGCGCCAAACCTTAAATATTTGCCTAAAAAATGAACATTTTTTGGAAATTTTTCATTTTTTTCGGATTAAGTAGAAGGTGCTTTGATTTTGCATGAGCGGATTCAATGTCCAGTTTTGATGTTGTAAAAAACAGAAATCTTTGCTTACAATGGTGTCAACCGTTATAATGGTAAAGAATTCACCACAAACCACAAACAAGATTGGATGAAAGGAATCATACAATGGCAAAAAAGAAACTTATCAAAGGCTTATGGTCTAAAAGAGAGGTTAGTTTGCTCAAAAAACTTTTCCCAAATAATCCCACCGCCAATATAGCTGCCAGGTTAGGACGGTCAACCGATACAGTGAAAAAGAAAGCCTCCAGGATGGGGCTTAAGAAATCGAAGAAATACCTCAAATCGCCGGGCCGAGCGTAGCTGCCAATACAAGAGCACCAGTGACAAATCAGCCGACTAATTAAAATATCCTCCTATTAGAAGGGAATACACTCTCATTTTCCATCCCAAATAGTTGCTGCAATATAGCGCTCTGGAGACTGTTTATCACAAAAATAATAAACAAAAACAATTTTCCCATCCGAACGTTGGACAGACCGAACATATCCAAGGTCTCTGCTGGCACCATCATCCCTCAAATGTATTGGATTACTCCAGGTTTTCGCATTATCGTTGCTTATTTGTGCACGAATTCCATATGGTTCGGCTCGAAAGCCATACGATAGACAAAGTCTGCCATCGGAGAGTCGTATCAAACTTGGTGGATTGCCTTCACCCAGATCAGATGCTGGTTTGCTAAAGAAGCGCCAGTTATTTCCATTATCTTGGGAAATGTATATCTCTATCCATCTTTTATTACCTTCACGTCGGCGAACTGCGGTCAGAAGAGCCGTTTTCGACAAACGAACAGTCGAAGGCATAATTGAAAATCCTTTTGGCTCAGGTGCTATCCATGAAACAAAATTCCAGCTTTTACCTCCATTATACGTCCTAGCACAAAATGGACGCCCTTCCCTATCGTTCTTCTTTGCTGCTGTTAAGAATAACATGCAGTCAAGCTTGTCGTTAACTATATAATCTGTTCGAGCTGCTATCCCATCTATATTTTGTACTTTGAGGATATACGGGCCGTTCCAATTTTTTCCTCTATCATAAGAATAGTAAAACAAAGAAGGCCCCACATTATTATCTAACATTCGAAGGGTCATCGCGAAATCAGGGTGAGTAAATTCTACTCCTCCCGGGCAATCAAGCGGTGTTTTAGGGATTAAGTGTGGCGGTCGTGTGCCATGCAATGCTGCACCATAAGGAATGATAACACCTTTTTCAGCAGGATTCTCGATGGACCATGTTTCGCCACCATCCAAGCTTCGTGCAAAGAGGTGTTCTTCCGGTCGTTCACGGTCAATAGCATGGCGGTTTGGCCCCAAATCTTTATAATGTCCGCGGCTAAAACCAACTAAGATTTCATTTCCCCAGAACCAGATTCCATGATTGGCTGGCCAACCACCAAAACGACGTTTCTCTCGATAAACAGTGATGTGTTCAATTCCCTTTGGATTATCTGCATGCAAATCATTTGAAATAAAAAAGTTTGAAATAGCCACACACACAAGTAGGGTAGTTATCGAACCACAACGCACACCTTTTCTTCTCCAGCATTTATTCATTTGGCTTCTCATACCAATTAAGATTTTCTATACATGTTCAAGTATGCTGTTTGGCCTCATTTAAAATAAAATATCAATCCTGCCCTGAAAATTCTGGATCTCCGACTATATAATCCCACACATTCTTAAACAATGAACTCATCTTGAGGGGTATTCAATCCAGTCTGAAGTTCTTGTATAGGCAAAGAATTTTGTTCTTTGCCAGCTATCAAATGTGGCAGGCCTTCTTCAAGTTCCATATGTTCGGCCAGATCCTGTCCGATCTCTGTCAGAAAGCGGCTCGGCTTCATCACCACCAAGCTTCGAGACCGGTTTCGGTAAAGCTGTGGAACGACAAGATACAACTCATCCTTAGCCCTGGTCACAGCCACATGGAAAACCCGCCTTTCTTCTTCTACATCCTCTTGTGTATTTATAGCCAGGTCTGTTGGAAATCTTCCATCTGCCAGCCAAGGGATGAAAACTATGGGCCATTCTAATCCCTTTGCCTGATGAACTGTGCTGAGTATGACAAATTCTTGCTCAATTGGCCCGGTTACGACAGTCTCGCTGGAAAACTCTCCCGCCAGAGCAACATCAGCCAATAAAGCCTCAACGGTATTGTATTGGGTGGCAAAGTTCGCCAATGCTCGAATGTCCTGCTTGCGAAGCTCGGCTCCATCGTAATGAGACACAAGATAGTCGTCGTAGTTGCGATCCAGTATTGTATCGATAACTTCTGCCGGGGAATTTAGATTTTTCAACTCCTTGATGAGCTTAACAAAATCCATATAAAAAGGTCTTGCACTGGCAGGAAGCAGACTGGCCGTGTCTGACTCACAAGCAACTTTGAGAGTGTTTTCCGCTTGGCTGATATGATGCCACATTTTGCGAGACAAAATATTACCTACTCTCGGTAACATTTTGAGCAGCCTTAACCAAGCCAACTCATCGTGTGGATTCTGCAGTATCCGCATATAACATAAAACATCTTTCATATGAGCCTGCTCAAAGAAGCGTAAACCTCCCCGAACACTAAATGGAATATTGCGACGCTGAAACTCCAATTGAATCTCAAGTGAATGCCAATGACTTCGATATAAGACAGCTATGTCGTTTAGATTCCGGCCTTCGTCGAGTAGATGAAGAATATACTCTGCGATGAACTGAGTTTGGACGAAGTGGTCTTGGGTGGGAACGATGGCGGGTTTAAGTCCTGACGGCCTTTTCGCTCGAAGCTGTTTGGGAAGCCTACTGCTGTTATGCTCTATGCTGGCATTGGCCAGTGAGAGTATCTCCGGAACAGAACGATAATTTGTCTCAAGTCTATATTCTTTGACGTCTGGGTATCGCCCCTTGAAGGTAATGATATTCTTAAAACTTGCTCCACGAAAACTGTAAATAGATTGTGAATCATCGCCCACAACTGTAATATTACGATGTTTCGAGGCGAGCATATCCACTATTGCTCCCTGTATCGCATTCGTATCCTGGTATTCATCGACAAGAATGTATAAGAACTGATTGGCAAGAGCATTCCGAACCTTCTCGTTTTCGTTTAGAAGCCTTAGCCAGAAGCTGAGTAGATCATCAAAGTCCAGCAATTGTCTTTCCATCTTCCTGGTAGTGTAGAGAACCAACACCTTTTCAATTTCTCCAGCTTCTTGAATAAACATCGGATAGCGTTTGGTAATTACGGCTTCTAATAGCTCAAGAGTATTTTGAACGAAACCGGAAATCGCAGACACCACCAGATTTTGGCAAAATTTTCTTTCTAACACATTCAAACTCCTTTAGGCTTAGGATGCCGATATAACGGCACAAACTTGCCCATTTTGCTGGGTCTATGCCTTCAGAGAGTTCACACCATACGCATGTTTCAGCAATTAAAGGTTCTGAGAACAGGAGTCCTTGAGATGCCATAAGCTTATCTCCTTAAATAATAAATTAGCCTGAATTACTATTAAGAAGGGCTTAGGTTTGACGTGCTGGGCAGAGGTCGGTTTCACCCTTGGAACACTTTATGAGCAAGATAATATATATAGCCAAATAGGTCAAGGGAAAATTACTCAAAATTCAACCTTTTTTGAGACATCTTTTTTAGGACGAACTGGTCTTGATACGCCCTTAGAAATTTACTAATCCTGCATCGTCTTAACTGATGCAATACGATTGGCATAAACTGCTTTTTTGCGGATACCCCATACTACATTTGTTATGGGAAGTTTGTCCAATTCTGGAAAGTAAAATGTTATGATCCCGACATTCCACCACCTGAGAATCACATCATCCGTATCAATCTGGTGTCGAAGGTCATCTCTGTCAACAGAGTCATTGGATTCGGACAATCCATGCTGTAATTCCAGCCTGTTTGGTAAAAAAACCCAATAGAAAAATAAACTTTTGACCCATATTATTCTTAGGAAAACAGACCAAATATATGCCAGAAGAATGTACCCCAACGGCTCGATATTTACTCCCAAGTGCCTGAAGCCTTTGAAGAAGCTCAGAAAAGTTTGTGGCCCATGCAGCAAAAGTATCAGCAGAATGATGAGAAAACTCCCTAATAACAGCCCTAATGTTACGGGCTTAAGTTTAAATATTGCAACTGCCGCATTCAGAGCCCCAAATACTATAACAACACCACCAATAACATCTTGGATTACAGGCACTGTCTCTGATCCTCCAAATATCAAATCTAACAATATACCTATTACACCAGCCACAATCATCAATACCATGGTCGGCAGAAATAAAATCGGCCACCCCCAGTTATAACCGCACAGCCACACTTTTATGTTCGGATTTTGCCTTACCTCATTATCCCGTTCATACCTTGTCTTCGCACTCTTAGTCATTTTGAATATAAGCACAAACACCAGAAGTGCCACGGTAATTGCAAACACACAATAAAACGAGAACATCTTGTTAGAAGCGAATGAAAAACTACCGTCCGATACGTCCTTAATTATGCTGCGTATCATTAAGTAATATACGTATATAAAGATGACAAAAAAATCAGAGAACAGCAACAGTGTTTTAAGCTTGTATTTGTTCGGTGGAAGAACATGCTTTAATGTTTCCTGTCCCTCGCCTTGACCTTCAGTTACGATTGTCTGATTATCTTCATTCATGATATATCTCCAAATATTTCATAAAGTGTTGTCATTCTTTCCGTAGCACCCTCTTCCTTTTTGTGGAATGCAGTATAACTATTCTAATCTTCAATATGTTTTTTTTAGTTTATCGTCTGAAAAGTCAGCTTACGGTCAATAGAATACCGGATGAGCCCAAGAATTGCAAGATTTAGTCTTAGGTTTTACCCCCAAAGGACACGAGCAACAAGGGCTGGTAGAATCATAATATCTGTAGAGACGGATACGATAGTAATAGAATTTAACCCTCGCCTGATTCTTTGCCAGTCGTCTTATGATGAGATACAAAATGTCAGAATTCTTCGACAAATTCGTGACACCATTTTGTCTCCACAGATGTCAAATTTGATGATTGATGGAAGCACCGAATCCTAAATTTTTGCCGAAAATCGAATATTTTTTGAGAATTTTTCATTTTTTTCGGATTAAGTATCCGATTCCCAAAATTGATAAGTCTTGTGATATAAAGGACTTACAAGTCGCTCAAAAAGGCGCTTACAAACCAGCTTACAAAAAGTATCAAGAAACTGCCGGGAATCAGCCTCAAGATCTTCCCACTGAATTGGCTGAAATCGTAGCCCTGTGGGCAGAGCTACCGGCACATATCAAAGCAGCGATTAAGGCGTTAGTACAAATACATATCGAGGAGAAGGACTAAATGGCAAAGAAAAAGAAGAAGAGCAAAACTGCGCGGAGCAAGGCGAAAGGCTCGAAAGATCTCGTAAGCAAGGAACTCACAGAGGAAGAAAAGGTGCGGATGGCTCATTATCGCGAGCGGTCAGAGAGAAAGCCAATAAAGTTCAAGAGTACGAAAAGTGATTCCCGAAATCCAACAATAGCACTAAAAGATCCCGATGACCCTTTAGTTGTAGTTAAGATGTTAGAAGCATTGGGGACGCCTGACAGTGACTTCCAAGGTCACCTACTCGATCAGGTTATTCAGACGTTCAAAGGCACAGTATCCACGGATGGGGCCGATTACGACAAGGTTGCAACGGCGGCCAATAATGCAATGGCTATACTGACTGGCATACATCCTCAGGACGAGATTGAGGGTATGCTGGCCGTTCAAATGATAAGTGTGCATAATCTGGCTATGGTTGCGATGCAACGAGCTATCTTGGAGGTCAGACATTTGAGGGCAAGAAGGCCAACGTAGATTACGCTACCAAGATGCTTAGAACATTCATGATACAGATGGAAACCTTAAGGAAATACAGAACTGGAGTACCACAGAAAATGATTGTTGGGCGTGTGAACGTTAGCGAAGGTGGACAAGCCATTGTCGGAACCATTAACCAAAGAGTTGATAAAAGAGGTGGGCAAGAATGAAATACTCACCTAATGCGGTTTGTTATAAGGAAAATGTGGATTTCGGGCCAGTCAAGAGCAGTCTTCTTGCAGTTTAGAGTGTCGATTATGTGTTGAAGAAGTGTACGGAATCTTTAATGATTTCGGCAGGGAAAGAGGAAATAAAAAAAGATATGGGTAGGTATTATTTTGATAAGAAGGATACAGTTGAAGATTGCAGAAGCGTGAGTATTTCGTTTCTGAAAAAGCACGACTATTTGAGCGAAAACAGTTGCAGGTCTGGTGGAATTTCTTGGAAGAACTTCTATGCAGAAGAAACCAGCAGTATCGGGATAGTCGTATCAACGTTTGAAGACGAAAAATATGTTCGCTTCTACTACACCGTTACCAACCGGAGTTCAGGAGAAAAGACTGAATATGACTATAAGGTTCAGCTAACAACTACGCCGTGTAATTTCGGCGGGGTGCGATATTGGTTTATTTGCCCGTTGAGCAGAAATGGCATTTATTGTGGTCGTAGGGTTGGAAAGGTTTATTGTCAACCCGGGACCAATTACTATGGCTGTCGGCATTGCTACAATCTCTCTTATGAGAGCCGGAACGAATCAAGGCTGGGACGAATCGGTCAACTGGGGTATCTATTGAAGGCGGAAAGGCAAATAGAGCAACTAAGCAGTCGAGTCAAGCGGAGCTTCTATGCAGGCAGACCCACGAGGAAGTATAGAAGACTGATAAGGATGCAGAACAGGCTAAATGCGTATCTGGATAGCCCGGCTGTAAGTGAAATGCTTCGGAAGTGAAGTATCTATCTCAGTATTTACCAGACGAGTTCGCCGTTTGAATGGCTTGTGAGGAGCTTTAAACAAAACCACATCAAATATAGATACCCACTCATAATCCAAAGATTCTCATTGACGGGAAAATTCCTGATTTGGTGTAAATAATATTGGGTAAATGAATTGAATTTGGTCTAAGTGGGCCACATTCCTGTTTTTTTTGTTGAATTAGCTTTTGGGGAAAACTATAATGTATAAAGTGCAGAGTTGTAATTAGAACTTTGTGCTTCGTGCTAAAGAGATTTATATTTTATTAGCACCTTATATTGGATTTTTGAAGAAAGGAGGTAGGATCAATTCATAATAAAGTTTCCCTAAGCAGATGTGGATTAAGTGTAGCGACAGTAGAAATCATTGTTATTCGTTTTGGTGTGTGGCCAAAGCATAATTAGCATTTATTTAACTCTTTTACAGGAGGATTATTATGTGTAGAAAATTGATGTATTTGGTTGTAGTAATGATGTTGGGTTTGGCCCCAATGAATCTGGTCTATGGTGCTGATCCGGATCTTTTAGCTTGGTGGACGTTTGATGAAGGGGCAGGTACCCTTGTGAGTGATGCTTCCGGCAACGGCCACGACGGGACCTTCGTATATGGTGATCCGGCCTGGGTCGAGGGTATCCGCGGTAGCGCCGTGCAACTTACCGGGCCCACTTTGATTGAAATCCCCCCTCTGGATGTTGTGCTAACGGAAGCCACGATGGCGGGTTGGATCAAGACGAACGGTTCGCAGCCTGACTGGTCCTCGTTCATTATGACCCGCACACCTGGTCTTGCAACCGGCTTCAACGTACTCGGTTTTCAGTTGGCCTATCACTGGAATGATACTTCAACGTCGTGGGACTACCGCGGAGGCGACATGATCCCTAACAACGAATGGACCTTTTGCGCCGTGACGATTGAGCCCGACAAGGCAACGTTCTATGTCAATGGTGTGGCAGGCTCCGTAAATGAGATTAATCATGCCCCTTGCACGTGGAACAGCAACATCTACCTGGGTGGTGATGGCAATGATGAATGGCTCGCGCGCAGAATGAATGGCGCCCTGGATGATATTTCGTTGTTTAGCCGAGCACTGACGGCGGACGAAATTCTGGCTCTCATGGAAGGTATCGGCGCATATCCAACTGCCTCGAATCCCACTCCGGCTGACGGTACCATAATTTCGGATACGTGGGTTAACCTTGCTTGGCGAGCGGGAGATTTTGCCGTCTCACATGATGTTTACCTCGGTGATAATTTTGACGATGTGGACGCCGGTGCAGAGAGCACTTTCCAAGGCAACCAGGCCGCGACTTTTTTTGTTGCCGGCTTCCCCGGATTTCCTTATCCGGATGGTCTTGTTCCGGGTACAACTTACTACTGGCGGATTGATGAGGTCAACGAAGCCGAGCCAAATAGTCCGTGGACAGGAAAAATCTGGAGCTTTACAGTGCCACCCAAGACCGCCTACGCACCCGATCCGGCTGATGCTGCCGAGCAGGTAGATCCGGATGTAACTCTGAGCTGGACGGGAGGTTTCGGTTCGAAATTGCACTATGTATACTTCGGTGATAATTATGGCGAGGTGGACAATACTGCCGGAGGGCTTCCTCAGGGAACCATGACCTATACTCCCGGCACACTTGAAATGGCTAAGACTTACTACTGGCGTGTCGATGAGTTTGATATTATCGAGACGTTTAAGGGCGATGTCTGGAGCTTTTCTACTGAGGGTGCCGCCAAAAGTCTGGACCCGTCGAATGGCTCTGTGGATGTAACACAAATACCGGTTCTTACCTGGTCGCCGAGTGTTTTTGCAATATCGCATCAAATATACTTCGGCACAGATAAAGATGCCGTACGCAATGCCAATACTGGCTCGCCGGAGTATAAAGGCAGTAGTGACCTTGGCTCTGAGACCTTTGACCCCGGGAAGCTTGAGTGGAATGCCACCTACTATTGGCGTGTTGATGAGGTAAATAACACCAATCCCAGCAGTCCGTGGATGGGACTTGTCTGGAGCTTTACGACAGCCAACTTCCTTATTGTGGATGATTTTGAGAGCTACAACGACCTTGACCCTGCCGACCCCGAGAGCAACAGGATATTTAATGCGTGGCTGGACGGATACGACGACCCGACAAACGGTTCTCTTGTTGGTTACGAGAATCCTCCGTTTGCCGAGCAAACTATCGTTCACGTAGGCAACCAGTCGATGCCGCTCTTCTACGACAACAGCATTGGTTACTCTGAGGCGACATTGACATTGACTTATCCGCGTGACTGGACTGAGAAAGGTGTCAACAACCTGACGATTTGGTTTAGGGGCAGTTCGACTAACGCTGCTGAGACGTTGTATGTTGCTCTCAACGGCAATGCTGTAGTCAATCACGAAAATCCTAATGCAGCGCAGACAGGCGGCTGGACAGAATGGAGTATCCCACTGCAAACGTTTGCCGACCAGGGCGTGGACTTAGCCAACGTCAATACGATTGCTCTTGGATTAGGTGATAGGAACAATCCGCAGGCTGGTGGTTCAGGTACAATGTACTTTGATGATATTCGGTTGTATCCTCCTCCGACAGGGCCGACACCATAAGCCGTGAGATTTAGTTTTTTCATTGCAACTGCGTGGTCGATATAGCGGATTTGCGTCAATTCGGGGCTTATACCGAATGATTCGGTATAGGCCCCATTTTCTTGGAGCAATATCAAAGCCGTAAGTTAAATGGGCTCAGGATTTTCTGTAGGACGGCCCTGATAGGTGTTTTATACGTGTTTGAGTATATGAAATAGACCAAGTTCTCCAAGTTTCCTTTTTGGGAGTACTCCGGAGTTAAGCTCAGGTTCAGGGAGATAGTCGTATTCAAATCTTGCGTGTAAGCTGTAAGCAAGACATGAACTGAGCATCGGACTAACAATCCGATGCTCTAGAATCTTAACCTATTGTACTATCAGAAGTTATAAATACTCAGAAAGCGCACTTACATACCAGCTTACAAACAGGAGCCCAAAACCAGTTGATAGTGGTTAACAAAAATTCAACTTCTGTTTGACAAAGTAAACATCTTCTATTATAATGAAAGTTCAAATTTAAAAGCAACATGGTTATCACTACTTGCCTGCTAGAATAGAGTTATCTTTCGTTAATCATGCAGGCATTATGTACACATATTTCTATAGGTTTTTCAATGTAAAGGTGTGCGAATGAACGGGAAATAGGAGACGAGCCGTTCTAAAACATATATAAAGAATTTGTCTGTTTGAATGATGTTTTTCACCTAAAAGTTAATGTCTTTTTTTGATTTGTAATAGTCAAAACATTCTGTTGTTATCCAAACTTTATTGGTTGTGAGAAGACTTGTTGGGAATGGCAAGACGCATCAAAGATTGGCGGCAACCTGGGAGAGTAAGGTCTGAGTCAAGTATGCCCACACTATTGGAGATACTTGAGCCACGAATCCTACTTTCAGCGGACGGTCTGCTTAATGTTATCATACCTGACCAAAATCAGAATACGTCCCAGGATAACATGCGGGAGGTTGTCCAATACGCAGATTTGCTGGATACAAACGAACAGGTTGAGGAGCAGATTAGCCATGAACTCACCCCATCCGATACGCTCAATACCGACATTTACCAGCCGATCTTTACTTTGTTCGTAGATGATGATAAGACAAATGGCGAGTCAATCGATGCGGATTTGACTGTTGATAATATTGGTTCTGCTCAGGTCAATGGTGATATCATCGTGCTCTCGAATGATTCTGATTGAGATATAGAAAGCAAAGTTGGCACAACTGAGGACGAGAGTCTGCTGATTTATGTTAACGATGCTGAGATAAGCATTGAGCAAAACACGTCTATAGAGATCAGGGGCCCTCCGGCAAATAAGACTATCAACGGTGAAACAATAAGTTTCTTTGTGGATAGTGAAGATGAATCGGAAGTTGACCCTGCTATTCTTAATGAGTATGCGGCAGAGGTACAGCCGTGCGGAACTGTGGAACTTCCGGGTCTCTATCTTGTTGACCCAAGCGTTGATTACTTCGACGGGCAGATTATCTACCTCGACTTTGATGGCGAGGAAGAAGTTACGTATGATGGGCCGATAGTTGTCGAGGGTATCAATGTTCCGGCGTTCTCGGCACCAGACTACCTGGTCGGAAAAGAGCAGGCAATAATCATTGAGGTCTTGGAAGATTTGAATGAGATCTTTGCCGGCTCTGGTGTTGTCTTCACGACCGAAAAGCCGGATCACGGTGCATCTTATTCGACTATCTATGTTGGAGGAGATGATTCTGCATTCGCTGAATACGGCTCATTTCTGGGACTTGCTGAGCGGGTTGATATCGCCAACCAAAGCACCCACGATAAGGGTTTCGTGTTCTCCGATAATATTGGTTCAGATTTTGGGATCACGGGCTCATATTCTGCCGAGCTCTCGCATGTAATTGCTCATGAGATCGGACACTTACTTGGATATGCACATAATAATAATCATGCCGATAGCGGTATCCTTTCTGCAGTAGCTAATGGAGTTACTTTTGGCAGCCAGCAGGTCATAAGCACTCAGACTGACAGTGCATACTCAGTCTATGCCTGTGACTTGGATGGCGACGGTGATAATGACGTCCTTTCAGCCTCTCTATCGGACGACAAGATAGCCTGGTATGAGAATCTTGGCGGAGGTTCTTTCAGCGTTCAGCAAGTCATAAGCACACAGGCGGATGGAGCACACTGGGTCTATGCCTGCGATCTGGATGGGGATGGCGACAACGACGTCATTTCAGCCTCTGTTTACGACGATAAGATCGCCTGGTATGAGAACAGATTGAACGAGCCGACGGCCGATTTTGGCAGCCAGCAGGTCATAAGCACCCAGGCGGATGAGGCAGCCTCAGTTTATGCCTGCGACCTGGATGGTGACGGTGATAACGATGTCCTTTCAGCCTCTATTGAGGACGATAAGATCGCCTGGTACGAGAACCTTGGTGGAGGTACTTCTTTTAGTACCCAAAAAGTCATAGGTACGGACGTGGACTACGCAGCCTCAGTTTATGCCTGCGATCTGGACGGCGACGGTGATAACGATGTCCTTTCGACCTCCAGGTATAATGACAGGATCGCCTGGTATGAAAACGATGGGAGTGGCAACTTTGGCGGCAAACAATCAATAAGTACGGACGCGGACGGGGCGATGTCGGTCTATGCCTGCGATCTGGACGGTGACGGTGATAACGACGTCCTTTCGGCCTCTTGGTATGATGACAAGATTGCCTGGTATGAGAACCTTGGTGGTGGTTCTTTTGGCACTCAACAGGTCATAAGTACACAGGCGGACGGAACATACTCGCTATATGCCTGCGATCTGGACGGCGACGGTGATAACGATGTCCTTTCGACCTCTTGGTATGATGACAAGATTGCCTGGTATGAGAACCTTGGTGGTGGTTCTTTTGGCACTCAACAGGTCATAAGTACACAGGCGGACGGAACATACTCGCTATATGCCTGCGACCTTGATGGAGACGGTGATAGCGACGTCCTTTCGGCTTCTTACAACGACGACAAAATCGCCTGGTATGAGAACCTGATATCAGCAGGAGTAGGGTCGCCGGAGATCGATGTTGAACGGAATGGAACAGACGATGTACACACACACTCGTTTGGTACCCTGAATCCTGCTCAAAGCATTTCGCAGGCCTTTACGGTCCGCAACGAAGGAAATGCCGACCTCGTGGTGACCCAGGCAGCGGGTCTGGTCAGCCCATTTAGTATTAGTCCGCTTAACAGCAGTGGTATTACTGATGACTGGGTAATTCCTGCGGGTGGAATGCAGACATTCACAGTTAGTTTTTTTCCGGTCAATCCTGGTAATTATAGCGATACTCTTGTATTAACCAGCAATGATTCGGATGAAGGCAGCTACCTGATCGATTTTACCGGTACAGCATCAGGTCCTGAGATAGAGGTCCTTGGCAACAGTCAGGTGATTTTGGACGGCGACACGACTCCTGATCCGAGTGACCACACGGACTTTGGGAGTGTTGGTGTAGGCGGTTCGTTGACTCGGACGTTTACGATCAGAAATACGGGAGCTGGCGCTCTTAATTTGACGGGCGTTCCCACCAGGGTACAATGGACTTGCAGCACCGACTTCACTGTGGTTCAGCAGCCCGGTTCTCCGGTTGCGGCCTACGGGGGGACGACCACGTTCCAGATCCGGTTTACCCCGAGCGGCACCGGGCTTAAGACGGCGACGGTTTGGATACCGAACAACGATAGTAACGAGAATCCGTATAACTTCATGATTCAGGGTACTGGCCTGATTGCCGAGCCGGAGATGGATGTTCTGGGCAATAGTCAAATCATTTTGGACGGCGACACGACTCCTGATCCGAGTGACCACACGGACTTTGGGAGTGTTGGTGTAGGCGGTTCGTTGACTCGGACGTTTACGATCAGAAATACGGGAGCTGGCGCTCTTAATTTGACGGGCGTTCCCACCAGGGTACAATGGACTTGCAGCACCGACTTCACTGTGGTTCAGCAGCCCGGTTCTCCGGTTGCGGCCTACGGGGGGACGACAACGTTCCAGATCCGGTTTACCCCGAGCGGCACCGGGCTTAAGACGGCGACGGTTTGGATACCGAACAACGATAGTAACGAGAATCCGTATAACTTCGCGATCCAAGGCACCGGTTTGACTTCTCCAGGTCCTCAGATACTCCTCTCAGAGGACTTTAATGATGGCAATTACAATGGCTGGGCCCTTGTAGAACAGGGTACCATTGATGGTCCTATGGCCTGGTCGGCGGCAACCGGGGTTATGGTGCAAAGCTCCAATGTCTACTCGTTACCTCTTGGTACTGAGATACCTAAATTAGGTACATACGCATACTGGCAAGGTGGCACCGGCTGGACGGACTATAAGACGGCAGTTACGATTAAGTCTGCCGATGATGATGCTATAGGTATTATGTTCCGCTATCAGGACGAGAATAACTACTACAGATTCAGCTGGGACAAGCAGCGAAACTATCGTCGCCTGGTCAAATGTGTAAACGGTCAATTTACCCTCCTGGCGGAAGATTCAGTTCAATACGTTACCGGTCAGAATTATCAAGTTAAGATTGTTGCCCAAGGCAGCACATTGCAGGTGTCTATTGATGGCAGCCCAGTTTTCTCAGTAAACGACAGCAGCCTGTCATCGGGGACTATAGCATTGTACAACTGGGGTAATATCGGCAGTTACTTCGATGATATCAGGGTCACGGTCCTTGGGATTTAGCCGGAGATGGAGGTGTCTCACCGAAAAACCTCGTCCAACTTGTCATTGAAGGACTACTATGAGGCCATCCGAGCCTTATATCGTTATATTCTTCAAAATGTCTGTAGATGGTAAAAAGCGCCGAAAAGGGGGCCAGCAGACGCAAATCTTAGAGCGGTAAAAAGCGCCTAAAGGGGGGCCACCGCAATCGACCGATGTTTTGTACTTGGAAATGGTTTCAGATGCAAAAGGTCAGAAAGGATGTTGACGGTGGAACATTATGAATTGATTAGGCGTAAGGTAGTAATCGAAGGAAAAAGCCAGCGGGATGTGGCTAAGGAACTCCATCACTCCCGTAAAACCATAGCCAAGGCATTAGAGTTGAGGATTCCGCCGGGCTATCGATTAAGTAAGCCGCGTCCAAGTCCGGTCATCGAGCCGGTCCGGCATATTATTGACGCGTGGTTGGAACAAAATAAAAACGCCCGGCCTAAGCAGCGTCAGACTGGTCAGAGGATATATGAACGCCTCC
>Ga0315548_1000783_pt1 | contig 28882 bp, 22 predicted proteins | sample SalMarSW160110MG_2_FD_202540 | JGI IMG/M metagenome (GOLD analysis project Ga0315548, IMG submission 202540) | Salt marsh sediment microbial communities from the Plum Island Ecosystem LTER, Massachusetts, United States - Salt Marsh Sediment SW1601-110 ... | reverse complement strand
AGGGCTTGGCAGTAACAAGTGTGCTTTGTCCCTGCTCGAGCTCGAAGTCATAAAGTTTTGTATACCCGTGAGAAATCATCAAACGGGTATCCTCGGTGTGGTATGTGGCCTCAAGCTCAACGCCATAATCCTTTTGTGTGCCGACGCCGGTGCTGCTGCCGCCTTCACCTTGTTGGTTCCAGGAGATAAGTTCGAGGCTGTAGTGAACGAATACCGACATGGCAAAGTCAAGGTTTTTACTGTGCTGTCGTTCGTAGCGAAACTCAATGCTGCCAAGCTTTTCCGGGTTGCTACAACCACCACCTGAGTCAGCCTGGTTTCTCATCTCCTCCTCAAAGTTCGCACGCACAGACTTTGCCCACATAACCTTGAATGTATCTTTTTTGTTCGGCGTATATACAACAGCCGCACGAGGCGAGAACATCCAGTCGCAGTATGTGTGGTCATCAAGCCGTGCCCCTAAAAAGGTCGTCCACTTGTCATTGATGGTCCACTGATGTTCGCCCAACAACGAATACATATTTGTTGACCAGCAGGGCATAGGATTTATTACTACCCAGGACTGTGGACTCCATACTGAGGAACGCGCATACGCGTCGGGCCAGCCGGGGCTCCTTATGCCCAAATCCTGATGTGAATACTCACCGCCAAAGGCAATCTTGTGCCGTTCACTGGGTTGCCACCGCAATAATATCTTGCCGTAGTACTCATCTTCGCGATAGCCATCCCTCTTCCTGTTTTCTGCGTATCGCTCGAAATCGAACATATCGTAGCTGAATGCCATATCCAAACTGGTCTTTTCACTAAGCTCTTTTTTATATCCAACATAGCCGGTTGCCTGCTGATAACCATAGCTGTTGGGCTTAAGCGCCACAGCTGAGCCAGGTTCGCCGGCCCAGCCCCAAGGGTCGGAGGCCAAATCCTGGATGTCCCAGACGCCCTGTTGGCCGCCACGAGTGTAGCGCGCCCAAATGTCCCAGTTACCTCTGGTCATTTCGGCATATAACTTCAGAGGCGGTAGATTCCAGTGGGACTCTCCGTCATTGTTAATTGACGGATAAAGTCCACCACCAAGATAAGGGTCACCCGCCTGCGACCCGCTGGGAAAACTAAATGGGAAAATCTGAGAGGCATCATGCTTATCAGCACCCAAATAATCGGCTATGCCAAAATAAGCAAAGATACCACCATCCCCATCTTCAAACTTGTGTCCATGCTTAACCTCCCCCGAGTAAAACTCCTCAACGGCGCCAAGCCGGCCTGTTATCTCCGTGCCCTGGAACGTCTCAGCGTTATGTGTGATAATATTGATTACCATCGATACCGCACCCGGACCGTACAAGGATGAACCAGGACCGCGAACTATATCGATATGGTGAATGTCTTTAAGCAACACAAGGTCACGCTCGCTCATTGCGCCGTAATGAGTTCGTTCGTTCATCACCCGCCCGTTAACCAGAAGCAGATACTTATCGTCCCGGTCGTTTATAATCCCGCGCAGCCCCATATGGTCGGCCTCCCAATGATTTCGTATCCACTGAAGGTTCGGCACGTATATATCGAGCAGCTCAAACAGACTGCGGGCGCCCGAGGCCTGTATCTGCTCCTCTGTTATGGTGGTCATAGCAGCCGGAACCAGCCGAGGCTTCGCCTCTGTCAGGGTCGCAGTCGAGGCAACCTCTATTTCCATCAGCTGCTCAATAGACATCTCAAACAACTCTTCTTCTTTCTCAGGCATTACCCCTTTAGAGAAAACCTGTCCGCTGCAGAGAAACACCGCTATAACAAAAAATCGCCAACTAAATGTAACTAATCTTCCCGCCATAATCACTACCCCTTAAATCAAGTATGTTGATTTAGTATATTCTGCCTTACTTTGACCCAGAAAAGCCCGACATAGCAGTATCTCCCTGGGAATACAAATACCCGTGTAGTATCGACAGAGGCAAATCGTCGGTTTAGATAGAACAGCCCCATTTTGCAGATTTCTATTCGCAGTAGTGATAAAATGGTGTGTTTGGCTATTACGCAGCTCACAGAACCGGACTTATTTTACCCACTTTTCCTTTTTATAATAGTGCTCCGCCGTTATCGGACACAATTTCGGCCATGCTGTTGACTTAAATGCGAACCACTGATGTCCGTTAGCAAAACCACGCATGAAACGCAGGAGTAAACACTTAGGACATCATCATACAGTACCGACCTAACTTGGGACCACACAGAATTGGTGCTGGATTAGTAACGACAAAAGAAGATCACTGGAAGAACTGGTTGTGCGCTTCTTCGTGGCTGATTGCTTTTGGCCTTAAATGCTGATGGGCCCAGATGGCAAAGGCAGCACCAGCCAGCAAAACGACTCCAAAAAGCCATTGAAGTCCGTTCAAGAATTCCCCAAAGAATATGCTGGAAATCGCAAAGACGGTAAACGGCTGAGACAATATCACAAGATTCGGGATTGTCGCTCCAATACGTTTTATCGCAGCATAGTACAGCACGTGGCCAAGCCCTATAGCCGTCACGCCCGAAACTACAACACAGACCCACGGCCAGGAACCCATATGCAAACATTCCTGCGGTCTGCCGAAAATCAACGCAAGCACAAAAAGCCCGAAAAGTGTATAAATACTGATTACAGAAAACCCCACGCGGGAATCGATATCCTTAAAAGCGATTTTTACCGAAACTGTATATACCCCCCACATAACAGATACTGCCAGGGCAATAACTATACCAGTTATGGTTTTAACTGTGGTGAAATCCTCCTTATAAAGCACCACACCAACTACCCCAATTGCCGATAATGCCACAGCCAGCCAGAAACGCTTGCTTTTGATCAGCGCCCTTTCATCAGCAAAGAAAACAAACGAAAAACCAGCTATCCAGATGACAGAAAATTTCGTCAGCAGGACCATAAAAGCTGGGTCGATATAGTAAAAAGCCGCAGCCCATAAACTCTGCATAGCAAGATTTGGCACTGCTGGCAAAAGGGCCCTTCGCCAGACACTTTTATCAACCCGCCTTTTTTTAATAAGAAATAAAAGAAAAGGCAGCCAGAATAAACATGCCGCAAGATACCGCAGCATATTTTGTGTCCACGAATCCAAATGTCCGGTTAGAAACTTTATAAAGTTCGGCCCAACAGACCAAAAAAGCAGAGTACCAGCGCAGGCTAAAGTAGCTGTTACATCAAATTTTTTAATATGGTTGTTCATTCTTGCGAAACGCCACGAAGTCAGCTATTGCAGGAATTGATTGTGCGCTTTTTCCTGTGCTATTGTTGTTGTCGGGCCGTGGCCGGGATAAACAATTGTGTCATCAGGCAAAGTAAAAAGTTTCTCACTTATACTCTTGACCAATTGTGTCATACTGCCGTTTGGAAAATCCGTACGGCCAATTGAATCTGCAAACAACGCATCGTCTGTAAAAACAATCCCTTCATCCTTCGAATATAAACATACACCGCCCGGCGTATGGCCCGGAGTATGAAGTGCTTCCAATTTTATGCCTGCTTCTTCAATTACGCTTTTGTCCTCAATAAACAAATCAGCCGGCTCCGTACTGAAAGCTGTTCCTGTCAAAGCGGAAAGATTGCTGTAGGCACCGGTGAGCATGTCGGCATCGAGTTTATGGATGTAAACCTTTATGGCCGGAAATTCGGTGCGCAATGCAGCAACGCCCGCAATGTGGTCTATATGGCCGTGAGTTAGCACAATTGCAACAGGGTTTAATTTATCTTGACAAGAAAAATCTATTAACTTGCCCGGCTCCAGACCTACATCAACAATCAGGCAGTCCTTAGCTGTCTCGCTTTCGCGCAGGATATAGCAGTTGGTTTCATAAGCACCTAAAATGAAAGTGTCAATTTTCATTTACTACTTTTGCCCCTTAAAAACAAATAGATTTAACAGAAATGGCATTATCAGTCAATAATATTAAAGACTTGACTAAAAGGCTTATGTTTGTTAAGGTGCCTACTCCATAATAGTTAATACTGGAATAAAGAAGAAAATGAAATCTTTTAGGCGAGTTTTCAAGTATGTCTGGCCTCAATGGCCGAGGATTATCGTCGTTGTCCTTAGCGCGATAATCGTCTCGGCTCTTTTATCACTGAGCTTTATGACCATCATACCGCTTTTGAAAGTGATGATGGGCGAGGAAGGCCTGCACGGCTGGGTAGAAAGAGGGTTCAGCAAACATCGTTACGGCGTATCCTTCTATGTACCGGAAAAAAGGGATTTCGCTGAATCTGATATCGAATCCTATTTGCTCGTAACAGACATTAAGGACGATAGCCTTGCGCGAAAAGCAGGTCTGCAAAAACTTGACAAAATTATCGGAGCCGCCGAGCTTTTAGTCAAGCAGGACAAAGATGAAATTTCCTCTTCTAAGCTGCTTGAAATTCTTGCAAATGCACCGTCAGACACCGATATTACCATTCAAATACATAGAGACAATAAAGAAGGCGCCACTGAAACTAAAACATTAGCACTCAACGCAGGACCAAAGCCATTTTACGTGGACAATTTAGAAAGGTGGCTGAATCTTCTGCCAAGACAGCAAACAAAGGAAAATAAAACCAAAGCGGTTATCTTCATTATTCTGGCAATAGGAGTAGTTACAATAATCCGCTGCATAGCGAAATTCTATCAGGAATATATGGCCCAGAAAGTCGTGCAGGTTGGAATAAACCATTTAAGAGAAGACGTCTTCAGTCATGCAATGGACATGCCTATGTTTTCTTTTGCAAACGAGCGGCCAAGTGACACTGTCAGCAGAATTGTCAGCGATACCGGCGTAATGGGTAAGGCAATTAAAATAATGCTCGGAAAAGCGCTGCGCGAGCCACTAAATGTACTTTTCATTTTAGGCTTTGCGATGTGGCTTAACTGGCAGCTAACACTTATTTTCCTGTGTGGCGCACCTTTCGTAATATGGTTGGTAATCGGCTTAGGTAAAAAAATGAAACGAGCCACCAGAAAATCTCTAATGGCCAGTTCCCAAATGCTGGGTAAGCTTCAGGAAACAATGGCAGGGCTAAAAGTGGTCAAGATTTATAACCGCTATGGGTATGAGATAGAGGGTTTCAAAGCGATAAATAAAAGATTGTTGAAACAATTGCTTAAGATTTCAAAAGTTGATGCTCTTACTATGCCTGTAATGGAAGTCCTCGGTATGGCAGCAGGTTCAGCAGCGCTGGTAGTTGGGGCACAGTGGGTTACTGCAGGCAAGATGCAAGGTTCCGAATTTTTTACATTGTTGATTGTATTAGGAGTCGCCGCCGAGTCTGCGAGAAAAACCTCTGACATCTGGAATAAGCTCCAGGAAGCAAATGCCGCTGCGGAAAGAGTATTTGCAGTTATAGATGAGCCGCCTGAATTTGAAAAAACCGGCGCGATTGAACTACCACCGCTGAAGAAAAGAATAGAATTCAGAAACGTTGTGTTCACCTATCCTGGCAGTAACAGGCCGGTATTGAAGAAAATCAATCTTACAATCCAGGCAGGGTACAATGTTGCCATCGTAGGACCTAACGGCTCAGGCAAAACAACGCTGGCAAATCTGATACCAAAATTTTATAATCCCGACAGCGGCCATATCCTCATAGATAATATAGATATTCATGATGTAACACTGCACAGTTTGCGAAACCAGATTGGAATGGTTACGCAAAATGTAGTAACATTCAATGATACTATAGCGGCAAATATCGTGTATGGTAAGTCCGGCGCCACGAGAGAAGAAATAATCGCTGCAGCCAAACGTGCCTTCGCCCATGAATTTATTGAGCCCCTGCCGAACGGATATGACACCATAATCGGAGAGTATGGTGCCGGCCTTAGCGGCGGTCAGTTACAGAGAATCGTTATTGCAAGAGCAATCTTGAAAAATCCCTCCATCCTTATTTTCGATGAGGCAACAAGTCAGGTTGATACCGACAGTGAAGCCAAAATTCACAAGGCCATCGAGGAAATTATGCAGAATAGAACCAGCTTTATTATCGCTCACAGATTCAGCACCGTTATTTCCGCAGATGTTATTGTAGTAATGGATGATGGTAAAATTATCGCTCAAGGCCAGCACAATGAGCTGATACAGACCTGCTCACTATATCAAAGCTTATACAAAACACAATTGGTAAGCCCCGTTAGAAATTTTATCCTGTAACTTAGAATGCGCTGTTATAAGATATATGTTTTATTTCTAATGGGGTAAAAGTATAACATAGAAGTAACAGTAGTGAATTTATCACGGACTCTCCAACCACGGAATATCCAGCTATTGGTTAAATTCGCCTGTCTAACGAGAAATTTTTTGTACTGTTGTATCTAAATCCCGAACTTTAGCTTACAGTAAATTACCCAACTTGCCGATTAAAATTTAGGTGTTCTAAGACTAAAATCATTATGTCTCTTGATTTTTAGGACTGATATTATGGCCGAGCTTTCACGGCAACAAAAAGCTCATGAGCTTTTTAAAAGATACCAGGGCAATCCAATACTAACCCCGGATACTTGGCCTTATCCGGCAAATGCCGTCTTTAATCCTGCTGCCACTAAGTTAAATACAGAAACGCTACTATTGGTCCGTGTCGAGGACATGCGGGGTTTCTCACATCTGACTGTTGCACGCAGTGCAGACGGATTTACTAACTGGGAAATTGACCCTCAACCAACTCTTGAAGCCGACCAAAGCTCTCGAGAGGAAAAGTGGGGACTCGAAGACCCACGCATTATCTGGCTTGAAGAACAAAAGCAATTTGCCATTACGTATGTCTCTTTCAGTGAAGGCGGCCCTGTTGTCTCGCTGGCAATCACAAAAAATTTCAGGACCTTTGCACGTCTCGGAGCACTTTTGCCGCCGGAGGACAAAGATGCTTGCCTGCTTCCTCGCAGATTCAGGGGGCGATTTGCATTGATTCACCGCCCAATCGTGCGAGGCGAGGCACACATCTGGATTAGTTTCTCACCCGACCTTAAGCACTGGGGCGACCACAGACTATTAATTAGAACAAGGTCTGCCTACTGGGACTGTCATAGGGTCGGCCTGGCCTGTCAGCCAATAGAAACGCCACAGGGCTGGATATTATTCTATCACGGCGTACGCGTTACCTCAGCAGGAGGCATATACCGCCTCGGACTGGCACTTTTGGATTTGGAGGAACCGTGGAAAGTGTTGCGACGAAGCGATGAGTGGGTACTGGGGCCCAAGACATCATACGAACGTATTGGTGATGTAAGTGATGTAATATTCCCCAGTGGTGCTATCGTTCACAAAGAAACCAATCAGCTCGACCTCTATTATGGTGCCGCCGACAGCACCGTTGCAGCCGCAACAGCTAATTTAACCGATTGTATAGACTACATTATGTCCTGCCCGGAAGCGGAAGAATAACAGCTGGCAGGTCCGGCACTAAAACTTTAACTTAAACCTCACGGGCGTTTTCGCAAAAACACCAGAGAACCAAGCGTAAGCAGGAATACTGTCGCGGGCTCAGGAACATTCGTAGCCCCGTATGCGCTTGTACAGTCATTATAAAACTTCGCCGCTGCATATGAAACAATGTGCCCACCCTGTGGCGAGCTTAAGGTTATAAAGTCGCTATCAACAAATGGGCCAGCTCCACTAATCTGGCAGACGAAGCTAACGGCTTGACCCGGTTTGACAACAGGCCCATGACTACCATGGCCACCTTTAAGGGATACATCAAACCAACCGAACCCACCAACAAGAAAACCATCTTCCAATAAACCTAAACTCCATCCCTCAGCAGCAGTTTCTTCATATGCACGAACATCAGTCAAAGTTAACCCTTCTACGTTATCAGTAACATTGAAGTATATCCTGCTTATCTTAAAGGCAGGGTCACCCTCGTTCTCAGGCGTCAGATTGGTTACACTGAGTGTCAACGTATTACCGACAACTGAAAAATCTAATTCAGCATCAAGGTATTCCGCCAGTTCAGGTCGGCTCTCGTCCTCCGAGCAGTGGTCACTCAGTCTCAGGACTGCGGCTTCAACTGGCCCTGCGCATATCGCAAAAATAACAATTGAAACTGTTACCAATGAAGTGATTAAGCTTTTCATCGTTACCCCCCTTCTTACATACGACAATCCTTCGATGGTGAGCTCAGGACTGTCGAACCGTTAGTTAATGTACAACTCTCAAAAAACTACACATTAGCTTTTTTGGAACAATGTAAGATAAACTTTGCCGCCCCCATATCGAGTTAAAGTATTATATCAGAAGCGCTTCATTAAGTCAAGAACAATCCTTTTATAAAGCCGCAGAATTGTCAAAAACAGAGATGAGATTCCCTATTAGAAAAGCAACTTGGCTAATTTTACGATTCCCACATACTATTACCGGACCAAAGCAATAATCAACACCATCCGAAAATAGTCCGCTCAACCAATGCAGACTCGAAAAGAAACACCACACACCAACCTGCTTATCAGCGAGACAAAATCTAAAGCTGAATATGTGTTTAGACTCGTGAGATTTGATTTGTAACGAACGTGCGGCTTGCCAGCTATAGTTACATCTAACCGAATATTACATCCCCTTCAAAGCACACGCTGACATCCTTGATGCTTCCTAACTTAACGTTGGTGACATCTTTATAAATTGCCTGCTTTAACAAAGGTCCGCCTAAAAAAGCCAGATTCTAATTACTACAGAATCTGGCTTCGGAGGAGGGTGATGAAAAGCTAAATAATTGCGCTCAAAAGCTCCGTTTATCAAATTTTCATTCTACTATATATTAATATCGAAAAAACAACAGAAATTTCTTTAAGAAATCAATCAAGAGTTATGAAAAACATTACACATTTCTTACCAAGAGTCAAGTATTTAATTGTAAAATTCTCAAAATTTTTTTACTTTTTTCAAAATAGGCAAAATTTAGCTCACTATCCATAATAAATTACGCTTGAGAAATTTATTTTGTTCTCACATTTTAACTAATAAACTGTTATTTCCTTCAGCACTATCTTTAAGAAAGAGCTTATTGCGAACAATCAGGTCACGAGTGCAGATTTACTAACTGCCAAGCGTGAAAACTGCAAGATTGTTACCACAAGCTGTTGTGACCATACTTCCGCAAAACTTGTCTCTCAAACCGACGTGGAGATGGTATTGGTACGTGACTCCGCTGCATGGGTTGTGCTTGGCTTAGGTTCAATACCCCCCATCATGGCTGCCATAACCGCTGCGGCTCGCAAAGGAGCACCAAATGTATGCCTCGTTGCTGATATGCCCTTCCTATCTTACCAAATCGGCAAAGCCGAGGCCGTAAAAAATGCCGGCCGATTCGTCGCCGAAGCCGGTACGCAGATAGTAAAAATCGAAGCGAGCAGAACGTATCTCGATGTAATTAAAGCAGTTAGTGACACCGGCATAGCTGTTATGGCCCATATTGGCATAAGGCCGCAGAGCATCGGTAGGCTCGATTCGATTCAAAACAAAGGCAGAAACCGCTGAAATAGCTCTGATATCGACCCCGCCAAGCAGATGACACAACTAGGTGCAACCTCGATATCGCTCGAAGGAACCATCACGCAGGCGGCGGAAATTTTCATAAATCGCTCTGAGGTGCCGGTAATCAGCCGTGGCTCCGGGCCGGACTGCGATGGACAAATACACATTGAAAATGATATACTGGGTTTGATACAAGGGTCGTGGCCAAAGTTTTCAAAAAGTTTCGCTAAGTTAGCTGACGACACAATCGATGCGTTCAACAGCTACAACAAGGAAATAAAGACCGGCCAATTCCCTGACGACCAGCATAGTTACCATTCGTAGAAGAGAAAAAATAAAATTTCGTTCTGCAAAAAGAACTGCAAATGAAAGTTATTAGCCAAGTAATATTCTTTGCTTTGATGTGTAGTGTTATCGGTTTTTCCTTCGCTGACAGCCCGACTAAAAAAGTTCTCACCTATCAAGGAACAACTGACGCATCGGCAGCGGCGGCCATCAGCAAAGATATGTTCATTGCAGCCGATGATGAGAACAATATTCTTCGAGTCTACAATACCAATAAAGGTACCCTGCCCATCCATTCTTACGACCTGACAGATTTTCTTGACATCGACCTCGAACACCCTGAGGCCGACATCGAAGGGGCGACTTCAATAGCAAACCGAATCTACTGGGTCACTTCGCACGGCAGAAATAAAGATGGACAGCTCAGACCAAACCGCTATCGTTTCTTCGCAACCACCGTCGAGGTCCAAAATGAAAAAGTTTCTATCAACCCTATTGGTAAGCCCTGCAAAACCCTTGTGCACCAGATGCTCAAGAATGAGACTATACGCCATCTGGAATTAGATAAAGCAACCCGATTCGATGAAATCCTTACAAAAAAAGAACAAAAGAAGCTGGCGCCTAAGGAAAAGGGCCTTAATATTGAGGCCCTTTGCGCATCAACCGATGGCAAAACACTCTACATTGGATTTAGAAACCCTCTGCCCATCAATAGTGATACTCACCAGCCAAACGCACTTGTTATACCTTTGAACAATGCCGCTGATGTAATTGAAAAGCAAAATGAACCGATTTTTGGTGAGCCGATATTATGGGATTTAAGAGGTCTGGGGATAAGAAGTATGGAGTATTCACCTTTCCATAAGGCATATTTTATTATCGCCGGGCCTTATGATGAAGAGGCAAAATTCGCCCTATATCGCTGGTCAAGAGATATAGACACCCAGCCGGTATTAGTACGTCAATTGAGTTTCGAGAAAAGCAATTTTACTCCTGAAGCCATAGTTCCATTTACAAACTCATCTGGAATCCTGCTGCTCAGCGATGATGGCAGTTTGATTATCAAGGCAGATGGACCACGCGAATGTATGGATGGTCGATTTCGTCAAGACGGTACGTGCTTGAACAAATTTTTGCTCGACCCAAGCAAGAAAACCTTCCGAGCAATCTGGCTAAAACCATAGAGCTATTGTTCCCAGAGCCATTTTTAAATTCTATATTGCAGTAAACAGCTTAAAATTAAGTATCTTTACTGAACAAAATAATCTGGCGGAAGGTATTGACTATCAAGGAATTTTGGGTAAATTTATAGCTTCTAAACGGCCTGTGGATAAGGGCAATGCAGAAATTAAAGCCTGTCATGGCTGCCCTACGATACAAAATCATTATAAGAGTTTTTAGTACTTGGTCTTGTGGAGACGGATATGATAGAAGTTAAAGAGCTTAGGCGCTCATTTGGGCCTATCGTTGCGGTCGACGGCATATCATTCGATGTAGAAAAAGGCCAGGTCCTTGGCCTTCTCGGGCCTAACGGGGCCGGCAAAACCACCGCTATGAGAATGCTGGCATGCTTTCTAAAACCTGACAGCGGGACAGCCACAGTGTGCGGATATGACATCTTGAGCCAATCCGTTGAGGTCAGGCGGTCGCTTGGATATCTGGCGGAGAACTCACCTGCTTATAACGAAATGACCGTAGGAGGATTGTTGAACTTTGTTTGCGACGCCAGACAGATTAAGGGCAACGACCGAAAGCGAGCACTTGACCGGATTGTTCCAATGTGTTCTATCGATTCTGTCTACCATCAAACAATTGAAACGCTGTCAAAGGGATATATGCGACGTGTGGGCTTGGCCCAGGCACTAATCCATGACCCGCAGGTGCTTATCCTCGACGAACCCACTGACGGCCTTGACCCTAATCAAAAACACGAGGTAAGACAGCTCATAAATAAAATGTCGAAGGACAAGTGCATTATTGTATCGACCCACATCCTCGAAGAAGTGGAGGTGCTGTGCTCGAGAACGATAATTATTTCCAGAGGCAGAATACTTGTCGATTCAACCCCACAGCATCTCAAGGAAAAATATAATTGCAGTCTTGATGAAGTCTTTCGCAAAATCACAAGGGCCAAAGTCGCATAGCTTAGGTTCCGGACTTAACTGTATATAACAATTAAACAGGAGTACCAAATGCAGAGCTTTTTGGCAGTGTTCAAAAGAGAGCTAAAGAGTTATTTTACGACTCCCATTGCTTATGTTTTTCTTGTTATCTTTCTGTTTTTCTCCGGATACCTGACATTCAAGCAGGGCTTTTTTGAGATGCGCCAGGCAGATATGCGGGCGTTTTTTATGAATATGCCGCTACTGTTTATCTTTATGGTGCCCTCGGCAGCAATGCGCCTGTGGGCCGAAGAGCGAAGGGTCGGTTCCATTGAGCTGTTGTTTACTTTGCCGATTACAATAACACAGGCCGTTTTAGGAAAGTTCTTTGCAGCGTGGCTTTTCCTTGCAATCGCATTAGCGTTGACTTTTACGATGGTAATTACGGTTAGTTACCTTGGAGACCCTGACATCGCACTTATTATTACGGGCTACTTGGGCTGCCTGTTAATGGCGGGAGGTTTCCTCGCTATAGGATGTTTCTTCTCAGCAGTCAGTAGGAACCAGGTTATAAGTTTTGTTTTGTCGGTAGTCGCCTGTGCAGTACTTGTTTTTGCTGGTATGCCGACGACGTTGAGTTATCTTTCTACTTTTTTACCGGCCGGCCTGGTATCAGCAATTGAAAATATGAGTTTTCAAACACACTTCGAGTCCATCCAGAATGGGCTGCTGCAGTTTAAGGACCTGGCTTACTTCATGCTGCTGATTATCGGATGGCTCGTTGCCGGCTGCATTGTTTTAGACCAAACCAAGGCCGGCTAATTTGCCCCGCCGTAAATTGTACGACGAGGTATGTGGAGATTTATAAAACTATGGGAAAAAAAAGACAAATTTCTCACAGAGCCAACAGAATAATACGAGCAATTACAGCTGCGCTGCTTGTTTTGGTAATCACTTTCAGTGCAATAAGCATCTGCCAAAACATCGGCAAACGCCTGAAGGTCGATGTCACCGACCAGAAGCTCTATACGCTTTCAGATGGGACAAAGGCAATTTTAGCCAAGCTTTATCAGCCAATAACAATGAAACTTTACTATGCAAAAACGGCTACATTGAAAGCGCCGGACCAGATTAAGTATTTCAACAATTATTACGAGTTCGTTAAAGTGCTACTCCAGGAATACGTCGCAGCATCCAAAGGAATGATTAAGTTACAAATTATCGACCCGAGACCTTTTTCTGACAATGAAGCGCAGGCATTGCGCTATGGCCTGAACCGTTTCCCCATAACTCAGGAGGAGAACTTCTTCTTCGGCCTGGTACTGCAAACACAGTTTGGGGTTGAAAAGGTTATAAAATTCTTTTCACCTGACCGACAAAATTTCGTCGAGTATGATATAAGCTACCTGATAGACACCGCAATCACTCGTGAAAAAAAGAAAATAGGAATACTAAGCTCGCTACCGGTAATGGGAGAAGACATCAGCGAATATATGGCCCAGCTGAGGATGATGCAGGGACAACGAACCAAGCCGCCCTGGACATTCGTTGAGCATTTACGCAGAAAGTACGAAGTAAAGCGGCTCCCCACGGATGTTAATGACATAAATGATGTAGATATACTGCTGGTTATTCACCCCAAAGAACTTCCTGAACAAACCGTCTTTGCGATAGACCAGTTTGTTCTCAAAGGCGGCAGAACAATTGTATGCGTTGACCCCCATTGCATTGCGGACACACCAAATCAAACGGCAATGCAAATGGGTGCTTCGCGGAGTTCGAATCTAAACGTACTGTTACGAAACTGGGGCCTTGAAATGCCGCAGAATACACTTGTCGGCGACTTGAACCTGATGTTGTCTGCACCTATTGGCCAAAATAACCGATTTGAAAATGTCATCACTTTTCTTGGTCTCAGGCCCGGCTGCTTTAACGCCGACAATGTTATTACCGCCGAGCTTAACGAGGTACGATTCCTGTTCGCCGGTACACTGAAAGAAGTCGAAGACCCAAACCAGACGGGTTCGGCTAACACTGAACGAACTGTGCTTCTCTCAACAACCAAACAGGGCAACTGCATTACAGTAAGCGGTCCGTATGAGTTGATGTTCCTTGAGCCGTCTAAATTGAAAAACAGATTCGCCCCAGGATTTGAACCGGTTCCGCTGGCCTACCTGGTTACGGGTCGCTTTAAGAGCAGCTTTCCTGAAGGCATTGAAATCGAGGTTGAGCAAAAAACAGAAGACCCGAACGAAACCAAAAAAATCAAAAAACACATTAAAGGTTTAACGCAATCAGAGAAGAACTGTGCCGTCGTGGTATTTGCGGATGTTGATTTCATAAGCGACACATTGGCGTATCGTGATTTTTCCATCTTTGGCAAAGTCCCCTGGGCTGATAATAGCACTTTAATGCTAAATGCAATTGATGACATGACCGGTTCGACCGACTTAATTTCAATCAGGTCAAGAGGCAACTTCAGAAGACCGTTCACGGTTATTGACGAAATTGAAAAACAGGCAGAGGCTGAAACTGCCGAAGAGGTAGCAAAACTCAACGCACAAATTGCCGGCTTCACAAGAGAATTACAATCTATCCTGGCTTCGGCCAAAGGTGAAGAAGCAGAAGTCATCGGCAGTACCATACTGCAAAAACAGCGGGACATTGAGCTGAAGCAGCACGAGGCGCAGCGCCAGCTAAACGAGATAAAATTGAAAAGACGCGAAAGAACCGAGCATTTAGGCAATGTCCTTCGCAATTTTAATATACTGATGGCTCCAGCCGTTATCCTGATAATCGCTATAGTCCTCGGCATCCGCCGAAGTGCAAGAAAGAGACATTATATCAGTCACGCAAGTGATGCCTAAGAATGAATATGGTGATTGGTTAAATGGTAAATGGTTAAATACAAAGTTACCAATTACCAGTTACCAATCACTGGTTACCAAAAAACGGGAGTCTTACAGATGAGTAACAAAAAACTTGCAATACTTGCCGCTGTTGCCGTTGTTACGGTGCTCCTGGCGGTAATTCTACCATACCTCTCTGGTGAGTCAGCAAAGTTGGAAACATCCGGCTATCTGATGCCGGGTCTAAATACTGCCCACATCGGCAGTATCGTTGTCGGGAAAGACGATAATATTGTAACCTTAAAGCGAATAGAAGGCCGCTTCGTTGTTGCAAACAAAGGAAATTATCCCACAAAGGTTAGTAAAATAAACAACTTGCTCTCAACGTGTCAGGAAATCCGATGGTCGCAATTTATTACCGACGACCCGGCGAATCACGAAGACCTTGGGGTAACCGAAGAAAAGGCCCGCAATATCATCAAATTTTTGACGCCGGAGCCAAACTCCACAATTCTGGCTGGGGTTGTCGTAGGAAAAACAAAAGAGAACGAAGCCGGAACTTATGTAAGACTGCTTTCGAGCGATAAGGCATTGAGCGATAAGGTGTACCTTACGGAGAGTGAGCCGTGGTTCAGTAATCAGGTGATGAATTACATCGAACAAAACCTCACTTCCATCAAGAGCGAAGATGTCGAGTCGGTAACGGTCAGCTCACCAACTGGCGAATATACACTAAAAATGACAGAGGATGGCAAAGATATAGTGCTGGAAAACACCCCACAAGGCAAAATGCTAAAACCAGGCTACTACCGAAACGTTTTTGCCGCTTTGACGAGTTTTAGATTTGAAGATGTCAGGAAAAGAGCATCAGGTCTGCTATTTGACAGAAAATTCGTATGTCGGCTGAAAAACTCGGTTGTTTACACTGTAGAAACCGCACAAAAGGATGACAAGACATATGCAATTTGCCAGGCCAATTTTACAGAAACCATCGAAAGGCCAAAACAGGATGAGTCACAAGAGCAATTGAAGGAAAAAGAAGCCAAACTTATTGCCTGGGAAAAGGCAAAAGAGTTTTCTGTAAAACATCAGGGGTGGATTTACCAAATCGCTGACTGGCAAGCAACGTACCTAACAAAGGAGCTTTCTGATTTACTCGAGGATGAACCAGAACCGCAGGAACCCAACGAAATAAACGCCGAAGAGCCTAACGCGATAAACACCAAACAGTAAAATATTCGACCTCGGACCCGCCAAAGGGCTATGGAAAAATATATCCCCTCTCAGAAACAGCTAATCAGCAGATACAAAAAACAATAAAGACGACGGTGTCTGGTTAAATTTTTCTTATTTAACCCCACTTTTCTCCCTGTTAAAGCTTGGGAGGATAGTTTATACTATGGCTTCAAGATTTGTAAAAAACGATTTGCTTGGTCCTAACTTACGGAGGCACAAAAGATGATTAAGTCAAAACATTTAAGAAGCGCAGCTTTAGCAGGTCTGTTGATTTTCCTTGTCTTTACTACGGCGGTCAAAGCAGAAATTTCGGGAAAGCCGGCTGGTGATGACCTGCTTAAGATGCTTCCAGCCGAGAGTCTGTTTTGCGTCCGTGTGAACAATCTTGAGAACAGTCTCGGTCAGACAGACCAGTTTTTGACCGGCATATCACCTATGCCTATGTTTCTTTCGATGACGGTTCGTGGCCAGTTGGCAAAACTATTAGGCAGTCCCGAGCTGACAGGCCTGAATATGAAAGGCAGTTTTGCAATATTTGGCGTAGCATCAGCCGGCAAATTACCATCAGGGCCAAAACCATCGGATATGTTTGTCGGTGTTCTTGCGCCCGTTACGGATTATAAACAGTTCATTGATGGCGATCCTAATCTAAGCCCACCGGATGCAAACGGAATTTCAAAAATCACAAGTGGCGAACTCAGTGGAATTCTAATTAAACAGCTCGGAAATTATGCGCTTTTAGGCTCAGATAATAATGGCAACTTTGCTGCGACGGCAAAATCAATTTCAGAGGGTAAGACAACCGCTCTGGCAGATATTCTCGATACTGATGAGGTGAGTAGAGCTACGAAAGAACCGCTCTGGGCTTATGGAAATGTCCAGCTCACCTCCAAGATATACGGCGAAAAGATACGCACTCAGTTCAAAGAGATGAGAGCAGTAATGAGTGGCGCAGGACCGGGAAGACAAACGAGAACTGACGTAAATGATTTGGCGGTTTGCTATCAGGCCGATGCGGATAGCGATAAAAAACTGACAACCGATGAACTTGACCAACAAATCACGAAGCTTAAGACAGAGATAGATAACATGGAACGGAATATACAAGCAAAAATTAAGCAACTTGAACAGCAAAAAACCGGGCTGGCTGATAAGGACACCAATCTTCGCAATTCGATTGAGAAGCAAATCGAGAATCTGAAAAAAACCATTGATGATAGCAAACGAGAAACGGAGGTAAAAATCGATAGATTTGAGAGTATAAAGAGCCAGCTGACCAATATGGGGCCAGGGCAAAAAGTGAAAATCAAAGAACTTGTCCGGCAATTGGAGGATGTAAACGAGCAATCAAACAGCCCTCAAGCAACAAAGCTTGCTGTCAATGTGGTAAATATGTATGCCGCTATTCTTGAGACGTTGATGAAAGAGACAAAGTTCTTGAGTTTAACTGTCAGGCCGGAACCTAATTTGTGCAATATGGCTATGAGTATTGCAGCGATGCCGGGTACAGATATGGCAAATATATTTGTCGCAGATACCTCATCGGGACAGGAAAATAAGTTTTTAGCATATCTGGAAGATGGTGCAGCAATGAATTTAGCCGGCAAAATGAATACACCTTTCTGGAAGCTTTACGCCAAGAGCATTGATTTAATACCAGCTATGATGGGCGAGGCTATGTCCCCTGAGGATACGGCGAAAATAAAGGCTCTTATGGAAAATGCCGCTGCCGCTCTCGGTGATTCGATGGCAGGCTCGTTTGCGGTAGATATGAAAAATAAGCCGACTTTCAAAGGTAAGTATGTCGTAGCGGTTAAGGACCAGGAAAAATTCAACCAGCTCATCGAAGAAGGTTCACAGATGATGAACACAGGTGCCATTGCTGATTTTTATAAGAGTTGTGGTCTTGAAACGGGCTTTACAATAAAGCGAGCTGTCGACAACTACAAAAGCGTTTCAATAGACTCGGCAAAGCTCGCAATGAAGTCAACCGAGCCCAACTCGCCCCAGGAACAAATGATAAATGCTATGTATGGAGAGGGATTTGATTACCGATGGGCTATAGTTGATGGACTGTGTGTTTGCGTCATGGGTGGCGATGTGGAATCTGCTATACGCCAACTTATTGACCAGGTAAAATCTGGCGGCCCCAAGCAATTGGCCGATGAAACCAAGGCGGCTCTGTCGCTGATTCCACAGGCAGGTAAAGCTGATTTTGTCGGGACGTATAATTTTCTACGGTGGTTTAAAATTATTGGTGCTACGATGCCTATTCCGGCGCCACAGACGGATATTCCTACCAGCAGCAACATCGCATTTGCCGGCAAAATTGCTAACGGCAAAATGTTATTTGAAATTGCTTTTCCGAAACAGCATCTGATGGAAATGATGGGAATGTTTCGGATGACTCAGCAGCAGCAAATGCAGCCCAAACAGCAAAACAACAGTCCTTAAGTTAGAAGTTTTCCAGTATTGCTGCTGTGTGGATTGCGACCAGCATCAAATAGTCCAAATCACTGAGACTATAGCACTGCTGGTTCACAGCATTATCAACATACACTACACCGAAACAGCCCGTGGCATCGATGATAGGTGCTATCATCGCAGAGCGAATTTTGTCCCGTCCTGTTTGAATAGTAACTTGCGGCAAAAGTAAAAACTGACCTTTTTCAACCGCCTGAGTAATCTTTTCACCGAGCTTTATCTGTCTCAGCTCAACTTTTTTACCATCACTTCTTCTGCCGGCATGATATATCATCGCCCCCGCCGGCTCATCTCTTAAAGCACACCAGCTATGAAAAGCTGCAAACTGCCTTAATGTAATACTCAATATAACCTCGAGTAATTCCTCCGGGCTATTGGTTTTGCAAATCGCCTCTGTGCCCTGCAGGAAATCGTTTGCCCTTTTAGCTGGTAACCTAATATCGGGTGCGTATTCGACCTCCGCTTTCCTTACTATAATCTGTGGCTCTCGAACAGTGGTGATAAGCGTATCTTCCATATGGATGTCCTTGTCTGCTTTGGCACTGTCTTCGAGTTCAATTTCTATGGTAAAATTCGCAATTTTCAGAACGTCCCCTGTTTTAATTTCAACCTTGCGGATTTGCTTATCGTTTAGATACGTTTTATTTGCTGAATCGAGGTCCTCGACCATCCATTTGCCATCCTGTGTTGCAAAGATTACAGCGTGCTGCCTTGATACTGCCCCGTCAGGCAAAAAGACCTGGTTATTCGCGCCTCTGCCGATATAAACCGGACCCGCGGTGAACCGGAGCTCATTAACTTTTCGGCCGTCTTGTTTTACTACCAAACGCATAGCTTTCCCTCTCTGAACGTTGCTTCTTATAATCTATCTATAATTATCTAAAATTCATCATAATTTGTCAAACAAACAATTTTAAGATACTGGGACAAAACGGCACGGCCACGCAAAATACTTGGCCCCGCGCCTGCCCTGAGCAGTGTCGAAGGGTTTTACGCGGGGTTTTGTTCACCGCCACCTGTGGGCGGGCTTTTCATTTTTATGGTAAGTCCTCCATTGTTATTACCTTTCCCACGCCGACGCTTATGTAATTGCTGCCGAAGTGCTTTTCGAATAAGGCCCTTGCTCTTTCGCCGGTACAATGACCGGGGGCAACATACTGCACGCCCATTTGCTTAAAAGCTGAAATAATCTTCTCGATTTTACCTTTAGTCACCCACTCCAGATGGAATCCGCCCATCACCAAAAGAATATCATCCTTCACTAAATCTTTTGCTGTACTTAAAATTTTCACAATACCCGGATGCGCACAGCCGGTTATAATTACTAACCCTTTGTCCGTGCGAATAATTAGAGACTGCTCTTTTATCCACGTCCCAAGCTGGCCGGTAGAATAAACATCTTCACAAATCTTCGAATATTGATTGACATCGACTATCTTCGCTCTATGGACTTTCACATCATCCTTAAATTTCTGTGGAAACGATTCCGGTAGATACACCGTAACGTCAGAATTCTTTTGAAGAAAGCTATCTAATCCGCCGGTATGGTCGCTGTGAATATGAGAGAGAAAAACTATATCTATTGTTTTCGGTTCTATTGCCAATTTTTTCATACTGTTAAGCAATAATGGGCCGTCCCCACCGGTATCGAAGAGAATCGTTTTCTCGGTGCCGCTTATTAGGCACGAAAATCCCCATGCGGTTTCCAGGCCTTCTTTGTACGGATTATTGTCGTAAACAACCGTAATTGTGAGGTCGTTAACACCGGGTCTCGAGGTGGGTTCGGCTTCTTTCTTCATAATTTGTCCTCTCCCTTGAGTACACAGGGTTAAGTCGAAACTTACTCCCAAAACAAGCGCAACGCCTGTTAGTAGTAAAATACAACTGGCAGATATTTCCCGCATCTGTTTATCATTGTATACGCTGCAACAACTAAAAAGAATAACCGCTAAAGTTCAAAAAAGCAATCTGTGGACTCGAAAAATGCGGCCCATTCAGAAATAAAGGGCAAATCATCGACCTGTTGGGCTACTTAAAGCACAGCCAACAATCAGGTTAGCTAAATAGCTAACATTCCCAAAAAAACGCCGTATTTTTCTTGACATCTCTCGCCTGTTCGGATAGACTATTGTACATAGGGATGGGTGTGAGAAAGCTTGTTGTTTATCTCTATCAAGCCTTCCTATACAAAAAATGGATGTCGCAAATAGGCTGTTACGACTTGAACAGCCGAAATCATTTTAGTTGGATGGGGCGTGGGTCCTGATTCAATCAGGCCTACGCCTTTTTTTTATTAGCATTATCCTGTCCTTTAAGTATAATTACGCCCTTGTTTCATGGTTTGTGAACCATCACAAAGGATACTTAGATGGCAAAGGACAAAATTACCATAGTCGGAGCCGGCAACGTCGGTGCGACAACCGCACACATCGCTGCAACAAGACAGCTCGGCGATATTGTCCTGCTCGATATAGTCCAGGGCCTCGCTGAAGGAAAAGCCCTCGACATCGCCCAAGCTGGCCCACTTCAGCTTTATGATTCCAATGCCATTGGCACGACCGACTGGCAAAAGACCGCAGACAGCAATCTCGTCATTGTAACAAGCGGCCTGCCGCGTAAGCCCGGTATGAGCCGTGACGACCTGCTCACAAATAATGTTCGAATCGTCAAAGATGTCAGCCAAAAAATCGCCAAATACTCTCCCGACAGTATCGTCATCGTCGTCTGCAATCCGCTCGATGCAATGGTTTACCTCACCGCAAAAGTTACCGGCTTTGCAAAAAACAGGATTATGGGTATGGCCGGTGCACTGGACTCAGCCCGCTTTAGCTATTTTCTTGCAAAAGAGCTCGGCAGACATTCGGCTGAGCTCAGTCGAAGTCTAAGTGTCAAGGACATAAAGTGCCTCTTAATGGGCAGCCACGGCGATGATATGGTTCCTTTGCCGCGATTTACTTCTGTTAATGAAAAACCAATAACAGAGCTGCTTGACGAAAAGAAAATCGCTGAACTAATCGAAAAAACTCGCAAAGGCGGCATCGAGATAGTAAATCTGCTTGGCTACAGCGCTTATTACGCACCCGCCGCGGGAGTAGCCAAAATGGCTGAAGCGATACTAAAAGATACGAATGAGCTTATTTGCTGCTGTGCTTATTGTGAAAGCCAATACAATGTCGGCGGGCATTTTGTCGGCGTACCTGCTGTTCTCGGCAAAAACGGCGTCGAAAAGATTATCGAGCTTGACTTGAACAATTCTGAGAAAGCCGAATTCCAAAAATCCCTCGACCACATAAAACAGCTCACCTCGCAAGTCGACAAACTCTTATAACCTACATTTCCTGTTAACCTATAGATTTCACTGATTTTTATTTCTTTGCGCCTTCACAGCCAACAACTAATATTTATGGGACAAAACCCACTAAAGAATTCTTGCCTTTTAACGAATAATAATATATATTGTTGTCTTTTATATATACACTCTTGAAAGTCAAGGATTGATATGGAATTGATAAGGAAAATCAAGCAGGCTGAGGCCCAGGCACAGCAGATTATTGAACGGGCCAAAGCCGACGCCGCCGAATTGGCTGAACAAGGCCGCAAGCACCACCAGCAGCTTCTCGAACAGGCCACCCAACATAGAAAAAAAGAAATCGAATCTGCCCTTGCCGAGGCAAAATCAAAGGCCGACGCTGAAGTTCATAAGCTCAAGAAACAGGCGGAAAACCAGCAAAAACAACTGCGGGATAAGACCGCTGATAAATTGGACGCAGCAGCAGCAAAAGTAATGGATTATTTAAAGTGAGCTAAAGTAAACTAAAGTTAATCCGCCTGCGGCGAACCACAACTTTAGGCATTCCACACTTTAGGCACTTTGAAAGGGTAACTATGGCCATTGCCCAAATGGCAAAAGTTATGATTGTCAGCCATCGCTCACAGGCATCGGAGCTGCTCGAAGCCCTGCAGGCCGAGGGTATTTGCCAGATACTAAACACCGAAGAAGCGATGGTCAGCAAAGATATGCCTGAGCTTAATACCGCCGCAGAAAGGCCGAAGGATATTGAAGGCCTCATTAATCGCCTTCAAAAGTCTATTCTCTCTCTTAAAAATTATGCTCAGGTCAAAAAAGGCCTTGCCAGCGTTTTTTCGCCGCGAACAGTCATTGACAGTCAATCATACAACGAGGTTGTTCGTCGAACCGATAGAATCCTGAAGATTGTCGAACAGTACGAGCAGACAGAAACAGCTATAGAGAAAGCAAAATCCGAAATCGAAAATCTCAACGCCACTCTGCAGACACTTGAACCCTTCAAGGCTCTCGAAACTCCTGTAGATGAAATCCGCCCGTCCAGAAACACAAACTGTTTGGCCGGCCTGATACCGATTCAGCATTACGAATACGCTCTCGCCGGCCTGAGCGAGCTTGCCGCCGCAGTTCAGCAGATAGGCACTTCCGCCAATAAAAATGCCTGCATTATAGTCTGCCTGAAAGAGCAAACCGACGAAGTTCAGAAGCTCCTGCGTTCAGCCGACTTTGAACAGGTCACTTTTGAACCTATGACCGGCAAAGTAGCAGATTTAATAAACCAGCATAATGACAAATTGCTCTACGCCGAGGACCAGCTACGGACACACTACAAACACGCAACCTTGCTCTCCGAGAACCTGCTAAACCTGCAGATTCTTCACGACCATTATGAGAACCTCTTAAAAAGAGAGCAGGCCAAAGACGCCGCACCTGCCACAGAGCATACCGTTATTCTGGAGGGCTGGGTAAAAAAGCAAAACTACAAACGTCTTGAAAAAATTGTCTCTCGTTTCGATGCCGCCACCGTCACTAAAATCAAACCCGCCGAAGATGAAGAAATACCCGTTGAAATTGAGAACAAGAGCATCATTAAGCCATTCGAGGTAATAACCCGTCTTTACGGTATGCCCCAGCATTTCGAGGTCGACCCAACCGTATTTCTGGCGCCGTTCTTTGCAATCTTCTTTGCCCTGTGTTTGACCGACGCCGGTTATGGTCTTGTCATCATCGCATTGATGATTTTCTTCATAAAGAAAATACAGGGCGACAAAAAGCTGATGTGGATGCTTGCCATCTGCTCAGCCGCCACAGTCGTAGTAGGAGCTCTGACCGGCGGCTGGTTTGGCGACGCCATCCAGCAGTTTGTACCTGCCTTAGAGCCTGTGCGGGAGAAGCTAATGTGGTTCGACCCATTTGAGAAACCGATGACATTCTTTGTTTTAGCACTGGCGATGGGTTATGTGCAGATTATGGCAGGACTGATGATTGCGTTTGTGCATAACCTTAGACGAAAGCAATATATAGCCGGACTGTGTGACCAATTGACCCTGTTGGTGATGCTCAATTCGATTGCAATATTTGCGGCGAGCAAGGCTGGGGTGCTCCCAATTAAAAACGGAAAATTCTTCGGAATTATGGCAATTATTCCAGCGGCTGCTATCTTATTGTTCAGCCAGCGCGAAGGTGGCTGGCCCAGCCGAATCGGCATGGGTGCATATAATCTCTTTAGCACAATATTCTATGTCGGGGATGTGCTCAGTTACATAAGATTGATGGCCCTGGGTATGGTTACAGCCGGCCTCGCTATGGCTATAAACGTTATGGCCGGGCTTGCGCTCGATATACCTTACGGCATAGGTATTGTCGCGATGTTATTGGTACTTATTGGCGGACACGGATTTAACATAGCTATAAACGCATTAGGGGCGTTTGTTCATACTTTGAGGTTGCAATACGCGGAGTTTTTCCCAAAGTTCTTCATCGGTGGGGGTAGAGCGTTTGAGCCGTTAAACAAAGAATATAAACATATTTATATATGTAAAAGGTAAGAAGATAAAAGTAAAAAGTTAGAAGGGCAGGTTGGAAATGGATTATGGAATGACATTGGCTTTAGTTGGTGTAGGATTGGCGGCTTTATTAGCCGGTATCGGCTCGGCTATCGGTATCGGTATTGCTGCAAGAAGTGCCACAGGTGTATTGAGCGAAAAGCCGGAAAGATACGGGCAGGTGTTTATTATGGTTCTACTGCCTGGTACACAGGGTTTATACGGTTTTTTGGCAGCCTTTATGGCTATGCGCAAACTAAACTTCTTCGGCGGAGCCGGCGTGCCAGAGTTGACTCTAACGCTTGGATTGGAAGTGCTTGTAGCTTGTTTGCCTATTGCTTTTGCCGGTCTGGTCAGCGCCATTTATCAAGGCAAAGTCTGCGCAGGCGGCATCTTGATGGCTGCTAAAAGACCCGAAATGGCATTCAAGGCAGGCGTTATATACGCAGTTATGGTGGAACTTTACGCGATGCTTGGCCTGGTAATAACATTGTTTATCCTGCTGTTCGGTATCACCTGGCCAACTGCTTGATTGTTGAAGCGCAATACGCAATACGAGATACGAATTATGGAAACTGAAAAGGTAACAGAAAAAATATTGGCAGACGCCAAAGCCGAGGCACAGAAGATAAAAAGTGCAGCTAAGGAAAAAGAAGCCGCCGAGCAGAAAAAACTCGACGAGCAGCTCGCTGATTTCAAAAAACAAACTAAAGCCCTCGCCGAAAAGGCCGCAAAAGACGAAATCGCACACACGCTCGCAGCGACAAGAATGGTTCTTGCCAAACAGCTCCTCGCTGAGAAAAGAAAAATACTTGACGAAGTCTTCCAGCAGGCGCACCAGCAGCTAAAAAATTTGCCGGACGACCAGTTTCGCAAGCTCATTACTAAACTAATGCTCGAATCAGTCGAAACCGGCGAAGAAGAGGTTATCGTTGGTGAAAATGAACATCGAATCGACCAGCAGCTTATTAACAAGGTAAATGAGCAAATAAGTGCCGGCAAAAAAACTGATTTGAAACTGTCCAGTGAAAAGCAGGACATCGAAGGCGGTTTTATCTTAAGACGCGGCAAGATAAAAACCAATGTCACCCTCGATGTACTGCTCAATAACGCCCGAAAAAACCTCGAAATCGATTTGGCAAAAGAAATGTTTTGAACTTATGTCATTTGAATTTGTTTAGGATTTCGAATTTAGATACCTGTCCTCGTGAAAACGGGGATTCGGATTTTGTTGAACTAAAATGGCCCAGGCAATCAAGCAACCTGTCATTGATTTTTATACCTATCCTCCTGTCGGCGGCGACGACTGGCGATATACGTTCCAGACGGCCCAGGTGCGGGTCCTTGAGATGCAACTGCTGACAAGAGCAACGCTCCTCGATATGGCAAATGCCGAAAATTTTGCCCACGCCGCCGACCTGCTATCAGCCACCGAATACGCACTGCCGCCGGGCGGCAAAAGTCCTGACGAGTTGGAAAATCTCTTGCTCGCTCGCAGATATGCTCTGCGTGAACTGTTCGCAGATTTAATCCTCGATAAACCGCTCGTGCATCTTTTCAAAACGCGGGACGACTTCGCCAATCTTCGCCTGGCGCTTCGCAGAACCTTAACCGATAAGCCGTTGGGAGCTGATTACAGCGATGATGGCAATGTCCCGCCGGAGCTCTTTGAACAGGTATTCTCAGAAGAAGCTCCTGAATCTGCCCAGCTTCCCGATTACCTGCAGCAGGCCGCAGACAAAGCAACCTTGGCCTATTATCAAAATAAAGATGTTCGTCAAATCGATTACGTAATCGATAGCTTCCAGGCCCAATACAACCTAAAAACAGCACAAGAGCTGCACAGTATTTTTCTGCTCGGACTTTTCAGAATCCAGATTGATTTGACCAACATTCGTACAATGCTTCGTCTTAAATTCACCGAGTCTGAAGACCGTAATGTCTTCTTAAAAGATGGTTTCATTGCGACCGAGCGTATCCTGCACGCCCTTGACCTCGGCTACGAATCGATGGCGCCGTTATTTTTTGTAACGCCTTACTATCGTGTCGTTGAAACCGCAGCCGCTTATTTAACTTCGGATAAATCTTTCTTAAAAGTCGAGCAGCAATGTGACGAATTCTTAACCGGCTATCTAAAATCAACGCTCGTGATTACCGCCGGCCCCCAGCCGCTCATCGCCTATTTATTGATGAAGGAAAACGAAATCCGAAACGTCCGACTAATACTAACAGCCAAAAAGAATTTCCTGGACACAAAACTTATTCTGGACCGTATTTCGTGACACGAGGCACGCTTGCCCGCCGTAGCTTCCACCCTCCGCAGCAAAGCTACTACGGAGGACGGGGTCAGCGAAGGCGGGAGCGATGAGAGATGAATTATGGAAGGTAAAATCGCAGTTTTAGGTGCTTCCGATTTTGTAATGCCGTTCTCTGCCCTTGGAGTAGATACGTTCGCAACAGGTCGGATTCGTGACGAAATTGCTGAGAATGCTAAGAAGCTCATAGAAGCTAAATACGCCCTTGTCATCGTTGCCGAAAATATTGCTCCTGACGTCGAGCAATTCTTCTCGGATTATGAGGATTTGCCGACCCCCTGTATTATCGTTGTGCCCTTTACAACCGAACCATCGGGCGTCGCCACAAAGACTCTGGCAGAAACTCTTAAAATAGCTACAGGCATAAATATCTTAAAAAATAGTTAGGAAAAAGTATGAGCAAAACAAAACAAGGCAGAATTGTCAAAGTCGCCGGCCCCGTCGTTGTTGCCGAAGGCATGGCCGGTGCCCGAATGTATGACGTCGTTCGCGTCAGCGAGCTTGCCATTATTGGTGAAATCGTGGAGCTGCACGAGGACTTGGCCTCAATTCAGGTCTACGAGGAGACCACCGGCATAGGCCCGGGCGAACCCGTCGTCGATACCCAGGCCCCCTTGAGCGTTGAATTAGGACCGGGACTTATCGAGAGTATCTACGACGGTATTCAAAGGCCGTTGGATTCTCTCGTAAAAGTCGAAGGCGAATATATGAGCAGAGGCAGCACCCTGCCGGGTCTGAACAGAGAAAAGAAATGGCATTTCAAACCTACTGTAAAAGATGGAAAAAAGGTCGCCCCCGGTGACATCATCGGCGAGGTTCAGGAAACCTCCCAGTTCGTGCACAAAATTATGGTCCCCTTCGGCGTCCAGGGCACTATCCGAAAACTATCTGAAGGCGATTTCTCAGTTGATGAAACTATTGGCGTTTGTGTCTCCGCCGATGGCGCTGAAACCCAGCTAAAACTAATGCAGGTTTGTCCCGTCCGCAGTCCCAGGGACATAAAAAGGCGCCTTGCCCCGGAAAAAGTTCTCGTTACAGGCCAGCGGGTCATTGACACATTCTTTCCCGTCGCCAAAGGAGGCACCGCCTGTGTCCCGGGTCCTTTCGGCTCAGGCAAAACCGTTGTTCAGCACCAGTTGGCAAAGTGGGTTGATGCCGACATTGTTGTTTACGTCGGCTGTGGCGAACGCGGAAACGAAATGACCGACGTCCTGATGGAATTCCCCGAATTGAAAGACCCTCGCAGCGGCGAGCCTTTAATGAAACGCTCCGTACTTATCGCCAACACATCCAATATGCCCGTTGCTGCAAGAGAGGCCTCCGTTTATACCGGCATCACCATCGCCGAATACTTCCGCGATATGGGCTATGTCGTCGCCCTTATGGCCGACAGCACCAGCCGTTGGGCTGAAGCGATGCGGGAGATTTCCACGCGTCTGGAGGAAATGCCCGCCGAGGAAGGCTATCCTGCTTATCTCGCTGCTCGAATCGCCTCTTTTTACGAACGGGCAGGCAGGGTCGAATGTATCGGCTCTCCAGAACGCGAGGGTGATTTATCGATTATCGGTGCGGTAAGCCCGCCAGGCGGCGATTTATCTGATTCCGTCGTCCAGGCAACTCTGCACGTCGTAAAGGTCTTCTGGTCGCTAAAAGGCGAGCTTGCATACCAGCGCCACTTCCCTGCCATTGATTGGCTGACCTCGTATTCTTTCTACAAGCAATATCTCAAGGGCTGCTTCGAGGATAAAGACAAGGGCGTGGAAATGGAGCAGTTAGCCGCTGAGGCGATGGGGCTCTTGGAGGAGGAATCGAATCTGCTTGAGATTGTTCGCCTCGTTGGTGCCGAGGCATTATCACCGAGAGACAGATTAGCACTTGAGACCGCAAGGTCAATCCGGGAAGACTATCTGCACCAGAACGCCTTTCATGAGGTCGATACATTTACTCCGATGGACAAGCAGTACGAGATGTTAAAGACCGTTTTGCACTTTCACAAGCAGGCCCTTGCCGCCGTCGATGCCGGTGCCGAGACCTCTGATATATTTAAGCTCACTGTCCGCGAGGAAATCGCAAGGGCAAGTTATATCCCGAAGGAGAACATAGACCAGCTTGTAAAAATAAGAGAGACTATCGATACCCAGATGAAACAGTTGCAGGTTCCAAAAACCGTTTAATCGTTTAGCCCCCAGGCCTGTCCTGAGCGCATTTATACTGAGCGCAGTCGAAGTAGTCGAAGGATTTATTGCGGGGTTGCCTGCCCTCCATAGCCCAAAGGGCGTCG
>Ga0315548_1000779_pt1 | contig 29001 bp, 25 predicted proteins | sample SalMarSW160110MG_2_FD_202540 | JGI IMG/M metagenome (GOLD analysis project Ga0315548, IMG submission 202540) | Salt marsh sediment microbial communities from the Plum Island Ecosystem LTER, Massachusetts, United States - Salt Marsh Sediment SW1601-110 ... | reverse complement strand
CTTCTCTCTAGGGTAGTAGAAATCAAGAATTGAGATATTGAATTATAAAACAGCGTCCCGCCTTCAACTCCTTTCCAGATACTTGACAAAGAAGGATGCGGGGATTATTTTATATATAATTCGTTAAATGGCGAAATATGAGGTGAATATGTTTGAATTCATGAATATCACGAAAGCTCTGGCAGACGAAAACCGTGTCCGCATTCTATTGGCCCTGAACGGCCACGATGAACTATGCGTGTGCCAGTTGATCGACATGCTTCAACTGGCGCCATCCACGGTGTCAAAGCATCTGTTCATTCTGCGTAATGCACGACTTGTCCGTGGCCGTAAGCAAGGACGCTGGATGCATTATCGCCTGAACACAAACGGCTCGCCGCCCGCAGTAGCAGGTGCTGTGGAATGGATGACACGATCGGTAGCTGAAGACCCTTTAATCCAGCAGGACGATGCGAGATTGAGGGAAATTTTGACGGAAGCGACGGCATTGAAATGCGGTGCGTAGCTTCCATACCTTCTAATTTCAGAAGCTGATCGAAAAAGAAGCATCTTAAGCTCTTTCTGAGGTAAACAACGATATCTGAATTATTAGAAAAACAATTGTCATTTTTAGACCGGTTTCTAACCGTGTGGATTTTTCTGGCCATGTTTGCAGGGGTGATCGGGGGATATCTGTTCACCGGCATTCGTGACGTAATCAACTATTTCCAAGTGGGAACCACCAATATCCCCATTGCCATTGGCTTGATTCTGATGATGTATCCCCCCTTGGCTAAGGTAAAATACGAGCAACTGCCTCAGGTCTTTCGCAATAAGAAGGTGCTAACGTTATCGCTGGTGCAAAACTGGATCATCGGTCCTGTTCTGATGTTTGTGCTGGCAATCGCATTTCTTTCCGGTCACCATGAGTACATGGTCGGTTTGATCCTCATTGGGCTTGCCCGCTGTATCGCCATGGTGATCGTCTGGAATGACCTGGCTGCTGGAGACCGTGAATACTGTGCCGGACTGGTGGCTTTCAATTCTATCTTCCAGGTCCTGTTCTTTTCAGTCTATGCCTACTTCTTCATCACCCTGCTTCCCCAATGGTTGGGGCTACAGGGCATGGTGGTCGATATCTCCATCGGCCAGATTGCCGAAAGCGTCTTCATTTACCTTGGAATTCCCTTCATCGGCGGAATGGCCTCCAGGTTTATCGGGTTGAAAAGCAAAGGTAAGGACTGGTACGAGCACAATTTCATTCCCAGAATCAGTTCTATCACTTTAATTGCGTTGCTTTTCACTATACTGGTGATGTTTTCACTCAAAGGTGAACACATCGTGCAACTTCCTTTGGACGTGGTGCGCATCGCCGTCCCACTGTGCATTTATTTCGTAGCGATGTTTTTCGTATCGTTTTACCTTTCAATGAAGATCGGGGCCACCTATGAACAGTCCACCACGCTGAGCTTCACGGCGGCCTCCAATAATTTCGAGCTTGCCATTGCCGTGGCGGTGGCGGTGTTCGGCATCGACTCCGGGCAGGCTTTTGCTGCGGTAATCGGCCCGTTGGTGGAAGTGCCGGTGTTGATCAGCCTGGTCAATGTGGCATTCTGGTTCAAGCGAAAGTATTTTCCTTATGCGGTCAACACGGTCACTGGGGTTTGCCATGTAAATCGTTTTGAAACATAGACATTTAAATCAGTAACGAGCGAAATGGAGTTTATGCAGACAGGCTCGTGTCTTATGCGGGTCAATCCGTCCAACGGTATACCCTTAAAAAAGAAAGGAAATTGAAATGGAGCAAATCCTTAGAAGTTTCACGCTCGATTTTTTTGGAAAAGGGGAACACAAGGTATCGCCGGAAAAGTTTTTTGAGATGGAAAATTGTATTTTGTTGGATGTCCGGTCAAAAGAAGAAGCAGGTTCCATCTCTATAAAAATGGATTTTCACTCTAATGTGGAATGTATAAATATACCGATTAACGAAATCCCTGATAGACTTCACGCAATACCAAAAAGGAAATCTATTGGTGTTTTTTGTTCTTCAGATGTCAGGGCAGCTATTATCTATGCTTATTTACTGTCAAAAGGATTCTCGGATGTCCGTATTGTTGAAGGCGGATATTATGCTTTAATAGAAGCACTGAAGCCGGGCAAGGTGCTTAAAGCGGTTCAGAGTAAAATGTGAGGGGCAATACGTAGATGACCAATTTGATCATAGCAGGCTTCCTTATTTTAGTTGTAGCTGTCGCCATGACCATGGTGGGCAAAGGGGGTGGTAATTTTTATGTTGTCATTTTGGCAATAGCCAATATCCCTATGCACGAGGCAGCGACCACCGGGCAGTTTATTCTTTTTTCGGCTTCTATTGCGGCAATGTTGATTTTTCAAAAGAATAGGTCTGTATCATGGACATTGGCTGTCTTACTTGGAACATTTACAGCTGTATCAGCATTGGCAGGAGGCTATTTTTCTCATTTATTCAGCGGCTTTTGTTTAAAAATGATATTCGCTGTTATGCTGTTGATAGCCGGAATGGTAATGCTTATCCCTGTTTCAGAGAATAAAAATATCACAAAAAATAAGCATGTTGGAATCATAAATATTAAATCCAGCAGTGAAATATATAGTGTTAACTTATTGATTGCAGTGCCGATCACTGTTTTGACAGGCTTTTGCTCTGGTATGGCTGGGGTATCAGGAGGGTCTTTTCTGGTTCCGTTAATGGTGTTGGCCTGTGGTGTTCCTATGCATACAGCAGTTGGAACAGCTTCCACATTAATAGCGGGGACTGCTTTCATGGGTTTTACAGGACATGCTCTTCAGGGAGATTTTAATCCTTTATGGGCTATTCCGTTAGCATTTATTACAATTATCGGAGGAATACTGGGTGGAAAGTTTGCATTAAAAACAAAACCTAAGCATCTTAAAAAACTATTTGCCTATACGAATTGGCTTGCAGCTCTATTTATGGTTGTTAACGCACTTCAATCAAAAGGAGTTATATAAAGATAGCATGCATAACCGGTTGCAGCGGATGGTGTTCTGCCGCTGCTGAACCGGACAGCTCATTCATTCAACAATAATTATCTTATTCGGGAGGTGCGGCCAGCTTCCACTTATCAAATGGAAAATGGGGACGTCTATAAGTTTATTGGTCCTTGTCCTTTACCTCTTACAATGTAAACTTATAATCTTATAGATGTCCCCCTATTCATCGTGGTTGACTAGATTGACTAAGTTTCTCTTGTCAATATAGTCAACCACGTCCCCTATTCACAGTCTTCCGAATCCCTCTATGTTGTTTTCAAAGATCAAGCTCCTTAATAGCGTCTTTCCTGTTGCCGTCCCAAAAAAAGCATGGTGCTTATCCTTGGCTATATCAATCCCGATAATCAGATGCTCTTCCGAACCTCGAATCTCTTTCTTTAATTGACGAAACTCTTCAAGTCTGATACTCTCATCTACATTCATTTGAGACCTCCTGTTTAAGTTAGTTGGTTTTGGTAATCTTCTTTACTTAACAGGAGGTTTTTTATTTGGGTAGCTATTAAATAATTTTTTTCTATGTTATATAGGGGAAGATAACCTATTGATCTTTTAATATATAACGTCCATGAAATTATAGCTTTTATTTTTGAAAAGGGGGACGTGAAATAGGGGATGTACCTCAAAATATCAATTGGTAATCTATTTTGGAATGTTGATTTCGGAGAAGAAAAATTATATGGGCATTACGCGACGTACTTCAAAAAATGAAAATAGGCGATTAATCGATAATTCGAAGTACGTCCCTTATTCTTCACCAATGCAGAAGTAGGTAAAATACCCGATTAATAGGTATTGGAACTATTTTCAGTACCTATATATGATTTCCTTTATTAAGTTATTTATAGTATAATTAATCTACAAATATGATCATGAGATAACTTAATGATCCTATTTTACAAGAGGAAGGTCAGCGCTTGATTCACAGGTTATAAATCCACGGTTACTCACCCTGCTGCTGATGTATATGCATCTCACCGGTAATAATAAAAGGAGGAACCAAATGGAACAATCAAAATATGAAAAATATATCATAAGGGACCTGTGGCATAAGTCATATCCTACCGACTTCCATGCCGAGGTCACAAAACCGGTTCTCGGTCTAAGAAAGGATGAGGGTGGAGCTTCCGGCCATCCTCCCTTTACATTAAGCTGGGTGCCGATAACAGAAGCCTTTTTAATGGCGCCACAACCTCATGTACATGACTGGGACGAGTTTCTCATGTTCATCGGTGGAGATGCTACCAACATGTTAGACCTGGGGGGTGAAGTCGAACTGTCTTTAGGTGATGATGAAGACCACCTGGAAAAGTTTGTCTTCACAACTTCCACGGTCGTTCATCTTGTAGGAGGATTGTGGCATTGCCCGCTCAATTTCAAGAGAGTAAATGATCCTGCCAAGCCTATAATTTTCACGAACCTGATGTTTACATCCGAATACACCATGACAATGGCAAAAGCCGATAAATAATGATTACAAGGTGTTTGGTCAGTGGAGAATAGGGACGTCTATAAGCTTAAAAGTTTCTTGGATTGTTGACTTTACCCATCAACATCAACCTATAATTTTATAGACGTCCCTTGATTCACGATATTACATATCAGGAATTCCAAACAACATTCCGGCTCCGATGAGCTCTAAGATCGCTGCGACCAGTATCATTCCAAACAGCCCGATACCTGCTATCAGAGGCCCGGCAAGGAATCCCCCTATGATTCCCGGCAGCATCACAAACATAAACATCATATTAATTCCAATTGTGGCCAATTCCGGTTTGACGCTTTTTGTGGCAACAAAAGATGCACCTGGAGCGCCACAGACTCCTCCGAGTGTTGCCAGCCAGAAGAGAAGCACATACGCCCACATGCTATTCAGCAGGGGAAGCATTGTGGAAGTTGCCACCGCTGATATCAAAAGTGCGATAAACAGCGTCTTTTTTGCGCCAAATTTGTCAATAACAGGTCCCCATATAAAGGTACCAAGCCCGAGCATTACTGAAACAACTGCAAAGAAAACGGACTGCAACTCAACAGGGGTCTTCAAGAAGTCCACAAGCACATATGAGAACGATCCGTATATCGCCTGCCATCCTATCAGATAAATCATCAACGTTATTCCGGTATATAGTATGGCTCTGTGGCCTATAACTCCTCTAATATCCTTTCGTGAAATTCCTGTTGGACTCTTTATTACCGGAATCTTAGCCGGGAGTAAAAATAGAATAGCCAGCACAGCCAGGGCTGCTGCAAGATAGTAAAGCCCGACAGATCCTCCCAAAACTTTGACAAGATATCCACTCAAAGCCTGAGAACCGCCCATTCCAAGCATAGCGCTTCCCGTAGCGAGCGCTACGGCGCTTCCACGTCTCTGCTCGGAAAACATAAAGGATACAAGAACGACATAGACAGACATGAATGAAAACGGCAAGCCGGAGAATATCCTCCATATTGAAAGGGTGACCCATGATTTGCTGAGCGCAAGCCCGAGATTTGCGACCACGGTAACGGCCATAGCTGCTAGAATAAGTTCCTTTCTCCTGCCTGTTCTATCTGCAAGGATTCCTAAGGGCAGCAAGATTATCAATCCAATAATCGATGGAAGCCCCATCGGCAAGGCCGTAACGATCCAGCTTGGAGCTTCAAGTTCTACAGCGTGCAACGGTATTGTCGGAGCATAGAGTGTGCCTGCCGGAATCGCTACAAATGCCGATAAAAGAACAAGCACCACTGCCCAAGTACTTTTCCTATTCATATATCACCTCCGAGCGGACAGGGAAAATTAATCCCGCTTTTACAAAAGTCATTACCTATTTGTATCTCTTCAACAGAAATGAGACATACAGGTCTTAAAAATTAGAGACACTTTACGCCGAAATTGGTAAGGCGAGTTTAGCATTGATTGTTGATAAGAACTCGCTTTTTGATGAATGGAGTATAGAGAATTTCTCATTGTATGTCAATCTATATCTAGCCGCAGGATATTGTGTGGTGGGTCTCACCTGCCGTGGAGAAGGGGGATGTCTATAAGTTCTGTATGAGGGTCAAATCTTTAATCTTGACTTTTCATTATTTCACTTACCAGAAAAAGAAGCTTAAACTATCATTTGTCAATAATAAAGATTTGACCCGCGGTTTTTCACCGGAAGGCCGATAACAGTGTCAAGGAAATTTTCTTTGACCACACCTTCCCGAATCTTACCTTCCTGCCCGCACCAGAGAGCCGCCCGACCGTCTCAGGTTCAGGGTCACTCCCGGCGCGATCCTGATTCTCCGCCAAAAGCGAAAAGCCATATTCAAGTCCTTTGATCTCTCTCAGTCATCCGGTCCTCGATGCGACGTAGCATCCTTGTCAACCCAGTCCTCTTCTGTGTACGACATATCTTTGCGCCCCGGCACCTTGCGTGTCGGTCCGGCCCGGTAAAAGGAGCAGCTTTTCGGGCCGTAGCAGAAGGTTTCGAACCGGTAACGTTTCTTGGACGGATTCCAATGGTCGATGATCATCTCCAGCGGCATACGGCAACCCCAGATGCAAGTCGCGCATTTGGCGTCATAGGTTCGGGCGTCTAAACGCCGATGGCCCCGGCTGCGGTAAGTCTCCAGGTCAGGAGGCACACCATGAAACGGCGGACCAGCGGGGGGTTCATCCCCGGCATCCTTCAGTATCTTCAAACCGCTCACTTTGTAAAACCCCGCTGTCTCAAGTCGCGAATCAGGGACGGGAACCGCCAGACCCCTCGCCTCTATGCCAGCGCGGAAACGATGCTTCGCTTGTGCAGACTTCCCAACAGCGATCTGGAATTCATCGGGTTCATCCCCGATTATTCCGTCAACGCGAAGCACGTATCCCAGATAGCTGTGGCTTCGCTCATCGAATGAAAATTGGGGGACGTGGTTGACTAGATTGACTAAGTTTCTCTTGTCAATATAGTCAACCATGTCCCCTATTTATCGTTAATGATTCAGGGTTATTAAACATTTCATTTGATAGTCTAAACAAAATTCAATGCCTCAAAATTTTATACTACGATAAGAAATGGCAACAAGAGGGTCAAACCTTCATTCCTGACAGATTGATTTGTCAATATTCAAGATCTGACCCCGATGCCTTTATCAACCTTGACAAAATCGCATCAATCTGTGAGGCTTGGCCCGGAATCAGCCATCTGTTAACCAATCACAGAGGGTAGCCATGATTAAAAGTCCAAGACCCCATTTCTCAAGATAGAGAGGTGGGGTTTTCTATTTATTTGAGTAGTCTAAACTTTAGCGGAATTATAGGTTAGGAAATCAAGTCGTAAATAAGTGAGGACCATGCTTGCTTTAAGATATGGCAAGTATCCTTCCGTTTTCAGAGTCTGAAAAAAGTAAAGGTTTATTTGTGTATTCTAAACTTCGTCGATATTATAGACTACAAAATCTAATAGCAAATAAATCAATACTATAATAGTATTGAACTATGATATCAACTCAACAACTTGACGGATTTAAGCTGGACCAAAGAAGATGAGCTTATTAGGGGGGGTAAATCATGCTAACTTCGGTAAAGGTTCCAAAACAATTTGAGCCGATATTTCAGAAAGCGCATGAGTATGTAAGTAAATATTTCAAGAAAAAGAAGGAAGATCCGTCAAAGGGCACTATTGAGATATTTGACCAGCGCTATATATTGATAAGAGCCGCCTCCATGTCGGTTGACTTCTTTGAGACGCTGAAGAACTTATATAAAGACAAGGGAGAAGAAGAGGCGCTCAATGTTGCCCGGAGCCTTCTTTTTGACATAGCCCATGCTATTGGCAAAGCAGACGCCAAGAACTTTCATAAAAAAATGAAGCTGAGAGACCCCATCGAAAAACTTTCGGCTGGACCACCCCATTTTTCCCACTCCGGGTGGGCGTTTGTCGATATATTCCCCGAATCAAAGCCCTCTCCAGATGAAAATTATTATCTTATATACGACCATCCATTTTCGTTTGAGTCTGACGCTTGGATAAAGTCCGGAAAGAAAAGCGATCTCCCGGTCTGTGTGATGAACGCAGGTTATTCCTCCGGTTGGTGCGAGGAGAGTTTCGGCGTAACCTTAGTAGCATCGGAAATACTATGCAAAGCCAAAGGTGATGATGCATGTAGGTTTATAATGGCAAATCCCTCCAAGATAGAACTCTACATCAAAGAATATTTGAAAAGAGAGCCGAAATTAGCCAAAAAGGTTATCAAATACGAGATACCGGGTTTTTTTAAAAGAAAACAGGTGGAGGAAGCATTACACAAGGCGTACGACGAGTTAGAAATCCGAGTTCAGGAACGGACCAGGGAACTAGCCAAAGCCAACGAAGCATTACAGGCAGAAATAAACGAGCGCAAACAGGCGGAAGAGCAAACAAGAGAAAGCGAAGAGAAATTCAGGAGTATTGTTGAAAATTCAACTGACCAGATATTCATGTTAGATAAGGACTACAAATTGTTATGTATAAATAAGACCGCGGCAGACATTTCCAAGAAGTCTCCTCAAGAGATGATCGGCACGTCAATATTTACAATATTCCCGGAAGAAACTGCAGTCCAATTCTCGAAAAATATTAAAAATGTATTTGATACTGGCAAGAACATGATTTTTGAAGAAAAGATGCTTGTCCAAGGTCGTGAATTTTATAACAGTACCCACTTAAATCCTGTCAAGGATGATAAAGAAAGAGTGATAGCAGTCACTGGGATTATCAGGGACATCACCGAGCGCAAGCGGGCGGAGGAGATGCTGAGATACGCCAAGGAACAGGCGGAGGAGGCCAATCGGATGAAAAGCGAATTTCTGGCCAATATGAGCCACGAGTATCGCACCCCCATGAACGGCATTATCGGTATGACAGGCTTAACCTTAGATACTCCTTTAACCGATAAGCAACGAGAGTATTTGAACATAGTCAAGGAAAACTCCTCTTTACTCTTGGGGCTATTAGATGACATTTTGGATCTTTCAAAGATCGAGGCGGGACGAGCGGAACTTGAGAGTGTCAATTTTGATTTACGTGCTACTGTCGAAGGCGTGACTGATATCTTAGCACCCCGAGCTTCTGACAAGGGAATAGAATTAGCCTGTTTGATCCACCATGCAGTTCCACTGTTTCTACGGGGTGATTCTGTCAGGTTGCGCCAGATTTTGATGAACCTGGGAGGAAATGCCGTTAAGTTCACTGAAAAAGGAGAGGTGGTAATTGGGGTGGAGCTACAGAAGGAAACTGAGGATAAGGCAACACTTCTTTTCTCCGTTACAGATACTGGAGTAGGCATACCTAAAGATAAGCATAAGAAAATCTTTGATAGCTTCACCCAGGCAGATGGCTCCCACACCCGCAAGTATGGAGGTATCGGCTTGGGTTTATCCATCTCCAAGCGATTAGTCGAGCTGATGGGTGGTCAAATCGGTGGAGAGAGCCAACCCGGCAAAGGGAGTCGTTTCTGGTTTACCGTCACCCTGGAAAAGCAGAAAGATTTCTAAGGATGTTCCCCCCTTGCTTTCTCGTCCTGATATACGCGACAAGAGAATCCTGGTGGTGGACGAATGAGGGAAAAACAAAACAAGGATGATTCCATCCCCTCAATTCTGGAACCTGATGGTTCATCAAAGGAATACAGGAAAAATTGGGCTCGACTTATACAAAAGATAGGAGCCTGTAGCGGACCTGATCCGGGAAAGTTAACACGCTGACTTGCCCAATATGTTCCGGCGAGATGAAGGTAATCAGTCTGATAGAGAACGAGGAGGTCATAAAGAAGATCCTCAAACATTTAAATCTTTGGGATATAAAGGCCAGGCCGTCGCCCAAAGCCGCGGGGCCGCCAAAGATAATCGAATACACCTTAGACTATTCCACTTCCCAGATCCCAGCTTTCGATAAGTGGCTATATAGACCCAGCATAAGAGGAGACTTACCGCTATAAATATCTAGAATGAAATTCTATTCATATTGTGTATCTATAAATCAGATGAATTTTAATAATATCTGAATCCTGTCCTATTAAATACTTCGTTTTGTAGTCTAAACAAAATTCAGTGTCTCCAAAGTTTAGACTACGATAAGAAGTGTCACATAATTTGTGTAGCTTAAACTTTGTCAAAATTAAAGACTTGATAATGTAGTAGAAAATAAATAAGGATAATGATTTCATTCACTTTTGGTACGAAACCTAGACTTTTTTAACCTCAAAAACGACCCCAATATATAGTGAAACTTTTATTTCGCCTGGATTAATCCTAGGGTAACAAATCTTCTTGACTTTTCAAACATTTAAATCTTTGGGATATAAAGACCAGGCCGCCGCCTAAAGCAACAGGGCCGCCGAAGCCCCTTGAATACACCTTCGACTATTCAACCTCCCAGCTTCCTGATTCCGATAACTGGCTTTATGTAGACGTAGAGTATCAGGAATTTTGAAAAAAATAGAAATCGGGACAAGCGAATAAGTCTACTCAATTTTCCTCAATTTTCAGTCTTCCCGGTAAGATCAAGCCCAATCCTTAAACGTCCCAGAATTTGACACTGTTGGTCAAAGCCCTCAAATCAATGAAAGCGGGACGCTGTTAAGTTATTAAGTTTCTATTGATAAAAGGAATTCAGTGAAATAGTATAAAATATTTATGCCATTTACACACCATTTACAATGTGCCAATATCCGCAGGCTCCATGACGTTGAGATATCACCATGGACCTAGGACTTTCCAGGTTGCTTTGAAGGGTTTTTCGCTGCCTGTGTTTTAGCCACAGGCCCAAGAAAATCTGTAATAGATTTGATTACTTCCCCAAAATCTTCTGGAACATTTGTCAACCGGGTTTCGTTTACCTTAGTAAACAATTTAGGCTTTAAATGTTTACCTGTTAGCTTTTTATGAATAGTGAAAAGCAGAATGCTTTGCGTCCGCTTGGAACTCACTGCTTAAGGCAATCCTCAGGGACGGACTACCTTCGGCTGCGGGAACTTGTCCTGAGCCTGCCGAAGGAGGGTAAACTCACATGGGTTATAAGGAGGCTCCTGAAATTAACAAAAGCTTCTTTTTCCGACTCCAGCCTTTTAAATTTCTCTCTCTTTTAAGCGCTTCGGCTTTTTGCATTGGCCCTTCATGATATAAAGGCTTTGTCACACCATGTTGTCGCATCCGGTTTTCCATGTCTGTGGTTATGCCAACATATAGCTTACCTCTCTTACCAATTATGTAGACATACCAGTTATCCAAAAGAAACTTCTTACCTCGAAGAAAGAACATCATAGGGACGGACTTCCTTCGTCCGCCATACGGCGGACTCAGGACAAGCTCACGATCGGTTCTCGCTGTAACCGAGAATCAGAAATTAAAAAGGGGGCCTACCACCCCCTTTCTTAATTTCTGGCTCGCCGGTTTGGACAACTGCAAGAACCTCTCGGATTCATTCCAATATAAATCTAAGTCCCTGAAACCAAAGGCTTCTTCTAAGATTAAAAAGAAAGGCCCTCCTAGGCCCCATCCCCTTCATATAGCCAAAAAGTTCCAAAATCAAATAGAAGCCGGATCGGTTAACAAGGCCGATCTGGCCCGTCAAAATAGCATGAGCCGGGCCCGTGTCACACAGATCATGAACCTCCTAAATCTCGAATCCAGGATAAAAGAGGAAATTTTAAATATGTCCCAACCCGAACAACGGTATTTCACCGAAAGAAAGCTCCGAAAGATTGCACAGCTTTCATCATCAACAAAACAGATGCAGGCGTTCGACCGTCTGAAATCCGGTATCAAAAATAATGGCGCAGAGGAGGTATGCGATGAAAAAAATAGGCATTTGCAACAATAAGGGGGGCGTCGGTAAAACCACGATTTGTTTTTGTCTTGCGGGGGCGTTGGCTGAAATGGGAAAAAAGGTCCTGTTGGTCGACATGGATCAACAGGGGTCCCTTAGTTCCTCGTTCCTTCCCAACACCAATAACCTCCCGGTGGTTATCACGGACGCCCTTCTCAACAGACAAATATCCCTGAAAGAGGCGATTGTCAGAACGGCGTTTGAAAACATCGACATTGTTCCCGCCAATCTCAGCCTGAGCAAGATCGAAAGCGAGCTCCTGTCCGACAGGGACTCCCACTATTATCTTGCCGACAAACTGAAGGAGGTTGAATCGGATTATGATTTTATCCTCGTGGACGCACCGCCCAATCTGGGCTTGGCGACCTGGTCGATCTTTACCGCTTCCGACGGGGTCATCATTCCTTTGGAGGCCCAGGATTACAGCGTCAAAGGCACCGGCTATGTACACGGGGTAATCGAAAGGGTCAGGAGGCGCGCCAATCCCCGGCTCAGCATTTTGGGTTATTTGATCAACCGTTACGATGGCAGGAGGCGGATCGAACAGGATTTCAGGACCATTATCGAGAAACATCTCGGGGAAAAGGTCTTTAAACAGGCCCTGAAGGACTCAGTCAAGTATGTCGAGGCCGTGACAACAGGGAAACCGATCACCTTTCTGGCACCCAAGAGCGAACAGGCCGAGGCCTTCAGGGAACTCGGAAAGGAGGTTATCAATGGGTAAGAGCTATTTGCAAAGTGCCGAGGCAAGTTCCGCTTTCCTGAATCCGGTCCCGCTTGAAGGTGATGAATATAAAAAAGGTGAAAGAATGGACACCTCACCTTTCAGAGAAGCCAGGTTCATCAACATCGAGCGGGTCAAACCGGACCCGGACCAGCCCAGGAAAAAATTTGACCAGGATTCATTGGAGCGTCTTGCTGAATCTATCCGAGAGTTGGGGGAAATCATTGATCCTTTGACTGTGGAATATGACGAACAGGAAGACATTTTCAGGATCATAAGTGGTGAAAGGCGTTTCAGGGCGGCAAAAATGGTGGGGCTGGAAACGCTTCCCTGCATTCTGAAAGAGGTGGATGACAAGAAAAGGATCCTCTTGCAGCTTATAGCAAACCTTCAAAGGGAAAATATCACACCCCTTGAAGAAACGGCAGGGATCCGGATATTGATCGAAAAGTTCGGGTATTCTCAGACACAAGCAGCAAAGATTCTCAATAAATCTAAAAGTTATGTCAGCCAGTCTTTGGGCTTGGAGAGGCTGACACCATCAGCCAAAGAAATAGTTCAGACGTCTGAACTTTCTAAGGAAGCCCTGATCCAGGCGTCAAAGGAAATAGATCCAGAAAAGCAGGTCAAAATCCTGAAAAAAGCGTCAGATGAGGGCCAGACCGTCAAACAGATCCGGGAAGATCTCATTGAGGGGGATTCCTCTGATGAAAATTCTCTCAAAAAGCCGGATAGCAATCTAAAATCATTCAAAAAGTGGGCCTGGACCCCAAAGCATAAGAGCTTCGTAATAACCATTCAATTCAAAGGAAAACAAAATGCGTCCGAGAAAGCCCATCTGATCCGGGCCGCCCTGGAGGAAGCAAGCAACCACCTAAATGATGGTATTTGACCGGGAGGGAATTGATGGATTCAAAGCTTAACAAGGGAGACAAACAAATCCTTTCTTTCATTGCCCTTTACAGGATTCTAACAGTGAGTCAACTTGCTGCCCTTACCCAACGGAGCCGACAGGTGATAAGAAGGCGGATCAGGCACCTTTCCAGTGAGGACCTAATTATAAATAGGATGCGGGGATACGGTCGGAGTTCGGGCCGACCGGAGGAAATTATGTTTTTGGCAGAAAAATCAGCCCGAATACTCAAAAATGAAGGATTATTTTCAGAGAGCATTCCCCTGATTTCCCCTAAAAACATCGACGCTATTGCTGTCGACCATGACCTGCTCATCAACTGGTTTTACATTCATCTCATCCAGGTGGACAATTCGATTCCGGATTTGGCAATCGAACCCTGGTCCCCAGGATTCCTTACGAATAACCAGGGAAGCCATGTTTTTTTTGATCCTCGTATTCGGATAGAATCAGATGATGATTTTATTGAATTCATCCCCGATGGAATATTTACCATTTGGCATAAAGGTCTGGAAAAGGGCCTGCTTTTCTTTTTGGAAGTGGATATGGACACGGAACCCGTGGCCAGCATGGATCGAAATTCAAAAGATATTCGTCAGAAGATTTTAAATTATCAGGCGATATTCCGAAATGGCCACTACAAACGTTTTGAGGAAAATTTTCGTATGAAGTTTAATGGCTTCCGACTTCTGTTCCTGACCAATAGTCCTGCCAGATCAACCTCTCTTTCTCGCCTCGCACAGGAGATGCCGCCCTCTGATTTCATATGGTTCACGAATCAGGAAAAAATGTTTTCAGATGGCCTATCCGCCGAAATTTGGGTAAGAGGCGGGAAATTAGACCATCCACTGCAATCAGTTATCGGACCGAATCTGGCTACCCAAGCCCCAGTCGTGGATAACATAAAGTAGCTTGATGGTAATCAGAAAGGGGCTCAAACCATATTTATAGCGTCCTCAACGGAAAAAGTCTTTTTAGACAATTACTCTAATGGTCATAATCTTTTATTTGATAACGATGTTTTGTATGTTTAGCTAAAACTAGATTATCCGATACATAACAGTTGGTCTATCTTTGCGGATTATTTCCTGAAATCTTGCTTTTTCATGCGAGGTTCGAAGCTTATAGATAAAAGGAACACAGCTGATGCGGCAAGAAATGCGCCAATGAAAAATGCAGGTTTGGGACCAAACCTAGCCCAAAAAACACCGAAAATTAAACTCGCAGGAAAGGTGGCCAGGCCAACGGCACCATGATACCAGCCGTAGGCCTTCCCTCGGTCATTGCCCGCCACAAAATCCGCAACCAAGGCCCGTTCCGCCCCTTCCGTCATACCGTAGTAGGCTCCATAGAAAAGAAACAACACGCATACCATTTTAAAATTAACGCTCAAAGGTATTACGCAATAAACAACTACATAGATCAACCATCCAGTGATAATTGCAGTTCTACGACCGATTCGGTCCGCTATCCAGCCGCCGGGCAGACTGAAGGCAATTTTTGAAACATGCAGCAGAACCCAAAGGTTAACCATCCATCCCAGCCCCAGGCCGAATTTGGTTTGAGCGTAAAAAATCAGAAAAAGATCCGAACTGTTTCCAAGCGTAAAGAGGACCACTGCAAACAAAAAAAAGAAAAACCTTGGCGGGAGGCTTGATCGCCGGATTGATGGATCTTCCCTGACCACAGGCTGTTTTCTTACAGGAGAATACCTTTCCTGAACCAGTTTCCACAAAGCGATGGTTGCTGCAAAACCAGGAAGAGCAGCCAGAGCGAACAACCAGCGCAGAGCAACCATTTCCATCGGGCCGGTTTTACTACTGCCATGTTGCCATAACACGGCATGGCCCAACATCAGGAATAAAAAGGCTGCCGCCACTATTGGGCCGGTCACCGCTCCGGCATGGTCCATCAATCGATGAAAGCTGAAAGCCCGTCCACGGACATCAGTGGTTACCGTTTCGCTAAGCAATGCATCCCGTGGGGAGGTGCGAATCCCTTTCCCCATGCGGTCACACAATCGCAAGGCTATAACCTGCCAGCCAGCGGTGGTGATGGCAGTGAATGGCCGAATGGCACTGGAAATCGCATAGCCGGTGAGGGCCAGTGGCTTACGACGATTTAAGTGATCACTGAGATGGCCGGCATAGAATTTAAGCAGGCTGGCGGTGCTTTCCGCCAGGCCTTCCATTAGGCCTATATACACAGCGACTGCGGCGGTCGGCACAAGCCCGCTGAAAAATGCCGGCAGCAATGGATAGATCATCTCGGTTGAAAGGTCCGTAAGAAAACTGACCAGGCCTAAGGCTAAAACGTTGCCCTGAAAAACCTGCTGCCATTGCGAGGATCTTGTCCCATTGCTTTTCATACCATAATTTTATCCTGTAACCTAGGCAGGGTGACTGTTACCTTCGTCCAACTCCCCTTTTCGCTCTCCAATTTTACATTGCCTCCATGCAACTCTACGATTCTTTTAACTATTGCCAGCCCTAGGCCGGAACCACCATGCTTAATCGACCTGGATTTCTCAACTCGGTAAAATTGATCAAAGACCTTAGGGATTTCAGCCTCAGCAACGCCGGGACCAGTATTGGCTATGGTTATGCTCAACTCAACACCGGAATACCTGGTGGTCAATTTAATGCGGCCTCCATCCATGTTATATTTGATAGCATTATCCAGAATATTTGAAAAAAGGCGTTTTAACTTTTCTTTATCCCCAAGAATAACGAGCTGACTTGGAATATGGTCTTCTATATGGATATTTTTTCCTTCTGCTAGGAACTGATAATCTTCAATCAAAGATGACAGCGTTTCGGTTAAATGAACCGGTTTAAAATCTATACTGGTTAGTATTTCCAGAGCTGAAAGATTCAATAAGTCTTTAACTAATCTTTCCATGCGCAATACCTGTTCATTCAACCGTAAAAGATTTTCCTTTGAAGAGTTTTTATAACTTTCAATTCCATCAGAAGACCTTATTTCATCTATTGCAAGCCGTATTGTTGTTAATGGTGTTTTTAACTCATGTGAAGTGTCAAATAAAAAATCTCTTTGCCTCATAAAAGAAAACTGCAGCCGATCCAGCATCCCATTAATAGTCCTCGCAAGCTCATTAAATTCATCGCTTCCCTTCTCAACGGGTATTCTTTGATCAAGGTTCTTTTCACTGATATTTTGAGCCAAATCTTTCATTGTGCCGATTGGTTTTAATATTTTGCCTGCCACAAAATAGCTGATAACAACCAAAGCAAGGCTGGAAAAGATGAGCCCGGCGACAAGACCCAATATTAATTCTTGTATTTCCTCCTTTAACTTCACAATGGGAAGACCAATCTGTATTCTTAGTTTATTTCCGTAAATTGTAGATTTGGAAGCCCTAATCCTGAAAGTAATTTTCTTGCTATTCCCCTGTCCAAGGTTGATGTTCTCATCCTGAATGATGGCATCGGCAATAGCGTTGGAACCAGGTTCTACCGATGGAAGGTCTATCTGCCTTGCCAGTTCGGACTGATAGACCGTTCTTTCGGTTCCTTGTTCATAAATTTTGAGCCAAAAAGAAAATCTTTCAGGAGCAAGGGAATCTGATATCGATGATTCTAATCCATTGTGTTTCATCTCTATTATTTTGATAACACGATTCACTTCCTCTTCCAATTCCATATCCAAGAGATCGAACGGTTGTTCTATCAATTCATAAAATACGACGACGGAAAACAACAGGCTCGCAACAAATCCGGCACCTGCAACAAGTAACATGATCCTTCTTTTTACAGTCATTATTCCTGATCCTCAACAATATACCCTACACCGCGAATTGTACGAATAATGTTTCGCCTGCCGGTATCTCCGATCTTGTGGCGCAGATTTTTAATATGAACATCCATAAAGTTGGACATGCTGAACGGGTCGAAATCATCTCCCCATACGTGCTCAGCCATGCTAAAGCGTGACACGGCCCTGTTCTTGTTGTAAAGGAGGAATTCAAGTATGGAGAACTCTCTGGGAGTCAGTTCAACAGCATTTCCTCCTTTTGTAACTTTACGGCTTACGGTGTCAAGCTGAAGGTCCATGACCTGCAACACAGGTTCTGCCTGTGTGCCGGACCTTCTTAGCAGGGCACGTATACGTGCCAGCAACTCATCCGAAGAGAACGGTTTGGCCATATAGTCATCTGCGCCTAAATCAAGCCCCTTGATCCTATCTTCCACATTACCCTTTGCAGTAAGCATGAGAACAGGTGTAACAATTCCAGCTTTGCGGGCATGTCCCAAAACAGTCAAACCATCGATTGTGGGCATCATGATATCGAGAATAAGCAAATCAAAAGGGGTTTCGAACAATTTGTCTAACGCAGTTTCACCATCAATTGCCGTCTCTACAATATAGCGCTCCCTTTCTAATATCTGCTTTAATTGCTTCAGCAGGGAGTATTCATCATCGACAATTAGAATTCTCATATACACAAACCCCCATAATTTTTTCATCCTGGCTATATGCACAAAGGATTTGCTCATTTACCCTGTTTGAGTAATTAACCAAACCCCAAAACATATCACTATTATACCTGCCCAGCGTATGATGCCGAGCGATTCGTTAAAAAAATGCCACCCTGCTAATGCTGCAACAATATAACCAATAGAGAGAAGTGGATATGCATAGCTAACTTCTACCCTTGAAAGCACCAACAACCAGACTACTACACTTACTACATAAGATGCCAGCCCTGCAAAGATATAAGGGCTGGCAATAACGGCATGAAAAACATGGCTCAAGTTTTCCAACTTGAAGTCGAAATACCCGATTTTACGCATCCCCTGCTTAAGAGCCAATTGGGCCGCAGCATTGAGCATCACGCCCAGAATAATAAGTGGTATGTACCTAGCCATGGTTAATAAATTTTAACAATTAATGTATGAATTTTTTCTCCCGTTACCGGAAGCCAAAATAGTCCTGACCAACAGCTTAAAACATTGAAAATATTTTTTATAACATAAATATTATTTAATGTCACAATATAAACCATTGAATTAACACGGTATAATTTCAGCCAGGGATCTATCAATAACCCCATAACACATATCCATCAGGACCGCTATCGTCCTGAAAAACAGGTATGGGAAGCTGATCCTGCCATCTTAAAACATTCTTAACCCGGGCGATCAAAATTATTTTACCTCGATTCCTTTTTATCAGGCCGACGGCTGATTTTATACCAATCAATCTGCCGGATGCATCAGAATACGCCAGGCCGTAGTTTAGCTCCCCTCCGTTTTCAAGCAGGTAAACATCGTCGCGATGCAGGTACCAGCATACAGCCCTGATGGTATTTTCATCAGATATGATTATTGTATCATGACTGAGATTTTGACGATTACGTTCCAACAGGATGCCTGGAACTTTTTTTTCTACCGTAAGATCGGGGATAAGAAAATGAATTATGAAAAACAGGAGCAAGGGTGAAAGGCCAATCAACATTACTTTTTTGAAACTCTTTGAGTCTTTGAATACCCATAAGCAACATATAATGATGACAATCAGGCTATTTGAAAACATGATGAGTTTCCAGGGCTGTCCGTATGGGCGAAATCCCTGGTAACCAAAAAGTTGAACATACATCAAGGCTAAAAGGATCAAGCTGAAAAAGATAACTGTAACTGCGACTCCCCATTGAAAGACATTTTTTCGCTTTCTTTTGAATATATTTGAAAAGCCAAAAGCCATTAGAATTGCAAAAGGTGGAAAGCAAGGAAGAATGTATGTAAGCAGCTTTCCATCAGAAACAGAAAAAAACAAAAACGGCATCACCAGCCAACATAGAGAAAACCGTATAAACCGACCCTGGATTCCACTATCACTGATCAGCTTTCTCATTCCTGTAGCTGCTGCAGGTATCAAAAATGTCCAGGGCATGAACATGGCCGGTGAGACCAAGAAAAAAAACCAGAATGATTCTTTGTGCTGTGCATTGTCCGCCATGAAGCGCCGTACATGCTCGTTCCAGAAAAAAAAGCGCCAGAAATCAGGCTCTCTCAGATGAATCAATATACTCCAGGGCAATGCAACCAAAACCGCTATCAGAATTGGCAGCCAGCTCATACGGAGCAGGTCCGCATATCTGCGTTCCCAGATCAGGTAGGGTGCGAGGCACAAAACCGGCACGGCAAAGGCAAGAAATCCCTTGGTCAGAAATGCCAGACCGCAGGCCAGCCCTGATAACATTAAAAAACCGTTCTCCTTCGCTGAACCTTGACTCGTTTCAGAGGCAAAATAGAAAGCAGAGATTGATGCGGTCACGAAAAACGAAAACAGGCTGTCAAGCACTGCAGTATTGCCGACCCCGAACACCTCAAAACATGATAAAAAGATGAGGGCGGACAGAACCGACATGTAACCCTCATCTTCATTTTCGAGATATGATATACGTCTAACAATTATATAGATCAATAAAGCCGACAGCCCTACAGCCATAGCGGAAGGCAAACGCACCGCAAAGTTGTTTTCGCCAAAAAGCAGAATCGAAATTGCATGCACCCAATAACCCAACACCGGTTTTTCAAAATACCTTAAGCCATTCAGGTGAGGGACAACCCAGTCTCCGTTGGCAATCATTTCACGGGGGATTTCACCGTAGCGTGTCTCATCCGGAACCACAAGCCCTCTGGCGCCTAGAGGCAGGATGTAAGTCAGAAGGTAAAATGACAGTAGCAATAATGCATAACGTTTATTCAATGTATTCATTGTCAGCAAACCTTGTTATTAAATTAAATTGAGGATGAATCAGACTGACAGGCAACCCATCCCTCCCTTCCGGCCACTGCTCCCCTGGTTACGCAGGATACCTCTATGTTCCCTACTTTGCATAAAAGCTCCCCGAGGGGGTGGAAAGCAATATGCTGCTGCCTGGCCTTGTTCAAAAAATCCTGAAACATGGAAAAACAAAGGATTCCTTCGGCTTCGGCATGGATTGTGAGGACATTAATGCTATCAGGCTGGATCATCTTGAGAAGATAGTTGTTATATGTCTTTGGCGTGCATTCCCTTCCGATGAGTTCATCATATGTCGGTAGCGTGGATGGTACTTGCACATGGCTGAACTGATGGCCTTCGATCATCGGACGAAAAAGCGAATGGCCTCGACAATCTGATTCAAACCGGAAAGGGAAATGCTCCAGCGCGTATAGTGCTTCTGTTGTAACTTTCCAGGCAGGCGCGGCAAAACATACCGGAGCCTTTCCCATAATTTTTTTCATTAATTCATAACCCTTACGGATTTCATCGTTTATCGTGGACTGGTCCATCCGCTCAAGCATCATTTGCCATCTGTAATGGTCCCAGGCATGAAGTCCGATTTCATGACCTGCCTTAGCAGCTTCGCGAATCGGGGCCGGGCATCGTTTGCCGATTACCGGGCCAGGCAACAAAGTCCCCCGTAAAAAAATATCCCACCCGTAGAGACTGACCGCCCGTGTCCTGAACATCTTGAAAAGGAAAATGGGCCTCACCAAGCGCCATAAGTGACGTCCCATATTATCCGGTCCTACAGAAAAAAAGAAGGTCGCCCGGATACGATGCCTGGCCAAGAGTTTGACCAGGCGAGGAACCCCGATACGGGTGCCCCTCAGTGTATCGACATCTACACGCAGGCCGATAGGGCACATGACTCCTCCCCTCTACAGCCCACAAAATCATTGAGAAAAAAATCCAGTGTTTCACTGACCGACTGCTCAAAAGGGACTCTTGGCTCCCATCCCAGGATTTTACGCGCCTGTTGAATGGATGGCCGCCGGTGCTGGAGGTCCTGGTAGCCTGAACCGTAAAAAGCCTGTGCTTCGATGTGCTGGACACCGCCATAAGGGGGGAAGTGTGAACGGAGCGGATGGACTTCAAATTTTCCATGAAGGATATCGGCTAGATCGTGCATGCTGTATTCGTTATCCGGATTTCCGATATTGAAAATCCGTCCATTACATTGTTTGTTTTTGTTTTCGATAATTCTATAAAGGCAGTCGATGCCATCCTTAACATCCGTAAAACACCGTTTCTGTCTTCCGCCGTCAACGAGACGTATGGGCGTTCCTTCCACAAGGTTTAGGATAAACTGGGTGATAACCCGGGAGCTGCCGATCCGGGCGGATTCCAGGGAATCGAGCCGAGGACCGATCCAGTTAAAGGGGCGAAAAAGAGTAAAATGCAAGCCCCGTTCCTTGCCATAGGCCCAGATCACCCGGTCGAGCATCTGCTTGCTGCAGGAGTAAATCCATCGTTGTTTATGAATGGGCCCCAGGACGAAATTGGAATGCTGCTCGTCAAATTCTGGATCCTGGCACATGCCGTAGACCTCTGAAGTGGAAGGAAATATCAGCCGTTTCCCATATTTGACACAGTATCGAATGATACGCAGATTTTCTTCAAAATCGAGCTCAAACACACGCAGAGGATTCCGGACATATTCTATGGGGGTTGCGATGGCTACCAGCGGGAGTATGATATCGCATTTGCGTACATGGTATTCAATCCATTCCCGCATGATCGAAATGTCCCCTTCTTTGAAATGAAAGTTCGGGTGACCCATCAGGCGTTCTATGGTATTTGAACATAGGTCCATGCCATGCACTTCATATTGGCCGCTTTCCAGCAACCGTTCGCTCAGGTGATTTCCGATAAATCCGTTTACGCCGAGAATCAGAATGTGCTTTTTGCGATTTTGTTCAACTATCATGCCTGCCTGACCGTTAAAGCGCATGCCGGGAGTCAGGTTCAGTTCATGGACAAGCTGTCTGCCGCTTATGTACACTCCGTTTTCGGTCTGGCCGAATTGCACGACAACCGCACCATCTCCACAGGCAATCGTCAGGGGATCAACAGAGAGAACGGTTCCAGGAGTGGCGGTTTTTGAGCCTGTCGAGGCGCTGACTTCCCAAAAGACACACTTGCGGTTTCCAAGAAAAGAAAAAGCGCCCGGGTAAGGCCTGGTCACCGCTCGCACCAGGTTTTTGACTGTTAAGGCATCTTTTTCCCAATCGATTTTACCGTCTTCCGGTCTGCGCCCCCCGAAATAACTCGCATATGAACGATCCTGTGGAATACGGTCAATCTTATTTTCCCGGATCTTTGGCAGAAGTTCATCCAAAAGATCGCCTGCTGCAATAACAAGCTTTTTATTCAGGCTCAGGGCGGTGTCATTATCGTCTATGGGGACCTGCTTCTGCCCGACTATATCACCGTCATCCGGTTTCTGAGTCATGTAATGCAACGTAACGCCTGTCTCTTTCTCACCATGGATCAGCACCCAGTTCACCGGACACCTTCCCCTGTAGCGAGGCAGGAGTGAACCATGAAGGTTCAGGCATCCGGCAGGTGGTATTTCGAGGATTTCTTTACACACCAGGTTCCGGTAATAAAACGAAAACAGAATATCCGGCGCCATTCTCCTGATTCTTTCCGCCCAAAGGGGGTGGTTGATATCCTCCGGCGCATAGACCGGGATATCATTGGCTGCTGCCAGTTCTGCCACTGATTCGAACCATATATTTTCCTTTAGATCATCTATATGGGTAAATATCGCTTGAATATCGAATCCTTGTGTCAAAAGTGCTCTTATTCCGGCACATCCTATATTATGGTAGGCTAGTACGACGGTTTTCATTGTTTACTCCAGAAGACAATGTCATATGATTAAATTCGTCATACGAATTCCGATTTAAGGACCTGTTTTTATCTTCGGCTGGCGTTTCGCTTGCGCCACGGATTTCCTTGATAAAATAACGCGGCCTGCTTCGCACATCGTGATAAATGCGACCGATATATTCCCCCAGCAGGCCTAGACCTATGAACTGGGCTCCGATAAATACAAAGAGCACGGCGAAAAGTGTGAACACACCCTCTGCAGCCCAAACAGCACCATATACAAAACGGAGCACAATGAGCATCAGGCCGAAACTAATACCACAGACAGAAACCACTGCACCCATGAACGAAAGCAGGCGCAATGGGAATGTGGACATGGAAGTCAGCAGGTCAAACTGGAGTGAAATCAACTTTAAAAACCTGTATTTGGATTTTCCATTTTCACGTGAGGCATGTTTGACCGTTATTTCTGAGGTGCTACCGGCAAAGCTGTTGGCCAGGATTGGAATAAAGGTGGAATGTTCATGGCATTGGAGCATGGCATTGACGACCGGCCGCTTGTAAGCTCTGAGCATGCAGCCGTAATCATGCATCATTACACCGGTGGTCCGTTGGACCATTTTGTTGACAAGGGCCGAGGCAATTCGGCGAAAGACGTTATCCTGCCGGTTTTCGCGGATGGTGCCCACAACATCTGCCCCATGCTCTATCTCACGTACCAGGTTCGGGATCTCTTCGGGAGGATTTTGGAGGTCTGCATCCAGTGTAACAATGATCTCACCCCTGGCCTGTGCCAGACCGGCCATTACTGCGGCATGCTGGCCGTAATTTCTGTTAAAAATAACCGCGATTATCTCTGCGTGGCAATCAGCCGCCTCGGAAATAAGATCATCGGACCCGTCTCTGCTTCCATCATCGACCAGAATGATTTCAAAATATTTCCGTGTTTCTCTGCATGCAGCAAGACATCGATCGATGAGTTCGGACAGGTTTTCCTTCTCATTATAAACAGGGATTACCACGGAAATCTCCACTGTATTCATCCGAGCACCTCCTTGATGGCGTTAATCACATCATCCACGTCTTCCAGGGTCATGTCCGGAAATAGTGGAAGTGAACAGATCCTGTCCGAATTCCATTCAGTGGCAGGCAGGATACCTCTGGGTATTTTTAATGTCTCTCTGTAATACTTTTGCATGTGGACGGCCTTGAAATGGATGCCGGTTCCTATATTTCTCTCCTTTAATTTCACCATAAATGTGTCGCGATCCATACCTGCCCGTTCAATGTCCAACCGTATAACGAAAAGGTGCCATGCATGTCTTATGGGGTAGGCCGGGGATGAAAGAGGCAGGATTTCCTTTATATCGGACAGGAGGTCCTGGTAACGTTGGGCCAACAGGGCCCGTTTTTCAATAAATGCATCCAATCGGCTTAATTGACTCAAACCGAGTGCCGCTGCCATGTCGGTCAGGTTATACTTGAATCCAGGCTCCAGGACCTCTGCCTGGGGGGTGCGTCCCTGCATGCTTCTGTCATAGGCATCCACACCAAGACCGTGAAACTTCAACCGGCGGATACGTTCTATGAGCTCGGGGTTATCGGAGCAAAACATCCCGCCCTCTCCGCAGGTTATATTCTTTATGGGGTGAAACGAAAAGATGACCGTGCCTCGCAGGCCTATCCTTTCTCCGCGGTATTCGGTGCCGGCCGCATGGGCCGCATCTTCGACCAGATAGATCCCTTTCCCTGAAGCAAGTTGCCGCATCGGGTCCATATCAACAGGGGCACCGGCGAAATGGACCGGAATAATCATCCTGGTACGATCTGTTATAAGGGGTTCAATAGTGTCCCTGGAGGCCATAAGGGTGTCTTTTTCTACATCAGCAAAGACCGGGGTGGCTCCTGAAAGTGCAATTAGATTCACTGTGGAGACCCAGGTCATGGATGGTGTTATCACCTCGTCGCCGGGACCAATACCCAGAGTTAAAAACAAAAGATGCATCCCGGCAGTGGCCGAAGAGAGGGCCACCACACCTTCGGCATGGCAATATTCCTGAAAGCTTTTTTCGAAATCTACTGCTTTTTGACCAGTAGTGATCCAGCCGGAATGCAAGACTTTGGACACAGATCTCATATCCATTTCAGAAATAGAAGGTTTTGAAAATGGTAAAAAATTATTTCGCATGACTCATCCCACTTGCATTTTTAATTCAAGATCATTCCTTTCCCCGAGTTGAAATGTGAAGCCTTCCCCCAAGTAATATTTGCGTACTTTTTCGCTACAGATTATTTCCTCAGGTGCTCCATCTTCGATGACTTCCCCATTATTTATTACATAGATCCGATCACATACCTGTAACGCCTCTCTGACATTGTGGTCGGTTATAATAACCCCTATATCTTTGCACCTGAGGTTAAAAATAATTTTCTGAATATCTCTAATCGCCAAGGGGTCTATCCCGGCAAATGGTTCATCCAAGAGAATGAATCGAGGAGAAAGCACCAAGGCTCTGGTCACTTCCACCCTTCGCCTCTCCCCGCCGGATAGAGAAGATGCTTTATTTTTAGCTAGATGAGCAATATTGAGCACTTTTAAGAAATGATGTAGTTGTACTTTCCTTTCTTTGCGCGAAAGATCCAGGCTCTCTAACACTGCCAAGATATTCTCTTCAACTGTCATTTTTCTAAATACTGATGATTCCTGAGGAAGATAAGATATCCCCAATCTCGCCCGTTTGTACACAGGCTCTTTTGCTATATCCACTCCATCAAGCATTATACATCCACTGTCAGCCCTGATCAGACCTGTGAGTAAATGAAAAATAGTCGTTTTGCCTGCCCCATTGGCACCCAGGAGCCCCACAATCTCGCCTTCACAACTTTTCAGACTCACCTGTTTTATTACCATCCTGCTTTTGAATGATTTGGTAAGATCAATCGCCTCTAACATCGACTATTTTTAACCCCTTTTTACGCAATTAGTTCTGGACCCATATTTTTATGATGCATAGCTTTTAATGAACACCAGATCTGAACAGTATGAAAAAAAAGAAGAAAACGTAGAGGAAAAGAAACCCCAATAGATTCCAGTGGCCGTTATTTCGAAGAAAAAGATTCCAGTTGAAATAGATCATGGATTTCAAATTAGCATGTGTAAATGAGGGAACGAACCTTTTAACCTTGGAACAATATGATCGATATTCATCTTGAAATGTTTCAAGCAAGCTTGTTTCCTCTCTTCTCACACGATTGGTCACATAAAAGTAATAAAATATTACAAAAACAATGATAATCCATATCTCGCCGACAAGTAACACACCACCCAGCAGCAGAAAAAAGCGGCCGATATACATTGGATTTCTTGTAAGGCTATAAGGTCCCCTGAATGCCAGGATTCTGTTTTTTTCAAGAGAGGCGAAGCTCCACATCTGCATCAATTCCCCGAACAGACTGACCAGGAACGCCGGGAAAAGAAATTCAGGCTTTATTTGAGGAAGGATGAGGATAAGCAAGGCAAAACATATTGGATACCGAAAATCCACCAGTAATGCTCGTATTCTTTCATTGTTGAAGGTGCTGTTTATTCGACTGGCAATATTTGCGTACATTCTTTATCCCTCCCATCTGGAATCGACATTAAGAATCAATGTTTCTTATGAGAACCGGATCGCGGAGAATACGATATAATGATCTTTTCTCCCCAATCATGGCAGGCGTTTATTCGGAATGTAGCAGATTAAAATGAAGAAATAATGAAGACAGGAGCAGGATGGAGTTTTTTTGTTTTTTAAATTATGGGTCAGATGGCAATGCCTGGAAGTAAAGCAAGCACAGATGCTTAATGAATCTTTTTGTATTTCCCAATGAAAATTACTCGTCGATAAATCCTTAAAACCTTTTCCGCAATTTTTTCTTGGGAATAGTCCCCGGCAAAGGACCGACTATTTTCGGATAAGACAGACAGCCTCTGATGATCCGCCAACAGATTCGCTACTGATTTAGCCCAACTCTCGGTGCTTTCAGCAACCATAAGGCCATTGTAGCCGTCTTTAACCACATCGTAAACACCGCTCGCCCGCACAGCCACAACGGGACAACCGCCGGCCATTGCCTCGACCAACACCATCCCTTGGGTTTCAGAGGTTGAGGCGAAAACGAAAAGATCTGCTGCAAGGTAGCAACGGGTCACGTCGCGAGGAGGCATACTCCCTGTAAAAACTATCTGGCCATCCAGGCCAACCGCTGCAGCCTTATCTTTGAGCCGCTCTTTTTCAGGACCATCTCCTACAAGCAGGCATTTAAACGGGGTGTGAATCAATTTTTTTAGCTTCGCCAGCCCATCTATTAAAAAGTCAAGATTCTTTTCCTTGGCCATTCGAGATACGCTGATCAAGAGGGGTTCATCGGCTGCGGCATATCGCCTGCGCAGTTCGCGAACTTCCTGTGATGTCCAGCAGTTGTAATCCTCCATGCCGATGCCGGTGGGGATGGTCTCGATCAGGGCGCTGACCCCCAGGTTGCGCAGGTACTCCTCGGTTGAAGGCGTGGGCGTGATAATGGCGTCGCAGTGGTTGGCGAAACGCTTGATCAGCAAATGAGCCGCGAGATTTTTTATAGCCGTACCCGGAAAAGGGAGATAGTGTGTGTAGCGCTCCAACCGGGTGTGATAGGTCAAAACGATCGGAAGTCCGCGTTTCTTGGCCAGCCGCATCCCCTTTTTCCCGAGCCAGAAAGGATGGTGCACATGCACCAGGTCGCATTCAAACACCTTGAACGCCGCCTTGATCTTGCGGGAAAAAACATTGGCCACGGGAAATCCGGCCAGGCGCAAATGAAAGAGTGCCGGGCATCGCACCACGCTGCCGCCTTCAGGATCGCTCCATGGCTCCGGATATTCCGGCGCGAAAATCTTCACCTTGCTGCCTGCCTGGACCAGGCCCCGGTAAAGCCGGTCTATGGAGAGGGGCACTCCACCGATGAACGGGAGGTAGTTGTTGGTGAACATGACCACTCGAAGCGGTTTTCGGGAAAACGCCTTTTCATCAACGCTGAAATCCCTATACAGGTGTTCATGACGCAGAATGAGCGAATAGAGCTTCAACGCCACAAGACTGATTATGCTCAGAATCAGGAGCGAGTTAAAAAGGCTCATATAGAAAAATGAATGCAGATAAAGTTTCAAGATCTCCAGCTTCTCACGGAATTTACCAAGGCGGTCCGTGGCGGATATGTTTTCAAGAGCAACTGCTTCAGGAGCCACGGAGACCTTCAGGATTTGGTAGGGCTCCCGCCGGTCGAGGTGTAATCCACCACCGCCGCCAGATACGATATACTGGATATTTTGTTCCACAGTTTCATGGTAAGTAGGATAGCCTGCCGTAAAAACTGCTGTCACTCTGTGCCGGGTAAACAATTTCTGTAATTCCCGGCTCAATTTTTCTTCCAGCACATAGTGGATTTCGTCCGGATCAAAACGTGTTAAAGAAAAGATTGAATAATTCAAAAACACGAAGCGGTGTGGGTATTGTTCAGCTGTCGTCAATTCCTGCCTAAGCCAGCGCAGCTGCCATTTCCAGGAAGTTTGCCCTGTTGTGTCAAGAAAAACAAAGTAAGCGTTTTCAAGATGGAAAGAGAAAAAGTAAGGCCCGAAATGACTGTAGAACTTATCCGCCCCAAAATCTTCGACCTCGTTGTGCCCTGCGGCCATCACGTATGGAATGTCCAGTTTCTTGAGTCCGCGATACAGCAAACGGTATTTCCCTTCAGAACCGTCATATACTGCGTTTCCAAGCGATACCATGAAATCCACACCGCTGTCATTCATCATGGGGATGATGCGTCTTTCGAAAATCAGCATGGAATTTCTGATATTGCCG
>Ga0315548_1000778_pt1 | contig 29017 bp, 25 predicted proteins | sample SalMarSW160110MG_2_FD_202540 | JGI IMG/M metagenome (GOLD analysis project Ga0315548, IMG submission 202540) | Salt marsh sediment microbial communities from the Plum Island Ecosystem LTER, Massachusetts, United States - Salt Marsh Sediment SW1601-110 ... | reverse complement strand
TATATTACGATAATAAAATTATTAAAACCTATAAGTATAAAATCAATAGACATTAACCAAAGTGTCAGATATCCGCTGCTACTTCTAAGACGCTTAGAAAGTGTCAGATATGCGCTGCTATTCATCATTTAGGATTTAGTTAGAAACAAAAAGAATCTTTTTCAATCTACGTTTATCTGCGTCCTATTGTTTATAAATCTAGTATTAATTCCTCCAGAGGTCTTTTGGGAATATGCATCACATCCTTTTTATCCCGCCAGTATTCGATATTACCATTGCGGACAGTCTCGATAACCGATTTCTCCGCCCTTTTTCCAAGTGCAACGGCAATAAGAATTTCGTAACGGGAAGAAATACCGAGACTGTCGTGGAGCTCTTTCCTCTTTAGAGCTCCTAAAATACATCCAGCCAGTCCTTTCTCTACGGCTCCAAGCAGTATATTCTGAGCGGCAATACCATGGTCACATCCAAACGATTTTGTGATTTCGGTATCTCCAAGAATCAATATATAAGCTGAAGGTCTTTCACTCTTAGCCGGGCCATCCCAATCACGCAAGTATCCTGCCCATTTTGTATGGGGAAATATTTTATTGTTTTTCCCGGAACTGTAAGAAAGTAAAAATTTTAAAGGCTGAAGATTAGCTGCCGATGCCGATAGACGCGCAAGTTCGACCAGCTCTGTCAATGTTTTTTTCGTTATTTTGACTCCTTTCTTGAAACGACGGCAACTTCTGTTCTTTTTTATTATATCTTTAATCATTTTTTACCTCCAATATAGTATTACTGGTCAAATTTTTTGTTTTTTTGCTGAAACGAACCACAAAGTACACAAAGATTTTTATTGTTTACCACAACACCACCCCGTTTTTTAACAACAAATTGCACAAATTTCACAAATAAATTTTTTTGTTTTTTCAACTCGTAACTCGCAACTCGAAACAACAGTTAATATTTGCGTCATTCGCCTGCCCCGTAAGGAAGAATGAATGTATCGGGGTGTGATTCGTTGTTTCTATTTTTAATTCATTTTTGAATTTTAATCTGTCATTTTCCATTTTGATATTTGATTTTTAATTTTTAACTATTCTACCTCGTTGTGTTTTCTCTTAAACAATATATTGAAAGTGGTTCCTTTCCCTTTAACACTATCAATTTCTATCTTTGCATCATGTTCATCTATTATTTTCTTAACCACCGTCATACCCAAACCGGTGCCTCTTTTACCATGAGTAAAGAATGGCTCGTAGATCCTGCTCTTTATTTCGTTTGACATACCGACGCCAGTATCCCGGATATACAACTTTATGCCGTCTTTTGTTTTCTCGGCGCCAATTTCGATTATTCCCTTTTTCTCGATTGCTTCTCTTGCATTTTTAAGAAGATTCAAAATAACTCTTTTTATTTTGAAGGGGTCAAGCTCGAAGTATAAATCATCGGGCGCTTTGATATTTAGCTCGATTTCTTTGGTATCGGTTCCTTTTCCGGATAGTTCGACAACTTCTTTAAGAAATTCGAAAATATTAACAGGGCGTAGTTCCAGTGTACTTTTGTTTCTACCGAACTCCAGAATATCTTCTATCATCTCAAAAACGAAATCGGTAGCTTTATTGATGGATTTTGCGTATTTTAGGGTTCTGTCATCAATCCCTTCTTCTCCAAGAATATTTGCATAGCCCTTAATTGCGGAAAGAGGCGATTTTAAATCGTGAATTATCGTGGAGCCAAGCCTGCCAAGGACTGCAAGGCGTTCTTCCTGCAGAGCTTTTTCTACGACTTTTTCGTCTATCAGGCGTAGCCTACTCGAAAGTGTACGAAGAAGACAAACGGCAATTTTAGGTTTTTTACAAAGTAATTTGTAAAATTTTTCGCTGTCACTTTTAACAAGTACCGTCTTTTCGTTTGGCGTAACTGTAGCTGAGCGGACGGCTCCTTCTATAAGAGACATTTCTCCGATGATATCGCCGGGGTGGAGTTCAGCCAATACTTTCCCTTTTTTTGTCGCAAGGGCACTGCCTTTCCTTAAAATATAAATTTCTTTGCCGAATTCTTCTTCTTTGACCATTGGCTGGTCCTTTTGAAATGTAACCTCTTCAAAGATTTTTTCCAATTCGTTGATTTCTTTTTCCTCTATTCCTTTAAATACTTCTTTAAGGAATTTTTTCATATATATACCCTGATTCTAACTTTCTCTAAATTTAAAATCATTAACGAAGTTCAACAGGTATCTGGGCTGATAAACCCTTATAAAAAAACAAAAGTTATACTTGAAAGTTCATCTGATAAAAACGGTGAAATATCTTCTATAGAAATCGAAACCTTACCTTCTTTATCGGTTATGTATTCCTTTCTGAATTTAGTATTCGATAAAGATACGGCTACCGATTCTATTGATAAACTCCTAATGCTATTTTCCTTTTGCTGAATTCTGGTAATAGTCATTTTCTTTGGTTCTTTTTCTTCAATAGAAATTCCCTGAAAAAGAGCAACAGCTCCTACTAAAAACGAACAACCACCCATAATATATAAGAAATTTGCAGAATTGTCACCCTCTAAACCAAATTCCCTTGGAAATTCGTTTACACATCCGGACATCTCATTACCGAGGGCAATAAACGTCGCTCCTAAGAAAGGACCGCTCGCTCCCATCATAATTAATTCTTTTCTTACGTCTTCATATTTTTTCGCCCCTACGGCAAGAGAATTATAAAAAACTTCAAAATCTAAAGAGTCTCGAACTTTTTCGAAATCCTCAGTCCACAAGTGGAAAACAGCTTCATCCTCGTTAACTGCTAGAACTTCAACCTTAAGTTCTTTCCAGGAATCCACTGTGTTTGTTTCAATTAACTTTGGATTTTTGTTGTAATATGAGTGAACGCAACCAAAAAGAGAAAATAAAAGTAAAAAAGAGACAAAAAATTTTTCGATTATTTTGTGAACCATAAAATACCTCCTCTTAAAATTCATAATTTAAAAATAACCTGAGAAAGAAAAAAGTCAACTTAACGGATCCTTCGGATCAGTTAAATGGTAAAATAGGAAAATGGTTAAATAGGAAAAACAAAAATAAAACGCTGTGTTCTTTATGTCTTTGTGTGAGATTAATTTGGGGTTGTGGGTTGGGTTTTAAACAAACAAAATAAAAATGGCTGGGAGTGGTGGGCTTTGTGTCTTAGTGTCTTCGTGGCAATTATAAGGAAATGGGTTGATTTTTGGGGATTTTTTGTTAGAATTAGTCAGATATTGACTTAATTATTAAAATTATAAGTCCGTAAGGAGGGTCTTATGAGTTCCGGTAAAGGAAAAATCTGGTTTGACGGGAAATTCGTTGATTGGGACGAAGCCAAAATCCATGTCCTCTCTCATGTTGTTCATTACGGTTCGAGCATCTTTGAGGGAACGCGGTGTTACAACACGAAGAAAGGCTCCGCCATTTTCCGGCATAAGGAACATCTGAAAAGGCTGTATGATTCGGCTAAAATATACAGGATGGATATTCCTTATACTAAAGAGGAATTTGGGAAAGCCATTATTGAAACCATCAAAGTCAACAAACTCAAGGAGTGTTACATAAGACCTGTTGTATTCAGAGGATACGGACCTATGGGGGTTAATCCTTTGGGAAATCCGGTTAATTGCGCAATTGCAGTCTGGGAATGGGGAGCTTATCTTGGTGAAGGCGTTCTTGAAAAAGGCATCTCCGTTCAGGTTTCTTCCTGGAACCGTTTTGCTCCCAATACAATGCCCTTTCTTGCAAAAGCCGGAGGCAACTATCTCAATTCCCAGTTGATTAAAATGGAATCTTTGATGAACGGTTTTGACGAAGGTATTGCTCTGGATTCCAATGGATATGTTTCTGAAGGTTCAGGCGAGAATATATTTGTTGTCAGAAACAATGTTATATATACCCCTCCTTCCAGCACTGCTATACTTCCCGGCATTACACGACACAGTGTTTTTATTCTTGCGAGAGACCTCGGCTTACGCATCGAAAAACATCTCATACCGCGGGAAGCATTATATATCGCGGATGAAGTATTCTTTTCGGGAACGGCAGCCGAGATAACACCCATTACGAAAGTTGACAACATCGAAATCGGAGACGGGGAAAGAGGACCAATCACGAAGAAACTGCAGGATGAATTCTTCGGCATCATAAAAGGCGAAAAGGAAGATAAACATAACTGGTTAACATTCGTCTACGATTGAGTATTATTTTAGTAAAAAAGGAGCTAATCAAGGATTAAAGATTATATAAAACGCTTAGAAAGAAGTATGCTCTAAGCGTTTTATATATCTGAGCTTTTGATATAACCGATCACCTTTTATTTGCTAGAGGTTCTTAGCTTCTATTTTTTACAAAATCGGTAAGAGAGGGTAAAGAAATGATTAAATTTGATTATCATATACATTCAAAATACTCAAAAGATTCAACTCTCGAGCCGGAAACTATACTAAGGATCGCCTCTAAAATAGGTCTAAAGAAATTAGCAATAACCGATCATAATACCATAAAAGGAGGACTTGAAACAAGCAGAATAAATAATTCCTTAATTGAAGTGATTGTCGGAGCTGAAATATGTACAGAAAAGGGAGAAGTTATAGGACTACATTTAAAAAAGGAAATAAAAAGTAGAAAACTAAAAGGGGTAATCTACGAAATTAAAGAACAGGGTGGAGAAGTTTTTATCCCTCATCCCTTCGATTTATTTAGAGATGGTTCTCTCGGAAATAATATTTATGACATTATCGAATATATTGATTACGTAGAAGGATTTAATGGACGTTGTCTTCTGAATTCATTCAATAAAAAAGCGCTGGATTTTGCGAGAAAGTATGATATTCTGTTTTGCAAGGGAGTTTTAAGTTTTGTGGAACCCTTGCTTTTTCATACCTCTCTATCTAAACTTGCGATTCTCGGAAGTGCCCTATACCGTGATTATTTTTGGTATCAGATAAAAGGCAAAAGAGAAATAAGAAAATTTATGGAAACAGAATGGGGAAAATTGTTTCAAGCGTATAGTTGAGGGGCCATAAGTTGAGTAAACTAAACCTGAAAGTTTTAGCACTATTTGTATTGTTTTCGGGAGTAGTGGCAATCTTCTTAAGCTTTTTTTTCACTCCGTCCTTCGTAGCTAAACATTTTGCCGAGGACAATTTCTTACCGGGAGATGGAGTGTTGATTCTCGAAAGCGCAAGATTGTTTTTTATGTATATGGGAATTACCTTATCTGTCATTGGCGTAAGCTCTCTAATATGGCTACGGGCATTGACCCCTCTTCTTACAAAGGTGGTTGTTTTTATAACCAGGCGTACTTTTTCCTTAATCCTTATATTTTTTACCTTGTATTGCATCGTTTTTATCTTCAACACAAGTTTTAAATTTGAAGGCATAAGATACTTTACCCTCTCCGATGACTCAATGATCTCGATGAGGTATGCTAAAAATCTGGCTCAAGGCAACGGGTTAATATGGAATCCCAAAGGACAAAGAGTAGAAGGTTATTCTAACCTACTCTGGATACTTTATATGTCTGTTTGGCATCTGTTACCCATAGACATATCAAAAACATCCTTTCCTATTCAAGTAACCGGTTTGCTATTTCTAATGGCAAACCTTTGCATAATCAGGAAAATAACCTGGGACCTATCGAAAAGCAGATACGTAACATTCTCTGCTATTCTGCTAACGGCAACCTATCTGCCGATAATCTTTTGGGCTCTTAAGGGTATGGAGACCGCTGTTTTGAGTTTTATAGTACTCCTATCTATATATCGTATTTTAAAATCAATTGAAACAGGAGAATTTTATCCGTCTCTATTCTATATTCTGGGGATCGGAATGTTAATTAGAGTAGATTTTGCCTTTTTATTTGTTGCGATTTCTGCGTTTGTAGTAATTTTCCTAGAAAAAAACCGAAAAAAAAATCTCACAACTGCTTTATCCGTATTTGCATTTATTGCTGTTTCAGAGACTCTCTTTAGATTATATTACTATGGGGAAATTCTACCCAACACTTATTATCTTAAAGTATCGGGAACTCCTTTCTTTTTTCGTTTCAGAAAAGGTTTATGGACGGCAACGGAATTTATTGAAAATATGTCTCCATTTCTGTTTATCCTTCCTTTTATTTATGTCTTCCACAAGAAAGATAAAAAAGTTTTGCTTCTCTTATACATCTTCGTTTCGCAACTTACCTACAGTATTTATGTGGGAGGCGACGCCTGGGAAAAATGGTATCATGTCGCCAATAGATTCTTATGTATTGTAATGCCATGCTTCTTTATACTTTTTTCTTTAACATTAAAATACTTATTTAAATTAGTTAAGCATTTTCTGAGAACCAAAGTGTTTAAAAATGGCAGGTTTACACTTTTGCTAGAAGAAGCAAAAAACTATCTTTTTATTATCTTAATATTACTTCTTATTTTCCGACTACACGGTGGTATCGCTGCTCCTCTGGGGAGCTTGCTTGCAGCTTCCGGTATTCATGTAAACGACGATAAAGAGATGGTGAAATTTGGTTTAAAATTAAGAGAGATCACGACTGAAGAAGCTAAAATCGCAGTTGTTTGGGCAGGTGCTATTCCATATTTTTCTGGGCGGAACTGCGTTGATCTTTTAGGATACAACGACGAAGTCATAGCTCACCAAGAAGTTCATTTGAATTCCTGGGAAGATTTTTATCCGGGACATAACAAATATGATTACAATTATTCCATAAGAATCCTTAAACCGGACATAGTTGCCCAACTGTGGGGTGATGAAGAGAAAGCTTTGGAATGTCTTAGGGAAAAATACGTTAGTTACTATCTTGGTTCTAAAAGAATTTTCTTTCGAGAGGATTCACCTAATATAGAGTGGAATAAAATCGCTCTAAAAGCACATAATCGGTAGAACATCTGTCTGAAGATTTGTTACACTATGGGTAATAAGGGTTTTCTCTCTTGACGTTTTTTAAAACGAACTTAATATAGAAATATGAAGTACTTATCAAGTTTAAATTATGGTTTTATTGGTTTTTTTAAAGGAGGTTATAGTGAACAGAATCCTTTCAGGATTGTTGTTAATTTCTTTTCTTTCAATTATTTCCTGTTGTAATAAAGAAGCCTCTTCAACGGGCACACAAGCACAAATTTTAAACGAAGAAGAATTAATGGAGAAGTACGGACCGAAAGATTTAAGTCGGGAACAAGTCGATAGTGTTATCGAATCGATTAAATGGACTACGAATAAAAAGCCGACTATCCTTGGGAGCAAGGATGCGAAGAAGGGAGGAACATTAATAATGGGGGAAATCGGATATCCTGTTACTTTGAGACCTGTAGGAGAGAATTCCAGTTATGTTTTCAATTCTATTCTGCAGAGTTTAGTATATGAAACTTTCCTTGATATGGATCCCGTAACCTTAGAATATAAACCTCTGCTTTCCGATAAATGGTACGTTACGGAAGACAAAAAAACTTACTTTTATCATATAAATTCTGCTGCAAAATGGCAGGATGGCGTACCTGTAACAGCGTTCGATTTCGTTGCTACCTGGGATATGTTAATTGATGAAGGCATTAGGGAGCCTTTTCAAAACGATCTGTGGAATAAGTATGAAAGACCGATTGCGCTTTCCGAAAATATCCTTATGGTCAAGCCCAAATCTCTTGAATGGCGTCTGTTCTTGAGTTTCAGTACAAGTTTTTATGTGTTTCCCGAACGCATACTAAGTTCAATATCTGTTGAACAATATATGGGTAATTTTAATGATAAAATGATGATGGGTTCGGGTCCGTATATTTTCGAGAAAGCCGAAGCAAATCAATTCGTAACTTTAAAAAGGAATAATTCCTGGTGGGGGCAAAGTTTGAAAGAAAATAGAGTTTTATTCAATTTTGACCTCCTTAAGTTCATATTTTATACTGAAGAAACTATAATGGACGAAAAGTTTAAAAAAGGAGATATCGATATCATTTATGTAAGAGTTGCCAGAAAATGGGTTAAAGACTTTACTCCTGAGAAAATAAGTTCTATAGAAAATAACCATATCATAAAGCAAAAAATATACGATGATGCATCTGTTGGTATATCCGGCATTCATTTTAACATGAGAACTGAACCCTTCAACGATATAAGTGTCAGGAAAGCATTTTATTACCTGCTGAATCGTAAAGAGATGATGGAAAAACTCTTTTTTAATGAATATGAGTATCTGGATTCATACTATCAAAATTCCCCTTACGAAAACAAAAATAATGTAAAGATTAGATATAATCCTACGGAAGCGATTAAATTACTTGAGGAAGCGGGATACTCTCAGAAAAACTTAAATGACGAAGGTTATATCGTAAAAGATGGTAAGGTTTTCGAACTTGAATTGAACGATTACGACGGCGACACGAGAATCGAGACCTTATATCAGGAAGACCTTAAGAAAATCGGTATTAAACTTGATATAAAGAAAGTAACATGGGCTACCCATATGAGGAGTTTGCATGAATATGATTTTAAAATTACAGACATTGCTTTTACCGGTTCCTTGTTTCCCGAACCCGAATATATCTATCATTCTAAGTATGCCGACCAGAAAAATACCAATAATATATGGGGATTAAAAAACAAAAAAGTTGACGAAATATGTGAAGAATACAGCAAAGAATTCGACATAAAAAAAAGGATAACGCTTCTTCAGGAGCTTGATTCGATATTGACATCCGAATATATGATGGCGATGTTCTGGATTTCGGACAACGTAAGAATTCTGTACTGGAATAAATTCGATACGCCGGAATTCGTACTTGGACGTTTCGAAGGTTCTTCCTACTGGCAGCTCTCGCCTATAAGGTTCTGGTGGTATGACGAGGAAGCAGACAGGGCGCTAAAAGACGCAAGAGAAAAGGGCATTGCCCTTCCCGCAAAACCTGCCGAAGTTAGATATTGGGAGAAGTATAGATAGCTCTTTAGTTCTTAGTGCCTGGTTCTTAGTTCGTAGTTCCTTTCGCAGATTCTTCAAATCGACAGTTTAGTATATTGGTAAATCAGTGAATTGGTAAATTAGTAACAAAAAAACTACAGTATCTACATGTTCTACATGTTGTGAAAAAAGGCTCTTAGCAGTTGGCTTTTGGATGTTGGTTTAAAGAAATAAAATCTCTGTGCGCTCGGTGTTTCTTTTTCTACTCTGTGTTCTCTGTGGTTAAAAAAAATTAGGGCGGAAAATTTCCAAACTTGACAGACTTACCGAGAGATGTATTATTCAGGTATGAAGATAGTTAATTCATTGGTAATAATAGCTCTTGTGGGGCTTATAATCAGGTCCCTTATAGTTACAGTAAAAGATATGGAAGGGAGAAAGAAAATGATAATGAACGGGATAATCATTCTCTTTTTGTCCTTTCTTATCGTAGTGTCACTCTTATCCTATTCTCCCGAAAAGGATTTAACCGAAAATTTCGGAGGAATAGTGGGTGCTTTCATTTCGCAAAGCCTGTTTGAGACCTTTGGTATCCTTTCTTATATGTTGCCCCTTATCCTTGTTATTGCGGCTGTTGCTCTTTTTAAAAACAAAGTCAAACATATATTCTACCGAATAGGGGGATTATTTATCTGGCTGTTTTTTATTACACTTGTGGCGATATCTATAAATACAAAACTCCCGGACGTAAAAAAGGGAGAAGTAGGAAAAACAATAGGTTCTTTTCTTATATCCAAATTAAGCTTCGGCGGGAGTATGACATTACTTTCTTTCCTCGCACTTCTGGTTCTTTATATATACCTGCAACCTTCTCCCAAGAAAATTAAAATAAAAATAAATATCAAGCCTTTAATTAGCGCATTAGGTAACCTGAGAAAACTTTTACCCAAAAGAAAAGAAAAAATTGTTCCGGTAAAATCAGAAGAGGGTGATATTCGTGAAACCAGAAGTATAAAAGAAATCATCCCGAAGAGAATAAGAGAAACAAAAATTCCAAAAATTGAAAGATTGGCTTCTCCGCCAAAGGGTCCTGAAGCATTCAGGAAAAATTTTCTTAATGCTCTTAAAGACCCTGTCCCTGTGGAGTGGATGTCGACGGAAACAATAGATAGTTATAAAAGTATAATAGAAGGTAAGCTTGAAAGTTTTGGGATAACCGGAAGTATAACAGGGGTTTTAAGGGGTCCTGTTGTCAGCCGGTTCGAATTCAAGCCCGACCTCGGCATAAAATTATCTAAAATATCGAATCTTGCCAACGACATAGCACTGGCGCTCCACGCAGAAAAGATAAGAATTATAGCTCCAATACCCGGCAAGGGAGTTGTAGGAATAGAAGTGCCGAACAAAAATAGAGAAACAGTATACCTGAAAGACTTTATAGCCAACGAAGCATTCCAGAATAACAGCTCTATAACCTACGTGCCGATCGGTAAAACCATAACCGGAAATCCTTTATATTATTCAATCGCTTTGATGCCTCACATTCTTATTGCAGGAGCTACGGGTTCCGGTAAATCAGTTTTTATAAACTCGATTATCACTTCTCTCCTCTACAAAGCAACACCCAAAGAAATTCGTTTTATACTTATAGACCCCAAAAGAATAGAGCTCTCGGTTTATAACGGTATTCCTCATTTAATCAGAAGTGCCATAAACGACCAAGCAACAGCGTTTCAGTATCTTAGTAAAAGTCTTGAATGTATGGAGCAGAGATACAAAGAATTCGCTCGTGTGGGTGTTAGAGACATTCAGGGATACAACAATAAAATAAAAGATAAAAAACCTTATATTTTTATAGTCATTGACGAACTTGCAGATTTAATGATGCGAAGCGGCAGAGACGTCGAAAATGCCGTGATCAGACTTGCCCAGATGAGCAGAGCGGTAGGCATACATCTTATACTGGCAACACAGAGACCTTCGGTAGATGTAATAACGGGATTGATAAAAGCCAATTTTCCGGCAAGGGTTGCCTTTCAGGTCGCTTCAGTGCACGATTCGAAGACCATTCTGGATGCGAAAGGAGCCGAGAAACTTCTCGGGAATGGAGATATGCTTTTTGTTCCTCCGGACGAAGGAGTTTCCAAGAGATTGCATGGGCCGTTCATAACCATAGAAGAAACCAAGAAGATCGTTTCGATGATAGGGCTTGCACATTTAAGGGATTTGCTCAAAAAACAATTTAATAATGCCGATGATATTTGTGCTATGGCAGAAGAAGAGGATATACTCGATGTTCTCGCAGACAGAACCCTTCCGGGAGCAGCAGAAAGGATAGAGCAGTTCAGTAAATTACTTAATATTCAGCTTGACCTGGACGAAAACGTATTCACGGAATTTGTGGATAAACTGGACTATTATCCTCCCACTGAAGAAATTGAGGAATTTCTTATAGTTGAAGAAAGCTCCGGAGAGATAGGAGAACTTGATGAACTTTACGAGGAGGCTAAAGAAATAATCATTGACCAGCAGACAGCTTCCGTTTCACTCTTACAAAGGAAATTAAAAATAGGATATGCGAGAGCAGGACGATTGATCGACCAGCTTGAAAAAACAGGTGTTGTGGGGAAATTCAGAGGTTCGAAACCAAGAGAAGTCATAATAAAAAGGGAGATATAAAATGATATTTGTTTTATTTTTGGTTTCTTCGGTATTGAATGAGGTTTCGGAAAAATTAGCCGGAGTGAAATCACTTGAATGTAAATTCGATGAAATTCTTCTCATTCAGGGAGACACTATAAAATTTACGGGTTCCGTTTACACGGTAAAAGATAAAGCAAGGATCGATGTTTATACGCCCGAAAGAGAAGTTATGATTTTCGAAGGTGATTCTGTTTTTGTTTGGAGAGAGCAAAACGGACAGGTTTTTCGCCGTCGAACGCCGATTATTTTTTACAATGTTTTGTTTTCCCCTTCCGCAAATTACAGGGTGGATTCGACCAGTTCGAACTGGATGCATCTCTCACCCTTAAAAGATGAACTCGATTATCCCATTTCCGTACGCCTTAATAAGAATTATTTGCCTGAGAAGATGAAGTTTGTGCAGGAATCGGGAGTGGGAATGTTTACTTTTAGTTCGTATAAATTGAATAAAACATATCCCGAGAGTTTCTTTTCTTTGAGCCTCGTAACGCGGCAAAGCCGCTAAAATGTAGAATGAAGAATAAAAACCCAAAAAGAGAAACAACGAATTACACAAATAACACGAATAAAGGCAAAAAAAATTCCGTTTTTTACAAAAATAAAATGACTGTTATTAATCCATTTGTGATATTTGTGCTATTTGTTGTTAAAAAATGGGTTGTTGGGGGGAGAAACAAAAAGTTGGCTGTATGTACTATAAGGTAATCACCATATGGATTCCCATCTTGACGATAAACTGAAGTTCCTTAAAAATGTTGCCCGGGGGGCAGGAAAAATACTCATCAAATATTTTAGAGGAAATTTTGAAATCAAAAGTAAGGAAGGAAGCGAACTTTTGACGACAGCAGATAAAAAATCGGAAGAATTTATTATTAACGCTCTTATTGAAAAATACCCGGGTATAGAAATAACGGCAGAAGAAACAAAACCGGACTCCCGGCAGGGAAAAGAGGCTTTTATAATTGACCCTCTGGATGGAACGAATAATTTTGCCTCGGGTATACCTATCTTCAGCGTATCACTTGCCTATCAACTGGATGGAGATTTGAAAATGGGTGTAGTTTACGACCCCTTACATAAAGAACTGTTTTATGCCGAAAAAGGCAAAAAAGCTTTTCTAAACGGTTCACTTATCTCTGTTTCGAAAAGAAAAACCCTCAACGATTCACTTCTTGCGACGGGCTTTCCCTATGTTAAGAAAATCCAGAAAGACTGCAATGTGCCGGAGTTCGCAGCTCTTCTGATGAAGTCTAGAGGAATAAGACGTCTGGGATCCGCAGCACTCGATCTTTGCTATGTGGCCTGCGGACGGTTAGACGGTTACTGGGAGAAACACCTGAAGGTATGGGATGCCTCCGCGGGCGGACTGATTGTAAAAGAAGCGGGAGGTAAAATTACGAATTTTTATGAAGAGTACTGGGACCATACCTCCGGAGATGTCATTGCTTCAAACGGAATAATTCATTCCGAAATTAAGAAAATAATAAATAAATGCAGAAGCGGTTGATTTTTAAGGAGGCAATTTGATAGTTTCAAAAATATTTAAAAAAGAGGACGTGGGATATGAGCAGACCTTCCTGGCATGAGTATTTTATGCAGATAACAGAGCTTGTAAGTACAAGAGCTACCTGTCTCAGGAGAAAAGTGGGGGCTGTTATTGTACGCGATAAACGTATATTGACGACCGGTTATAACGGGCCACCGGATGGTATAACACATTGTGAAGACAGAGGAGGATGCCTTCGAGACGAGCTCGGGATTCCTTCCGGGCAGAGAATGGAGCTTTCGAGAGCGATTCACGCCGAACAGAACGCGATAATTCAGGCAGCTAAAATAGGAATCTCGATGCAGGATTCGACTCTCTACGTGACTACTCATCCCTGTTTTACCTGTGCTAAAATGTTGATAAACGCAGGTGTCAAAGAAATTATTTACAAGGAGGGTTATCCCGACGAATTTGCAAAAGAAATACTGCAAGAAGCGGGTGTGAAGGTTATTCAGTTTGAAGAGTTAATGAAACATAAGGAAATAGCCACAGATGAACACGGATGAACACAGATTCAAAAAATTTTTTATTGTATCAAAAAATAAAATTAAGTAGGGAGTGGCGGTATCCGTGTATATCAGTGAGAATCAGTGGCCAATTAAGAACTTTGGGGTAAAATCTTCCGGTGTGGAGTTATGTCGGTTCTGTGTTTTATTTCTTATTTTAATTTTTGGAAGTCCGAAGTTGTACTCTCAAGATTTTGAGAATCTTTCTTATGGCAAATTTAAAGATGTTAAAGTGGAAATCGGGACTTTTCTTGGTAGTCCCCAGCGGAATTATTATGGTAATAAAGCTCCTTCGAAGCTTGATATATTATGGAAAAAATTCCTAGGAAAAGGGAAAACCGTAGTTCCGCACAAAGAAGGGAAAACAACATGGTGGGGATGTGGCTGGACCGGACAGCCCCTGCTGGTATACGAGGATGGCAGATATTATCTGATACAGGGAGCGTATGACCATAAATTGAAAAAAATAGATGCGAGTAATGGTGAAACCGTCTGGGAGTATGAATATGATGACGTAATTAAAGGTACCGGTACAATCTGGTCGAACAAATACGCCGGAAAAATTGACGAAAGTCTTATTATTCTTCAGGGGAGCAGGAGAGGAGTACATAAGTCTCTTTATTCTGATGTGATTCCGAGTTTAAGGGCAATATCATATTTCTACGGTCAAGAATTATGGAAGTTTGACGTGAAAAGGACGCGCAGTTACAGCAGAGACGTAGATGCTTCGGCTCTTATTCTTAACGATACCGCATATATCGGTCTGGAAAATGCGATTTTTGCAGTGTTCGACCCGAACCCCGACAGTGCAGTCGATGAAAACGGTATGCTGCAACCTAAAATATGCCAGGAATTATCTCTTTACAGTGAAAAAGATATAGCGAGACACAGGGGAAATCTCGTAATAGAATCCTCTCCCTGTCTTTTGAATGACCGTGTTTACATTACGGCAGGCTCCGGTCATGTATATGGCTATAATCTCAAGACGAAAAAAATCGATTGGGATTTTTATATAGGTGCCGATCTTGACGGTACTCCCGTGGCGACTGAAGACAGTTGTTTGCTTGTTACCGTAGAAAAACAATATATAGAAGGTAAAGGAGGGGTGTTTAAACTCGACCCCTCAAAGAGCGAAACCGAAGCGGTTGTCTGGTATTTCCCCACCGGCAACGCGACATTTGAAGAATGGCAGGGAGGAATCATAGGTTCTGTGGGCATAAACGACAGGACGAGAATTGAAGATGATCCTTCGCTTGCTGCATTTATTGGAATCGATGGATTCTTATATGTTGTTAATTATAAAGAGGTAGATGAACTAAAAGGAAAAGTTTACGGACCGGACAGAAAAAAAACTTATCCCACTCCGAAACTTGTATTCAAGAAGAAAATAGGTGCTTCTATTTCTACGCCAATTATAGTCGGCAATAGGCTCATCGCCGCGGGATACGGCGGGATACATCTCTTTGAATTCGACAAAACCGGAAATTTTATGTTACTGGATAAAGAATATCCGGGTGGCTTTGAGTCAACACCAATCGCCTGGGACGGTAAAATTTACATCGGCTCAAGGAACGGGTATCTGTACTGTTTTGGGGAAAAGGAAGATACGGCAAAGATGACCAATGAACAGAACAATGAGAGAAACAACGAATCACACAAATAGCACGAATTTTTAAACTGTTGGTCTGTGGGTCAGTTAGTCCGTTGGTCTGTTTTTTTAACTCACCAACACACCCACGCACTAACTTACTAACAATAAAATCATTTGTGTAATTTGCCTGCCCTGTAAGGAAGAATGACTGTATCGGGGTGCTATTTGTTGTTAAAAAAAATAGGGTGTGGGGATGTGGGTTTTGCTTTTTAAATTTTGATATTTAATTTTCTGTAAAAACAGGGAGGGAACTTATGTCAATCGATAAACTTTTGAAAAATTTAGGTATACCCGGAGCTGTTGTGATAGCAATATTGGGATTTTCCTTACTGGTATACATAATAGCAAAAATTTCCGCAAAGATAATTGAAAGAAAACTTAAACCTATTGCTGAAATGCTTAATGGTGAGATTAAATCTTCTTTTATAGCAGGTACATATATTAGTATATTAAACTATGGACCGGAGATTCGTTTCAAGTTGACTCTCGGGGGAAAAGATTCGCCGGCGGTTCTCGCTTTGGAATTGTTAAGTCCGGTTGGTTTTAATTTTAGGATTATTAGAAAACAGGTAATAAATCAGATGTTTTCCCGTTGGGGTGGGGAAGTGAAACTTGGCGACGAAACTTTGGATGAAGAGTATTTGATTCGTTCCGATAAACCCGAGGAAGCGAGTTTTTATCTTTCGTATTCGAAACGTATAGATGCAATAAAATATTTTTTCGGAAATAATTTCACCGAAATAAAGGCAAATGCCAAAGGTGTATACGCTAGCAAAATAAATTATAACGAGTTAGACCTCGCCCCGGAGAAAGTAGGAGCTTATTTCGATAATCTGAATAGTTTTACTCGAATGTAAAGTTGTTAATCGAATAAATTTCTTACGCAGGTTTGACTTCTGCCGAGATAAATCCTTTCGGAGGTTGAGCTTCTTTTATTTTACCGAAATTATCTTCATATTTTTTCATATTATCCTGGAGAGCATTTATTATACGCTTCATATGTCCGGGACTGGTAATGACCCGTGCCGTAACACTACCTGCAGGAGGCGAAGCCATTATGAAATCCATAATGAATTCCTCTCTTGTATGCAGGACTATCATATGATTTGCATAGGAACCCTCCATCAGTTTTTCCGGAAATCTGACTTTAATTTCTTTTTCTTCCTGTGCCATAAATTTCCTCCTTTTTGTGCTTTCTTGAAATATAGATATAGTGTAAGATTAGTCAAGAAGAAAATCCGATATTGCCACTTGACTACTCAACACTTTAGGGTTAATATTAAATATGTCACTGACAAAAAAACTGATACTGGCAAATCTGAGAAAGACCGGAGTAAGTTTTTTTACTATTTCGGATATATGCTCATTATTCGATATATCCAACAATTATGCTTCTCAATTGGCATACCAGTTGAAAATGGATAAAAAAATAGAAGAAATCGAAAAGGGTAAATATACCTTACCGGAAGGCGCTCAATATCCTTTTTTGATTGCCTCAAAGACTGTACAGCCCTCCTATATCTCTTTTGAAACCGCTTTATCGGTATATAGAACTAAATTGGTTTCGGATACGGAAACTTATTATGTGGCAACTCCCAAGAGGAAAAGACCTATAGTATTCAAAAAATACAATTTCAGATATATTACTTTGAAACCATATAAATTTTTCGGTTTTTGCCAGTTAAATATCGATGGAAGTAGAGTAACGATGGCTGAACCCGAAAAGGCAATTTTGGATTGCCTTGAAGAAACCGATTATGGACCGGATTTGGTCAAGTTTAGGGAAATTGTAAATGACCTCTTTGACTATATATCAATAAAAAAATTGATAAAATATGCCGTAAGATGTCAGAATAAAAGTTTGTTGGCACGCCTTGGGTATCTACTTGAAACGATAGGAGTTGATATCTCGATAAAAGAAAAATATCTGCCCAAGGATTACGTTAAATTCGACCCCGCAGGCGATAGACAGGGTAAATGGATCGCCAGGTGGAATATAATAGATAATATTTGATAAAATTCAAAAATAAAAAAACAGAGAAACAACGAATTACACAAATAACACGAATATTAAAAAAAGACTTTGTTTTTTACATCAATAAAGAATATTATTCTTAATTTATTTGTGTAATTTGTGCTATTTGTTGTTGAAAAAGTGGGGTGTTGGGGGCAATAGAAAACCCCTTTTTTCGGTTAAATATTTTGTTGTAAGAAAGAGTTGATTTTGCATTTTTATATGTCATTTTGATATTTGATATTTTATTTACAAGTAAAGTGAACAAGTAACTATTTAACTCGACAAACTCAACTAACCCAACAAACCCAACTAAGCGATACTTCTATTCACTTCTTTAGCTAATTTTTTTACTTTTGTCATTTCTTTTTCTTTCTTTTTATATTGATAGTATACGGTATTGTTTGTCAAAAGAGGGTCCGATAATTTCTCTTCCATTTTTGTCCCCGGTATTGGGGAAAACTCCGCAAGTGTTACTTTGACTCCGATTTTTGCGACATAAAGAATGGATTGTTCTACAGACTCAAAATCGATGGCGGGTGCTCCTGCAAGAAGATAGGTATAGATGTCCCTTTTTTTGTATCCTGTACCAGTAAGATTTTCTACGGCTTTAACAAATTCGTAATTCGAAGTTTTCGTATAAAGTTTTTTTTGTATGTTTTCGTCAGTTGTTTCGAGGGAGAGTCTTGGTTCTTTAAATCCCGTTTCGTACATTGCCCGGGCAACATCTTTCGAAATGAACCTTAAGTGGAGCCCGTTTGGAGTAAAGAAAGAAACTGCCATTTCTTTCTTTTTAATCTTTTCACACAGGTTGATGAATCTTTCTTCCGGGATTAAAAGAGCGTCGTCGTAAAAGACGAATATTTTTATTCCCTTTTTATATAAGCAAAAAATTTCTTCTGCAATTTGTTCTGTCTCTTTGTCTTGTTTTGAACCGTAAAGATAAGGAGAAGCACAGTAGGGACAGCTAAAAGGGCACCCGATGGAAGTTGCAAGACAGGCATAACTTAATTTGGAATATTGGGAATAATCGGGTGGGGGAAACCAGCTGAAATTTTTTGGTATTTCGAGTCCTATATCTTCGATATAATTTTCTTTTTTTGAGTAAATCCTGTCAAAACCGAGCTTTTTTGCATGGTCTGGTAAAAGAGATGCATATATGCCTCCGAGAATTAAGATAGGTTCATAATCAAGCGATTTTATAATTTCTTTTATTTCAAGCAGTCCCGGATACCAGTAAGTCATGCTGCAGGTCAGCATCACGACTTCAGGATGGATGTCCTTAATTCTTTCTCTTATTATTTTTGCGGGTAACCCGTATCTTTTGAAATTTCCCGGAACTTCTCTCAAAACTTCCGGTTTTGGGATTTTCCGAAATTTTATTTTTCCTCTGCCGAAGGAATCGCTTTTGACGTCTTTAAAGTAAGAGTCGAAACGATTTGTTGCATCCAATAAATGAACCTGATGCCCTTCTTTTTTTAAAAGACTTGAAAGGTATAACAACCCGAGAGGCTTCATCCAGAAATCGTAAACCGCGAAATCGTATATTGGAGGATTTATAAGCAGAACTTTCAATGAAATAAAGGCGATAACGTTTTAATATTGAATACTCAATGATGCCGAATGTGTTTTAATCTTTCCAGTCATTCAACCTTCCGTTTTTAAAATGTAGATATCTGAAACTTTCTCCCTGAGAGTCTATACCGTATAACCACTTTTCGTCGACTCCCCATGAACCTTCTTTTTGTTCGATGTTGTCCGGATTTCCCCAACTCAGTACAGCCTGCTCGGTGGTCATGCCATAAAAAACTTCACCCTTTATGATAGCTTCAATATCCTCTTCGCTGTAGCCCATATGTTCCCATAAAAATCTTCTCTTTGCGTCGTCCGATAATTTGGAATATTCCGAGGCTCCGTATCTTTCGGGGACCCGGATACCCTGCTGTCTTACATTGCCGGATTCGCACATGACCAGTAAAAGTCCTGTGCATATAACGAGTACTTTATTATATAAACCCATAAAAGCTCCTTTTCGACATTTACTCCTTTTTATATTTTCTTCGTATTTAAAAAATACTGGTAGTTAAGATTGATTTTGACAGCAACCATTTGGTGAATATCCCGAAGAATATCGCGAATACTACGCTGAGCAAAGTGCCTATCAGTATGTATTCGGCAATTTTTCTGTCTTCCGAATTTGTGATTTCGCCGAATCTGAAAATCGACTTTGCTGCAATCAAAAATCCAATCGCTTCGAATCTATTGATTAGAACAAAAGTCAAAATTAATATTCGCTCCAATCTGCCTATCCATAAACCTGCTTTACCTAAGCCTTCTAAAGACTCACTTTTGATTTGTCCGCGCCACTGCTCGGTCAGCTGTCCTATCAAAAAACCAACTGGCCAGAATATTGTAATGTAGGAAAAAGCGAGGACCCAAAATTTAAAACTTAGCTCTTGCGATAGGAAAAATTTAACATTATAGCTTTCTCCCGAATTTTTGAAGTAAATTAGACAGATAACTAAAACGAAAATTTTGAATAGCTGCTTCAGTAGTATTTGTTCCGCTTCAACCCTTTTCCCGAACTTTATACCGTCGAATAAAACACGGGAAATAAAAACAACTATGGGAAACCATAGTACATTGAATAGGGTGGAGCAGAGATAAATGATACCGGCAGATATAAGACTATGAAGATAGAGCCTGGATGATTTCCAGCTCCTATCAAATACTTCTTTTTTCCAGGATTCACTTAAGAACAGAAAATCCGCGAGAAAATGAGCCGATAATAACCGCGAAAGCAATAATAAATCGTATCCGTTCATTATAGCATTCTATAACCTTATACGGTTATAAATTATTAATATAATACTCATATATTATAATTTCGATACAAGCTTTTCGTATCTATCGCACATCTGGTCAATCAGCCAGAAACCGGCGTTTTCAAGGCGCTTATGAACCGCAGGTTGAGATATTCCCAATTTTTTTGCTATTTCCTCCTGGGTTAGACCAGTCATGTGTTTTATTATCGCTTCAGCCTGCTCCGCAGACCATTTGGATATCAGGAAATCAAGCAATATAAATTCGACCTTTAGTTCTTTATTAATTTCTTCCGATGGCGTTTCGATCTGTAAATTGTATCTGCTCTTTTTCATTTTATCCAGTAATTCTCCCGAAACGACAAAAGCTTCGCCGTATCCTTCGGTAATATGTTTTGGCAGATAGTCAATCCCTCCGATGCCGATCGCTATACGTGCATCCGCTTTCTGGTTGATTTTATAGCGAAGGTATGCTCTAATTATGATAGCCGAACTAAGAGAAACGGCAGGTTCGGAAAGTATACCCTGAAAACTGTCACCCCTGTAAACATCGAATGCAGACTTAATCGCTTCCGGATAAATCGACTTAATCAGTTTAAAAGAATCTTTTAGAACAGAAAGAATTTCTTTTCTTTCTTCCGTTTCCAATTTGGAAGAACCGACCAGATCTCCGGATAATACAGAATAAAGTTTTTTCTTAACGGTATTCATAATATATTTATATTATAACCCTATAAGCTTATAATGTCAATATATTAATGTTGAACCCATCCCACATTCCATTTTTTACATGTAGAAAATGTAGAATGTGTAGTTTTTATTTTTTTTGTTTCTATATTTACTACATGTTTTACATGTGCAATTATTTCTGTTGTTTTTTCTATTTCTTTTGCCGTCAGCCGTCTGCGGTCAGCTGTCAGCCTTTAATCTGCTTCCCGCTCACCGTCCTTCTTGACTTTTTTCATCTTTTTTCATATAATGGATACGTATTAAAGAAAGCATTATGTGCAAAAGAATAAAAAGGAGGTTATTGTGCAGATTAAAACAGTTTTAACGGAAAAAGAAATTCCGAAACAGTGGTATAACCTTGCAGCCGATTTGCCCAGTCCTTTGCAGCCGCCGCTTGGTCCGGACGGAAACCCTGTTACACCTGAAATGCTTGCCCCGGTTTTTCCTATGAATCTTATAGAACAGGAAGTCAGTCAGCAGAGATGGATAGATATTCCCGAAGAAATACTGAACATACTTTATAAATGGAGACCCACACCGCTGCACAGGGCTAGGGCTTTGGAGGAACATCTGGGTACTCCGGCAAGAATATATTACAAAAACGAAAGCGTTTCACCTCCGGGAAGTCACAAACCCAACACTGCGGTAGCTCAAGCATGGTATAACAAAAAATTCGGAATAGAAAAACTGACCACCGAAACTGGTGCAGGTCAGTGGGGAAGTGCTCTTGCATTTGCCTGCGCAATTATTGGTCTTGAATGTAAAGTTTATATGGTTAGAATTAGCTTTGACCAGAAGCCTTATAGAAAAACCATGATGCAGACCTGGGGAGCAACCTGTGTTGCAAGTCCAAGCCCAGAAACAAAAGCAGGACGTGATATACTTGAAAAAATGCCTGATACTCCGGGAAGTCTCGGTATCGCAATAAGCGAAGCAATCGAAGAAGCGGTAACTGATAAAGGCGGAAAAACAAGATATTCCTTAGGAAGCGTACTGAACCATGTGTTACTACATCAGACCATTATCGGGCTTGAAGCGAAGAAACAGCTTGAAAAAGCTGGGGAAAATAAAGTAGATATCGTGATAGGTTGTGCAGGTGGAGGCAGTAATTTCGCAGGGACAGCTTTCCCGTTTGTTAACGATAAAATACACGGAGAACAAATAGAGATAATTCCCGTCGAGCCTACATCGTGCCCGACTATGACAAGAGCTCCCTTCGCATACGACCATGGTGATACGGCAAAGATGACACCCCTGCTGCCCATGCACTCACTAGGCCACGATTTCATACCGCCTCCAATCCACGCAGGGGGTTTACGGTACCACGGAATGGCTCCTCTGGTTTCTCAGGGTATAGTCGAAGGGCTCTTAAAACCAAGAGCGGTACACCAGCTGGAATGTTACGAGTCAGCGATAACCTTTGCGCGTACGGAAGGAATAATCTGCGCGCCCGAAACCAGTCACGCCATTGCAGTGGTTATCCAGGAAGCCAAGAAAGCAAAAGAAGAAGGCAAAGAAAAGGTCATACTCTTTAATATGAGCGGACACGGTCTAATGGATTTAACGGGCTATCAAAATTACCTTGCCGGTAATCTCCAGGATTATCCTCTACCTGAAGAGGAAATGAAAAAATCTCTTAAAGGTATAGAAGGATTGCCGAAACCAAAGGAAGTAAAAACAGGAAAATGGTAATTTCTAAGAGAGTCGCAAGGTAATCCTTGCGGCTCTCTTAACATTTTTTAACACATATGGATCAATACGATAAAGAGCGGATTTATTGCCGTAGACTGGGACACTGGATTACTTTTAATTACTGCCGTCAGGAAAACACCGGATTACCGTGCAGAAAGATAGCAGATTGCTGGTTCGAAAAATTGGAAATTAAAGAATTTTTAAAGAAGAATTACAAAGAAGAAGAGATTTCATATATTTTCGAACATTCAAAACCAAAACTTACTTCAATAGTCGAACTAATAGAACAAGCAAAGAAAAGAAGTGATAAAACTCCTTGACATAAAAAACTTTCTTGATAGTTTCGAAGAGAGGAAATTAAATAATATCTATGCAAATTCACGCAAATCATAAAGAAATATTAGACGGAAAAACTACCGATATTTATTTTCATCGAACCGAAGAGATTCTAAAAAAGGAAAAGAAAAATCCTGACGTAACAGCGGAAGTTTGGGCAAAAAAACTCCCCCATAACTACAAATGGGCAATATTTACCGGGCTAAGCGAACTAATAGAATTATTCAAGGATAAAAAAATAGATATCAAAGCTTTGCCGGAAGGCAGTGTATTTTTCGAAGAAGAGCCGGTTCTTACAATTAAGGGAAAGTATCTGGATTTTGCGAGATTCGAAACACCTCTGCTCGGTTATATATGCCAGGCTTCCGGCATATCGACGAAAGCTGCCCGATGTAAAATTGCTGCGGGGAGGAGAACCGTTCTATCCTTCGGAGCAAGAAGAATGCACCCGTCCATAACTCCAGTTGTAGATAGATATGCTTACATTGGAGGAGTTGACGGCGTTTCTGCCGTTTTATCCGCAGAAAGATTACAATTAAAACCGCAGGGCACAATTCCTCATGCTGTAATACTTATTATAGGGGATACGTTAAAAGCCGCGCTTGCTTACGACAATGCAATTGCCGAAGGTATTCCCAGAGTAATGCTCGTAGATACTTTCGGTGACGAGAAAGTCGAAGCAGTCAGGCTTGCGGAAAAATTAAGAGATAAATTAAACGCGGTCAGAATAGATACCCCTTCTTCGAGAAGAGGCGACTTATCCTTGATAGTAAGAGAAACAAGAGAAGAACTGGATAATCGCGGTTTTGGCGATATCGGGATATTCGTCTCGGGCGGTTTGGATGAAAATAATTTAAAGAACCTTAATCCCTGGGTCGAGGGATATGGAATCGGAACAAGCTTATCGAACGCTCCCACAATTAACTTTAGCCTTGATATTGTTGAAATCGAAGGTAAATTATTGGCAAAAAAAGGAAAAGTCTCCGGAGAAAAAGAAATATTGGAATGTAGTCGTTGCGCAAGTAGAAAAATCGTATTCTCGAGAGACACTAAACCAAGATGTGAATGCGGAAATGAAATGATTGCATTGACAAAGAAGGTTATGGAAAAAGGAAAAATTACAGGAGAAACGGAGAATGTGGATGAAATACGAAACAGGGTTTTAAGCCATTTGAGGTATTTAAATGTATAATATAAAATTTATCGAAGAAAATCTGAACGAACTGAAGAGAAACACAAAAAATAAAGGCGTTGATATCGATTTCGAACTTTTCGAAAAGTTGAATGATAAAAGAAAAGCTCTACAAGCTTCCGTCGACGAACTGCGAAGAGAAAGAAACGAAAAAAGTAAAAAAGTAGGGGAATTAAAAAAGAATAAACTCGATGCTTCCAAATTATTGACGGAATTAGAGTTTCTTAAAGAAAAACTCACGAGAGAGGAAAAAGACTTAAAGGAAATAGTACAAGCAATCGATGATTTCATATCCTGGATTCCAAATCTTGTTCACAGCTCGGTCAAAAATAAACCTGTTAACATTATAAAACCAACCGGCGTAAAGAAATTACATTTTAAGCCTTTAACACATATCGAATTGGGGGAATCTCTCGGCATTCTTGATTTTGGAGCTGCAGCGAAAATTGCCGGAAGCAATTTCAGTCTATACAAAGGTAAAGGTGCAAAATTAGAGAGGGCTCTTTTAAATTTTATGCTTGACCTGCATACCAAGCGTCATCAATACACGGAAATTTTTCCTCCTTTTCTTGCGAACGAAAATTCCATGTTTAGCACGGGTCAGCTTCCAAAGATGAGAGAAGACATGTATATAACTGATAAAGACGGACTTTTCCTTAATCCTACAGCCGAAGTTCCTCTTACGAATATACTATCCGGAAAAGTTCTAACGCCCGAGGATTTGCCGATTAAGTACTGCGGCTATACTGCTTGCTTCAGAAGGGAAGCCGGTTCTTACGGAAAAGAAACAAAAGGACTTTTGCGTGTTCATCAGTTCAATAAAGTAGAACTTGTCAATTTTGTAATGCCTGAGGAATCGTATAACACGCTTGAAAAAATGCTTCTGGAAGCTCTGGAGGTTTTGAAACTATTAGACCTTCCTTACCGGGTTATTCAACTCCCTTACGATGATTTATCCTTTGCCTCAGCCAAAACTTACGATATAGAAGTATTCGCTCCGGGTGTGGACAGGTGGCTTGAAGTTTCTTCTGTAAGTAATTTCGAAGACTTTCAGGCGAAAAGGGCGGATATACGGGTCAGGGTAGAAGGGAAGATGATACCGGTGCATACCTTAAACGGTTCCGGTGTTGCCACTCCGAGGCTCATGATATCGCTTCTGGAAAACTGTCAGACGGAAAAAGGAGAAATCAAAATACCCGGAGTCCTCGTCCCGTATACGGACTTTGAGACAATTAATGATGAACGCAGATAAAAAACAAAATCCAGTAAATCCTGTTAATCCTGTCCAAAAAAAACTACAAGTACTACATGTTATAAAGATAGGCTATTAGCCTTTAGCTTTTGGCTGTTAGCTTAGAAAAACAAAAAAAATAAACTTTGTGGTCTTTGTGTGCTTTGTGTGATCTGTAGTTTCGGGTTACGAGTTTCGTGTAAAAAAACAATAAAAAAATCAGTGTGAATCTGTGGCTAATTCAGGGGTGTGGGTTGGGTTTTAAGCAACAAAAATCTTTGTGGTTTTTGTGTGCTTTGTGTGATCTGTGGTTTCGGGTTACGAGTTAATGAAATCCTGTAAATCTTGTTAATCCTGTCTAAATTTCCGGGTTTTGGGGATGGGATTTACTTAAACAATAATAATAAATCCTGTCAATCTGCGTTTATCTGCGTGCTATAATCTTATCTTCTCTTAAACTCTTCCTGCAGTGTAATATACTCTTCGTATTTTTCGAACCTTTCGGGGGATTTTATTACGACGGTATTCCCATCGAGATTTGCGATGTTGTACTCCTTCAATTCTTTCAGGTACTCTTTTGTCTTATCCAGAGGCACACCGGTAACATCTGCAATCTCCTTTCCGCCAGAATCCAATCTTGTATCCAGATCTCCTTCTTTATTTTTGCATAAACGGTCTTTAATATATAAAAGGAATCGAATCTTTTCGTTGGGAACAGAGAAATATTTCAGCATATTATTTGTTTTTCTCAAACGGGTCGTCAAAGTCTCGATAATATATTTAATAAAAGGATTTTTGTTCACAGAACTTAAGAACGCATCTCTATCAACAATAATAAGTCTTGCATCCGTTTCGGCAATTGCGGAAGCAGAACGCGGGCTCTTGTCCAGAAGAGCCATCTCACCGAAAAATTCGCCTTCTCCTATAATGGCAAGCGTCTTGGTTGTACCTTCCAGATCTTTCACAATTTTAATCTTACCGGATCTGATAAGATACATCTCGTCCCCTGCGTCGCCTTCTTTGAATAAAACTTCACCACCTTTTAGTTGCTTCTCATATCCAATGCTTTCACTGACTTTTTCCATAAATCCTCCTTGCTATTTTCTTTCTATATACTCACCGGTTCTTGTATCTATGACTATTTCTTCTCCCTCTTTAAGAAATAAAGGAACTTTTACTTTAAGTCCGGTTTCAAGTACAGCCGGCTTTGAACCACCCTGAGCTGTATTACCTCTTAATCCGGGATCCGTAGAAGCTATTTTCAGCGTAACAGAGTTCGGGAGGCTTATACCGAGAATCTCTTTTTCCGCTATTCTTAGTTTGCATTTCATGTTTTCTTTTAAATAGAATATGGACTCGGAAATCAATTTTTCATCGATCGGATGTTGTTCGTAGGTTCCGAGATCCATAAAATAAAATTGGTTTTTGTCTTTGTATAAAAATTGAGCTTCTTTTTCTTCGAGGGAGACAATATCAAAATTGTCTCCGTTTCTGAAATTTTTGCTAATAGTAGCACCGGTTCTTAAATCTTTCATTTTTGTTCTCACAAAAGCGTGCCCTTTACCGGGCTTGACATGAAGAAATTCTACTATCTGGTATATGGAACCTTCAAGATTTATTATTACCCCTTTTGCTATATCGGATAGAGTACCCATTTATAGAACTATCAATTCCCTTTTTGAATTTGTTAATAAAGTTGGTTTGCTGTTTTCTAAAGCGATTGTATCTTCGATTCTGACACCCTGGTAATCAGGTATATATATTCCCGGTTCTATTGTAAAAACCATCCCTTTTTTTAAATGATGATTATCTTTTTTCGAAATACCCGGCATCTCGTGTACTCCTAATCCCACCCCGTGACCTAACGAGTGGGAAAAGTATTCTCCAAAACCATTTTTGGAAATAAAATCCCTTGCTATTTTATCCAGTTCTTTGGTTTTCATATTTTCTTTTATCGATTCAAGGGCCAGTTTTTGTGCGTTATATACTGTTTCGTACATCTGGGTGTCTCTCTTTGTCGGACTACCCAGAAAAGCCGTTCTTGTGATGTCGGAACTGTAACCCTGGTATGTTGTACCAAAATCTATAGTAATAAATTCGCCTTTCTTGATTTTTTTACTTGTTGCCACTCCATGTGGGATCGAAGAACGGTATCCCGATGCAACAATTGTTTCGAATGCGGGTTTCTCGCCGCCGGATTTTCTCATCTTATACTCAATCTCGGTTGCGATTTCGTGCTCGCTGACGCCTTCTTTTATATAAGCTACCGAATCTTCGAACGCTTTATCCAATATTCTGCAGGCTTTTCTTATTTTATCTATTTCTTCTTTGGTTTTCGTTATTCTTAAGTCTTCTACGAAGGAATCGAAACTTTTGAATTTTAGCCAGTCTAACTTTTTCCTTAACTCCCAGTACATTTCATAACTGATATTTTTAGCCTCGAATCCGCTTCTGCTTTTTCTTTTTGCAATGCGGTGGGCCGAAAGTTCATCTATATATCCCTTTTTGGTAAGACAAACTTCAGCATTACATACGCTACTAGCCAACTCACCCTGAAAGCGGTAATCGGTAATCAGTAAAGCTTTCCTGGGAGCGATAAAAAGTATACCGGAATCACCTGTAAATCCCGTTAAGTAAAAAATATTTTCTTTGGAAGTTACGAGAAAGCTGTCAATATTTTTTTCTTTAAATTGGTCCTGTAATTTTTCTATTCTATCATCCACTTGATGCTCCACCTAAGCCGTCAATCCAATCGCGAAAACTATCATCGACTTCTTCTTCGTCACTCTCTTCCTCTTCTTTCTTTTTTTCGGTATCTTCTTCTTCCATCTGTATAGGGGCTTTACCTTCTAATTCCGAAAACAGACTCTCTTCTCCTTCTCCTTCTCCTTCTTCACTATCTAAATCTAAAATATCTTCTTTCTCAGATGCCTTAATTCGCTTTATTTTTTCTTTGATTTCATTGCTTTTGCTTATCTCATAAAGCTTTTCGTAAACTCTTATAGCTTTTTCTTTGAACCCGTGACTCTCGTAAATTTCTCCAAGCTCTTTAAGTTTTTCTTGATTTTCTTCAACGTTAAGCTCTTTCTCCTTTTCCTCTATGATGGGCTCAGCGGTAAAAGTATCGGCTTCTTCTTCAGTTAATTTCATTTCTTCTTCGAATTCTTCTTCCGATTCTTCTTCTAATTCAATAAATTCCTCTTCTGGCGTTTCTTCTTCGGCTTCGTCTTCGTCTTTAATGGCTGACGGTTCTTCTGTTATTTCTTCTTCTTCCTCTTCTTCCGATGATTTTTTACCGAAAAAATCACCAATATTTATTTCTCCTTTTGTCTGTCCCTCAGCTTCTGATTCTTCTTCATCTTCCCATTCTTCGTCTTTAAGTTGTAAGTCTTCTTCTTCCCATTCTTCATCTTTGGTTTCGCTCTTTTCGATTTTTTCTGCTTCTACTATTTCTTCTTTTTCTCTTTCCGTCTCATCTTCCCACTCCGTATCCTTGATTTCTATCTCTTCTTCTTCTTTCTCCTCTTCTAGACTTATTTCCTCAAAACCCAAAAATTCCTCTTCTTTCTCAGCTTTTTCTTCTGTTGCTTCTACTATTTCTTCTTTTTCTCTTTCCGTCTCATCTTCCCACTCCGTATCCTTGATTTCTATCTCTTCTTCTTCTTCTTCTTCTTCTTCTTTCTCTTCTAGACTTG
>Ga0315548_1000775_pt1 | contig 29087 bp, 17 predicted proteins | sample SalMarSW160110MG_2_FD_202540 | JGI IMG/M metagenome (GOLD analysis project Ga0315548, IMG submission 202540) | Salt marsh sediment microbial communities from the Plum Island Ecosystem LTER, Massachusetts, United States - Salt Marsh Sediment SW1601-110 ... | reverse complement strand
GCCAGCGGATTCTCAAGACGCTGCTGAATAGCTCTTTTCAGAGGCCTTGCTCCGAAAGAGGTATCATAGCCTTCCTCGCCGATTAAGTTTCTCGCGTTGTCCGTGAATTCGACATTTATCTTTCGGGCCTTCAGACGTTCAGCCAGGTAGCCTAATTGAATATCGACTATTTTTGCCAGGTCTTGTTTTGTCAGCGTATGAAAGACGATTATCTCGTCGATGCGGTTTAAAAATTCGGGCTTAAAGAATTGCCTGAGTGTATCCTTGACGTGTGCCTCTATCTCCCAGTCAGCCCCTTCTTCTTCGGTCAGTTTCAGTATCTCGCTGCCGGCAAAGTTGCTGGTCATAATAATAACCGTGTTTTTGAAATCGACCGTTCTTCCCTTGCCGTCCGTAAGTCTGCCGTCGTCGAAAACCTGCAGCATCACATTGAACACGTCCTGGTGCGCCTTTTCAATCTCATCGAGCAGTATGACCGAATAAGGCTTGCGTCTTACCGCCTCGGTTAGTCTGCCGCCCTGTTCGAAGCCGACATAGCCGGGCGGTGCGCCTATCAGCCTCGCGACCGAGTGCTGCTCCATAAACTCGCTCATATCGATTCGGACCATCGCATTGGCGTCGTTGAATAAAAACTCCGCAAGTGCCTTTGAAAGTTCGGTCTTGCCGACACCTGTAGGCCCTAAAAACAAAAATGTCCCTATAGGCCTGTTAACGTCACCCAGTCCCGCACGGTTCCTGCGCACGGCGTTGCAGAGAGCTGAGACCGCCTCATCCTGGCCGACCACTCTTTTGCGGATTTGCTCTTCCATCTTCATAAGCCTCTCCCGCTCGCCGCTCAACAGTTTTGCAACCGGTATGCCCGTCCATTTGGATACGATTTCGGCAATGTGCTGCCCTGTCACCTCGTTGCGGATTATCGACATCTCGGATTTCGCTAACCGCAGCTCCTTTTCCTCGAGCTCTTTTTTAAGGTTGGCTATCGTCTCATATTTCAGACGGGCTGCCGTTTCGAGCTCTCCTTTTCTCTGGGCGTCGTCAAACTGAGTGTGGGCCTCCTCGATTTTTTGTTTCAATTCTTTTATCTTGTCGATTTGCCCCTTCTCATTTTCCCATTGAGCAGTAAGTTTAGAATCCTGCTGTTTAAGCTCTGCCAGTTGCTTTTCAGCTTTTTTAAGTCTTTCCTTGCTGGCAGAATCGCTTTCTTTTTTCAGTGCCTCTTTCTCTATCTGAAGCTGCACTATCTTTCTGCGAATACTGTCTAATCCGGCGGGCAGCGAGTCATTTTCGATTCGTAGTTTCGAAGCAGCTTCGTCCATCAAGTCTATCGCCTTGTCCGGCAGCCATCTGTCTGATATATAGCGGTTCGAGAGTGTAGCCGCTGCCACAAGGGCTGCATCGGTGATTCTCACGCCGTGATGTGTGTCGTAGCGGTCTTTAAGTCCCCGAAGTATTGCTATCGTGTCTTCTACGCTTGGCGGGTCAATCATTATCGGCTGGAATCGTCTCTCAAGTGCGGCGTCTTTTTCGACATATTTTCTGTATTCGTCGATTGTCGTAGCTCCGATACAGCGCAATTCACCGCGCGCAAGCGACGGCTTCAAAAGATTTCCTGCATCGACAGCACCTTCAGCCTTGCCCGCGCCGACAACGGTGTGAAGCTCGTCGATGAAAAGAATTATTTGTCCCTGGGCCGAGACAACCTCTTTGAGTACCGCCTTGAAGCGGTCTTCGAATTCGCCCCTGAATTTCGTGCCTGCAATCAGTGCTCCCATATCGATGGCGATGATTCTTTTGTTTTTTAATCCTGTTGGCACATCGCCTGCGATTATTCTCTGTGCGAGTCCTTCGACTATAGCGGTTTTACCGACGCCGGGCTCTCCAATCAAAACAGGATTATTTTTTGTCCGCCTGTTCAATACCTGCATACATCTGCGTATCTCTTCGTCTCTTCCGATGACAGGGTCGAGCTTTCCCTTGCGCGCCATCTCCAGCAGGTCTATGCCGTATCTCTCGAGTGCTTTGTATTTAGCTTCTGGACTCTGGTCGGTGATTTTTTCTCCGCCGCGTATCTCTTTAATTGCTTTTTCAATTTGCTCTGCCGTGATTGAATTCAGACTGAGAACCTCTTTGGCATCGCTTTGGACAGAGGCTAATGACAAAAGCAGATGCTCCACGCTCAAATATTCATCGCCCATCTTGTCCGCCTGGTTCTGGGCGTCGAGCACAATCTGGTTGAAGGCCGGCTCAGGCATTATCTGGTTTGTGCTGCCCTGCGGCAGCCTTTTCAGCTCTGTCTCTGTCATATCTTTAATCCGCTGCACATTGGTGCCTATCTTTTTGAATATCTCTACCGCCAGCCCTTCATCGTCGTCGCATAGCGCACTTAATAGATGAAGCGCTCCCACCACCGTATGCGATTTTGCCATCGCAATCTGCTGAGCGGTGGCCAGCGCCTCCTGGGCCTTTAACGTGAATTTGTCGAATTTCATCTTTATATCACCTCGCAATCTAACGCCTTTTCCATATTACTTAATATCGTGCAAAAGTCGTACCTAAACTGAGAAATGTTGTAATTTATTGAAAACAAAGGAATTACGGAGAATATAATCGTTTTATATGTGCCATTTTGGCAGATATATGCTTTTCTTGAAGCAGTTGAAGATTTTGGTTTTAGCGGTGTAATCTTTAATTTATAATAATATTTCTATTTTACTTTGTCATAGTAATTCTTAAGTTTATCGAAGAGGTCTTTCACGGATGGCGATTTTGGCAGGGATTGATGAAGCCGGTTTCGGCCCGATTCTCGGGCCTCTGGTTATATCATCGGCTGTATTTTCAATTGATGATTCTCTGCTCGATGCAGACCTCTGGCAGCTCTTGAATAAAAGTGTCAGCCTGAGAAGAAAACATATCGCCGGCAGACTGCTCATAACAGACAGCAAAAAGGCGTATAGCAAATCGCTCGGAATAAAACATCTTCAGCGTACGGTCCTCGCCTGTCTGAAATCGCTCGGCAGTGAGCCTAAAACTCTTTCACAACTGCTTAACTGCATTTGCCCGGATTGTTTGGACCGCTTAAAACAGTACGCCTGGTATAAAGATTGCGACAATTACCAGCTTTCAGCAGATGCCAACGACATCGCTATCGCAGCCTCTGTTTTTACCGATGACCTTGACTCCAGCAATATTAAACTGCTTGAGCTTCAAAGCAACTGCCTTGATGTTGAACAATACAACTTAATGGTTGCAAAGGTTAAAAACAAATCCTCCGTTCTTTTCTCTGCTACATCAAAACTCATACAGGCCGCCTGGGACAGGTTCTCAGAACACAACCTGCAAATCATCATCGATAGGCAGGGTGGCAGGGTACATTACAGAAAAAGCCTGCAGCGAATGTTCGAAGGTTTTGAATTGACAATCCTGAAAGAGTCACAGACCATCAGCAGTTATGAATTAAAACAGGCCGATAAGAAAATGCGCCTGCATTTTATCGTCGGTGCCGACGGAAAGTATCTACCTGTTTCGCTGGCCTCGATGGCAAGCAAGTACCTGCGCCAGCTTATGGTTGATAATATTAATAGATTTTTTGCTGCCTTTCATTCCGAGCTTAAACCGACAGCAGGCTACTGGAAGGATGGTTTGCGCTTTATAAAAGATTTAAAAACTCATATCCCGCATGTTGCTTACGACACGAGCCGCTTAATCAGATGCAGGTGAGAATCTTGAAAAAAAGCCAGACGTAGGCGATTTAATAGGTTTCTTTTCATCACCCTGCCTGGCTATTGCGACTTGATTTATCAGCCAATCGGCTGCTCTGGCTTAGGATTGCCTTGTCGCAACAAAGCTTTTGTATCCAAAAATAAAAAACCTGTCAACAAAAAAATTTCAACAAAATCTGAGTTAAAAAATGAAAAATACGCGTCAAAATCGCATTTTTTTTTGCTGATGCCGCAGTTGCGGATTATTTTTACTGACATACGTAAATAAATGCAGGCGGCAGATTTAGGGGTGCAAATTTTATCTTCACATCCTCGAAATAACGCCTCATCTTGCTGGCAAGAAATGGGGTATATTGGATCTGAACGAATACTTTGGATTTGCTGGATTTTGCGATAATTTTATCTCTTTTCGATTTTTTCAGCAGATTTAACGGCAGCGCCGATATTATACAGTCAACCTCGTCGACGTAATTTTCAAAATTACCTGCGTCGTCATTGATAACTGTTAGCCGGTCGTCTTCAATCGCTCTCAGTGAATCGCAAAAATTCGGATTAATTTCAAAGCATGTCAGCCGGCCATTCGCAGGCAGTTGTTTCAGTATCTGTCTTGTTATATTGCCGGCGCCTGCTCCGAATTCCAATACCTTCGTGCCGCCGTTTAATTGCCTTACCATCTTTTTGCCAACGTATTTTGAAGTTTGAATAAGAGCACCTATTTGCATCGGATGTTTTAATGATTCACGCAGAAAACGAAGTGCATTCATTTACATTCTCCAAATACTAATAGAAAAAAATTCTGTGGCCTTATGATAAGCTCAAAAATCCTCAGCGTCAAGGAGCTTGGCTGTTTGTATGAAAATTTAAAAAAAACTTTTTTCCAAAGTTATTTGAAAAAATTCGATTATGATAGTCAAAGAGGGCGAAGGCAATTCAAAGCTGAATATTAAATTGCCTATTTTAACTCAATTTGTTTTATCCGCTTACCCTCAATACTGCCGCCGCCTTCAGCTTGGAGTGCTTTATTGCCAGCAGAACCTCATTTGCCTCTTCGAGACTGAACTCCTCGATGGCTGGCACAATGGGAATCTGAGATGCCAGGGGCAGGAATTCTTCAGCATCTGCTCGGGTAACGTTCGCCACGCTCTTTATTTCCTTTTCGAGCCATAGATATCTATCATATTCCAGCGCCGGCACGGGCGTTTCTTTCCTGATGGCATTTATTACAAGCCTGCCACCTCGCTCTAAAACACTCAAAGCATCTCGGACGCATTCTCCGGCAGGTGTAAAATCCATTATTTTGTTTAATTTTACGGGAGGCTTATCACCAGCTCGGCCGGTCCATACAGCCCCGAGCTTTTTGGCGTGTTCCGAATGTTTTTCCGTTTTTGTAAAAACATAAACCTTGCTTGCAGGATTCTTATACTTCAATATCTGAATCACGATATGTGCACACGCCCCGAAACCGAAAAGACCGACACTTTCACCGTTTTTCACTTCTGAAAGCTTCAATGTCCGATAGCCGATCACACCCGCACATAGAAGAGGTGCCGCCTGCGAATCACTGAAATTCTCAGGTAGTTTATAAGCATAATCCTCACCGATAACCATATATTCAGCGTATCCGCCGTCGGCATCTTTTCCTGTCCATTTGGCCTTCTCGCAAAGATTTTCCATCCCAGCTTTGCAAAACCGGCATTCGCCGCAGCTCGAATAAAGCCACGTGACCCCTACCCTCTCGTCTATTTGAAATCTTGTAACGTTTTTTCCTTTTTCTGCAACTGTCCCAACCACCTGATGGCCGGGCACTCTCGGCAGCTTCTCGAGTTTTATTCTGCCCTCAGCCTCGTCCAAATCAGTATGGCACGCCCCGCAGACCGAGACCTTAATCAGAATCTGGTTATCGGAAAATCGCGGCTGCGGCAAATCAATAAGCTCCAGAGGCCTTTCTTCTATCGCAGCCTGTTTCACAAACGCCATTACCTTCATTTCTTATTACCTGATAGATAATCCTATAGCATTAAAGTTTACTTTTCCTCCTGGTTCCTTTTCTTTCTGTGTAGCTTGCCTTTTTTAGGATGAAGTGAAGCCCTAAAACTATGTGTTGCGGCAAGACTTGCTAATATAAAGGCAATCAAACTCGGTAAATTTGTCGAAAGTAAGCCAAGCTCAACCTCTCTGCTTCTTAAACTTGCAGGCAAAACCATTACTGATACAACACCAATCACTATAAAGGACAAAACAAAAATAACTAAACCGGAAACAACAGCAACAACGTATTTCATGTGTATAAACCTGATTATTTAATTAAGCTAATTAGTCTTATAATTATTCGAATAATTGATTTGTGTCTTCGTAATGCCACATACCTAAATCGACCTTCCCAACCACTTGGTAATCTTCAGGACAGCAAAAGATCTTTTTAAAAATATCGTCCAACCAAAATGCAAGATTATCATTCTGAAAATCCAAGATTCTAAAAATAATAATCTTTCTCCATCTGTACAATTTATTAAGTTGCCACTCGTCAGGTATTCTGATACCTTTATCTAAAAAAATATCCTTAAAAGTATCTTTTGTAATTTTGAACGGCACCTTCAATCCTACAAGAATACCTCCTTTGTGATGTAGCTTCATTTGAACTTGACCTTTGCACTGTTTCGACCAAAAACAAATTTTATCGAAATGGTATAAGTTTTCAAGTCGATTAAGCATTTCCATGTGAACGTCAAAGGGTCTTTTGAAAGCTTGAGTACCGCTTTGAATTTTTTTGGGAAAATATTTCCTTATCCATTTAAACATATATCATTTTCCACTCCGGTTTTTTAATTGCTTTTCAAATATGTCATAACTATTCTCGTCATACAAACAAAAACATGCCTTTTCAATCTTTGTTTTTCCTTTAAGGTATTCGGTAACCGTTCCTAACATTATCTCAGCACACCTTTGAATAGGGAAGCCGAATATCCCTGTGCTTATCGCAGGAAAAGTCAAGTTCTTTATCCCTTTTTCGTCCGCAAGCTTCAATGAATTCAAAGTCGCATTCTTGAGCTTTTCATCTTCGTTACCCTCACCCATTCTTGGGCCTACAGCGTGTATTACATATTTGGCTTTCAGGTTACCTGCGTCTGTTATGACAGCCCCGCCTACGAAAGTGCCGCCGATTTCGTTGCACTGCTCTTGAATTGATGGCCCGCCTTTTCTTCTTATTGCGCCTGCAACACCACCGCCGAGAACTAATTGCGCATTGGCTGCGTTAACGATTGCCTCGGTGTCCATCTCTGTAATATCACCTTTGGTAAGCTCGAGTATTTTGTTATTTATGGTTACCTTCACAATTTTTAATCCTTATTCCGATACTCAGGCTGTTTAATAATAAACAAAAATCAGCGGAAATTTCCAGCCGTTTATCAAAAAAAACCAGCCGCTGAGTTGAATGGTACAGCGGCTGGCATTTACCTTTTTAACTGCAGTGCGTAATTTACAAAATATTCAAATCGTTTTTTTGCCTGAAAATGACAATTTATGCTGAAAAACCCGTTTTCTTAAGGATTTTTTAACTATTTAAGGAGTCAGAAATTCTGTATTTTTTTATTTTTTTCTTGATAAAACATCTGCCTTGTTTTTATGATAGAAATTTATTAAGAATGACGAAGTATTTGCACCGGCTTTTGGGTTGCTTGTAATGGTGCAGGATTGAATTTGCCCTTAGGGCCTGGCCGGTGGAGGAGTTTCGGCTATATGAATAGCAGAGGAGAGCATACCTTATTGTTATTTAAGGAATTCTTCTCTCAAAAAAACTTAATGCGGGTTTTCTGTGTAATGCTCTGTTTAATATGAATAAATCTTATTTACCTGAATTCTTGATGTGCTTGATATAGAATGCTTTTGAAAGTCTAATGCTATTTTTGGAAAGGAGGTGGTTAATTGGAAGGCAAATGGAATGAACTTGTGCCGACGGAATGGGAAAATAGTTTTGCTGTAGACGGTCTACAGCATTAAAAAATTTAGGAGGAATATTATAATGAAAAAGCTATTCACACTCTTTATTTGTTTAACGCTTGTGCTTTTTATAAGCAGCTTGGCTCAGGGGGCAGTACTTGAGGTAAAATCGCCGACAGGAGGAATCGGAACGCTCGGCGATGTCTATACTAATATTCAGGCTGCGATAGATGACGCAAGTCCCGGCGATACCATTGTTGTTCATAAGGGCCTATATACAGAAAATATTGATATAAGCAAATGGCTTATTTTAGAGGGTGATGGAAATGGAGACAACCCAGCAGTAGATACGATTATTACTGCAGCTGTTGCAAATCACCCGACTGTTCAAATACAGGCGGGTGGTGCATCTGAGAGCGAACGGTTAATTATAAGTAATATGCGCATTACCGGCGCTACTGGCAGCGGTAATCCGGGAAGTGGAATTGAATTCGATATAGGTTCCGGAGATTACATAACGCTTGAGAATGTAGCTTCGGTTGGTAACGGTGGCAGTGGTGTTGTAACCGACGTGACAGGAGCCATGATAGACATCAGACTTATTAACTGTAATTTTTCTGACAACGGCAATCATGGTATTAATGTCAATAGCACAGATACAATCGACGGATTCACGGTTACGGATTGTCAGATGAACGGTAATGGCGGTGGCTTAGGTATGTATCTGGAAGGTCCGCTGACAGACGTTAATATCTCAGGAGGGGCATATACAGGTAATGGCGATGGAACCTGGGATGATACAGGAATTTATGCAAATCATCTTAATGACGGTTTCGCGACACCGAAACCAATCATTATTCAGAATCTGGATGTCAGCAACAACCCGAGAGGGCTTTTCCTGAACGTTTGCGGCGGCCCAAGCCTCGTGATCGACAATGTTACTTCAAATAATAATGATACTGTTAACACTTACGAAATCGGGGCCATTAATGTTTACAGCAATATGTACAGCGGTGCATGCGGAAGTCTTGGCAGTCTGCAGATTATAAACTCTACTGCAAATAACGCCGTCAATCCCGGAATTATGATTAAGGCTACAGACGCAGTTGATAGTATTATTGTAGATAACGTGCAGCTTTCCGGAAATAAAACCGGTATTTATATGAGGGATTATGGCGGAACTATCACTGATGCAACTATTAGTGATTGCAACATCACAAATAACCTCACTGCAATCCAGATTGTGGGAACACCCACTGGTGTGAGTATCGTTAATAACGATATTCTTAACAACGGTCCTGAGACTGGCATTTTAATTGAGGATGGTGCCGCTGCCGGAAGTGAAGCTCACAATAACTGTATTGTCGGAAATGGTTTCGGCGTAAACAATCTCGACACTAATGATTTTGACGCAACACTGAACGCATGGGGAGATCCCACTGGACCTTACCACATGGTCAAAAATTCGGGAGGATCGGGTGATGAGATATCTGATTATGTAAGCTTCTATCCATGGTATCTTGATTGCACAATGACAACGACCGTATCTAAACGGGTCCATAATATTACTATTGGTTCTCATTATGATGATATTCAGCCTGCAATAGATGAAGCAAATCCTGGTGATATAATCGTAGCCGATGCAGGTATTTATCATGAGAACCTTGCCGGCTGGAAGGATATGGAAATAACGAAATCACTGACACTTGGAGGAGCGGGTTCGGGTTCTACAATCGTGGAGCTTAGTGAGGGCAATGGCCTCGGCGGCAAAATGAACGGAGTCGAAATCAGAGGAAGTAACCTTGATGTTACAATCGAAGGCATGACATTTACAAAAACACCGGGCAATACTTATGCCACAAGTTATCCTATTCGTATTGCAGAAACTGCCAGCAGCTTTAACAGCCTGACTCTAAGAGATGTTGAAGTTGGTTACGCTGAAGCTGCAAATGTTATGCTTGGCAGTAGCGGCAACTTCACCAATATTACTGTGGAAGACTGCAATTTCCATCATGCCGGAACCTGGGGTTTTCTGGGTTCGGGTATAGTTAATGGTATGGTTGTTTCCGATTCAAATTTTGTCTATAGTGGTCAAGTCGATCCAGGTCATGGTGTCGGGTTTGATTTGACAGGGACTTCTTCTACTAACGTTTCGGTAACGGGTGGTAATTTCAGCAATAACAAACAGGCTGGAATCAACCTGATGCGTATATCGAATTCATCGTTTACAGGTTGCGTCGCAAACAACAATGCTGGTGCCGGAGGTGGTGGTTTCGGTATCAAACTCGATGAATGGGGTGGAAAGTCTCAAAATATTACATTTGAACAATGTGTAGCCACTGGTAACGGACTCGACGGTATTACTATTCAACCTGAGAAGGATGATGCCATTGAGAATATTCTGATTGACGGCTGTGTCTTAACTGATAATGGAAGAAATGGTGTTAATCTTTGCTATGTTTACAGCGGAAGCAACAATCCTGAAATGACTGATATTACAATAAGTTGTTGTAATTTGAGCGGTAATGGAGGAAAAGGAGTTGATGTTTATTCTTGGTGGGTGCCTATGACTATTACCGAGACTTTCGATGCTAAATACAACTGGTGGGGAGATCCCAGCGGTCCATCAGGCGAAGGCGGAGGAAGCGGTGCTGCTGTTTCTGAGCATGTTGATTTTTACCCATGGCTTCTTAATATAGACGGCTGTGGAGACTACACAGTGACAGCCCCTGATTTCGTTGTTGATGATAACTGGGTGGGTCTGCCTGACTGGACTACTGTTATCGTTGAGGACGTAAACTACTATATTGGTCTCAATGCCTTCGATGACATTCAGGAGGCCGTCGATGCTGCAGCGGATGGCAACAACATCTATGTTTATGATGGTAACTATAGTCCATTTACAGTCGATGGTAAAACCGACCTTACTATTACTGCCGGCAGTAATCCTGTTGTTGAGGGTGTCCAGTCCGTCAACACCAACTATGGTCCTAGGGACTGTGTGGTATTCGTCAACAATTCCGTGAACATCTTGCTCAATATGCTTGACATCCGGGGAAATGGTTTAGGCACTATCAATCCCAAAAATTATGGCGTTATCTACCAGAACTCCAGCGGTTCCATAAAAGCCAGTAGGGTGTCTCCGAACACCGCCGGTGATATGGCCGGTATTGCAGTTGGAATTTGGGACGGCTCGGTTGTTTCGGTCCTGACAACGCTGATAGAAAATTACGGCAGAATAGGTGTCTTCGTTTACAATGGTGCCGACGCTCAGATATTGGACAATGTGATAGTTGGACAGGTTTACGCTGACGAGGGTGAAGTATGCTATGGTATTGAAGTCGAAGCTATGTCGGGAACTGACGACCCTGCTACCGCTTCAAGTGCCGTCATCAAACGCAACGAGATTTACAACTGCGATAATACCTTCGAGCCCGAGCCGAGCTGGGGTTCCGACGCAATTTTGATCAACGGCTGGAAGGAGTACGGCGTAGAAGCCGAATCTGTTGTAACTATCGTTGACAATCTCATTCACGACAACTATGAGGGTATTTACGCCATCGATAGTCCGTCATCGAGAGCCAACTTCAATAGTATCTACGACAATCGAACCGCTGGCGTAGCCTCTGCCGATGCAGCCGATGATTCGAACTCAGTGTTTGACGCTGAGTACAATTGGTGGGGCGATATCAGCGGGCCCAATGACCCCAACGGCACAGTCGAGACCGACGGCGGAACTATCTGCCCAGCCGTTGAAGAAATCAAAAACGCTGATGGCGCCGGAAACAAGGTTACTGAGAACGTACTCTACTGCCCGTGGCTGCTGGCGCCGATTTCGAGCTCTGCCTATCCGTGTCCAGCTGGTGACCTTGATTTTGATTGTGATGTTGACTTCGTGGACCTGGCACTTTTCGCCAACAACTGGCTTGTCGGCACTGAGGAGTAGTTAATTTACGAAAGCGTTAAGTTTACTATGAATACGAATTTTACATTACTAAATAACGGGACGCCGGTATTTATATCGGCGTCCCTGTTTGGAAAAATGCGTGGACAAAAAATTTAGGAGGAATATTATAATGAAAAAGCTATACACACTCATTATTTTTACAATTCTTTTATTTCTTGTAAGCAGCCCGGCACTGGCGGAGAGGCCAGAAGGTTTTATAGGGCCGCTGTCGCCGGGAGGTCCTAAAATCTGGGTACTTGACCCCGGAACAGGTATGTGGACCGGGTACGAAACTATCCAGTTGGCCTTGGATAATGTAGTTGATGGAGGAACCATTTTTCTTGAAGACAAGGATAACCCTACAGTCCATACGGAGTCGCTCTCAATCACTCGTGCGGTGAGTTTTCTCATCGAGGGTGAAAGTGAGACCGGTATCATTCTGCAGGCCAACGCCAGCGGTCCCGTCAATGGCAAGAACACCTTCACAATTAACGCACCGGGACAGAACATAATCATCCAGGATATGACCATTCGCTACGGAGATTATGGTATTCGCTCATCCGCTGGCGATGTCAGCGTCCTACACTGCACTTTTTACAACAACGGCTGGGATGGAGCGGGGCTTCCCGACCCGGAAACTGATCCTATGGAAGATTTCGTGTACTTCTGGAATAGTAGCGGGCATGTGACCGATGGTGGGGCTATGCGCATTGAGAATTCCACCGGCAGCGAAATCGCCTACTGCACCGTTTATAATAATGACCGTGGAATCCGCTTTCAGAATGGCGACAACGGCAATATCCACAACAACGTCTCACACGACAATATCGAGTCCGGTATCTATCTTGCCTCCTCGAGTTACAGCGGAGCGACCGGCTGTACGAATACAGACGTTAACGACAACGAGTGCTATGCAAATATGAATAATGGAATCCTGAGCCTCGGCGGTCATACCAACACTATCTGTAACAACGATGTTTATGACAACTGGACATCGGGAATAGCATCTGATTATCCATCAGAAATCACAATCCAGGGCAATACAATAAACAACAATAACGTGTACGGATTTACCGGCGAGGGAACGCAGGGTGAGAACCATGGCGGAATTTTTATGAGCGGAAGTACAGATGTCGTTTCTCGAACTTTCACCGCGGATGTTCTCAACAATATCATCTCCAACAATAATTGTGGAACCGGCACCGATGCCGAAGGAATACGGATAACTTCATCGGTCTTTTCTGACGGTATTGAGATAGCTTACAATGAATTCAGCAATCACGATATTGACATCCTCGTTCAAGGCCAGGCCGATACAGTTGTAATCCATCACAACAAGCTGGATGGCGGCAGTATCGGCGTCCAGAATGACGATGTTGGCAACTTGCTCGTCGCTACCTACAACTGGTGGGGCGACGCCTCGGGACCCGGCCCTGTAGGACCAGGAACCGGCGATGAGGTCTCTGACTATGTTGATTATAGCCCGTACTATACTTGTATTGAAATGACACCCGAATGTGTAGAGTATGACGAGCCGGTCTACAATGTCGACAAAGACACTTACTACTATACTATTCAGGCTGCCGTCGACGATGCAGATGAATACAACACCATCATCGTTTCGGCCGGAACCTATAACGAGTATGTTCATATCACAACAGACGGACTAACAATCGAAGGTGACGGGATCGACGCCAGTATCATTGATATGAATGGCCTTGAACCGTACTGGCACTATGACTGCTCCTCTTCTTATGCTTCCAGAGCCGGTGTCCTGATTAGCGGATATGGAAGTGACGATCAGGTTGTTGAAGATATTACATTCAGAGGCTTTACAGTAAAGAATGTAGGTCTCAATCCGCCAATTATCGCAACCGGCACTCATACAGGCCCGAACGACGTAGCTACACTTACGGATTCTGGTGCCTCTTGGACGACCGGTGAGTTAGTCGGAATGTGGGTACATAACTATGGCGACAGGGACACAGATTACAGCCCCGTTCGCAGTTATGGACAGATCACAGCTAATACCGCAACTACAGTAACTGCCGCGCTCTCGGGTGGCCTTGAGAACGACTGGGATATTGGCGACACCTACATAATCACCTCATATAAACACTACTATATAGGCGTTAATGGCATGGGTGACGGCCGAGAGCAGATAATCGGCATATGTGTTGCCAACTCCAAGAACGTCCTAATCGAGAATTGCAAGGCGGAAAATTGCGGTAAGTCCGGAATATCTGCTACAAAGGCGCGTTGTGTTAGCTCGCATCAGTACAGCGAAGGCCTGACCGTTAACAACTGTATCTCTCAGAATAATGCCGATGACGGAATCCAGGTCGGTGACTATTCAGGGCCGGTAACGATAACCAATAACACGTGTTCAAACAATGGATGCCCACACGTAGCCGATCCCACTCGTGAGTACACGGGAGTCGGCGTCAATGTGCAAAGCACTGAGGATACTGTATCAGGTACCATCTTTAACAACACGTGCACCGATAACGGCTTTGAGGGTATTATTGTGCGAGGCAACGATGATGGTGTTATTGAGGATGTCAACGTCTCGAACAACACCATCACCGGACACAACTCTGATCAGGATGGTGCAGGAATCTTCCTGTACTCTTCTGACTGGTATGGTGGTTATGACAAGTGCCAAAACATCATTGTAAAGAACAATACGGTTACAGGAAATATACGAGGGCTTGTTGCATACAACGCACAACAATGTACATTCGAAGATAATACAATCACAACTGATTCCGGAAGTTTTAACAGCGGCCAGCCCGCTATTAAGGTCGACGGCGGAAATAACATGGTCGTTATAAACAACTCTATCAGCAGCTGTGACGGTGTAGGAATCCTGGTTCAGAATATGTGGGATGGTGTTGCGAAGTCGTATGATAATACCTTCACTGGTAATACTATTTCAGACGCTAAATTTGCTGGTATTGCCATATGGAGTGGTGCTTACGACAACACATTTACTGATAATACCATCACTGGCGTAACTGAGCTGACATTTTGGGAAGGTGAGAGCTATGAGGAAACACAGGCTGACGGCGTGTTTATTGATGATGATGCCGGCTCGGGTAACGTCTTTAATTGCAATAGAATATCCGAGAATGACGGTGACGCTATGGAAAACCAGACAGCTTACATGGTCGATGCCGAAAACAACTGGTGGGGTAGTGACACAGGCCCCGGTGGCGTTGGAGGCGGCTCAGGCGATGAGGTCTCTGCAAATGTCGATTACTTCCCGTGGTTATTGTCTCCGGATGACTGCGAAGATTACACACAAATCGCCCCTGATTTCATTGTTGATGACGACTTCTCAGAACTGCCCGACTTTACCCAGATATTAATCGGCGAGACATATTACTACATAAGTATTAACGCATTTGATGAAATTCAGGAGGCCGTCGATGCAACAACGGACGGCAATAGCATCTACGTTTATGACGGTAACTACAGCCCGTTTACGGTTGATAGTAAAACTAACCTTACCATCACTGCCGGCAGTAATCCTGTTGTTACAGGCGTTCAGTCGGTAAACACAAACTATGGCGCCAGGGACTGTGTGGTATTTGTCAATAATTCCGTGAATATCGTGCTCAATATGCTCGATATTCAGGGAAATGGTTTAGGCACTATCAATCCCAAAAATTATGGCGTTATCTACCAGAACTCCAGCGGTGCCGTAAAAGACTGTACCGTTTCTCCGAACAACGTCGGTGATATGGCCGGTATTGCGATTGGAATTTGGGATGACTCGGTTGTTTCGGTCCTGACAACACTGGTAGAAAATTACGGCAGAATAGGTGTCTTCGTTTACAATGGTACCGACGCTCGGATATTGGACAATGTGATAGTTGGACAGGTTTACGCTGATGAGGGCGAGGTATGCTATGGTATTGAAGTTGAAGCTATGTCGGGAACCGACGACCCGGCTACCGCTTCAAGTGCCATAATCAAACGCAATGAGATTTACAATTGCGATAATACCTTCGAGCCCGAGCCAAGCTGGGGTTCCGATGCAATTTTAATCAACGGCTGGAAGGAGTACGGCGTAGAAGCCGAATCTGTCGTGACTATCGTTGACAATCTCATTCACGACAACTATGAGGGTATTTACGCCATCGATAGTCCGTCATCGAGGGCCAACTTCAATAGTATCTACGACAATCGAACCGCTGGCGTAGCCTCTGCCGATGCAGCCGATGATTCGAACTCAGTGTTTGACGCTAAGTACAATTGGTGGGGAGATATCAGCGGGCCCAATGACCCCAACGGCACAGTCGAGACCGACGGCGGCACTATCTGCCCTGCCGTTGAAGAAATCAAAAACGCTGATGGCGCCGGAAACAAGGTTACTGAGAACGTACTCTACTGCCCGTGGCTGCTGGCGCCGATTTCGAGCTCTGCCTATCCGTGTCCAGCTGGTGACCTTGATTTTGATTGTGATGTTGACTTCGTGGACCTGGCACTTTTCGCCAACAACTGGCTTGTCGGCACTGAGGAGTAATTGATTTTCGGGAACGTTGAGTTTGTAAGGATGCGAATTTGACGTTGCTCAATAACGGGACGCCGGTATTTATATCGGCGTCCCTTGTTTTATAAACGGTTTGCAGATGCTTCACCTGTAAAATCCGTATTCGTAGGCTGCATCAAAAAGGACCGCAATATTCTCTGCCGGTACACCGACCTGAATATTATGAACGTTACTGAAAACATAGCCGCCGCCGTGCTTGAATATCTCTATATTCCTGCGAACCTGCTCTCTTACTTCGTCCTTGGTGGCGAAGGGTAGAATGTGCTGAGCATCTATTCCGCTGCCCCACAATACTATATCTTTACCGAACCGAGACTTTAGCTCTTTGGGGTCCATTCTGTCCGCGCTTATCTGAACGGGATTGAGAATATCTATGCCGTTGTCAATCAAATCCGGTATATAATCGGTGCACGAGCCGCACGTATGATACCATATCTTCGCCTTCGTCAGGCTCTTGATGTGTTCGACTAACTTTTTTTGGCGCGGCTTGACGACCTGCCGGTAAAAGGCAGGCGAAAACAGAGGCCCGTGCTGGCCGGCAAGGTCATCGCCTGTCATCACGATGTCGGCGATGTCACCAATCTCAGCCATAAAGGGCGTATAATAATCAAGCCAGAACGCAAGCATCTTATCGAGCAGTGCCTCGCAAAACTTGGGGTTCTCAACCATATCCATATACCACCGCTCCAGGCCGCGCATATGCCAGCAGGTTTCATAAATCACACCGCCTATGCCTGTTGATATCGCACAGCCGCTTTCCTCGCGAACACGCAGGGCCTCTTCTCTTACTCCGGTGAACCTTGTCTTGTCACCGCCGTCTGGAAAAGGGTAATCTTCGATATCTTTAATGGTAGCGTTAGCGAGCGGGTGATGCGAAATGTCCATATAGAGCTGTTGCTCGTCCGGCATCGACCAGGTGACGCCGAATTCATCTTTCAGGTCGTGCCATTTTTTGCCGTCCCGAACATTTTGCTCGACTCCGCCCTTGAAGCTGTCAGGCCCATGGGCGCAAACATACCTGATATCGACTCTGAATCGCTGCAGAATCTTTTCCGAAGGCACAGCTAACTGCTGAACAGGGTCAAGCGTCTTTATTTGCTCTTTTTTACCGAGAAACTTAAGCAGCTCTTCGTATGCTCTTTTATGTATCCCCGTTTGGAATCCTCCGAAGTCGATTGGCACCCTGTCGGGCTCCTCGTGGTTTAAAGACATCAAAACACGCTCTCTTGAGCTCATTGTTTCTTTTATTTTCATTTTTTAGTTCACCGTTGGGAAGGTTACAGAGTATTCGAAGAGCATCAAATGGTAATTAAAAGGCGGCGGTGGGATTCGAACCCACGAATAACGGTTTTGCAAACCGTCGCCTTAGTCCACTTGGCCACGCCGCCAATCCACGTTTCTGCAGTAATTTAGCAGCATTATTACTTTTTTGCAATAAGTTTTGGCCATCTTTTCTTCCGTAGCCAAATCTCGGATTTCGGTTTTTTGAAATATTTTTTAATAACAGAGCGTCTTATAAGGGGTGAAGCACTGTAAATATGTCGGACTGTATTTCATTGTATTGCTTTAACTTGTTGTTTTTGATGACTTTATTGGAACTTCTCCTGTTGGGCCGGGCCGAGATTTCGGCAACCCGGGCGCTTATGGGAGGCGAAGGATTTTTTCCTTTAATTTTGTAAGCCTTTATAGTATAATAAGATAAACATAACTGAGGATGGTGTGCAGAAAAAGGAGGTTCATTGGGAAAGGGGTTTATCTGTGCTTTGCAGTCTTAAACCGCGGTTAGTGTGTTTGTTGTTACTCTTTATCGCTATGGCTTTCGGTCTGACCGCTTCCTGCGCCTCACCGGAACAGTATAAAAAAGAGGCCGACGAGGAAGTCTATAACATCATCGATGGCAAATGGCAGGAGAAATTTGGTTACAAAGCCAACTACAAAGTCAGCGATGCCGAACCAAACGATGGCCGGATATCTCAGATGATACCTCCCGACGGTGTTTTAAGTCTAAGAGATGCCCTTGCAATAGCCACAAAATGTAGCAGGGATTATAAAAATCAAAAAGAGTCACTTTTTCTCGCTGCTCTCGATTTAACCCTGACCCGGCACGAATACGCCTGGAAATGGCTCGGGACAATTGACCTTGAATATACAAGGACATACAATGATAAGACAAAATCCGAGGACGATGTAACCATTAGTTCATCGTCCAGTCTTGAAAAAAATACCTTGCTCGCAGACGGAATACAAATCAGCACAGGCCTGGCTGTTGACTGGGCAAGATTTCTTACAGGTGACCCCCAGACTTCATTGGCTTCGGTTTTATATGCAACTGTCACCGCTCCAATAATGGGAGCAGGTGCGGGCAGAGCGGCTTTGGAGAACCTCACACAGGCCGAGAGGGATGTTTTATACGATATACGCTCCTTTAACCGATACCGGCAGACCTTTGTAACTTCAATCGTTGATGCATATTATAATGTTTTGCTCCAGAAAGAGCGGGTTAACATTAACCAAGCCAGTTACAGACGGCTCATACAGTCAACTAACCAGTTGAGAATGGAGGTTGATGTTGGTCAAAGGCCACAATACGATGCCGACGAAGCAGAGCAGAGATTGCTTAGTGCAGAAAACGACTTGATTTCTTCTCGGCAGCGTTATGAGCAGGCCCTCGACAGCTTCAAAATCAGGTTGGCTCTGCCCACCGATGCGAACATAACATTAGACCAGAAAGAGCTGACAGCGCTGGAAAACATAGGGATAAGCCAGCCTGATTATACCGAAGAGGATGCAATTGCAGCGGCATTGGAGAATCGCCTTGACCTTATCAATACCAGAGACCAGCTTGACGATTCGGTTCGTAAGCTCGAGCTGGCCGCTGACAGCCTCGGGACACAGTTGAACCTGACCGCCGGCGTAAATACCGAGTCACCGGAAGGCACTGACTTCACAAGGTTGCAGTTTCAGGAAAGTGAATACTCACTTACGCTTAATGCAGATCTGCCATTTGACCAGAAAGCCGAGCGCAATGCCTATAGAAGAGCTTTGATAAATTTGCAGAGGGACAAAAGAGGCTATGATGAATCTGTTGACCAGATAAAGCTCTCTGTCAGGCAGGCTTATAGAGACCTCGCCGAGACCGCAGAGAGCTACCGCATCCAGAAAGTCGGCCTCGAATTGGCATTAAAGCGGCTTGACCGCGAAAAATTGTTGTTGGAATACGGTCAGGGAACTGTCAGACTTTTGCTCGAATCGGAAGATGCTATTGTTTCTGCCCAAAATAGTGTTACGACCGCTTTGGTTGACCACACTATTACAAAACTGAACTTTTTCCGTGATATTGGTGTATTACAGGTAAAGCCTGATGGAATGTGGGAGTAAGGAAAAATATTATGAATAAGCAGAAAAAACCCAAAAAGAGGAATTTGAGAAATCAATGCAGAAATATGCCGGGCTTCATACTTAATAAAAAACGAATTTTTATTATCCTGATTTTTGTGGCTGTTGTTCTGACGGCACTGGGGCTCGTGGCGACGACCGCAAATACCAAATCAGCCGCTTCTGATGCGAGCAGTACATATACAGCCAAGCTGAGCGATTTAACCGTTTCGGTTACCGAGGGCGGAAGCATCCGGGCACGAAATTCAATCGAATATAAATGCCAGGTCGAGCGAAGGTCCCAGACAATGATACTCAAAATTGTCCCTGCCGGTACTTATATCACGCAACAGGACGTGGATAACGGTATGGTTCTGATAGATCTGGACTCTTCGACGTTGAAAGACGATTTGTCCCGGCAGGAAATGGAGCTTTCGGGCGACGAGGAATCCTATACTGCCGCAAAAGAAGGTTATCAGATAAGGGTAAAGCAAAATGAAAGCGATATTGCCGACGCCGAGATGAGAGTAAGGTTCGCAAAAATGGACCTCCAGAAGTATCTGGGCTCGGAAATATCGGAAAGGCTCATCAGGGATGTCAATCAGGCTTCAAATCTGTCGGAATATATTGCTCCTATTATTGGAAAAGTCGGAGATGACCCGAACGTGTTATTGGGCTCTGCCGCTTCTCAGCAGCTCAAAAGACTGCAGGATGATATAGTCCTGGCAAAGGGTAACCTGGCAAACGCAGAGGCTACCCTGGCAGGAACCGTCAAGCTTCATGATTCAAATTATGTCTCCGACCTTGACCTCGAAAGAGACAAACTCACCGTAATGAATCGGCGTTTTTCTGCGGAAAGTTCCGAAGTAGCTCTTGATTTGTTCCTTCGCTACGATTTGCCTAAAGATGCTGAGCAGTACTTGAGTAATTATATTGAAACAAGACGCTCCCTCGACAGAACCTATGCTGAGTGCCGTTCAAGACTCGCACAGGCGCAGGCAACACTTAGTATGGCTGAACAAAGACTTAAAAGACAGCAGGAATATGTTGATGACCTGAATAAACAGATTGAATATTGCACAATAAGAGCAAAAGCACCGGGCCTTGTTATTTATGGCGAGGGCGGAAGCGGTGATATGTTTAGAGCAATGCGCGGAAGGGGAACCACAAGCGGAATAATTGCGGAGGGTGAGCAGGTTTCAGAGGGACAGACACTTATTTCAATGCCTAATACCGCTGAAATGGTTGCTGAAATCGGTGTCCACGAGACCGAGGTTGACAAGGTTCGCCCAGGTCAGCCCGCAACTATCGTTATGGATGCTTTCCCGGATACAATATTGCGTGGAAGAGTCCTTGAAGTGGCGCCACTGCCGGACGAGCAAAGAGGTTGGTTGAATCCAGACCTTAAGGTTTATAAAACACTCGTCCTATTAGATGGAACTCATGATTTTCTTAAAACAAGAATGTCATGCAGGGTAACTGTATTTGTCGAGCAGCTAAAGAACGTCCTGACTGTGCCGATTCAGGTGGTGGCCAATCGCGGCGGTGGAAAAATGTGTTATGTTATGACGCCCAGCGGCCCTGAGGAACGGCAGGTGAAAACAGGGATTTTTAACGATATGTTTGTCCAGATTGTAAGCGGCGTCGAAGAAGGCGAGCAGGTTATGATGAATCCTCCGCTGTTCAGTGATTCGTCAGCTGCTGTTGTAATGTCCGCCGAGCAGCAGGAGCTCTTGGCAAGTGCTGCTCAGACTCAGAACGGAGGCAGGCTTAACCCGGCGGCGGAAGGTGAATCCGCAGGCCAGGGAAGAATGGGACGCCAAAGAGGACAAATGGGGATGGGTATGCCGGACGTAAATAATATGCCCGCCGAGATGCTCGACAGGGCGATGTCAATGTTGTCGCAGAATAATCCGGAAAAATATCAGGAGCTTGTAAAGCTTCGCTCTGAAGATGAGGCAAAATTTAAAGCTGAGCTCCAAAAAGAGATGCAAAACGTGATGAGAAGATTTCAGCAGGGCGGCCTCCCGGGAGGACAAGGAGGACAAGGAGGACAAGGAGGACAGGAGGGTGACCAGCAGCAGAGAAGGTCTCGCCGACAGGATGGTCAGCAGCAGGAATCCCAGTCTCAGAGCAACTCAGATAATCAGGGGTGAAAAGAGAGATGATAGCTCCAGCCGAAAATATGGATTTCGCCGGCAGCGGCCCGATTCTCGTATTTGAGGATTTATGCAAAAGCTATCAAATGGGCTCATCTGAGCTTAAGGTCCTCAAAAACATAAATCTCATAGTCAAAAGGGGTGAGTATATTGCTATTATGGGGCCGAGCGGCTCCGGTAAATCAACTCTTCTGAATATGATTGGATGCCTCGACAGACCTACAAGTGGAAAATATTACCTCGGCGACAAAGAGGTAGGACAGCTCGATGATGATGGCCTGTCAACAATCAGGGGCTCCAGAGTCGGTTTTGTATTTCAGTCTTTTAATCTTATAAGTCAGCTAAATATAATCGAAAATATTGAAGTCCCGATGTTTTATCAGGGCATTTCAGAGCATGAAAGTGTCGCCAAGGCCAAAAAACTGGCTGATATGATTGGACTTGGAGACAGAGTGAAGCATCGACCCACAGAGCTGTCGGGGGGGCAGCAGCAGAGGGTCGCTATTGCAAGGGCACTCGCAAATGACCCCCTGCTTGTCCTCGCGGACGAGCCAACCGGAAATCTCGACTCACAAAGCGGAAGGGACATCCTCGATTTACTTGACCGTCTTCACGAGCAGGGAAAAACACTTATCGTTGTAACGCACGACGAACATATCGGCTCGCACGCACAAAGGTGTATTCACCTTTTTGATGGTCAGATTGACAGAGAAGTGTATAAGGAACAAAATTAATAGTGTCTTATGATTTTATTTCGTCTTAAAAGAACGGTTAAGCTGGGAGTAAAAAGCCTTTGGATGCATCGGCTGCGCTCGACACTGACGATGCTCGGTATTATTTTCGGCGTTTCTTCGGTCATCGCAATGCTGGCAATCGGCGAAGGTGCAAGTCGAAATGCACAGGAAAAAATCTCGCAGCTTGGCAGTAGAAATATTATCATAAAAACAGTCCAGCCGCCCGAAGACCAGTCTGCTATGGGCCAGCAGCAGTTGCTCAAAGAATATGGTCTTACCTACGATGATGCCGAGCGTTTCCGCAACAGCATACCGAACGTTCGGGTTATTGTGCCGAACCGCCTTATTTCACAGCAGGCGCAGTATCGGACGAGAAGGATTTCTATCGAAGTAGTTGGTACCGTACCCTGGTATCCTGATATATCACCGGTAAGGATAAAATTCGGCAGGTTCATCACAACCACGGATATGCACTACAAGCAGGGCGTATGTATTGTTGATGAGAAGGTGGTCAGGGACCTGTTTGGTTTTGACGACCCGTTAGGACAGGCCGTCAAAATTTCAAGTGATTATTATCGTGTTGTCGGTGTTGCTACAGAACATGCTGAGGTTCAAACATCTTCCTCAAGTGCTTTTGAAGCAAAGCAGCCGCAGGCAGAAGCAAAAAAGGGCGGTGCAAAGCAGGGAAATATCTATATCCCTTTAACGACCAGCAAGGACCGTTTCGGTGAAATGTCTTTGCAGATTACAGGCGGAAGCAGGAACATAGAAAGAGTTGAATTGCAGGAAATAATCGTTCAGGTCGCCACAATTGATGAAGTTATGGGAACACGTCAGAGTGTACATACCATCTTATCAAGGTTCCACAAGAAAAATGATTATGAAATAACGGTTCCTCTCGAGCTTATGAAGCAGGCCAGGGAGATACAGCGGATTTTTACTATCGTGCTTGGCTCCATAGCAGCCATCTCGCTTTTGGTCGGTGGTATAGGTATTATGAACATTATGCTTGCCACTGTTAGTGAAAGGACAAGGGAAATCGGCATAAGAAGGGCGCTTGGCGCGAGAAAAAAGGATATCGTAATGCAGTTTCTTTCGGAGACGCTCTTGCTGACCTTTCTCGGAGGCCTTCTCGGTATTGTTCTCGGGCTGCTTATTCCGGATGTGGTCGCTCGTTTTACAAATATGCCCACAGCTATAACAATCAGCTCGCTGGTACTGGCTTTCGGCATAAGTGCTGTCGTCGGTATAACTTTCGGCCTGTACCCGGCTTACCGTGCTGCAAATATGGACCCCATCGAGTCACTCCGCCACGAATAAAAGCTTTTACTTTTTTTGCCTTTTACCAATGCACTAATCTGCTCTTCTTTCAATCAGCTTCATCCGTGTTGCCAATGTTCTTGAGGATACCCAATTCTACAAGAGCGTTAAATGCCGCTTTTTGTTCTGCTTCTTTTTTGTTTGTCCCCCATGCACTCGCAAAACACCGTCCATTTACAATCCCCTGTACCTCGAAGCACTTGTCGTGGTCGGGTCCCTTTTCATCTAAAAGCTCATAAACAGGCGTCTTATTAAAACGCTGCTGAGAATATTGCTGCAAAAGTGACTTGAAGTTACCGTGGTATTGTTCTACCTGTGCCTGCTTTATTGCCTCCGCGAAAACCCTGAGGATAAAGTCTCTCGACGCCTCGAAGCCGCCGTCGATATAAATAGCGCCTATAATCGCCTCGAGCAGACCCGCCGACAGAGAGCCCGTTAGTGCCCGGCTCGAAATCATACCTTTGCCTACCTTCAAATATTCATTTAGCCCGAGCTGTCTGGCTATCCGGGCGCAGTTCCTCCGCGATACGAGCATACTCTTGGCTTTTGTCAGGTCGCCTTCGAGGTAGTCGCTGAACGTCTCGAAAAGATTATGGCAGATAACCATACCAAGAATCGCATCGCCGAAAAATTCCAGCCTTTCGTTGCTTAAAATGCGGTCCGTAACTGCTGAGGAATGGGTAAAAGCACGAGCTAAAAGCTCACGGTTGCTGAATTGGTAACCTAATTTCTGCTCGACCTCAAGCAATACTTTTTCATTCATTAGGCTGTTTCCTGAAAAATGCTGCGAGCAGATTACGAATTCCGCTTTGAAAAGTGGCCTTCGTAGCCGGCTCCACAGGCTTAAACTTTACCATATCGCAATTAAGCCGGTTGTCAAGCCTTTTCTGTTACTTTCCTTTACTAACAAGTTGCAGCCCAGCCAGTGCAGTGAATTTATCTTCCGAAAATTCAAAAATCTCTTTTATACCTGTTGTTGAAAAAACATTCTTCGTGCCTGCCGGAACGTTGCAGAAGACAAGCCGCTGTCCGCAGTCTATCAAAAGCTTGCGAAGTCTCAACAATGCCGAAATGCTCGATGAAGTTATTATATCAACTCTCGAAAAGTCTATCACAACATCGCAGTCACCTCTGTTGCGAACCATCTCTAAGACCTCTTTCAGCTCGTCTGCTATTTCCGGCTCCGCTGCCAAATCTACAAGTATGATATTTTCAGACCAGTCCTGTATGCTCATCTTGGTTCTCCTAAACTTCAATTGTTTTTCTCTTTTCTTAATTGTTTATCGGCTTATGTCTGCTTAGGGTTAATCAGAAAAAGACGCTTTACGGTTCCGTCGAAGACCTATAAAAATTCCCCTGACTTATTATTCCGGCTGGTTCTTTTACACTTGCCTGCAGGCCGACTATTTCGTATTATATTGATTGAACGATGGACGAAATAATTGTCGGGATTATACCGTGAAAAAACTCATCAGAGCGTCGATAATACTTACCCTAACAATCTTATCAACGTTGGTTGTATCCTGCGGCGAAAAAGGCACGTCACCGCTTGAGGCTGCAAAAATGAAAGCCGCTCAGGAAGGTAAAGACATCCTTCTGAAGTTCACCGGCTCCGATTGGTGTCCCTGGTGCAAAAGGCTTGATAGCGAGGTATTCGGTACCGAGTTATTTAAACAGGAGGTTACAAAGAATTTTGTTATCCTGGTTCTCGATTTCCCGCAGGACAAATCCTTGCTCTCACAGAAGGCCTATAGGTGGAACATAAAATTATACAAGGAGTATGGCGTACCTGGTTTACCGACCGTCATCCTCGCTGATGCCGATGGCAGAGAGTATGCGAGGACCGGTTATCGCCAGGGTGGCCCCAAAGAATATCTCGAACATCTCCAGGTGCTCAGAAAACTAAAACTATAAAATCTATTTTTTGGTTACCCCCGCACCTATTTGTATCGCATAAATTTCGGCAAATGTTGCAAATTACCAATCATTCATCTTCTTTTTTACCTGTCCTGAGCGCATTTATCCTGAGCTTGTCGAAGGAGTCGAAGGATTTACCCTGGAATGAGTCAAATAGGTGCGTGGGTTCGTTTAGCCCCCAGGTTTATCCTGGGGGTTTTTAAAAATATATAGCCCCGCAATTTATTGCAGGGTTTTTCCCCTCCCCTTTCACCGCAGGTTTTTGTTTATGTTCATCCGGCGGGTTTAACTCACAATTCTCAAGCCCCCAGGTTTATCCTGGGAGTTACATTTTGGTACAAACCAACTTTACGTTTGTGGTATTTTCGATTAGTCTCTCCACCCTCTGGCTATTTTCGCAAAATCCTTAAAATTCACAATACCGTCCGCAAAAGTATCCTCCGCAATCTCACCCGCCTGTCCCGTCCATAACCACATCTCTGCCAATCTCCACAAATCCTCAAAATCAACCTTCCCATCTCCCGAAATGTCACCAGTTACCTCAATCGGTACTGCGGCACTCATCATTTGCATCTGTGAGCTGTCTGTTCGGGTGTAATCAACTTGCCATGTAAGTCGGCCGGGAGTTATCAATTCAGACCTGTCAACTTCAATTATGAAGTAATCTTCGGAACTGCTGCTGTCAACCGTGCTGTTAGCTTCAATCAACGGATAAAATATCTCATCATCTATAGCATTGATAACTTGGCCTGATGCATCGATTAGCTCAACATATACATCTGTCATATTATCTTCTGTTATATTGGATAGCGACAGGCTCAGGACGTACCTGAAAATAGTTCGGTCAATACGGCTCTTTTCTATAATGTTGAATTCCGCAAATTGCAACCCGTCTCTGCTTCTTGTTGCTTCCGGCGTATTGCCGTACGCACCCATATTTACTCTTGCCCCGTTTGGCCACGGCTCGAGCTCCCACGGTGAGCATGGGTCTCCCGCATCTATACACGGCGAATCAGGCAGTAAATGAAAATCATTGCTGTCAGCAGCGACAAAAAATGGATCGCAGTCTATATTACCCATACCGGTGTATCCCCCTTGAATGTCACTGTAAGTGACTACTACTGATGACGATGCTTCAGGTATTTGCGGTGTAGGATTATTGCCCCACATAATGCAGTTATTTATAACCACGTCGCTGCTGTAGTTAGACATTCCACTACCATAACACGCGGAATTATTTACGATATTGCAATTATTTATACTTGAAGTGCTGTTTAACATGTTATAAATTCCGCCGCCTTCTTCTACTGCTGAATTACCGCTGATAGTACAATTGCTTACCGCCGGATTACTGCTGGAATTGTAAAACCCACCACCATAACAAGATGCCGAATTATTGCTGATGATGCAATTACTTATCTTCGGACTGCTTAAGCTGTTGGAAATTCCACCACCCAAAGCTGCTGAATTACCCTTGATAATGCAGTTGCTTATAATTGCATTGTCGGGATAATCGCGTACATTGTAGATTCCCCCACCGTAAGAAGAGCTTGAATTATTAATTATATTGCAGTTATTTATAATAGGTGCGCTGCCTTCGTGAGTAGAAATCCCGCCGCCTGAAGATGCAGAGTTATTGTTAATGATGCAATTGCTTATATTTGGGCTGCTGTTGTTACAATAAACGGCGCCACCGATGGAATACAATTGCCCCGTTCCCAGAATATCTTCTTGTGGTCCATATCCGTTTGTTATCGCAACTGCCTCAAGGATGGTTTTTTCGTCTTCTTCGCTTACAAATTTGAATCCACGATGAGGGGTAGCTTCTGTTCCCTGGCAGTTGATAATACAATCGTCCGGGTCTCCCGTTGCCCCGCGAACTGTAATCGCCTTACCGAGAAACTCTATATCGCGATTACCATTGCCTGTATATGTGCCCGGAGCAACAACAACTGTATCACCATCAACTGCAGCGTCAATCGCCGCCTGAATCGTCGGATAATAGCCGGGCACGTATAGTATGTTCTCTTCCCACCATAACCGTGGATAATCGTTATCTTCGATTGTCCAGATAGGCGTTGTAAAATTCCAGCCTGCTGACGTAAAAGTGCTTTTCGTTTGCATCTGGCTGGTCGTCTTACCCGTCCCTCCCACGCTCGAGGTATTGCCGCTCGTTTGCCTGTCCCAGAATGAGCCGATAGTAACTCCGCCTTCTGAGCCTCCCACCAGCCCGCCGACCGATGATGACCCTATTGCTCTGCCTGTGGAGTAGCATCTGTAAACGTAACCGGCATTGCCTCCTAACAGACCCCCTATCCACATAACTCCGTAAGCATTGCCTGTAGCATAGCAGTCGCTTATCCGGCCATAGCTTACTCCGACCAGCCCGCCAACGAGATAACGTTCAGATACGTCAGATGTCGAATAGCTGTGGGTAATTATTCCATCATCACTGTTAACACCCACTAATCCGCCGGTACCTTCGTAATAATCATAAGTTACTCCCATAACGCTTCCGGCAGAATAGCAGGCCGTTATCATACCGTCGTTAAGTCCGACAAGTCCGCCAATGTAGCCATTTGCTCCTGAAACACTGCCTGAAAAATTGCATCTGATGATTCTTGCTTTAAAATCATTAAGGCCAACCAGTCCCCCAACAGCGCTAAAACCTGATACGTCGCATGTTGAGTAGCAGTCGGTCATTGTTCCATTGCTGAAAACTCCCGCTAATCCTCCCACTTCATAGTTTCCTGAAACGCTTCCGCCATCAATATAACAACCGGATATATTTCCTCCATCTGAATAGCCGATAAGCGCGCCAATAAAAAAACCTCCATCCCAATTAGGATCACTTGTGGATGTATCAATATCAGGTGATATTAGCCCCAGATTTTTCACAGTACCACTAAACCACCCGAAAATACCTATCATATAGCCATCCGGCTCGTAGTAGTTAAAGTTATAGATTTTATGACCGTTGCCGTCAAACGTACCGCTGAAATAACTAATGATATTGAAATCCATGCCCGTGTAGGCGGATAAGTCAATATCAGCCATCAGCTTGAAATATTTGTCAGAATCCTCATAATACAGACCAATGCTGTTCATTTGCTCTGCTGTATAAATCAGATATGGGTCTTCTGCTGTCCCGCTGCCTCCGCCGTATTTCCCCCACGCTTGCCTGGTTATCAGGCTCAATGTCGTTATGATAACCAGTGTTATGCAAACTTTCAGGCTTCCTGTCCTACGCATTTTAACCTCTCCTTTGCCTCCTGTGCATAGCTAAAGCACCAAAGCCGAGAAGTATCACTGTCAACGGTTCAGGTATCGTGTTGCCTGAATCAATCGTCTCGAAAGTCACAGGGTCGATTATTTCATAAAACTGGCTGCCAGGTTCATCCTCACCGAGCCAGTTGAAGC
>Ga0315548_1000774_pt1 | contig 29103 bp, 27 predicted proteins | sample SalMarSW160110MG_2_FD_202540 | JGI IMG/M metagenome (GOLD analysis project Ga0315548, IMG submission 202540) | Salt marsh sediment microbial communities from the Plum Island Ecosystem LTER, Massachusetts, United States - Salt Marsh Sediment SW1601-110 ... | reverse complement strand
CTTGATTTCATCCTTTAACAATTCTTGCATTTGGTCTAAAATTTCTTCGTACATTTTTTTGCCCTCCAATGGCAGAAACGTTTTTGGGTAAATTTTAAGCTGATTTACCAAAAATACATCTATTGGATGGTTATTTTTACCTACAAACTTGACGGGCACCCTCACTTCTTTTGTTTTTTTATTGAACTCGCTAACAAAAAGGTCTATAATATTAATGAATTGTTGTTTTCATCATAAGCCTCTGCTTTTTGGCGTGTTGCGCTATAAGCAGAGGCTTTTTTCATAATCTTCACGTCTTTTTTGACTTTTTCTTTGATTTAATGGCTTTGGAGTTTATAATCATAAGTAAAGCCAAAGGCAGGTCTGTGCGGAATACCAAACCTACGCCTCAGATAAACACAATCATGTAGCGGCTCTTTTGTTTCGTGCATCTGAGAGATAATTTAGCGATGGTCTTTTTGTTACATCGTTCAACAATAACTTCAACTTATTCAATTGGGAGAACGAAAATGAAAGAGAAACTGTTAGTATTAAGCCTGTTTTTTGTAACAATGTGGAGTTATGGTTGTGCTACGATTGTGACGGGCAAATACAAAATATCTCTGTCACATCGGAGCCACCAGGCGTAAAAGTTAGATCGGATACGGGCGTATCTATAACTACGCCTGGCAGTTTTGACCTAATCCGCAATCAGGACCACAGTTTGGTTGCTGAGTATCCAGGTTGTGAGCCACAACAAAAGGAACTTAAGCATGGACTACAAGGTTGGTTCTGGGGCAATATTTTAGCTGGTGGTATTATAGGTGGCATTGTGGACGCTGCTTCTGGGTCTTCTGACGAATTACAACCTAAAAAAGTCCACTTCAATTTTACAAGTGCAGGTCAAGCAGCGTTAAATCGTCAACGTTCATATTTGGATTCGCATCCTGATATAGATGAAAAAGTTCGCTTTGCCATTTTGAATGAACTGTCCAGAAAGGGTATGACGAAAGAAGAATTGATAGCAAGTCTTGGTAAGCCAGACTTGATTGACCAAGAAAAAGAATACGAGGTATTCATCTATAATGATCGTAAACCTCAACGCTACTACTTGAAGAATGAGATATTGGAAAAAGTAAAATAGCTTGGCTACTTGTGTTCTATCCCCGCTCCCAAGCCCTGTTATTCTTGGTGGCCTCGGACTGACATTTACCGGCTGGCTCCTCAAAAGACGCAAGATGCTTTAGTGTTTTCTACAATCCATTCCGTAAAGAATCTGTCGTTTTAAGGTCGGTGAAAATTAATAAAGTGGCCCATAACTCTCATGGTTCACCATACACATCACTATTAAAGAATATACATAACCGCTGACAAGAATGAGCGGAGCAAATGATGGCGAGTGGGAAAGGCTGAAATTTATGTCAAGAGTTTGAGATATTTCCCTTGATTTTTAGCCTTAAGAATTGTACAATTTTTTTGAATTGCGACTCCAAGAATTAAGAAAGTGCGGTGTCATTATGGGAAAGCGAAAAGCATTTACCCCGTTAGAGGGACCCCGCCTTGCGGGAACCCAAATAAGTCGAATTCAAAAAGTGCCAAAGCTTCAGGCGGCACTTCTAACGGGGTTTACATTGATAGAGCTTTTGGTGGTAATTGCCATAATTGCGTTGTTGATGGCGATACTAATGCCGGCGCTTCAGCGGGTAAAGAAACAGGCAAAAGTGGTCATTTGCCAGTCTAATCTCAAGCAGTGGGGCACTATCTTTGCCATGTACACTGACGACAACAATGGCTTCTTTCCCAAGCGCACAAGCGGCACAGGGCGTTGGATAAATGTCCTCTACGATTACTATTATCGGGATGAAAAGATACGCTGCTGCCCAACGGCGATGAAAATTAAGAACCCGATTTACCCGCCGGGCGGCAGCGGCACACTTGGAGTAGGTGGCGACGCCTTTACGTCCTGGGGCAAGATAGGGGTGACCGACTCCCGGCCGGCCGGTACGTACGAGCCGGCCGGTACATGGGGCAGCTATGGAATCAACCACTGGGTCTATGTGGCCGCCCAAGACCCACTTTACGACCAGCCCGCCAAATACTACTGGGGAACAGTCAATGTGAGGGGCAGCGGTAACATTCCGCTGTTCCTGGACTGCTGGTTCTGGTGTGCCGGGCCGGAGAATGACGATACGCCCCCAAGCTATGAAGGCGAACGGTTCGACCCGCACACGAATTCTATGAACCGGTTCTGTATCAACCGACATCAACAGGGCATAAACGGCATCTTTTTGGACTACTCGGCCAGGAAGGTTTGGTTAAAGGAATTGTGGCATGTCAAATGGGGCAGGAACTTTAATGTAAATGCCCCCTCACCCAACTGGGCAACCGAAGCGCCCTGGATGGCACAATTCAAGGAGCATTGAAAATAACGCCCGTCCAAAGGCAAGGATAGAAGTCCTGATTCGGCCGAACCCGTGTAACGGTATTGTGAAAAACTAAATTAATGAGAAAATATGCAGGGACTATTATTGTAAACGAACAAAGAGGTTTTACGTTAATAGAACTTTTGGTAGTGATTGCCATCATTGCGTTGTTGATGGCAATATTGATGCCGGCGCTGCAGCGGGTAAGGAAACAGGCAAAAGCGGTCGTTTGCCAGTCAAACCTCAAGCAATGGGGTACTATCTTTGCAATGTACACAGACGACAACAACGGCTTCTTTCCCAGACGCACACAGTCGGGCGGTCGGTGGATAAATGTCCTGTACGACTACTACTATCGGGAGGAGAAGATACGCGTCTGCCCAATGGCGACAAAAATTAAGGTCCCGACCTACCCGCCCGGGGCCAGCAGCACACTTGAAGCGGGTGGCGACACATTTACGTCCTGGGGCAAGGTGGGTATGACGCCAAACGAAGAGTGGGGGCCAGTCGGTACCTACGGCAGCTATGGAATCAACCACTGGGTTTATGTGGCTGGGCAAGACCCGCTTTATGGACAGGCCGCTAAATATTACTGGGGAACCATCAACGTGAAGGGTGGCGGTAACATTCCTTTGTTCTTAGACTGCTGGTTCTTTTGTGGTGGACCAGAGAATGACGATACGCCACCCAGCTATGAGGGCGAACGGTTCGCGCCTCATGTAGAATCCATGAACCGCTTTTGCATTAACAGGCACCAGCAGGGCATCAATGGCATTTTTTTGGACTATTCGGCAGGGAAGGTTTGGCTGAAGGAATTGTGGCATGTCAAGTGGGCCAGGAACTTTGATATAAATGCCCCCTCACCTCACTGGGAAACCGAAGCTCCGTGGATGGCACAATTCAAGGGGCCTTGAGAGGAAGCTCTCTTGTGCTATTTTTCAATGTTGTCAATGGCACATTTGAAGCCGTAAATTTAGTCCAGAAATTGCTGACCAAAAATGGCCGTGCACTTTTCTTCGAATCGATATTGTAGAGTTTGCTGTCACAGCCAACTCGAGCCGGGTTTATCCACAGCACAACAAACTGACGCTTATGGCTGCTCCGTTCCCGGCCTGACCAGGTTCACGCCGTTTGTTTGCATGGGACCCGGCTGTCAACATCGCTTATGGCAGTAGTGACTCAACTCAATCAACCCTCGGAAAAGAATTCGGCCTCGCTATAGCGGATTGCGAGTACAGGGTACCGCTAACACCCCGCTTAGCACGGCCATTTTTACTCCATCGTCTGCAACCAGTTCTCAGCCACCAGCGCAGAATCCAGCGAATTCATCATTATATTAATCGATTTGGCTTGGTTAAGCAATTTTTTTATGTTTTTTACCCGGCTACCATCTAAAGCAATTTGTGGCATAAAGTATCGGCTCAAATGTTGCCATTTTTTCTATGGGAATAGTTCCCCATGTCGTATTTAAGTGTCCGAGCATTCTACTGTTGTTCAAACTTCGGGAATAATCAACCAGTGCCTTTGTAGCTTCTAATTTACGCCAGCCAGCCGGCCACACCCGAAAGCCCTTTTCCAGAAACATAGGTATCGATTCGTAGGTATCCCGGGGCTCGTAGTGCCAATCGCAGATTACTATATCCTTGGGAATCAGGTCAATCGCTCCAGCGGTACCATCGGCACCGGCTTCCCACTTACCGTAATTTATTTTACCGGCGTTGATTAAACGGTCGCCCCACATGAGCATTTCAAGCTTATGTTTTTTAACCAGGTGCTTGTAATAATCATTCACAGCCTTGGCGAAAAGCTTAGCTTTATCTTTACCCCTGCAACGTGGACATGCGTCATGACCTATAAGAAAAACTTCGTCCATTCCGACATGAAAGGCATCAGCTTCGAAAGCATCAATCAACTCGTCCATAAGATTGAATATTATCAGATTAACTTCCGGATGAAGCGGACACCAGCTTCGGCAATAAATCCCTTCGTTGTTGGGGTATTGGCCAGGGGTCTCGTCAAATTGAGGATACTTGACTAATAAAGGAAAAGTGTGTTTGCTCCACGACTGATGGCCTAAACACTGAAATTGTGGGATAAGTCGAATATGATGTTTTCTGCATTCAGCAACCAGCTTTTTGATTTGCTCTTTTTTGCTCGGATTGCCTGTTTGTAGCTCTGGATGAGATTGATATTCATATCCGTAATTGACCTCTGCTATAATTACGTTAATTCCGACGTCTGCCAGCTCATCTACAACTTCAGTTAGTTGCTCAGTTTTGTCTTGAGTAGTCATAATAACATGCACACCCCGCCAGGGCTCAGATTGCTTTGCAGAAAGTGTGCATGATACGAATAGAATCGGCAGGATACATATTAGGAGCCTATTGAATAACCATCTTCTCATTGTGAAATCTCCAAAATCATAAAATCTATAGCAAGAAAAGGTCTTTTAGCTCAGCAGCTTCGTCAAGCTGTTGGCAATTTTATCAAATTCACCTAACTCATTCAATAAGATATGCAAGTTCTTGGAATATTCTGACCCGCGATAAATCGGGGTTGATTTAGGTTCCGAATTTGTACGTGTTTGGTTTGAGAATGATGGTTTTTAGCCTCAAGCTGCTTTGCTTGGGGATTTGAGAGGTTTGTGTAGCTGTTAAGAGGATTAAGAACTCGATAAACGACTGAGAAGGTCGATGTTTTATGCTAAATGTATACTCACATTTATTTGGGGGTTATCTATCGTTCTTTATTATTCGTGGCACCGCCGGCCGGTACAGCATCTCCGTCCCAAAGTTGGAGAATGCATTTAAGAATATCTGACCTGCTGATAACGCCTACCACTTTGTCATTTGATGTAACGGGGACTCTTCTGATAGAGTTGTCCCTCAAACAGTAGCAAACATCCAGCAAAGGTTCATTCTCTTCAAAGTGGATAGCAGGTTGTGTCATAAAATCATTTACTGTCCGGTCTTTTTCGTCTTCATAGGTGTGGAATAATCTTAAGACATCTTGTTCTGAAAGTATCCCTACCAGAGTCATATCATCTTCGACCACAGGGATGCCCGTAATGTTGTTTGTCGACATAACTCTTATGGCTTCAATTACAGGGATGTCCTTTTTTATGCAAATTACTTGCTTGGTCATAATGTCTTTTGCTTCAAGCATCGTACAGCCTCTTTTTCGCCAATCTATTTTACGGGTACTAAATCATTTTAAAGGAATTTTTTCTCAGATAATATTTTAATTACAAGAATGAACCCATAGTTTATTATCCTGCGATAGCTTTCCAGCTTTGGTTTAATTCTTCCATTACTTTTATACAATCACGAATCATTTGAGCGTCACGTTTTATATTAGCCTCAGAGAGGCGATTACTCATGAAACAATAGAGCTTACGAAGATTAGTAGCTATTTCGCCGCCGGCATCCATATCCAGGACCACGTTGAGCTCATTGATTATGTCCTGAGCTTTGTTTATATAGCGGCCCTTTGCCTCGTAGTTATTCGCCTCAAGCTCTTTGATTGCCAGTCTCATAAACTTGATTGCACCATCGTATAGCATAACAATGAGACGGCCTTTGCTTTGTGTTGTAACTGTATTATCCTGGTATGCTGCGATTCCGTTCATAGTATCGCTCCGTTATATCGTATATCGAGCTGCGAGATGCGTATTGCGTTAGCTTTATCAGGCAATACTCAATACGCACGATGCAACACGATATTTGTTAGCTGGTATCTTAACTTATAGGAAATGGGAGATGGCTGAGGATTTGCCCCAGTCATCTCCCTATATTGTTATTCAACACTCGAATGCTGCTGTTTTTTATCTAAGAAGTGTCAGTGCCATCTGAGGCATCGCGTTGGCCTGTGCCAGCATTGCGACACCTGCCTGTGTCAGCACCTGGTTCCTTGTCATCGCTGCCATTTCGGTAGCCACATCGACGTCCGAAATACGAGACTCGGATGCCTGCAGATTTTCGGTCTGAACGTCTATAACTCCTACTGTGTTTTCCAGACGGTTCATCTTTGCACCGAAGTCTGCACGGGCAGTATTTGCGGTGTCGATTGCTGTGTCCAGCGTTGTTAATGCCGCCTGGGCACTGAGTTCGGTGCCGATGTTCAGTGCATCGATGCCAAGACCAGCCTGGGTCATATCCTTCATTTCAATTTCGATAGTGTCAGTTGAACTACCGAAGAAGACTGAAATGCTGCCAGAAGCACTGTTGAGCATGCTCATATTGTTAAAATTGGCCGATGCTGAAATACGCTCGATTTCGCTGGCCAATTCTGTGAACTCGCTGTTCATAATGTTTCTTTGTGCGGTAGAATAAGTACCCGTAGCCGCCTGTTCAGCCAACTGTTTCATACGTACGATCAGATCGTTGATTGTCTGCATACCGCCTTCTGCCACCTGTAGTAAGCTGATGCCGTCCTGAGCGTTACGAGAACCCTGCTGGAGCACAGCGATGTCGGCACGCATCAACTCACGAACAGCCAGACCGGCTGCGTCGTCCTTTGCACTATTGATGCGTAAGCCTGACGCCAGCCTTTCGACCGATGTGGCCAGGGCATCATAGCTCTCGCCCAAGTGCCTCGCAGCGTTTGCTGCCATAAGGTTGTTCTTAATTGCTAACATATTTTTGACTCCTTAATAAAGTACCGAACAAATTTTTCTTGGTCCTGTCAAAAGCCACAAATACTATTTTGAACGTGCAACAAGCACGCTGGAAGAATTTGTTTCCTACGGCAATTATCGACTGAAATAGAACAGACTTGAGGGATTTCTTTGGTGGGAGTACCAGCAAAATCATTGGACCGGTAATCCGGATGTAATTGGGACTGATATCGCTGACAGGCTGTTAAAAACAGTAAAAAAAATGGATAAATTTGCTAAATTATCGGACAATCCAGACTGGATTTTGTGGATTGTTATTATAGAAATTTGGGAAATAATCTTAATCTCGAAAAATGTTCTTAATCTATAAATGCCTTGATAACGAAGGATAATTCTTGTCTGAAGTTTCATAATGGAGTATAGTTCAGACAATAAGTGAAGCTTTTCTAAGGTCTATCAGCACCGCATGTCGTAAATGGGAGACTCGCGTTGTTACCGAACAACGACAGAGAGAATGAAAACAATGCTCGCCGGTTCAGGAAAGCCGATGGGGGAAGTAGGGAAATTCTCTCCGGCAGTTCTTTATCCAGATTGACCGTTGAGCAGGCTCTGGACCTCGCATTTTCCTACTACGATACCGGACGTTTTTTGGAGGTTGAACAACTCTGCCGGCTGGTCCTTCAGGAGGTTCCCCGCCAAGCCGATGCGATGCAGTTGCTCGCCGCTGTTCTTAGTCAAAGAGGGCAATACACCGATGCGGTACAGCTTCTGCGGGAGGCCATCAGTCAAGCACCCGGGCATGCCCACATCCATAACAACCTGGGAATAGCGCTGCATCAGATGGAAAGGTCTCACGAGGCTGTTTCGGAGTTCAGCAAGGCGCTTCAAATTCGGCCGGATTTTGCAAAAGCTCACAATAACCTTGGTGTTGCGCTGATGAAGCTGGGACATCTGGATAAGGCAGTAACCGCCTGCAGGCAGGCAATCCGCCTGCAGGGTGATTTCAAGGAGGCATACAACAATCTCGGGTTGGCGCTGAAGAAAAAGGGAGAGTTGGGAAACGCGATAGAATCATACGAGAAAGCGGTAAACCTTGACCCCGAATATGCCGAGGCCCTGAGCAATCTCGGTATGGTGCTGATTGCTCAAGGTAGATTTGAAGAAGCGGTTGGGAATCTGCAAAAGGCGGTAAGCCTGGTCCCGGATTCAGCCGAATTCCGTGATAATCTGGGTGTTCTATTTAACCGGCAGGGGCGATTTGAAGAGGCTGTTAGTGCAAGCGAAAAGGCTATATCTATGCGTCCGTCCTTCGTGGAGGCCCACAATAATCTTGGTACCGCGTTAATGGAACTGGGCCGATTTTCTGATGCAAACACCGCCTTTGAAAAGGCGATTGCTATTGACCCTGAATGTGCAGAGGCCCATCACAACCGTTCACTTGTCCTGCTGCTGAAGGCTCAATTCGAGCAGGGATGGGCCGAATACGAATGGCGCTGGAAACATGCCGGTTTTTCCACACCTCTGAGACCGTTCTCCCAGCAGTGGTGGAATGGTTCTGCGGAAGGTGTGGCAAAACTGCTCGTATGGGCCGAGCAGGGCATCGGCGACGAAGTGCAGTTTTCAGGGCTCATCCGGCATATACTGTCGGGGGGCATTCACGTGGTTGTCGAATGTGATAGCCGGTTGGTGTCGCTTCTGAGGAGAAGCTTTCCCGGGGCTATTGTTGTTGAACGGAGCGATCCTCCAGCATCTTTGCTAAAAGACCCATCAATTACCCATCAGATTCCGATGGCCTCTATCCCACGTGTGCTGGGATTATCACCGAATTCCATGTGCTTTCAGAATCCTTTTATGGTTCCCGACGAAAAGCTGCGCGACCGATTTCGTAGTGAATACAAAGTGGATGGGGCTCCTGTGCTGGTAGGGATAAGCTTCAGAAGCGGGAACAGCCAGGAGGGGCAGAAAAGGTCTATCGGGTTGGAGCACTGGGGCCCAATATTGAAGGTCGCAGGAGCGCGATTTGTGAATCTGCAATACGGCGAATGCTCGAGGGAATTGCGAGCGGCCTATGAGCGGTTTGGTGTGGAGGTTTTGAAAGATGAGAGGATTGACCCTCTTAGGGACTTGGAAAGTTTTGCCGCCCAGGTGGCCGCGATGGACTTGGTAATTTCTGTGGACAATTCAACGGTTCACTTCGCAGGAGCTCTGGGAGTTGAGGTTTGGACTATGTTGCCCACCACGCCGGACTGGAGATGGGGCCTTGAAGGTGACAGGACTCGCTGGTATCCCACTATGCGCCTGTTTAGACAGGCCGAGAGGGGAGAGTGGAAACCGGTTATTTTAAGGGTTGCCAGAGAGCTTACTTCGTTGATAAACTCGCATGAAAGTCGGTAATTCGGCATCGCCATAAAGACCTGAGTTGGACACGTCGCAAGTAGGAGAGCAGAAAGTCAAAGTGTAAAAATTAAGGTCGGTTTTAGAATTTCATCACAGGCTAAAATTTTTATTGAGGCCCGTGAGCCCCTGCATAGTCATAGCTTTCTAACTTGCTTTTGGCATCTTCTAACCCGGCGTAACCGGAACCAAAGAGGGTTGGATAAAAGGCTGAATCCTTAACGAAACCTCTTTCTGCTCATAAGCATCCATCTTATTCGCACGACCGCAATCTCCCTGCCCACCCTCTTCGAGGGAGGGAGATTGCTTGTTCTAAAACTAAAAGGTTTCGCTGCTACTGCCGGGCCGGTCAAAGCTCTCGCCAAATAAAAGACGATTTGGCACCATCTTTGAAGCGGCCCTACATATTACTGATACCGTGGCCGTTTTGCGCACAATTTCATTTGTAAGAGACCAATGCCCACTCACGAATTAACCATCCACAAATTGTTGGTTTCGGGATTTATCGTCAGTATATCTATATCAGCATATTTATAGAGCCGTCAGTAGTGAGCGCCTCCTGTAATTCGGAAATGTTTTCGTAGCTATTATTGTTTATTAACCATTCGTTAATCCCGTTAGTATCGGGATTATTTACCCCCATATTTGAATTTGTTGAGTCATGTTGCTGGGTCCAGCCGTTTTGCAGTCCGCCTGAGGCGGAGTCTTTAAGGGCTTCTTGCTCTGGTTGTTGACCCTCGGAGAGCACAACTTCAAGCCGTTTGATATGAATGCCTGCATCCTGAAGGTTTTGGATTATTTGTGGCAGTGCCTGCTGTATCTCTATTCTGGTTTGGGACTTGCTGACTTCCAATAGGCCTATTATCTGGTTGTCCTGCTCATCGAATTTGATGAAAACCTTTCCCAGTTCCGGTGGGTTAAGGCGAATCGTAATCTGCTGGTCCTGCCCTTCTCTGGATAAAGAGCTGTGAAAAGATTCAAGAATCTGTTTCCCAATGTCTGCAGAGACACTGCTGGGTGAAGTTTGCCCCGGCAGAGCAGCGGCCTTCGCACCCTCTTCAGAGTTGTGGGATTGCTCTGTAACGGGAGTTTGTGGGTTGTTGTGCGAAAGTATTTTTTCGAGGTCTGAATCAGAGCTATCATTTGAGGTCGAACTGCCACGGTTTTTTGTTTGGCCGGTGGATACTTGGACCGCTGTTACATTCAAATCTTGGACAGTTGGGTTATCTGAGAGTTTGTTCCCGGCACGTGGGGATTCTTTGCCGTTGCCACCTGATGATTCTGAGACTATTTCAGGGGCTGCTGCTGCACTGTCTGATGGTTTCTCAGCAGTCGGTGCAGTTTTTTCCGGAATAGTCCCGACAGGCTGAGACTGAGGTTCAGTGTGTTTGGTCTGAACCGGTGGGAAGTTGGTATTCAACATCGGAGTTTTTTCATTGCCGGGAATGGCTGACTTATTTATCGTGGTTGTTTCTCCGTTGTTCGTTTTGCTGCAATTATCAACAAGGGCATTGGGAATCAGTTGTTTGGCGTTTTCCCCATTGCCTGGAGCTTTTGCAGATGCGACCGTGCTATTTGGTATCAGTATTTTATCGATGTTGCTACCTTGTCCAGGCTGAGTATCGGCAGTACCCTCGTTTATGTTAGATAAAACGGTTTTGGGTAGAGGTTGGACCTTGGATGCCTCCGGCAGAACGGTTTTAAGTCCAAGTTGGCCTTTGTCAGTAGTTACAAGAAGTTTGATTTCGGCTGATTTGGCTGCTTTTCCGGTAACAGGAGGGGATTCACCATCTTTCAGATTGGCGATAAATTCGGCAAGCTGTCGCCCGGTTTTCGGCTCCATTTTTGTGGCGACCTCTTTGACAAGCGTGCCAAGTGTAATTGGGATTTCTGGAGTCGAAAGGGATTGGTTAGGATTCGACTTGGAAGGTTTCGCAGAAGCCGAGTCTTGTTGTTCTGATTTTGTGTCATCCCAGTCTTGCTGGGGCGCTTCAATCTTTGCTGATTTACGAAGCGTATGGCGAAAATCTTCCATAGGCTTGTTTACGGGCTCATTTTGGGTGATAGTAGGTATATTATCGGTCGTTGTTGATTCAGGAGTGTTAGAAGGCGGTGGAGTATCATCTGCCGCACAGGAAAACTGCGTGGCATTTGTGAATGTATTAGGTTTGGATGCAGGAGGGGCCGCGACGGCTGTTCCCGTGAACAACATATTATCGATTGTCAACAAGTTCGTGTTCATACACCATAACCCATAAAGCCAATACAATATAATAGTAGCAACTGTTGTGCCAGTATTTGCGGCCCGTCCCCTTGTAAATGATAACTGCTTGCTAATACTGAACTTATGAATACTGAAAAGATTGCGATTGTTCAAAAATACCTTGCTGTTAGCAGTGTTGGTGGAGAAATATTCCTGGTGCAGGAAAGAATTTCCGGTGTGGGTTGAGGATAAGTAGGTTCAAGAACTTTACGAGAAGTGAGGGCATGTAAAAAAGCACGCCATTGTATAAAATCCTGACATCGCTGATGCCTCTCAAATAAGCGATTATTAGGACTTAAAGCGGTTTTTCACACAAGATAGGGGTTAATATGCTGAAAATGACCAGCTTTCAGCGTTTGGCACGATTCTTGCTTATGTATCTTGAGAGACAAGGTTTGTGCATAGATATATAGATATTGGGAAATTCAGATGTCCAAAACAAACAGCATAATAGCTATTATCGAGGCCGGTATAAAGGCTGAAGGTCTTCGCCAGAAAGCGATCGCTAATAATGTTGCCAATCTTGAAACGCCGGGATACCGCAGGATTGATGTCAAGTTTGAAGAGTTACTTGCCAAATCCCTGGATTCATCCGGTTCAGTTGAGCTTAGTAAACTTGAGCCGCAGATTTATAGGCCCAGACAGACACCGGTAAAGTCAAACGGCAACGATGTTACTTTGGAAAGCGAAGTGGGTGCAATGATTAAAAATAGTCTTCGCTACACGACATATATTCGGCTGCTCAACAAGAGATACAAACAGATTGAATTGGCAATAAACGTAGGCGCAAGGTAGTGAGCCATTTGTTGGTTGTAGTGGCACGGTCATCTTGGCCGTGTTTTCACGGGCTGGAATTCCGTACCACAGTTTGGAAATAATTGAGAAAGGGGCAGAACAAATGGAAGTTGACAATCTCTTCGGCCCTATTGATATAGCGATTTCGGGCTTGCAGGCACAGGGCAAACATATGCAAGTGATTTCGTCGAATGTTGCCAATGCCCGCACAAGCGATGCCGGTAAGGGTGAGCCTTACCGCAGGCTCGAAGCGGCGTTCAAATCAGGTGGTGATTTGGGCGGTGTTGAGCTGAGCGAAATTCTTCCGGATATGGGCGATTTTCTTAGGGTTTATGACCCCAGCAGCCCTCGGGCGGATGAGCAGGGATACGTTTCAATGCCCAATATAAATTTGCCGCTTGAGATGATGAATCTGAATATTGCAACGCGGGTGTATCAAGCCAACGTAGCGGTCTTGAAGCGTTACCAGCGAATGGTGGAAACCACGCTCGAATTACTTCGATAAGTTGAGGAATAAACAATGGTTAACTTAAATGCAAATATAAGTGGTGTCCAAAACTCAATGAAGACTATTTTGGAACCCCGCTCGGTACAACCCAGGACCAATCTCGATTTTTCCGGGATGCCGAAAGTGGAGGATTCCGACGACAAGAAGGTGGACTTTGCTAATGCGGTGAAGAACTACGTATCCAATGTTGATGACCTTCAACAATCCTCAAATATGTCCATAAAGGATTTATTATCCGGTAAGAATGAGGATATCACCTCAGTGATCTCGGCGGTGGCTAAAGCTGATATAAGTTTTAAGCTGCTTGTGGGCGTTAGAAATAAGCTGATTGAAGCATATAAGCAAACTATGAATATGCCATTGTAATTGGTGAGCAGTGAGTGGTGAGTAGCCAATTAACCACTTACCAATTACCACTCACCAAATAATGAAAGGGCTTAATGAACTTTTTCCAAAGGATAAGTGCGGTTTGGCGAAAGATAGGTCTCGTTCAGCGGGCCTTGCTTATTGCGCTTTTTCTTACATTTGTTGCTGCCGGTGCTTTGCTTACATATTGGGCCCGCAGGCCTGATATGAGAATGCTATACCAGGAAATTGCGCCCGAAGAGGCGGCTAAGATTACAGAGAAAATCAGTGATAAAGGCATTGCTTACGAATTGCGTAACGGCGGGACAAGTATCTACGTGCCGAGAGAACAGGTTTATCAGCTTCGTTTGGATATGGCAAAAGAGGGTCTTCCGATAGGGGAGCAGGGCGGTTACAAGATATTTGATAATGAAAAAATCGGTGTCAGCCCATTTGTTCAAGGCGTTAACCTCAAGCGAGCACTACAGGAAGAACTTGCCAAGAGCATCCAGATGATAGACGGTGTCGTTCACGCCCGTATCCATATAGTAAGCCCTGAACAAACGCTTTTTACTACTGATGCCGGCAAAACCACCGCTTCTGTAGTTCTTCGACTAAGACCGGGTTATAAATTAAGCTCTTTGAATATCGCAGCAATTACTCATTTGGTCTCCGGCAGTGTTGAGGGGCTTACATCCGAAAATGTTACCGTGATAGACAGCCAGGGTAATCTTCTTTCTCGTGAATCCGACCCAACTATGGCCAGTGGGGCGAGTACTGTTCAGGATTATAGGGAGAGGGTGGAGCAGAACTTGGCCCGCAAGGTTGAGGATATGCTTGCTGCTGTTTTGGGACCCGGCCGGGCAACGGTAAGGGTTAGTGCCGTTATTGATATGAACAGCGTTAGCACCGTTACAGAAAAGCTTGAGCCAAAGGGAGTTGCTACTACAGAAGAGATTACAAACAATTCTGAAACTGGAGCCGGCACACCATCGGCAGCGGGTGAGCCGGCCATACCGGGAAGTATAAAGAAAGATGAAACAATTATTACAGAATACGAGATTGGCAAGACTGTAACGCAGGAGATTGTTTTGCCGGGCCAAATAAAATCTCTGAAAGTAGCTGCATTTGTTGACTTGTCGATATCAGACTCTAATGATGCAGGCGCCGGTAATAGTGCCGCAAAACTAATGCAAGAATCAGATGTGGTGGCAATTATTCAAAATGCTCTTGGTCTTGAGGATGAGACTGCGATCAAAGTAGTTGATGTTAAGTTCAATCGTCCGCTCGAATCACTGGTTGAAGAAGAGCCGTCCAGTTGGCCTCGCTATATAGCAATTGCCCGTCAGGCTTCTTTCGGCATTATGGCAGTTTGCGCGCTGCTCGTTCTTCGCATGTTCCGTGGTGCAAAGAGTAAGGTGACATCGACTGCCGCGGCAGGGCAGTTGCCCGAAGCTGAAGGGGCCGCCGGGCTTCTTCCAGGTGGAGGAGGGATCTCGGAACCATTAGTTTTGCGCAGACAAATAGCCAGTGCTTTGGAACAGGACCCTGAGCACGTCAAGCAATTGTTTGCCAGTTGGCTCGAAGAAAAGAATGGCTAAAGATTGCGATGCGTGAATCGTGAAGCGTAGAGCGAAAAATGAGCAACACGATATATAAGACGCGAATATCGAATGCTGAACGAGGAATATCAAATTTCGGAAAGAAAATCTCTTCCAGCGAGATACAAGGTGAGTACCCTTCCGTTGCAGACTTCTGACAAGCGGAAACGAGATACGAAAATGGCATTGACGGGTAAACAAAAAGCTGCAATGTTGTTGATGAGTCTGGATACGGTAACTGCTTCTGAGCTTCTCAAAGGTGTTGATACCGAAATGGTACAGGAATTGGCAGTGGAGTTTGCACATCTGGATGCCGCTGTTTCCAGCAGGAACAGGCAGAGCTTGAAACTTACCCGGCAGTTCTGTAATTCACTGCAGACCAACCATGGTTTTCGTCTTAAGGGCTTCCTAAAAGAATTATTGAAGAGTACCGTAGGTGATGAGAAGACAGAGCAGATCCAGACCGGAATACAGGAACTGCTGTGCAAAGACGACCCTTTCATATCTATTCGTTCCGCCGACTCTCAAACAGTAGCAAAAATTCTGAAGAATGAGCACCCTCAGACTGTTGCGGTTGTTTTATCAGAACTGCCAGTGGAGAAAAACGCAGAGGTGCTCAGCTTTTTGGATTGGGGTATCCGAGTTTGTGTTGTCAGCAGGATGAGCAGTTGTGGAGTTATGAGCGCCGAAGCAAAAACACGGATAGCAGAAACAGTTTGCAGACGTCTTGAGGCTGTTGCTGCCCCCATGCGTTCTTGCGAAAGCAAAAGCAAGAACGGGGTCGCAGGTGGATCTTTACCAACACAGTCCGAACCATCTTTGAGAAAATTGGCTGTTCTTTTGAGAAACCTGGTTAAAGAGATTCGAGATGGTCTGCTTGGAGCCATACAGGGAAAAAACAGGCAGGCTGGTGAAATGGTAGCTGACTTGATGATAGTATGGGAGGATATTCCGCACATTAATGACAGGTCATTAAAAGAGGCCTTGAGGCGAATTGATGTAAGGAAGTTAGGGCTGGCATTGGTCAAGGCCGACGATAGATTCTTTCGGAAAATGAAATCCAATATCTCCGAGCCAATGGCTGTTATGCTGGAAGAGGAAGCGATATTTATGTCAGCTTACAAAAAGAAAGATGTTGAAGAAGCCAGAGAGGAAATTGTCCGGGTCTTGCGCGAAATGAATGAGAGAGGTGAGATTGCATTTATAGAAGAAGAATCCAATGCTTGACAGAATTTCAGGCCAAGATTGCCTGTAGTAAAAAATTGCTGGAAAGATATTAGCGCGAAAATTCAAAAAAGGGATTAAGTAAGCGATGTTGACGGGTAAACAAAAAGCTGCGATGTTGTTGATGAGTCTGGATGGTGCGACTGCTACTGAGCTGCTCAAGGGACTTAACGCCGAAGAAATTCAGGAGATTGCTATGGAGCTTGCGCGAATCGACGCATCGGAGCATGGTGATACCAGAGAACAAGCGAAAGTTGCCCATGAGTTCTGTAGCTCACTTCAAAAAAAGCGAACTTATAGATTTAATATGAAAACTTTTTTCGACGAAATGCTTGTGAGTGTCCTTGACAAGGATAGGGCTGAGCAAATCCAGTCCCGGGTTAAAAAGGCTACGGGAAATAAAGACCTGTTTATGGATATTCGTTCGGCAAGCACGGACGAATTAGTTCTTGCGTTGGAAGGTGAACATCCACAGACGATAGCTGTGGTGCTGTCAGAGCTAACTCCAAAGAAAAGCCAGGATGTCCTGTCGCGTTTGAGCGAAGAAGCTCGACTTAAAGCTGTGTGCAGGATGACGAATCCGGAACTGGTTGGCAGCGGAGTGAAGCAGCGGATAGCATTTACATTTAGCGAACGGCTGGAGAGTTTCAAAGGAGAGGCTCTTCCGGAAAAACCGGAGCAGACTCTACGAAAACTGGCTATTGTGTTAAGTGGTCTGGAAAAAGACCTGCGAGACCGAATGCTTGATGAGCTCAGCAAACATGATGAGGAAACCTCCACTATGGTAAGGCGTTTGATGATAACGTGGGAAGATATTCCGTCAATAGCAGACAGGTCTATGCAGGAAGCGCTGCGAGCCGTGGAGCCGAGCAGATTAGCGGTGGCGCTTTATGGAGCTGATGAAGAAATTATACAAAAGATACGCTCAAATATATCTGAGCGGGCAGTGGCTATGCTCGACGAAGAAATTTCACTGATGCAGGAGCCGCTGGCAAAAGAAGTTCTTGATGCCAGAGAAGATGTTGTCGGTCCGCTGCGAGATGCCAATGAGGAGGGTAAACTTAGATTTAGTAGGGCGGTAACGGAATGACACAGACGCTTACAGTTCATCTTGAGAAGCCGATCGCCTCGGCCAAAATTATGGATGAATCTGCCGGTCGTGGCGTAGTCGATTCAGCAGCAAATGCCGAGAGAGTTCTGACACAGGATTCGGTGGCTCAGAAAACTGCTTTTTCACAGGCTTACCAGGCGCTTAATGCCGTGGTTGCCAAGCTCAACGAGTGTTACGACAAAGTATTTGCCGAGCACAAGGAAGAAATTGCCAAACTTTCGGTGGAAATCGCCAGAAAGATTTTGATGCAAAAAGTCGAAGATGGGGACTATGAAATAGAATCTATCGTCAGAGAAGCACTCAAAAATGCTCCGACGCGCCAGGATATAGTAGTGCATTTGAATCCTGAAGACTTTGCGCAATGCCAGAAGGCACAGCAGGATGAAGCAGACGGCGCCTTAGCCGGCATTAAGTTTGTTTCTGACCCAAATATTGGGCGGGCTGAATGCCTGCTTGAGAGCCCAAAAGGAATAATCGAATCTTTGATTAACGAACATCTGGAAAGAGTTGCTAAAGCACTTAAAAAGGTAGAATAAGTTATGGCTACGAGCCCCGTTAGAAATTCTGCAAAGGGTAGTACGACGCCGTCAGAAGTAGGGGCGGTTCGCGAACCGCCCCTACTTGGCCTGACGGTTGAATCTAACGGGTCGATACAAAAAGGAAAGATTTCTAACGGGGCAAGTGAAGTTGGTAACAGTTTGATTGATTTTGAGAAGTTTCACTCGGCGCTGCGCAGCGTAAATTTGTTGGATTGTCAGGGTTTTGTAGTCAGGGTTACCGGCCTGACGGTTGAATCTACCGGTCCGGCAGTAGGCTTAGGAGAGCTTTGCGGGATCCAGATGCGTGACGGTCGGCGTGTGTTGGCTGAAGTGGTAGGTTTCCAGAATGACCATCTTATCCTGTTGCCGTTGGAGCATATAGATGGTATATCGCCGGGCGATACGGTAACCGTCCGCACTACTCCACGCCATATTACCCTAAGCGAAAGTGTTTTAGGTAGAGTTGTGAACGGGTTGGGAGAACCTATAGATAATAAAGGGCCGTTAACAGGCGCTGATAAGAAGGCATTGGATGCAAGTAGTCCGCCACCTTTGAGCCGGGAGAAAATTACCAGTCCTTTGGCTTTGGGTATCCGGTCGATGGATGGCGTATTAACCTTTGGCAAAGGGCAGCGCATAGGTATTTTCTCGGGCAGCGGAGTGGGCAAGAGTGTTCTGCTTGGCGATATTGCCAATTCGAGTGAGGCAAATGTCAATATCGTAGCGCTGATAGGCGAGCGTGGCAGAGAGGTTCGGGAATTTCTCGAGGGAGACCTCGGTGCAGAGGGTTTGTCACGCAGCGTGGTTGTCGTTGCCACCTCGGATTCGCCCCCCATTCAGCGAGTAAAGGCGGCGTTCGTAGCTGTTACAATTGCCGAATATTTCAGGGACAAGGGCAAAAATGTTTTGTTTATGATGGACTCGCTTACTCGCTTTGCCCAGGCCCAGCGTCAAATAGGTCTTGCCGCAGGTGAGCCCCCAGCGACAAAAGGCTATTGTCCGAGCGTGTTTTCACTAATGCCGAGACTTATCGAACGTTTAGGCTGTTCCGAAACCGGCAGTATTACAGGCATTTTGACTGTCCTGGTGGAGAACGATGATATGACTGACCCAGTGGCTGATAGTGCCAGGAGCCTGCTTGATGGGCATATAGTTCTGTCGAGAAAATTGGCTGATCGGGGCCATTATCCTGCTGTGGATATTTTACATAGCATCAGTCGATTGATGCCTGCGGTGGTTAGCAAAGAGCACAGACTTGCCGCACAGAAGCTCAAGGAAATATACGCTATTTATATTGATGCTGAGGACTTGATAAACATTGGGGCGTTTTCGTCGGGCAGCAATCGACGCATTGATGGAGCGATAGCCTTGATTGACAGGATAAACAACTTCCTTATTCAGCCTATTCGAGACAGGACAAATTTCAATGAAACAGTCGAGCGATTGACTGCTATTACCCGGTCGTGGGATGAGCTGCTGGGTGCCCAAGCACGGTAAATTGCGTTCTGGGCACTCGTCAGGTATTGGGAGTTGAAAATTGGAAATTAATAGCGAAAAAAAGGCTATTAAATGAAACGGTTTGTATGGCGGTTACAGCGTGTCCTTGACATAAGGAAAAAGGAAGAAGAAAAAGCCAGAGCAGAATTGCTTGCGCTGACGGAAAGGTTAGCCCAGACACGAGGCGAGCTCCTGATGCTTCAGAAGATGTTAGAGGATATAATTAATGTTTTAACCGGGGAAAATCCTAAAAAGCGATTAGGCAAGCAAGAATTTTTTCTAAAGTTTTCAGCGGCAAGTGATGAGCAAATTAAGAAGCTCGAAGGAAAAGTGAACGAGCTGGAATCACAACAAAGAGATAAAATTGCGGAAGTCTTAAAACTCAGAAGGTTAAAAGAAGGCCTGGAAAGGTTGCGAACCGAAGCAAAGATGCGATTTATAATCGAACAAGAGAAACTTGAGCAAAAACAATTGGATGAGGGAGCTACAGTTTCATTTGTTCGAAGAGCGCAAAGTTAGGAGAAAACCAGTGAGTAAGAAACTGATAATAATCACAGCAGCAGCGGGACTGGCAAGTTTTGCCGGAGCGTTTTTCTTGGGGTGGCGTACTGAACCACCTTCAGTAATCGTTCCCGACGAGTCGGTTCTGCCGACACTTGCGGCCATGGAGACTGTTCCGGAATTACCCCAGCCGGGAGTCGGTGTGATAGGTGCTGCCGGCTCGGCTTCCGATAGAGAGAAAAAAGCTATGACGGAAAAGCAGCTCAAGAATCTTGTCTTTGAGGTCCGGGAAAAAATGCAGGAGTATAACGATAAGCTCCAGAACCTTGAGGTATGGGAACAGAGATTGCAGAGGGCCCAGGATACGTTAAAGGAGGACATCAAAAACCTCAATGATCTGCGGGTCGAGCTTACTTTAATCGTCACCAGTCTCAAGGATGAACGCGATAAGCTGCTTAAGAGCAGGCTTGAGATTGCGCAGACCGAGAAGGCCAACCTGGTATTAATAGCAGCTACCTATGACCAGATGGATACGTCCAGTGCCGGCAAGATATTGATTAGCATGTGTACCGACCAAACGCAACCTGGCAAGATTGATAGCAAGGGCAGTGGCTTTGATGAGGCGGTGAAGATTCTGTACTATATGCGCGAAAGGGCCAAAGCCAAACTGTTGGCTGAGCTAACCACCACTGAACCCAGGCTGGCAGCGTTTTTGACCCAGAGATTAAAAAAGGTAGTTGAAGGAAATTAGCCCTATGGATATTGCAACGATAATAGGAATACTACTTGGTTTTCTGGTCATTACAACCGCCATTGTTGCTGGTGGTGGTTGGCAGATATTCATCCATATTCCCTCAATGGCCATCACCATAGGGGGTATGCTGTGTGCTACGCTCATACATTTTTCGCTGCCGCAGTTTTTGGGAATATTTTCGATAATCAAGAAAACTATCATTGCGAAGGTGCCGTCCCAGTCGGAGCTGATTCAAAAAATGGTTAATTACGCAGCCATCAATAGACGTGACGGAGCGCTGGCTTTGGAGCAGGAGATTCCCAACTTAGACAATTTATTTTTCATCAAGGGCTTGCAGATGCTTGTGGATGGGCGGGATTCCGAACAAATTCGGGACTTTATGTCTATAGAGATTCAGTACCTTCAGGACCGCCATTCGACAGGCAAAAAGATTTTGGAGTTTATGGGGTCGGCCGCTCCTGCTTTTGGAATGATAGGCACACTCATTGGTTTGATTCAGATGCTCAGAAGCCTCGATTCACCTGACGCAATTGGTGGAGGAATGGCGGTAGCTTTGATTACTACTTTTTATGGTGCATTGGCTGCAAATTTGATTTTTATCCCATTGGCAGGCAAATTGGGGATTTATTCCAAAGCAGAAACAACCGCAATAGAGATGATTGTAGAAGGTATCTGCGCTATTGCACAAGGTGATAACCCGACCATTGTTCGAGAAAAAATGCAGGCATTTATCTCACAAGGCAGACGGGAAGAAGTAAAGGCTACTGTATAATGGGACGTGGGAGCAAAAAAGCAGAACCCGATGAAGCTCCAGGTGCACCGGAATGGATGGTAACTTTCAGTGATTGCATGACGCTGCTGTTGACGTTCTTTGTGCTTCTCCTGAGTTTTTCCTCTTTCGATGAGAAAGTTTTTCGAAAATTACAAGCTTCTTTTTTTAACGCTCTTCCTGGTTTCAATCAGTCAGAAGAAGCAGGTAGAGATGCAGTCCTGCCTACGGAGCAAATTGAAGAGACACCGGAACTGGTCAAAGGCAGCGAAAAACCTACTTTGATTAAAGGATTGAATGATAACTTAAAAGAAGATACGCCCACAGATTTCCGCAGACGGAAGGTATTCTCAATCTCATCGGAAAGAATCTTTTGGGGTAGAGGTACGCTTATTTCGGCTGAGGGTCGTCGCATTATGACTAAAATGGCGTCATTCTTAAAAGAGGTACCCACCCGTGTAGTTGTTAACGAAAATGGGCCGGCGAGCGAAGAGGGCGCTGAACAGCTTGGTTTGTCACGGGCTTGGGCGGTCATGGAATATCTTACAACCGAGCATAACCTCAATAAGAAGTGGTTCAGCATCTCAGCGGCAAGTACTCCGGCTCAAGAGAGCCTTAGAAGTGGTGAGCCGGCCCGCGTAAGTACGGAACCTGAACGTATTCTTGAGATAGTTTTGTTGGAACGGAGCATTTACAATTGAAGCGTAAGCATAAATCAATCGAGGAAGGAGGTCCTAAAGTCCCGGTATATATCGTTACATTTTCAGATATGGTAACGCTGCTGCTGACATTCTTTGTGATGCTGTTGAGCCTTGCGGCTGTACAGGACGAGGAATTATTTAACAGGGGCCGAGATTCCTTCTCGTTTGCAATTAAAAACTTTGGACTTGGTATGTTATGGGGCAGGAAACCAAGACCCGATTTCGGTAATGTTAAAATCAAGTATTTCATAAGCAAACCTGATAAGTTTTTTGAAGGCAGGAGCATACATACAAAAGAGGAGAAAATTCGTCAATTCTTCAATGAGCTGCGCCAGTCTATGAAAACCATGCCGTCAGAAGTAGCTGCAACGAAAACCGATTTTTCGGTGACTAACATTCGCTTCCCACCGGGAGATTCACGTCTTGATGTCTCGGCAAAGCGGTTCTTAGGTGGCTTTTGCTCGAATTTGCAGCAGGATTCCGGTTCCAGACCAATTAAGCTTTATGTGCTTGGTTTAGCCGATGACCAGGCAACCGAGAAAGACCAGTGGATACTTTCAGCTAAGCGGGCAAAGGTGGTGGCGGATTATCTACGGGGTATTTTATCTTCGGAGTCGGACTTCCAAACGCAACGTAGTGCGTTCGGGGGCTGGTCTAAGTGGTCTGTTTATTGGTGGGGAGCTGGGCCGGGAGGTGATTGGGTGCGGCAGGATAGCCCGATTTCAAAACAGTCTCAGATACTAATCGCGGTCCTCAGGGCGGACGATTAATTCTTGTCCGTGTTAAGTTTTTCGACAGTTTTTCTGATTATGCGCCAATTCTCGCATCGAAAGTCCCGCTGACGGCCTACTAATGCCCATTTTGGCATTTCGGCACACCATTTGCTTGTAAACTAAAGTGTCTAAAGTTTGGAGTGCCGAAAGTGAACTAAAGTTAACGAAAATTGTCACTTTAGGCCCTTTAGCTCACTTTGGGTACTTTCTAATTTGGAATGTTGCAGGGACCCCGCCTTGCGGGAATCCAGCGTGGTACGATTCAGGAAAAAAATCGTTGTTTTTTTGATAACAGTTACGTTAGGCAGCGGTGTGCTATTTGTCTGCTCGGCTCAATCGCCTACCGATGCTGAACAGCACGCTTCTAACAGGCGTGGAACGGAATTGGAAAATTCACCTGTACTAGCGTCATCGCAGGTGCGAGCAAAATCCCAATCTGGTTCTTTATTTGAAAATGACCCCAATTTTTCGACAAGAGCGAGTGATGGATTGAGTACCCGAGATCTGTTCTTTAAGATGATGGTTTCGGTTTTGTTCCTTGTTGCTCTGGGCGCAGCGGCGATTTACGTTTCTAAAAGGTTTCTGCCGAAGATTACTAACCTGCCGGGCAAGGAAATTCGTATCGCCGAAACAGTTCACCTCGGGCCGCGCAAAGCAGTACATCTGCTTGAGGTAGGGGAGCGACGGTTCCTTATAGGTAGTACAAATGAGAACATCACAAGATTGGCCGACTTAGAAATGGAAGTGAATAAAGTGCCTAAAGTTTAGAGTGCTTAAAGTGACACGCAAGTGTCATCCTGAGGCGAAGCCGAAGGATCTGGTCAACGAAAAAGAGATTCTTCACTTCGCTGCGCTGCGTTCAGAATGACAGCAAAGCTGTCACTTTAGGCACTTTAGTTCAATATTGAGAATATAGATGGCCGGCAAGCTTATTAAAATTTTTTTTCTGGCGTTTGTTGTTTTGTTACCTGCTGGTTTCTCTTTTGGCCAGGATGTAAATGTGATCCCAGTGCAACCTGGGCTGCCTGGCAATACTGCCACGACAAGTGTCCCGGCCCCCACTGCTGGCTTGCGCCAGCAAGCCGTGGGGGGTGTTCCAAGCATCACAGATTTGATGACGATTATAGATAAGGCAACGACCAACGAGACCAAAGGCAAAGATTGGTCAACGCCTGTCAAACTTGTAATCATCTTTACCGGCCTGGCGATTCTGCCGAGTCTTTTGGTGATGATGACTTCCTTTACGAGAATAGCTATTGTTTTGGCTTTTATTCGACGAGCTTTGACCACGCAGAGCATACCTCCTACGATTGCAATGATGGGCTTAGCTTTATTTCTGACGTTGTACACAATGGCTCCAACATTCACCAAGGCCAACGTGAACGCCATCCAGCCTTATCTTGCGAACGAGATTGATTTTCAAACGGCGGGTATCAGGGCCGGCGATTGTATCAAGGAATTTATGCTTCGGCAAAGCAGGGAAGCCGATTTAGCTCTCTTTGTACGGATGGCCAGGATAGACCCCCCAACAAGTCCGATGGATATAGATTTGCATATAGTTATTCCGGCTTTTATTATCAGTGAATTCCGCACTGCATTTGAAATAGGCTGTCTTTTGTTTATTCCTTTTCTACTGGTGGATATAGTTATTGCAAGTGTTTTGCTTAGTGCGGGTATGATGCTGCTGCCACCAATGATGATTTCGTTGCCCTTGAAGCTGATATTATTCATTCTTGTTGACGGCTGGGGATTACTGGCCGAGAGTCTTAGCCTGAGTTTTAAATGACGTCTATGTGAACTAAAGTGCCTACAATTTGGAGTGCCAGAAGTGAGAATATCCGGGAATCAGGAAATCAGAGACCTGGCAGCCTGATACCCACTACCTGGTAACCTAACAGGCTGATAGCCTGAATAATTAGCTCACTTTGGACACTTTCTAATTTCGTGAAGAGGTGCAAATTATGGATGGAAGCTTCGTTCTTTACCTGGGCCGGCATACTCTCGAGACGGCTTTGCTTTTAGCTGCTCCGATTCTGCTGACATGTATGGTGGTAGGAGTGACGATGACATTGTTTCAGGCAGTTACTTCCATACGCGATATGACCTTAACGATAGTCCCAAAGCTTTTGGCTGTTGGTCTGGTCATGTTGGTTTGTGGCGGTTGGCTCCTGGGAGTGATACTTAGATTTACCAACGAAATGTTTGGCCATATCCGGAATATTGGACACTGAAGGGGCAGAAGTCAGATGTCGGAAGTCAGAAGTCAGAAATTCTGTCTTCTGTCCTCTGACTTCTGTTTTCTGTAGTTCACTTTAGGTACTTTAGCTCACTTTTATGGAATTGATAATCGAAAAACTTCTTGGTTTTGTAATGGTGCTGACAAGGATTTCAGCATTTTTTTTGGTACTTCCTGTTTTTGGATGGAAAAGCATTCCTGTCAGGATAAAGGTTGCGTTGACTATTTTGGTAACGATTTTTTTTTCGATGATAACACCTGTACCTATCGAGGCTGAGCAGGTCTCTATCGTCGAGGCGGTATTGCTTCTGGCTAACGAAGCCACCTATGGGCTGGCTCTGGGCCTAATCGCCACTTTTGTATTTGCTGCGGTTAAATTCAGCGGGCGTATTATCGAACGGCAGATGGGTTTGAATATAGCCCAGATTTTGGACCCATTGACCGGCGATAGCACTCAACCGCTGGGCAACTTGTTGGAGATGATATTTATACTCCTGTTTCTCAGCGCTAACGGTCATCATTTGTTTTTGTTGATTATCTCGCGAAGTTACGAGACGTTTCCTGCCGGTAGTATCCCGACAATACCCGTTTTGGCCGGTGGGATAATTAAGGCTGGTTCGACACTGTTAATGGCAGGCCTGAAATTGTCCGCACCGATATTAGCAGCATTCTTGGTGTTGATGGTTGTATTAGCTGTCTTTGCACGTATGATTCCGGAAATGAACATTCTATTTATCAGTTTGCCAATGCGTGTAGGTCTGGGATTGTTAATGGTGGCGATATTTTTGCCGTTTATTAATACGTTTGTGGCCGAATTCGCTGATTGGATGGGCAAACTACTGCCCTTGTAATTGGTGATTGGTAATTGGTGAGCAGTGATTGGAATAAATGAACTAAAGTTTGAAGTGCCTAAAGTGACACGTAAGTGTCATCCCTTCGGCAGGCTCAGGGCAAGCTCTGAGGCGAAGCCGAAGGTTCTGGTCAACGAAAAAGAGATTCTTCACTTCGCTGCGCTGCGTTCAGAATGACAGCAAAGCTGTCACTTTAGGCACTTTCCTGATAACTACTCACCAATTAACCATTTAACCAATTACCTTATTGGGGACAGATTATGCCGGAGCAAGCTGCCGAAAGGACTGAACAGCCAACAGCAAGGAGATTGTCGAAAGCCAAGGGCAAAGGGCAGGTGCCACAGTCTCAGGAGCTGACATCGATTGTAACACTTCTGGTGTTGGTGGCAATGTTAGCGCTGTTGGCACCGGACTTGCTCCAATGGTTCGTGATACAAATTAGGCAGGGGATGTCGTGCGAAAATAGCATTTTTGCCGATAGCAGTGGATTTTTGGATTTCATCAGTAGAAAAACTATCGATTTGATACTTGTTATCTGCCCCATTCTCGGGGCACTTTGTGCGGGTTCTTTTATAGCCAGCGTCGCTGTCAGCGGGCTGAATTATACGCCGGGGGCTTTAGAATTAAAATTCAACCAGCTTAATCCGGTCACAGGGTTACTGAAACTGGTAAACGCTCGTTCTCTGGTGAAACTCTTATTATCCGTACTAAAGCTGTTTTTCATCTCACTCATCGTTTGGTTGTACCTTCGGAGCAAGCTTGATATGCTTGCTGGGCTTCGATGGGCCTGGTCCACACAAATACTTGCAGTTATCGCAAAGATAATACTTGGCCTGATGATACGCATTGGCTTTGCACTATTGGCTATGGGTATTGCTGATGCCTTCTATCAGAAATGGAAATACATCCAGGAACTGAAGATGACCAAGCAGGAAGTAAAACAGGAGCTCAGGGATACAATAGGTTCACCTGAGGTCAAAGGTCGAATCCGGCAAATCCAGTTCCAAGCGGCCTTGAAGCGTATGCTGCAGGAAGTGCCCAAGGCTAGTGTGGTTCTTGTCAACCCAACACATGTAGCTGTTGCGCTGCGTTATGATGCCAAGACGATGGAAGCGCCTGTGATGGTGGCCAAGGGGGCAGACCATTTGGCGGAAAAAATCAGGGAAATTGCACGGGCCTATGGTGTGCCGATTGTCAGAAGGCCCGAGTTGGCCAGAACAATATATTCAACGGTCAAACTCGGCAGTCCTATACCTGAGACTTTATATGTGGCGATAGCAGAAGTGTTAGCTATGATTTATCGTTTACGTCGTAGAAAAGCAAACTTGCAGACATAACAACAAGTGTTTGGGTGTTCCCTCTAATAACTAACCGGATGAAAATCCACACTACGTTCTTGCCTTTATGTCATAGACCGAAACCTAAGGCGCTCATCTGTTGTTGTATCAAAGCTAAGTTTTTCTCAAGACGGCTAAATCGAGCTATCAATCTTTCTTCTCTTTTAATAAGGCGATATTCTTCGTTTTCAATCTTTTCCTGTAAATATTCTATTTGGTTGTCCACGTGTTTCTGGTCGATTTGGATAGGACCGGTTGTTACCTTGAGCATTTTATCCAGTGCGTCCTCTATTGCTCCGGTAAAGCCCTGCTTTACCCTGACAGTGGCGGTGAAAGTGCCGTCCTGACTTAAGTCAACACTGAGTTGAAGGGCGTTCTCGGGATACATAGGGTAACCGTTATCGTCAAAGGTGCTATCGCCGGTAATTATATTGCCACTGTATGTTGCATCTCGGTAGGTTGATTCGGTCGAGAGTTTGATTTTGGCGCTGGTGATTGCTCCACCGCTTACCACCACCTCGACGTCGTATCTGCCCGCTGTGGTATAATCGCTGTGGGCACCATAAAATTCGATAGTATTATTGTCGCTGCTGCCGGTCTTATCTGCTCCGATTATGGCCAGGACGCTCATATAATCTTCAGCTATTGCTTCATCAAGGACATTCATATCAAGACTCAATACCCCTTCCCTGTCGAGCTTAAAGCCGAGATGACCCGGCGTCAGGAAGTTGTCTATATCCTCTATAAATCCATTGGTCTGGGCGATAAGCGGTGTGCGAATCTGCGGCCTTATGGTCGAAACGACATAATCTCCCATTAAGAGACCAGCGGTTTTTAGAACGTCATTGTACCCGGTCTTTTCCTTAATATACTCGACGGCAAAGTTATAGGCATCGACCATTTTGGTTAGTTTGTCTTTTACCGATTGGATATCTCTGGTCAGAGTTAGCTCCTCTCCACTGGCATCAGTCGTATCGTGCAGATGTAGTGCCACGCCGGAAATGACGTCATCTACCGTGTTGGAGCTCCTGCTGATCCAAGCACCGGGCGGGTAGCCGTCAACCCTTATTTCACTATCCTGAGCCGATTGAGTTTCGCTAAAGTCCGCTGGTTCAAAATCGTTGTTCATTCCCGATGCTGATGTGCTGCCACCTTCCGTCTCAAAGGCCATAGTAGGTAAGCCCAGGTCTGCTGTTGAGCCGGTACCCTGTGTGAAAGATAATCCAATTTCAAGTCCACTTGCTCCATAGATATCGTCGGTCAAAATAATTTGCCCGTTAACGAGGGTCGCTTTGGCTACTCCGTCAAAAGCGTCATTAATTTCTGAAATAAGATGAGCGAGCTTGGTATTACTTGTAACGGTAAGCTCTACCGGAGTTATGGCAACACCATTATGATCCTTACCGGTGATTGTAATTTTATCTCCTGTTCCCAGACTCCCCGTAAATTGGTCGAGTTCTGTAATTCTGGTACTTAGTGTAGCATTGTCACCGTCAACATTAAAAGTGTGGTTCTGCTGCTCGGTGTCAGGAGCCCAGACTTCGGTGCTGCTTGCGTTGATTGAGATTTCATAATCGGAGCCGGCGTCATTGCCATTTAGCACCAGATGGTAGGCATCGTTATAATATAGCAAACTGGCTGTAATCCCGGGATTGTTCGCATCGTTATTGATTAAGCCGACGAAATCCTCGAGTGTTGTCTCAGATGTGGTCGTCAAAACCGTTTCCTTATTGTTATATGAGTAAATAAAAGTTCCCGCTCCGACGTAATTCTCGGCATATTCGAGCCCGTTCGTGTGAATCCAGCGCTCGGCATTAGCCAACTGGTTGATTACGACCGTGTGATTGCCTTCGAAGGCGTTATAGGATGCCTCGGCAGTTAATTTGT
>Ga0315548_1000773_pt1 | contig 29119 bp, 18 predicted proteins | sample SalMarSW160110MG_2_FD_202540 | JGI IMG/M metagenome (GOLD analysis project Ga0315548, IMG submission 202540) | Salt marsh sediment microbial communities from the Plum Island Ecosystem LTER, Massachusetts, United States - Salt Marsh Sediment SW1601-110 ... | reverse complement strand
CTACTACAATCGCTAACATTAGAGAAAAAATACTTAACTTTTTACACATATCTACTCCTCCTTCTTATTAAGATTGAAAAAACACTTCTCTTTTTCTTTTTTGGCAATAAGCCAAAAAGCATCTTCTTGTGATTCAACACGCATCCATCACACAGTACCGGGTGTGGTTTCGCCTGGCAACGCACCAGACGACCGCTACCGCATTAGGTATGTTTTTTTTGTAGGGGGAAAAGCTTGACGCACAAACATGAGAAGCTCCTCCTCCGTCACTTTTCTGTTTTCTGCTATATTATCGCGTTTGTTGCTATATCGCGTTTGTTGCTATATCGCGTTTGTTGCTATATCGCGTTTGTTGCTATATCGCGTTTGTTGCTATATCGCGTTTGTTGCTATATCGCACTGTACATCTTGAGCAATTCAGACTCATTTGTCAACAAAATTATTCGGTTTTTTGGAATATTTGTGAAAAATCTTGATTTTTACTTCTGTTTCCTGAGGAAAATTCATGCCTTAAAAAATCTGCTTGCCCCTCGTAGCTCAGCTTTTAATCCTGAGCGTACTTATCCTAAGCTGTGTCGAAGGAGTCGAATGGTCGGCAATCTCATTCTCTCGTCTTCTATCACCGCTGATTACGGGAACATGTCCTCTTCGAGCCAGTAATTCGCCAGGATGGCGAAGTCCTTGAAGTTGATAATACCGTCCTTGTACAAATCAGGAGGTTCATAGGGTGGTATTATCAACAGTGGCATTATAGGCTCTATCCCATCGCCCCAAATTAAATATGCTATCTCGTCCGCCGTCAGGGCGTAGTTATAGATGTAGACTTCGTCAAGGTCGCCATAAAAGGATTCGGGGCAGTAGTCTGGCCAGCTCTCTTCATTAAAATTATTGCCTATTATCAAAGCGGCATCGGCACCTCCACCAAGGCTGAATGGCTCGGAAGCTACTTCGCAGCCATTGAGATAGAGCTTGGCGGTGTTCCCGTCAAACGTGGCGGCCAGGTGCGCCCATTTGCCGATATAATTCGTTAGTATATTCATCGGGGCAAACACATCGTAGTAGCACTGCCGCAGACTAAATGAACGGGTAAAGCCGCTGGTATCGACCTCAAACTTAAACTGCGTGTCGGTGGTGCTCCAGCCGTCCATTTTACTAATTAGGCCCTGACTCTTGGAAAGCAGATATTGGTCCCAGGTGCGTGGTCCTAACCACTTGACCCAGACTGCCAAAGTCAGCTCGTTCGCATCTGATGCGGGGTTTTGGTTTCCACAGCTGACCAGTGCGCAGTAATTGCCGTCGAAGTGCAGGGCGGCGTTGGAGTCTAGCACACCGGGTGTTATCCACGATACTCCTGTATCCGAAAAAATACCGGTGTAGAGGGGGTCGCAGGGGTCGGTATATATCTTGTTGCCGTCACCCTCATCCATCGGCCAGTATGCAACTGGGGGAAACCGTGGAGGGGTGATATTTGGCCCGGGTACGGTGTCAAGCCAGGTTACTGCCATTTCCTTAAGCTCTTTATAGTCTACAACGCAATCCCCGGCACCGTATGGGGCGTAATCAACATTAGCAAAATTGGCATCACGCTTCGCAGGGACACATCTGGTCGAATAAAGCCGGATATCATCAAAGTACACGGTACCGGCTCCTGAATCCACAGGTTCGACGCCGTCGCCGAAACCGATAGTAATTCTCGTAACATTGTTCAGGTCCACACCGCCAGAATTGAAGTCCTCGAGGTCGATGTTCCACTCCTGCCACTCTTCTTCTTTTATGTTATTGGGATTGCCATCATATACTACTTGCGTGTTGCTGTCCGCATCGTGCAGTTTCACATACATCTGCTCGTTGGCATCATTACCTGCCTGACCATAGAACCAGAGCGACAACGCTTTAGCACCAATGCCGAGCCAGTTCGGGTCTATTCCCAAATCGACAATATCCGCGTACGCCTCAGCATAGTATGGATAATTGGCGTTCGCATATACATACCGCATTGAGTTGCCGTCGTGGGTTATTAATGTCTCAAGATAAATTTCGCAACTAACACCGTTTAGTAAATAACCTCCGCCACCGTCCCCCGATACATTCCACACATCTCGCAGGTCGTCGTCGTTCGCATACGAATCAAAGCCGTCCATTCCCTTGCCGCTGCTTCTCGTAAAACTCCAGACTTCCCCCGCCGTAGTGCCATTGGAGTTTCTTTCATCGATACGCCAGTAGTAGGTTATACCGAGTTCGAGATGGATGATTGGGTCATAACTGTTAGGGCCTTGGTTTTCACTGACAAGCACACCCAGAGGATTGCTTATGTTCGCGTCGGTCACGTCGTCTTCATCGGTGCCGAGATATACATCGTGTGCAACAGTATGCGCCCCCGGTGTCCAGCTAAGTACCACATCCTCTGGCATATCTGTCGCCTTGTCGCCCGGGTTCGGATTAGTTGCCTGACCCGGCGGAGGAGGAACAGTGGTAAAGCTCCAGACTGTTCCTGTGGTTGTACTATAGTCATTCTTCTCGTCGATGCGCCAGTAATAAGTCGTGCTAAAGCTCATCGTTCCCGGGTCGTAAGTTGTCCCCACCTGTTCGCCTTTGAATTCCCCTGCACCCGGTGTTGGATTTGTGCCAAAATAGACAAGGTGCGAGGTTGCATAGGCACCGGCTGTCCAGCTAAAAACCGCATCCAATGACACATCTGTTGCCCCGTTGCCCGGGTTCGGATTAGTCGCTTCACTAGGCGGAGCAGGTTTATAGACTATGAAGCCGTTAAGAGGCATGTGCAATTGGCCGGTCCAGTCAGTAGGATCTATCCACCCATAGATTGTGATAATGCCGTCGGCGTTGGTGGAAGCGTAAAAGGTGGCACAATGCTCGTCTCCAAGATACCACGAGCCATCCGATTGTATAGACACTCTGTCGCCTTCTGCCATGACGAGGTAGAATAGTCCTGCAGGCATATTGGAATCTGTGGTGCCAGGCGGAATAGGAACGCTGGGTGGGCCGTAGCCGTTAGGATAACCGTTTGCTTCGAGCCAGCTCCTCGGGTTTGTCGTGCTCCAAACTCCGAATTTAGAGTTTGGATTGTTTGGGTCAACGCCCCAGATATTATTGATCTCAAAGGACCAGATTGAGAACATATACTCCGTACTGGGTTCCAAGTCGAGTAATCTGAGCTTTAGGTAGTCCATCCCGAAGCCAACGGCTGTGCCGTCGCTATGGCCAACGAATGCAAAGCCGACGCTGCGGTTTCGTGAGCCAACTATGGTATCCACGTAGTATGTATGCGCAGAGAGTACCGCTGTTGGCCGTTCAAACGGCAGGCAGTTCATATCGAAAGTCTTGCTAACCGGTTCACCATTCCAGTTTCTATCAATGAGCCAGGGCTGCCAACCCTCTTGTTCGCCATTGATGTCGATCTTCAAAGGATTTTCGGGGGTTATGCAACTGGCGAATGTTGATGTGCTCAATGCCGCTGTAACTAAAAAAAGGTAAAAAACAGTTAGCTTTCTACGCATATTACACATAATATCCTCTCCTTTCAAAATAAAGTTAAGAAAACCGCATTTTTTATGGGGGGAAGCTTGCCACACAAACAGGAGAAGCTTCTCCGCCACTTCTCTGTTTTATACTAAATCGCACTTAGCATCTTGAGCGATTCAGACTCATTTGTCAACAAAATTATTCGGCTTTCTGGAATCTTTGTGAGAAATCTTGACCTTGAATTTTTACTTCCACTCCGAAGAAAAAGTCATGCCTTAAAATAATCTCGTGTTAAAATAGGTAACTTCTGCTTGAGCTTTCTTATTGAACTACGAACTAACAACTATGAACTTCTCCGCCGCTCAGCGGAGTCTAAATTTTCGAATATTGTTGAACGTTTCCATACAAATTTCGAATATTTCCATACAGTTTTTGTATGTTTCTATACTTTTTTCGAACGTTTCTATACAGTTTTCGAACGTTTTCAAATATTTTCGAACGTTTGCTCGTAAACCCGCGCCGTTGCCCCCTTTCACGTTATTTTGCGCTCAGCCCGTTTGAATTTTCAACTTGCCCGGTTAGCCCATTTTTACTATTTTTAACCAACCTTACTGTCACTAACTCGCCTTTTTGTGGTTTTTTCCCCGAATTTTCAAGCCGAACCATAAAATACCGTTCGCTTCTGCCTTTCTCGTCGTTTTCCATCAGGATTTCAGCTTTTTCTCCCACAAATTGCTGCCGAAATTTGTAACCCAGCTCTGCATCCAAATCCAGTAATATTCGTGAGCGTTCTTTTATAACTCTGTTATTTACAGCGTCTTGCATGCCTGCCGCCGCCGTGCCCGCCCGTTTTGAAAAGCTAAAAACATGCATTTTTGCAAAGCCTGCTTCCTTTGCCAGTTCAACGGTTGCTTCGAAATCAGCGTCCGTTTCTCCCGGAAAACCAACGATGACATCAGCGGTTATGGCGGGCCTATCGAGCCGGCTTTTGATAAATTTAATCTTGTCTTTAAATTCGTCGGCGCTATATTGTCTGCACATCTTTTTTAAGACCGCATTTGAACCTGACTGCAGTGACAAGTGCAAGTGTGGCATAATCTTACGATGTCTATAGAAAGTATCGAGTAGTCTCAATGTTACATCGCCCGGCTCCAGTGAGCTTACTCTTATCCTTGCCAGATTTGGTATTTCTCCCATTTTATCGAGTAAATTTGCTAATTTGTCGTTTTGCTGGTTGGCCCAGTTTTTTCGTCGGACGCTTTTTTGACCGTAAGCGCCGACAAATATGCCTGTTACGACGATTTCCTTATGGCCTGCTTCAACAAGGGCTTGTGCCTCTTCGATGACCGTCTCTGCGGGCTTACTGTGAACAAATGGGCGGGCTTTGGGTATAATACAATAGCTGCAACATCCGTCGCAGCCGTCTTGAATCTTAAGAAATGCTCTCGTATGGCCCTTAAATAATGTTAATTGGGCAAGTTTCGGCAGTTCAGTCAATTTGTTTTTAAGCTTGATTTTTGAGCTGTTTTCTGCTTTAATAATAGTGTTTTGGTATGAATGAGAGCTTTTGGAGTTTAAGGCGGCAACTTTGCCGTTATTAGCTATTTGGCTTAAAGTCGCAGCTAAGGTTTCTCGATGACTGATTAGGTGGATATTTTTATCAGGGCTGTTTAATTCGCCTGTTTGTACCGCTGGTAAACAGCCGCAAACAACTATAATGGCGTCAGGACTTAGCTTTTGGGCTTTTCGGATGCATTTTCGGCTCTTTGCAGAAGCAGATAGAGTTACGCAGCAGGTATTGATAACGACCAGGTCGGCTTTACTTGTAGACGTTTCGACTTGGTTGAGTCCGAGCCGTTCGAGCAACTCCCGAATCTGCTGGCTTTCATATTGATTGACTTTACAGCCAATAGTATTTATGGCAAAAGTTCTCATAATATGGTATAATATATAATTATTGAGGCAGGCTTACAACGCTGTTCAAATCATGTTTGGATCATAATCGCGAGGATTGGTTATGGCGTTAGAATACGGTTCGGTTTGGGCAATAGATATAGGCAATAATTCTCTTAAGGCGTTGCGATTAAGGAACGCAGGGGATGTTGTTGAAGTAATTGGCTTCGATAATATCCAGCACGGCAAAGTTCTTACCGGAATTGGTGTAAAACCAGCCGAAAGGGATGAGCTGATTGCGTTAAGTTTGCGCCAGTTTGTGAAGCAGAACGATTTGGGCAAGGATGATATAGTTGTTTCTGTGCCGAGCCAGAATAGTTTCGCACGCTTTGTGAAACTGCCGCCGGTTGAGTCGAAACGCATTCCTGAAATCGTTAAGTTTGAGGCGGCTCAGCAGATTCCTTTTGATATCAACGAGGTGCAGTGGGACTGGCAGTTAATGACGGAGGCCGGCAGTCCTGAAACAAAGGTGGGTATTTTTGCGGTTAAGAGTGATGTGGTCAGCTCGGTATTGGAGCATTTTGCCAGAGAAAATCTGGCGGTTGGCTATGTTCAGATGGCGCCGATGGCTTTGTATAATTACGCATTGTTCGACTACGGTGACTTGGGTAAGTCCGACGATCAAGCCACTGTTATTCTTGACATAGGTGCGGAAAATAGCGACCTGGTTGTCTGTACGCAATCAACAGTTTGGCAAAGATGTGTTCCTATGGGAGGTAATGCTTTTACAAGGGCGATAGCGGATACGTTTAAACTCAATTTTGAAAAAGCTGAAAAACTAAAACGCACCGCTCCAATGAGCAAATATGCCCGGCAGGTGTTTCAGGCGATGAAGCCGGTTTTTACAGATTTAGCTTCTGAAATCCAGCGGTCGCTGGGCTTTTACAGCAGTTCTAATCCAAACACTAAGTTGTCGAGGATTATTGCGCTGGGCGGCGGAACGAAGATGCGCGGCCTGCTCAAGTACTTACGGCAAACGCTCCAGATACCTGTTGAAATGCCGGATTCGTTTAAGAGACTTACGATAAGTTCAACCGTCTCAGCAGCGAAATTTCATGAGAGTGTCAGTGATTTTGGTATTGTTTATGGCCTTGCTTTGCAAGGTTTGGGATTGGCCAGGATAGAAAGTAACCTGTTGCCACGCAGCATTGCGCGGTCAATGACCTGGGCTGGTAAAACCAAATACTTTACTGCTGCAGCGAGTATGCTATTGTTGGTTTCGCTTATGTGTTTAGCGAGGACCGCTCTGGATAGAGTCAATTATGCGAATAACAATCAAGTTCGAAAAAAGATAAACAATATCATTAACACTGCCGGCCAGGCCAGCGACAAGCTCAAAACCGAGCAAAGCAGGGGGCTGCAGTCCGAAGCGATAATAGAAAAAGAATTTAAAATTTTTGACTATCGTGATGTGGTTCCACTATTGCATCAAACCATAATCTCAGTTTTGCCGAACGAAAAGAATAATCCTGAACAGAGAGAGCTTTATAGGGCTTTTGCCCGCGGTGATGTGAGAGGGATGTTGAAGGCCTGCAAAGAACGCAAGCAGCGCAAGCAGATATTCGTAACAAGTATGTCAGTTTACTTTACGGATGATATTGCTTCTGCAGAATTTGGTGAAATAGATTTAACAGAACCTGGTGGCAGGAGGACAAGCGCAGCCGATTCTATGATGTTGGAAGGCAGCAGAGCAGGGAGTTTGGGTGCGTCTCGAAGGGCGTATTCTAAGAGTCCTGCAGAAAGTCGCTTGGTAGAGGAGGAAGAAGGGAGCGAACGTATCCCTGGATTTGTCGTAACTATAGCAGGGTATAGTCCATACAGGAACATATATGAACTAATGGACCCTGTCGGCGTGGAAGACGACCCGAATAAATGGGGAGTTGTTACTCGGCTCCTGCATCTTGATGATATTGTTGGCTGGAAAAATCGATTTCAACTATATCAAAAGGCGAATATTAAGCATTTCAAGCTGGAAACAGGTGAAGTAGATTTGGAAACTAAAATGCCTGTAGGGATAGGTGTTGAAGATGTTGAATTTGAAAAAACAAAAGAGGGTGAGTGGATTTTGATAGACCCTATGACAAGGGAGATTATTAGTAAGGTTCCCGATTCGGAAGAGAATGGAAAAAAGAAAGTCGATAGGTCCGGCAGAGTTGTTTATAAAGTTAATGACCGCTGGTTTAGATTAGACGTTAAATTTGTCTGGAACGATGCACCGAAGCAGACTGTGAGAACTACGGAAGTTAAAAAGTCTGAGAAACCCAGGAGGACCAGGAGGTTGCAAAAACAGCGGAAGGTGGGCGGTGAATATGGTATCTGAGGTTATAAAGGCAATTTTGACCGGAGAAACGACACGGTAGAGGAGCCGAAAAGCAGAATAGATTGGTGAACTGAAATGGATATCTCCAAATTGAAAGACCTTATACAGAGATTAAGTTTTCTTGGTAATTATTCGTCGCTGATACTGCCGGTTATTATAATTGCGGTTGCAGTGCTTCTATTTTTACCCACACAATTGATGAGCAGCAGGCTCAAGGATCGGATGGAAAAAGAAAGTGTATCTATAGGCAAAAGAGTTCGGTCCCTGAGTGAAAGTACCGTTTCCCGTAACCAGTGGGAGATTGAGCAGGAGTATCAGCAGGTTTATGAGAGAGATGCCAATCAAACAGAGATTTTAACCAGGCAAAGCAGTAAAAGGCCGTTATTAAGTTATAAAATATTTCCTGAGCCGAAGGATACCTCCGTGTTGATATTCAAGGAATTTGGCCGGCGGTTTCGCGACGGAATATATAGACTGATTGCCCGTGTAAATGCCCTTGATTGTCCCACGGATGCCGAGTTGAAGAGAGCTTTACAGACAAGCTCCAGCTTACCAGGTTCTCGTCAGAGTTTGGATCGAAGGATGGGTAGGTCGGGGTCGAATCTGAAGTTGGGTGAGGTTGACGCTACGATAGTGGATGTTCTTTGCAGCGGCAAGGCGGAGTCTGCTTCTGTTTATGCTAATCCGGTGGATTTGAGCGGGTACGAATTCTGGGATAAATATGAATATACCGGAATGGGCACAGCGGTTGAAGATTGCTGGTATTCGCAGTTAGCTTATTGGATCATTGAAGATATTATCAATACGATAGGGGTTCTGAATTCCGGTTCGAATAGCGTTTTCATATCGCCGGTAAAACGGCTTTTAAATGTAAGTTTTGCCGCGAGCAACAGGTGGACCAGTGGAAAAGAGACCACGCCAAGCTATGTTCTTTCGTTTGAAGAGGCGCTTACAGATCCTCACACAGGAAGGCTTTGCAATGATGATATTGATGTTGTACATTTTAATGTTGTTGTTGTGGTTAGTACGAAGGCGGTTTTGCCGTTTATGCAACAACTTTGTAGTGCCAGGCAGCATAAGTTCAGAGGATTTTCGGGCGAGGCAGAAGAACAAGTTTTCAAACATAATCAAATAACGATTTTAGAGAGTAATATTAGCTCTATCGACCGGCTGAGTAAAGATCACAGCTTCTACCGCTATGGCGAGGATGCTGTGGTGGAATTGGATTTAATTTGCGAATATATCTTTGACAAAAACGGCTATGATGAGATTAAACCGGAATCAGTCAAAAATTTGCTGAAGGTGGAATAAAAGGTGGAAATGTAGATTATTGAAGCGTTATGCAGGGCACGATGTATGAGTAAAAAAGAAAGCAACTTTTTCGAGGAACATGTTGAGAAAATAGTCTTGGCTATTGTTGGGCTTGTGTTTCTTTGGCTTTTTATTACACGTTTTCTGTTCAGTTCCGTTTATATCGAATATGACAACGATAAGTTTGACCCCCGTACTATTGACAATTATATATACAAGCAGGCCGAAGTTTTGGAGGACAAAATAAATCGCGAGCCTGAGCCGAAGCTGCCATATAAACCGAGGGCCGATGATTTCATTGCTCTGTTCGACTCAGCTATAAGTGATATTGATGTCCGTCTTGCTCTGCCACAGCCTATTTTTAGCTCAGATGACAAAATTGGTGACAGGCAGTATCGTCTTCCGCAGGTTGGTGAAATCGACGAGGTGGTGGTTGAGAACTTCAGAACGGTGGCTTATGTACCTACAAGAGAGATTAATGAGGAAAATGTTTATAGTCCGGATAATAGCGAGCCGAATGATATTGATTTTGTTACTGTTGAAGCGAAGTTTGATGTTTCGGGATTATATAAAAGGTTTAATGATTGTTTTGCCGGCGAGGGTGTGCGGCAGGATTGGCGCGACCTGTCCCTTGCAATGCCGATTTTTGCAGCTGTGCGGTTACAAAGACAGAAATTGCTTTCTAATGGCGGTTGGAGCGAATGGCAAACCGTGCCTCGAGGCAAGATAGACCATCGCAGGAGAATGTTTGAGATTATAGAAGATGTAGATAGTTTGCCGCTTGGCGGAGTAAAGGTACGTCTGCTTCAATTTGATGATGCGGAAGTGAGAATAGACATGTTGCAGCCGGAGACTTATCGGATTGCCTCTGCAAAAGAAGAGTGGTTTCCTCCTTCATTACATAAGAAATATGTGGATTATCAAAAAGAGATTGATGCAGTAGCAAGGCGTGAAGCTGCTGCGGAGAGGATGCGTGAAAGTGGACGCACAGACCGGCGCAGCAGAACAGATGCAAGAACAAGTCAGCTTGGTGGAGCGGGATCGTTAGGATTGGGAACAGTAGGGGAAATGGGGCCGGCTACGGCTGCGACTGCAAGAAGAACGCAACCCAGTAGAAGCCGGACCACGCGGGACAGTGAGAAGGAACGTCCTCAAAGAAGTAGGGAGGTTTCAAAAACAATAGCTGATGTTTATCAAGAATTTGATGAGATTTCGATTACCGAGTCTACAGACATCGCTGGAATGGACAAGCCATTATTGCTCTGGGCGCATGATGATACTGTTGAACCCGGCAATAGCTATCGCTATAGAATTCAGTTGGGTGTTTTTAATCCTATAGCAGGGACGGATCAGGTCAGCGAGCAGGACAAATCGTTGAAGGACAAAGTCATTTTATGGAGCAAATTTTCCGACACAACGGAAACTGTGGATGTCCCGGCAACGTTGTACTTCTTCCCAAGTGATATACAGGAAGCCGCTAAGGCTGTAACAGTGCAGGTCTCCAAATATGTGTTGGGTTATTGGTACAGTAGGGACTTTACCGTCAAGCTGGGCGAGCTTATAGGCAGGGTTGATAAATACAGGATTACAAAAGAGGAAGAGGAAAGTACAGTTACAGTACCTCAGACAGTTAATTATACTACCGGTGCGGTTTTAGTCGATGTCGTGCCTGTAAATGACTGGTCGGGTAGGAATAATCTGCACGCCAATCATTTTTTTGAGATGCTTTATAGTTTCAACGGAAAGGACATAGAGCGTTTACCCATTAGAACCAGGTATTGGGCCGAAGAATTGCAGAGTAAGTTTAACGAAATCAAAAGAAGTGAAAGAGAGCCGAAAGAACCTTTGCGAAGTTGGAAAAGCAAAGTGGGTAAACGCGTGCGCATCTCACGACCGACAGGTGATACTACGATTCCTTCTAGTAGTGATGCGTTATAGGCAGCAAGATGGTCGATAGGTCTTTTGGTTATTATGGGCCTGTTTTATTACTGGTTTTAAATACCGATTTAAGGCAGCGCAGCTGCAATACCGGTGCAATTGAAGATGTCCCTTCCTTAGAGGCGTCGATTGTTATCTCGAACTCATCCGGTGGTATCAAGTCTATAAAATTATCGCTGAATTGTGCTGCCGCACTCGTCACGGCGGAGCATGCCGTAGCCGGAAAGGTGCTGATTTGCACATCTTTTGCGATTGCGTTTGATTTTAGTGTGAGTTTCCATTGCTTGTCGTTTATTTGAGAAAAGCGATTGCTGATTTCTATCTTGGGCCAATCGATATATTTATCAGGCAGGTAGAGGAACAGGCTTTCTGCGATTTTTTCTCCGTCTTTGTCTATTAAAAGATGCAGGCAGCACTGCTCCGGCTGTGAGGGGTAAATAATTGTTTTCGGTAGTTTCGGCGGCTTTGATGTGCTGAATGGCGCAATCACAATGGGGGCTGTAATCTGGTCAAGCGGGCGACCGAATAAATCAATCAGTCGGCAGTGTAGCGCAGCGGTTATCGGTTGATTACTGTCGTTTATGACGATAACTTTGAGCGGCTGCAATGCCGAAGGTGGGCTGAGTTGTTCTCTTTCCGGTTCGGCTGCGACTGCAATCAGTAGTTTACTGAAAAATCGCCTTGCGTAATAATAAAGCGCCTTTGGTTTACCTGCATAGTCAATCGCCGACCAGCTTATCGCGGGACAGCAATCATTAAGCTGCCAGAATAATACGCCGTTATTTCTGAGGTTGTGAGCCCTTAAATGTTCGACGTATGTCTTGATCCCGCGGGCCTGTGTGACTTGTGATAAATAAACAAACTGCTCAATGTTTTCAGCGGCGCCGAACAAATCACCTGTATAACGATATAGACGGCCGTTTCCGTCTGTTTGATAGTTGTGCTTTTCGATTGGGAAGCTGCCGATGCGCAACTGCTCTTCGGGACAAAATTTCTTGATGGTTTCCATACTGGGTAGCGCCTGCATCCCGAATTCCGTGACAAATCGTGGAGTATCTTCAGGCCGACAGTGGTATTGGCTAATCGGCTGATGCCCGGACCAGACATCCCAGTTGTGTGTTGTTAGCGTTCTGCCGGTTTCGAATTCCTTTTTCTCACCTAACGGCGTTGTCGGTATATAATCGCTGTTGCTGTCCAGTTCAGCTACCAGTTGTGGCAGGAGCTGATGGTAAATCGCTTTGCCATAGAATTTTTTACCCTTGCCGAGTCTGCCGGTGTAGTGCATCCAGTCGATTTCGTTGTTCCCACACCATAGAACCAGGCACGGATGATTGCGCAATTGCTTTATAATCGTGGTTGCTTCTTTTTTTATTTCTTCCACGAACCATTGTCGGTCGGGATAATATGCGCAGGAGAACATAAAATCCTGCCAAATCATAATGCCTGACTGATTGCAGAGTTCGTAAAATTTTTCTGCTTCATAATATCCGCCTCCCCAAACTCGCAGCATATTTATATTTGCTTTGGCTGCAGCTGTTAACAGCCTTTCCAGATCGTCGTCGCCGACCGACCCTGCGAATAGCGACGCCGGCACCCAGTTTGCTCCTTTGGCAAATACCGGCTGGCCGTTTATCTCGAATTGGAATTTTTCGCCGTATCCATCCGGCGACCGGTTCAATTTTGCAGTCCTTATCCCTATTTTTTGTCGTATTTGGTCTATAACTTCACCGCCGTTCAATAGTTGAAGTTCGAGATTATAGAGGCTCTGCCGCCCGTAGCCCGCAGGCCACCAAAGCAGCGGCTCTTTAATGCGTATCACCGCCGTGTGAGAATATTCGCCCTGCCTGAAAGTCAAATTGTGCTCGATTACTTGTGCTTTGCAGAATAAAGTCAGCTTGCAGAGAAATTCTTCTTTCGTTACCGTATCTAATTTCACTGCGATTTTTATATCAGCGAAGCGTTCGTTACAATCCACCGTCCTAACGTGCAGCTCGGCAATTCGGTTTTTCTTAATGCCTTCAAGGCGGACAGGCCGCCAAATCCCGCAGCCCGGCAGACCCGGACACCAGTCCCACCCGAACTGGTACTGCGCTTTTCTTATATAGACGCGATATGGATTGAAAAATTCCGATTCGCTGAACGTAGTATATCGCCTCATCAGCCTCTTGGCATACTGGATTGCAGGCTCGAATTTGACTAAAAGCGAATTGTCTCTCTGCTTTAGAAATTTTGTTACATCGAAACGAAACGGAATGAACATATTATTGGTTTTGCCGATAAGTTTGCCGTTGAGCCAGATATTGGCTATCGTATCTAAGCCGTCGAAAACCAGGTCAATTTCGTCGCAGTCAAGCAGTTCCGCCGGTGCGTCGAAGGTTTTTTTGTATATCCACGGCTTTTCACTGACCCAGCCGAATTCTTCAGGCCGGGCGTCGATATCATTTTGTTTTATTTTACCTGCTGTGATTAAGCTGTTAAAAATCGAGCAGGGCACTTTGCTTTCCAGCCAGTCAGCCGAATCCAGATCTCGCATTCGCCTCGCCGACGCCGGGTATTCTTTGAACTGCCATTTTCCCGTCAGGTCCAGAGCTGCTTTAGACATTGAAAATTACTCCTTTTTAGTCCAATAAGCGGTGTTATTATATTTCAGCTAAACCACCTTACAACAAAAACAATCAAAAAAGGCCGACTTTTTCAAATCGGCCTTTGAAAAAAAACTAAAAAAATCAGCTCAACTTTTAAATCCCGCCATCGAACATATATCGCTTTGCAGGATTGTCGTTTCTTACTGCTAGATTCCACTTCTTAATTTCCCCTGATTTTAACTCTATTTCGTATGGCACAAACCATCCCGGATAGAGACCCGATTGAAATGGTTCTCCTATGGAGATAATTTTTAAGCCGCCCAAGTAGTCTTTTGTGTGCTGTTTAACTTCTCTATCAGTACAGAATTTAAGGTACTCCTCCCAATTTTCTTCAGAACAAGCTCGGAAAAAAGCAACAGCCATTTCCTTAGGCGTCATCTTCTCATACTTTTCATGACCCGGAAAGATTTCAATTATATCCGTTCCACCAGTGATGTTCCAGCGGTCGGGGTGCATTTCATCATCTCCCGGCCGGACGTATGGATCTGCCCTATAGACAACCTTCTGTCCTTCCGGGTTAATAACCTCCACCTCACAGGCTACTTGAAATCCATGCTCATCCCAGTCCGGCTGAGGTATTGCAGGGCCGATTGAAATGATTTTTGTAACATCGCACCACCCGAAATCTTCTTTGGCATATTTTTCGAGCATACCCAGGCATATCAAACCTGCTTTTTTGTAGTCCTTGTCAATCAGGGCCTGAAGATACTGCCGAATTGTTTCTACAGCCGCTTGCTCATCGGTCATATCTCCCTGAGGAACACCGCAAATTTGATTGAGTCTGTCGGCTATCCTTACTTCCGCAGGAATTTCATTTTTGAGGGTAAACATCTTTTCATCTATGGGGAAGTTATAGTCACAATATTCCGTTGTGGACATCAGTATCTCCTTGCCGTTTTCGATACGATAAAATTCGATGCGTGTAATCAAACCTGTTTTCTGGTCTATGTGGTAAATCGTTTTCTTTGGTTTGGCTTTATATATCGCAGCGATGACGTCGGGTTTCCGCGTATCCACTTCGGCATTACCTGCTTTTTGGTCTTCGAGAAGTTTTTGCATAACTAATTTCGGCTGGCATTGTTCCACGATGCTTTGCATCCAGCATTCGACCCTTGTGGTTTGTATAAGAGCGAGCCAGCGTTTACTTTTGAACCAGATTTCCGTCCCTTCCGGCTTCCAGGTAATCAGTTTCACGCCGTCCTCAGTCTCAGGCAGGTAATATCTTGCTTTCGTAACTCTGCCGATTTCGTCCGATTCAATCCAGAACTCGTTGGGATTTTGTTGCTCGGGCCGAAACTCTTTCACATGAAGAAAGCGAATATTGTTATATGCATCGATTACCTGTTCAATCCCGAATGCCGTGGTTACCGACCTGTCTATGATGCTGATTGACATAATTACTGCAATTACTATCACAGCGGCTGCCGCGATTTTTGTTATTCTGCTTTTCATAATTATTCTCCATATATTCGGCTGTAAAGCAGCCGACCTCGTCTCTCTTAGTTTATCCATCTCGTCAAAAAGATTGTTAAGGACCGCCTTATTGACCTTCGGATTAGTTTTTATCGATATATTTTGAATCAGCTTTTTTATATTATCAGCCGGTTTCATTTTATCACCTCACCATTCATTATTGACCGCAGTTTATTTAGTCCATAGCGATATCTGCTTAGTGCTGTTTTAACTGAAGTCTCTTGCAGTTTGGCTATCTCTCTGAATTTCATTCCCCCTTGAATATGCAGGACAACCGCCTCTTTCTGTTCGTATGGAAGTTGGCCCATCGCAGCATTTAGTCGTCTGAATTCTTCATTATTTATAATCCATTGTTCCGGCCTTTTGAAATTCGAAATCCTCGGCTCGATATCTTCCAGGCTGATATTTTGCTGTCGTTGCTTTGACCGGTTCAGATTTCGCGCCTTGTTGGCAACACAGGTAGCCAAATATCCTCGCAGACTCCCCGTGAGTTGAAACTGCGTTGAGGAGCGGACGAACCCGACAAAAACATCGTGTACTATGTCCTCAGCAGTATTTGTTTCGTTCAATAACCCCACAGCTATTCGCAACAGTTCATCTCTGTACTTTTCATATATCCGGCACAGTGCATCTCTGCTTCCGCTTCTTAACTTCCAGATAAGCAGCTTATCTTCTAACACCTGAATACCTCTTTTGAATACCTCTTTATGTCCCCAAAACGTCCGAACGCCGTTTATACAACAACTAAGCCTCCCGTTTTACTTTAAGAAAAATCGCTTTTAGCCCGATTTTCTGTAATTTTACCCAACTTTGACTGGAAAAACACGTTAATTTCCACCATCTTGCAGATTAACCCAAGGCGTCATAATCAAAAAAGGCCGACTTTTTCAAATCGACCTTTGAAGAAACCTGTAAACGTAAAACCGTGCTTAGATTCCGCCGTCGACGATGTATCGCTTTGCGGGATTATCGTTTCTCACCGCAAGGTTCATCTTTTTTATTCTTCCGTTTCTGAATTTGATTTCATACGGTACGAACCAGCCTGGGTATAGGCCCGACTTAAACGGTTCCCCGATACTGATAATCTCCAGCCCGCCAAGATAGCTCTTTAGTTTATCATCTACTGCCGACATTGGCCAGAACTTGAGCGTCTCATCCCAGTTCTCATCAGTGCAGCTTTGAAAGAACGCCCGCGCAGCTTCCTCCGGGGTTATCCGTTGATACTTTTCGTTGTCCGCCAGAGGCTTGGGCTCCTCATACCATATCATATCTTTAGGTAACTCAAGCGTAAACATCCCGTCGTCGATTTCCGGATTATATTCGATATCGGTAACCTCGAAGATCAAGATGTCCTCTTTATCGGTATGCACGTACACCTCGAAACCCTTTAATAGTTTGCTTTCTGCATCAAACCGGTAAACCTTCTTGTGGTCAGATGTTTCTATGCCCGAATTTTTGCACCAGTCATTGGTAAAATCACCACGTGCTGCCGATTCAGTCTCAAGCACAAGTTCTGTCCCTTCTTTGGCCACTTCATTATACATACACACTTGGTCGTTGGGCTGTTCCATCGTTTCTTTCAGAACATTGTCTATAATCTCGTCAACATTCATCAAATGTCCATACCAGCTGTCAAAAGCTCCGATGGGGGACGGCCTTGCCTTGACCGCTTCATTCTGACCCATAAGCATTATTGTCGAGTCCTCGTTCGTAACGATCACTCGCCCTGGTTTCTCGATTCTCCATAGCACAACACCCGCATCATCTACTTTCTTCCACATCTCTATCGGTATGAAATCACCCTCCAGACTAATCATCCCGAGGTTGTCGCCGGGACGTGTTCGCATCCTCGCCTTAATATGGATTGACCATACGTCTTCAACTGCCTTCGCTGCCTCGGTAAGTAGCTGTGCCGCCGAAGCTGTGGAGATGACAGGGATAGGTTTATTTAATATATTTGTAATTAAAGCCGCCGCGATAATTATCGCAGCAGCAGCTGCTATTTTTGTTATTCTGCTTTTCATAATTATTCTCCATATATCAGACCGGCTGGTGTTCAGCCGTGATTGTTTGGATTTTGCTTGTTCGTCAAGCATTTTCCCGAAAGCGGCTCGTTCGGATTCCGTAGCGCCCGCCGGGTTAATCCCGTCCGCTCTTAACAGCCCTTCGAATAGTTTCTCGTTATTATCCATTGTGCCTCTCCATTTCTTTACGAAGAGATTGCTTTGCGTAAAATATTCGTGACCTCACAGTTCCGATACTGCATCCGACAACATCAGCTATCGATTGGTAAGACATCTGCTCGATAAAAGACAGCGTCAGCACTTCCCTGTGATACGGTTTGAGTTTATTCAGTGCCTTGTGTAATTTCTCAGCGTCTTTTGCATCGAAGGCCGGCTCGATACTGCCTGATACGGCAATCTCCTTTTCTTCCGGCAGTCTCACAAACCTTTCTTTCCGCCTGAACCCGTTATAAACCTTGTTCCTTGCGATACGGTAAAGCCAGACAGCAAAATTCTGAGTATCTTTCAGCTTATGTATTTTCTTAAACACGCTTAACCATACATCCTGGAGAACATCGTTGGTATCGACATCTTCGCTGTTCAGCCGTCTGACATAGTATTTCAGTCTCGGCTGATATATCTCGAGCAGCTCTTCGAAAGCTGTTCTCTCTCCGTTTTGACATCGATGCACTATTTTTTCCAGTTGTCCCTCAGAATCCATAAGAGTCCTTTAGAAACTTTCCCGTATCATTGGTTAAAGACGCAATTCGACCCGGATAGTTCAAATAAATCTCATCTTTCTCCATTTTACACTTTTAATTGTGATTTTTCCTCACGCCTTTTCTTGGATTATACCACATCCCCGCCCATTTTGATGTGCCCGAATTTTCTCTTTTGTTGCAAGCGCATCACGGCAATCTCAAACCGCGACTCGCAGATTCTCGGAATGTCTTTATCCTGCCTTTTAGGCAGCTGACTCAATCTTTGTCTGGACAAGCTCGGAATCACTGAAGTCTACCATAACGGCTTCTGCCCCGAAGGACTTCCCTAAGACTTCTAACGTTTGTTTGGCTGAGGCCTGAACTTCAGACTGCATCTTTTCCACAAAATCCTTTGCCATTCTGCCCGCCTGCTGTTTGGCCTCTTCCTTAAGACGGTTCTTGGTGCCCTCATCAAATCCGGTCCCGAACGCCCTGTTCAATAAATCTGGAACCAGCCATGGCAGAAATTTCGCGTTTTGTTCGTCGTAGAAATTTATGTCCCTGATATAAATATCGTAGAAACATTTCGGCATCCTCAACCGGTATTTTCCGCCGCCCTCAGCCTGTATAACAAAATCCTGACTTTTCAGGTCATATCTGAAATTTATGTCGAACTCGAATATCAGCGCCATTTTCTTGGTAGAGGCCAGCCACTGAAGATACTTCGTCCCCCACTCTCCGAACCAGTGCTCGGTAGCAGTCACTATCTCCTTCGTAACAATCTTAAACACTACCAGCTCACCAACAGAGCGAAGGTCTTCGATAGAGCTGTAGATACGCGACTTCGGCCCTTGTTTCTTTGTTTTCGTTTTTGCTCGCCAGGCAAAAAACAGAACAGCGGCAACGGCAAATCCTAATATTGCTCCGGTCAGCACTTCTCCCATTGACTCTTACCTCCATTCAACACAAAGCTAAGTTAATTAGTCACACTTGTTTAACTGCTATCTTGGCTATTGAAATTTTACGCCATTTTAAACCCCCGTCAACGCCAAAACCTGCCGCGTCTTAATCCCCGGTTACCTGATTCTCTATTAGCCCCGTCAGCTATTATGGCGTCTTCTTATCGGCTTCCGGCTTGTTTGGTTCTGCTTTCTTGTCTTCCTCGGCCTTAGCTGCAGTTATCCGTGTCGCTTTTGCTTCCCGTTCGCCGCGTTCACTGCTGAATGCACCTTTTATATTATCGTCCTCAACGGTTCCGGCGTACGTCATTGTAAATTCCCTGTTCCCGAATTTACTGGTACGGGTAAACGTCAGCTTGCCTGCTTCGAATTTAACATCCGAAATGGTGTTCTCTCCTCTTTGGGCTTCCCATTTACCTGTCAGCGTCCCGTCGGCGTTTTTTGTGATAGTTAGCTTCTCGACGATTTCTCGTGCTGGCACCGTAACGTTCATCTGCCACTCGCCCAAAATCGCATCTTCGCCCGTCTTTTCTTGTCCCTGCTGCGTCCCGTCAAATGTAAAATCACCCCACTGGCCCTGTGCTTTACCTGTAATTGTCCCGCCCTCGACGGTGCCTTCGTATGTTGTCTTCATCTCCTGCCCGCCGAAGTTGCTCGTCTGCACAAACTTTATCTTGCCGTTCTCGAACATAATATCCGATAGCGTACTTTCCCCCCATCGTGCCGACCATGTTCCTTCATATTTGCCTTCGGTGTTCTTTGTAATTGTCATTGTCGCAGTTGACGTCCGGGCCGGCCACTGGCTTTTGTACTCCCACTCGCCTTCAACACCTTCCGCTGCGTTCATAATCTGCGGTAATATAACAATTGCCATTGCTGCTATCGTCGCTATTGTTCTCTTATTCATAATTCATTTCTCCTGAAAAAGCTTTTCATTAATGTAATCATATAGTCTTATAATAATTAATGTGACAACGTTCGTCCACCTGTTTTTATTGTGGCAGCTCTTAAATTTGTTTATCCGTCGCCGGAATGGCGACGCTTTATTAAAACTGTTATTCCTACGCAAGTAGGAATCCACATTTTGAATTTTCCAATGTAATTTTGCATTTTACATTTTAATTTTTAACTTTTAAATTATTCTGAATTCTTACTCCTGTCTCATGACTCCTGACTTCTGAATTGTGTCTTCGTGTCTTTGTGCCTTAGTGGCGTCCGAAATTTTCTGAATTCTTACTCCTGACTCCTGTTCTTTGCCTCCGCATCGCGCGGAGTAGCCCCCGCGGCTTGTGCCTTAGGTGCGATTGTCCTAGGGACTCCGCCGTAAGGTGTCCTGTGGACTTACGGAGAGTGGAATATTCGAATATTTTCAAACGTTTCTATTCAACTTTTGAATATTTCTATACAGTTTTTGTCTGTTTCTATACATTTTTCGATTGTTTCTATACAGTTTTCGAACGTTTTAGAATATTTTCCATCATATACCCGTATAATAGCGCCGTTGCCCCCTTTCGATGCATTTTACGACTTCCTGATACCCCGATTTTCAAATTTTCTCCCCCTATACTCTTTAATCCGCGCGTTTGATTCGAAAAATCAAGTATTTTTCAGGAGCGAAAATCTCATAACTCCTTCTTAGAAAAGGAGTTAAAAATTTTTGAAAAAATTTGGTTTTCTCAGCAGCTACCCCCGTTTTTGATTGATTTCCAGAAAATTTTGTTTATTCGAAATTCACCTCTACTAATTTTTCACTTTTGCGTAATTTCACCTTTTTTTCTTCGCCGTTGGAGCTGATTTTGTAATCGCCGTAGAAGCCGCGTGTTTTGAATATCCCGTCGTTGTCTGCTTTGCCGGAGGTTTGTGTCCACCACTTATTAAAGACCAGTTCCCGATAGGCTTCGACCTGCGGTGTTGGTGTCCAGTCTTTTTTCCACATAGCTGTATGTGGCATCCAGTGGTCCTGCTCCCAGAAGCACCACATAATAATAGCTTCGACGTTCGGATGTGCGAAACAAACCGGGAAGAACATCCGAAGCGCCTCAGCTTTTGCCTCTTCGTCATCGCCGATGAAAAGGCATTCAGTGATTTTAATCGGCAGGTTAAACTTAGCGAGTTTATCGAGGGTTTTCTGGATGTGCTCCGGCGTAGTGGCAGCTTTGCCGGCCGATTTTGTGGCAACGAAATGGCCCTGACAGCCGATTCCGCCGATGGGAACGCCCATCGCGAGAAGGTTTTCGATTTGGGTTATGTAAGTAGCTGCGTTGTAACCGCCTTCGACAAGGATGCCGTAATCGTTTACATAGAGGGTGATGTCGGGATTACCCGCTTTAGCCATATAGGCCATTTCGTTAACGATGCCGTAGCCGAGGCGACGGCGGAAGAAATCGCCTTGAATCATTTCGTTATTCAGGTCGAATTCACTGATTCTGCCTTTGAAATGTTTTGTAACGTCAATTGCCCTGCGGCAGACCGCTGCACGGAGCTGGTCGGAATTTAGTTTATTCAGCCAGGGCATAATGTATTTATCTTTGGCCCAGAATATGCAGTGGCCCCGCATCGGGATATTAAGTTCGTTACAGATTTCCCATATCCTGTCTGCCCTGTAATAATCGACTACGTTTAGTTCTGCCTCGCAGTCATACCATTTCAGGGCGTTTTCGTGTACTGCGTAGTTGAAATTCTCGCTCAGGACCTTCAGGAACATCTTTCTGTCTTCAGCCGACATAGCATTATCAGCCTTTTCTGCGAGGTGGTTTCCGATAGCGGTGCCGAACAGGAACTCGTGGCGGACCTGCCGGATATCGACATCGGCGCCGGGTTTTGTCTTTATTACGATATCGCCCATCCGGATTTCCGCTATTCTGGCGTCTATGGCCGATGGAGTTATTTTTGCTGCAATATCATCCTGTGCAAAACAGACGGGTGCAATAAGTGTAATCATAACTGCAAGTAACAATCCTGCTGTTGCCTTCATAATCCACGCTCCTTATTTATGCTTAAGAATCAATTATATTCATTATCCGGGAGACTATTTTTGCCTATAAACCGAAAAAAGTCAAGCCAAATCAAGGCTTCTTTAGGAAGCAACTGCCAAATGAACGGCAGGAAATAATGGTTGCAAAGTTTGGCTTTGGGGGGTATATTTATTGCCTCTATCTGCATTTTGAAAGGGTCAATAAATGAAGTATGACGTAGGTGATTTGTCGTTGGCTGCTGAGGGGAAAAGGCGGATTTTGTGGGCTGATAACGATATGCCGGTCCTTGCACAGATTCGGCAGAGGTTTGCGAAAGTCAAGCCATTGAAGGGAAAAAACGTTTCAGCCTGTCTGCATATAACGGCTGAGACGGCCAACCTTGCCAGAACGTTGAAAGCAGGGGGGGCGAATGTTGTTTTGTGTGCTTCCAATCCGCTGAGCACCCAGGACGATGTGGCGGCTTCTTTAGTAAAAGATTTTAAGATAGCGGTCTTTGCCGTCTGCGGTGAGAACCGCAGCACCTATTACAAACATATCAATGCAGCGATTGACCATAAGCCGGTCATTACGTTTGACGATGGGGCTGATTTAGTAAATGAGCTGCATACCCGCAGAAAGAAGGAAGCGGGCAGGATTATTGCGAGTATGGAGGAGACCACTACCGGCGTTATCCGTTTGCGGGCAATGGCAAATGCTGGCAAACTAAAATTTCCCGTCATTGCGGTAAATGACGCTGCAACAAAGCACCTTTTCGACAACCGCTATGGAACGGGCCAGTCAACGGTCGATGGTATCATTCGAGCGACTGATTTTCTAATGGCCGGCAAAAAGGTTGTCGTGGCGGGATACGGGTGGTGCGGTCGCGGCCTTGCTATGCGGGCCAGAGGTATGGGGGCCATCGTTATTGTTACGGAAGTTGACCCGATTAAGGCCCTTGAGGCGGCGATGGACGGATTTGCAGTTATGCCGATGGCGCAAGCGGCGAAGGTCGGCGAGCTGTTCGTAACACTTACGGGTAATAAAAACGTTATACGGGCAGAGCATTTCCGTGTAATGAAGGATAGGGCCGTTGTAGCAAACAGCGGCCATTTCAACGTAGAGCTGGATATTCCCGCATTGAAGAAAATGAGCAGGAAGGTAATCCGCGGTGTTCGCGAGCATGTTGATGAGTATGTTTTGAAAAATAACAGACGGATTTATCTTTTAGCCGAAGGGCGATTAATTAACCTCGCAGCGGCCGAGGGCCATCCGGCAAGTGTAATGGATATGAGCTTTGCAACACAGGCGTTGGAAGCTGAATATGTGATGAAAAAACAGGGCAAACATGCTGTTGCGGTCCACGATGTCCCGATGGAAATAGAACGGCTGGTAAGTAAGCTGAAAATGAAATCGATGTCGATTGAGATAGACAAACTAACGCCGGAACAGGTCGTTTATCTTGCCAGCAGCGGCGAGGGCACATAAATTCGATGCTCGATACTCATAGGGTGAGATTGTGAGTATAAAACGAGCAGATAAAGTTTATGGAAGATAAGCAGGCAAAAAACGGCTCTGTCACTGTTTCGAAGACCTTTCTGTCGGTGGGGCCTACGCTGCGCTACAGCCATGAAAATGTCCAGAGGTGCTGGCTGCTTGCAGTTGCGGTGTTCGGTATAAGCTCATCTTTCTGGTCGAAAATAGTGACCGGCTCGTTCTGGTCATTTAACTTTCAGGCGGTGATTTCTCCAAAGTTTTGGTATCTGGGACAGTTTGCCGCAACCGGCCTGAGTATATTTGAATACCCTTGGCAGATTCTTGTTTTGGGGCTGCTTATGGGCATTCTGGCAGTTGTGCCGGTGTTGATATCACAGCTTATGAGCTTCCGGTATAGTTTGCCTTTTATATTGTTGGTGTTTTTTGTAGCTGATTTGCCGGCCTTTGCAGTCTGCCTTCTAATAAGCTGCATTGCGGCGGCTTGCCGTCCACTTCGTTTTCGTTCACGCTTTGTTTCAATAGTATTATGTACGACACCGCAACTTGCTTTTTGGGCCTACTTCGGAGGTACAAGAGGTGTGGAACCTATTAAATGGGGATTTTCTTTTACGCCCTGGATTTGTGCATGGCTTGTCGGTTTAGGTATAGCTGGATTAGTTTTGGGGATAGGTCATTTTACACGTTATCGGCCGGGCCTGGTTTGGATTGTTACCTGTGTATTCCTTTTGTTGGCTATTGTGACGTTTGAAATAAGGATAGGCTTCGACGAATTAGACTACCAGCTCTATGTAGCCAAGAATAATCCGGAGCAGGCAGTCGAATTTCACGACCATAGTATAAGGGAATTACTGGACGAAATGATTACTAAACCTTCTGCCAGGGTGAGAAGGTATCTTGAGATGTCTTTTTATCCTGTCGAGCCGATACCGCTTCGTGCGAAGCTGAAGAGCAAGCTCAGTGATGAGCTTGGTCGTGGTCGTTGGCCGTGGTGGTTTACAGTGCCGCCGGAGCTGAATTACATGGTGAAGAAACGATGGCTGTCGGCCCAGTACGATACTTTTATAAGCCGTCGTCCCACCAGCCGACGGATGCCTATAGCGCTCTACTACAAAGCACTTCTGAGTGAATTCAGCCCCGACATCGAGATGTTCGAGCAAAAAGAAATATTGCATTTTTACAGTGATTATCCATACGAACGCTCACAAGACAGCTGGGAGTGGCTGTATACAGAATTTGGTAACAGCGCCGAATCATTGGAAGCACGATGGCGTCTTGCTAAATATTTGGCGGGTCGGCGTGACTTCGAGCAGGCAGATAAACTTCTTGCCCAAGCGCAGAATATGGCGGCTGAACGGCTGAAACTGCTCGAAAAAGAAAAATCGCAGAATGACACGTTTTTTAGTTTATTTCAGCCGCCGGCTGATTCGGTGATGACAGTGTTTAAGCTAACCGAGCTGCAGATAAAATTACATCTGTTGCGCAGCCTGATAGGAGTGGAAAATCGAACCGATGAGCCGAAGGCGGAAGAACGTCTGGCAAGATTTGTTATGTTAAATCCGCACGACGGCGATGATTACGCGCGGAGTCTTGACGAATTGCTGGAGCAGATGAGCAGAAGCGACCCCCTCCGCGACAATATCCTGCTGGCTCAGGTGAAACTTGTTGCTGACGAGCAATTGCGGGCTGAAAAATTATCCCAGTTACACAAAAGATACAGAGACAGCGACGGCGGGATGCAGGCATTGTATGAATTGGCCCGTTTGAAGATTAGCCTGTATCAGGGCGAGTCAAACCCGGAACATAAGAAGAAGTATTTAGCTGAGACAAGAGAGCTTTTGACCAGCTTTATAAGCTTGTATCCGGACAGTTTTTACGTCGAGCAGGCCAGGAAGAATCTTGATAACCTGCCCAGGGATTGATTATTTTAACGCATTTTCCAGTCACCAATAATCGAGTTCCGGCAAAAAGAATGTTTACGGGTAATAGGGAAAAGATATCGACGGCGAAAGGTATATGGTGGGTACCGGTCGGTATTTTTTGCTGTGCTTTGCTGGTTCGTCTAACCTTTTTAGCGGAGAATCGTGGCGTTCCATTTTTTAATTACCGCGGTATCGATGCGCAGCAGTATCATGAGATGGCTGTCGGTTTTTTGAATGGGACGTGGCCGGCAGAGCAGGCCTTTTCGGTGCCTCCGCTTTATCCATTATTCCTCGGCCTGTGTTACAAGACCATCGGACAGAATGCCGCTATTATTAAAATGCTCCAGGCAATACTGGGGTCGGTAAGCTGTGTGCTTGTATGGTTTATTGCGCGAGTAATCTTTAACGGCCGGTTTGTGCCGATTGCAGCGGCGATTATATGCTGTTTGAGTGGGACGCTTGTTTATTTTGACGGTCAGCTGCTGTCCGGCAACCTGGATGTGCTCCTGGAGCTTTTAATAATCTTTTCGTTGCTTTTTGCATCACGTCACAAGGCAGTAATCTGGTGGGGCGCAGCGAGTCTGTTTGTTGGCTTATCCGCTATCAATCGGGGAGCAGTCTTACTGTTTCTTCCGATTATTCTGCTCTGGATGTATATGGTCGCACATTACCGGTGGGGTATTGAGGGTAAATCTGAAAGGCCTGTGTTCTGGAGGGCGGCTATCGCGCTGCTGCTGCCAGCAGGTCTTGTTATCTTTCCTGTGGTCCTGCATAATGTCAGGTATGATAAAGCAGCAGCCGATGAAGTACCGGGGCCGGTCGGCTTGAAGCAGTTTGTTTCGACGGGATTCTTACCCATTGCATCCAACCTCGGTATCAATTTTTATCTCGGCAACCACTGGGAGCTTCGCCAGTTCAATAATATCAACCACCCGGAGCATTTTATATACTTCCATCGCATCAATGACGAGCCTGCTGAGAAAGGTATTAAAAGTGCCTTTGGTCAAAGCAGGTATCTTGTTCGGCAGACCCTGAGACACATTTTTGAAAAGCCCGCGGATTTTATCAGGCTGATGGGGCTTAAAGTATTTCAACTTTTCAATGGTGCTGAGATTCCCCGCAATGCAAACCTTTATGCCTTTCGGCAATACTCTGTTGTATTGAGTATGCTGTTATGGAAAAAGGTAATCGCATTTCCATCCGGGCTGATTATCCCTCTTGGTCTTGTGGGTATATTTTTGAGCCGTGATTTATGGCGGAAGCATTTCCTGCCTCTGGGCTGTCTTTCGATGCAGTACATTTTTATTCTGGCCTTTTTTGTGACAGCACGGTATCGCCTGCCAACCATTCCTTTGCTTGCTGTCTATGCGGCTTTTACGCTGGATACTTTCATTGGATATGTCAGGCAGGGTGCAATAAGAAAGGCGGTTGTGCCGATTATTCTGCTGGCGGTGCTTGTGCTGTTCTGCAACAGTTTTACAGGGCGGATAGATACCGAGCACGGATACAGCGAGCACGGTAATGTGGGCAATGCTTTGCTCGAAAGTGGTAATATTGAGGAGGCAATTTTACATTACAAAGAGGCGTTGAAGCTTGCGCCGGATTATACGGAAGCAAATATAAGATTAGCCATTGCTCTTTCTCAAAAGGGCGAAGTTAATCAGGCTATTATCTATTACAACAAAGCATTGCCTTATATGACCGATTGTAATAAGGTCCGTTACAATCCCCTGGTTGAGCAGCACAGAACCACTTGCTACGAAGTCCATCGTTATCTGGCGGAAGAATTGGTTAAACAGGGGGACAATAATGAAGCAATTGAGCATTACGTTGCATCGCTGGAGTTAAAGCCTGACCAGCCGGAGGTACACTACAATCTTGCCAATATCCTTATGGAACAGGGCAGGCTCGACGAAGCAGTTATGCATTATAACGAGGCCCTGAAGCTAAAGCCCGACTACCTTGAAGCACACAGTAATCTGGCAAAGGCCCTGGCCAGGCAGGGTAAGCTGTTAGAGGCCATTGGTCACTGGCAGCAATTGGTGCAGCTCAATCCTCAGGAGTGGGTCTTGCATAGTAATTTGGGGACGGCTTATAGTCGTCTGGGCCGGCTCGATGAGGCTATTGTTCATTGGGAGCAGACGTTGCGTTTGAAACCGGACCACGTTAGTGTTATCAATAAGCTGGCGTGGCTGTTGGCAACGAGTGAAAATCCAAAATACCGCAACTCAATCCGGGCGGTTGAGCTTGCAGAGCGAGGCTGTAAACTTACCGCCTACAAAGACCTGAGATTGCTTGATACCTTGGCGGCGGCGTATGCAGAAGCTGGAAGGTTCGATGAGGCCGTCAGGACGGCTGAAATAGCTCAGGAGCTTGCGAAATTGTCAGGGCAGGGACAATTGGCGGCGGATATCGGCGAAAGGCTGGAATTGTATAGACAAGGACAGGCTTATTATGAGTCGGATATTCAAAAAACAGAGGCAAATAATTGAAATTTCTACCAATCCTGCCATAACGGCGAGAGAAATAGCGTTGACTTTATCCTCAGATTTTGCTATTATAATAAAGGACAATTGACCGTTTTTCGCTTGTTTAGCCCTTTTATTACAATGTTTTGTAGGACTAATCCGTCTAAGGCGGATAAAATGTGTGCTCTGCCTGGGGTTTAGCTGAATGGGAACTGTTAACATACCAAATTTTCCCGGCGAAGGTGCTCGGAGAGTTCTGCTGATAGGCGATATTAAGGCGGTATTTTTGGATTCCGATGCTGTTCGGCGGCTGCCCTGTGAAATACAGACCAATTTACTCGATGCAATCGAAACGGCAGCGAAGAACAGCTTCGCTGTAATCGCTGTTGTAATGTCCGGGGCGCCGGCAAAATTAACTTCGACTTTAAAGGCCTTGAGAGAGGTAAATTGCGATGCGAAAATTATTCTTCTGGCGCAAATGTACGAAGAGCCGGCAGCGATGCAGTTAGTCGGCTCGGCTTTCAACGGTGCAACTTTAGCGGATGATTATTTGATTTGTCCGGTCCAGACAAACAGGTTTTACGAATCCGTTTCGCCGGCTGAGACTTCGCCGAAGATAAGTACATCTGCCGGTGGGGACAAAGCAGCATTGAGTGTTGCTGAGCCTGTTGATGCAACGAAAGAGAGAATCAAGCAGCTCGAGAAACTGGCTATCGAAGATGAGCTGACAGGCCTTAAAAACAGAAGATATATCTGGGAATTTTCCAGGCAGATTATTGCCCTTGCCAGGAGTGAAAATAAGAGGGTTACGCTGCTTATTTTTGATATTGATAACTTCAAACATTACAACGATGTTTACGGTCATTCAGCCGGTGACGAAGTCTTAAAGCAGGCTGCTGTTTTGATGCGGCGCTGCTGCCGTGGACACGATGTCGTAGGCAGAATCGGCGGAGATGAGTTTGCTGTTGTTTTCTGGGACGACCCGCGCAGAGAGCTGTCTAAGGAAGAGACCGAAAGGCGCTCGGCAATGGCTGACCATCCCAAAGAGGCGATTTTTATAGCAAAACGATTTAGAAAAGAATTAGGCAAAGCGGAGCTGCATCTGCTTGGGCCGGAGGGCAAAGGGGTTCTGGCGATAAGCGGTGGTCTTGCGAGTTTTCCTCGTGACGGGGCAACAACGGATGAGCTTTTCGAGCAGGCCGACAAAGCGCTGCTGGAGGCGAAACGCAGCGGTAAAAATAAGATATATTTGGTCGGAAGCCCGCAGGGCGATATTGCCGATGTCGAATGACGTTGCTGGTTACAGACCTGCGACAGTAATGGAGTGGTAACAGATTTCATATTTAGCCCCACGTTTCACGTGGGGTTATTAAATGGTACAAACCGGTAACATAGGTTACAGAACATGCCAAGTACATGGGTAACAGTTAATGGCTATAATGGCCTTCAAAAACTGGAGGCCACATTATGCCCTGGACTGAGACCTGTGTTATGGAAGAAC
>Ga0315548_1000770_pt1 | contig 29153 bp, 28 predicted proteins | sample SalMarSW160110MG_2_FD_202540 | JGI IMG/M metagenome (GOLD analysis project Ga0315548, IMG submission 202540) | Salt marsh sediment microbial communities from the Plum Island Ecosystem LTER, Massachusetts, United States - Salt Marsh Sediment SW1601-110 ... | reverse complement strand
TACACAACTGGAGACGTTAACAATTTTCTGCGAGGCTTCTTGAACGAGAAGATAATCGATGAGCTTTCCCATTACGACTTGGTCACGGTCTTCACACGGCTCGACGAGACTTCAATGATCGTGAAAAACTCGCTTACCGACTACTTTAAACGGTTAGGCATAGAACTCACTGACCTGCGCTTCGAAGGCATAGACACCACGCCAGAATACCGTGAACGACTGTTCTGGCTTAAAACAGGAAGAACAGCGCCAGAAGAGGTTTTGCGCATGGAAACCATGAAAAGCGCTGCTGAATCCCTCGGCAAATCTGGTGGCGGTGGCGCAGCCTTGGGAACCGGCATGGTGCTTATACCGCAGATCATGACGCCCACTGGCCCAGCGCAAGCACCAGCAGCAGCGTTGGTGATTTGCCCTAAATGCGCCTCGAAAGTTCCAGCGACATCAAAGTTCTGTCCCGAGTGCGGAACGCAGCTTACGCCTCCTTCGGCTGGAGCGATTAACTGTCCTAAATGTGGTAAATCGATTCCTGCAGGTTCGAAGTTCTGTCCTGAGTGCGGCGAAAAGATTTCTTAGGGCGATGCTGTAATGGCTGAAAGCAGGCGGGAAACGCTCTCCATAGGCGTTTTCCTCATAATCATCGTAGTATCGATAATGCTCTATGCAGCGCAGGTGATTACTGATTGGACACTGATTATTCCAGTGGTTCTCGTGCTTTCAGGCTGCTGGACACTGGTTTTGGCTGGCATGAGAGCTGCGAACCCGCAGAAATACGAGCGCGGCGCCTTCAGCACCATGGGCTTAGGCTTGCTATTGATAGCCGTGGGCGGAGCTTGGTACCTGTTCACGTTTAATGCATTGTACTCGTTGGCTCTTATTTTGCTTGTTCTCGGCGCCTTGGCTATAGCGGCGGCTCTAAGGCGAAAGTGACTTGAGCTATTTTTTTTCTAAACGTTTTTTTATTCAATCGTGCAGTCATTGTTGCAGAGGCTAAAGGATTATGCGCGCAGAGATAATCGGTCATGGAACATGGTATGACAAGATGGCCAAGAAAGTGATCAACCGAAAGCGAAAGCTGGGCAGGAGTCTGGATAAGGTTAGGACCGAGATGGGTCTTGGCGCTTCTGGCTTTCCCCACATAGGAAGCCTCGGTGACGCTGCGCGTTCCTACGCGGTTACGCTGGCTTTGAAAGAAATGGGTTTTAACTCTGAACTGGTCGCTTTCTGTGATGACAAGGATGGTTTGCGGAAGGTTCCTGCTGGACTGCCGAAATCATTAGAGAAGTATTTGAGTTTTCCAGTGTCCAGCATTCCAGACCCGTTTGGTTGTCACGAAAGCTACGGCAGACACATGAGTTCCCTTCTGCTTGACGCTTTAGACAAGTGCGGCATCCAATACAATTACATGTCTGCGAAAGAAGTTTACGCGAAAGGTTTGTTGCGCGAGGAGATTAGGACTATACTTTTGAACGCCAAGAAAGTCGGCGAAATCGTCAAGGAAGAAGTGGGACAAGAACGCTACACTGAGGTTTTACCTTTCTTTCCAGTTTGCGAGAAATGCGGGCGCATCTACACCACGAAGGCCTTGGAGTTCGTGCCTGAAACAGATAAAGTTCTTTATGCTTGCGAAGGCTTGGAGATCAAGGGCAAGTGGATTGAAGGTTGTGGGCATAAAGGCGAGGCGGACATAGGTCGCGGTGAGGGGAAACTGAGTTGGAAGGGCGAGTTTGCTGCACGGTGGAAAGCGCTTGACATACGGTTTGAAGCCTACGGCAAAGACATCGCCGATTCAGTCCGCATAAACGACCGCATATGCCGCGAAATCCTGTGTTTCGAGCCGCCGTCTCACGCGCGATACGAGATGTTCTTGGACAAGGGTGGACGGAAAATTTCCAAGTCCGCGGGCAACGTTTTTACGCCGCAGGTGTGGTTTCGTTACGGTTCTCCGCAGTCGCTGCTTCTGTTGATGCTGAAACGGTTCGTTGGCACACGCACTCTGGAAGTTTCCGATATTCCTTCTTACATGAACGAGTTGGACAACCTTGAGGATGTGTACTTCGGCAGAAAAGCAGTGAAGGACACGAAGGAGTTTGTGAAGCTCCGAGGCTTGTACGAGTACTGCTGGGTTATGAAGCCACCTGCTAAACCAAGCGTTCACGTGCCGTATAACTTGCTGGCGTTTTTGGTTAAAATGGCGCCGAAAGAATGCCTGAACGAGTTCGTAACCGAAAAGCTTCAGAGCTACGGTTACCTGCAGAAAAACCAGCCAGTTGAGGCTGACTTGGCACAGCGTATTGAGTACGCGTTCAACTGGACGCGAGACTTCGAGGAGATCAAAGAAACCACTGTAAGCCTCACACGCGAAGAGAAAAACGCAATCACCGCTTTAATCAAAGTCTTAGAAAGCGAAGACGAGCCAGACAAGATACAAAACGCCATTTTCAACACCGCCAAAACCAACGGCTTAAAGCCTAGCGCTTTCTTTAAGACTCTCTATGCAATTCTGATGGGTGCTCTGCAAGGCCCAAGACTGGGACCGTACATACTTGCGATGGGAAAACAAAATGTTATCGCGACCTTGCGGAGAGCATTAAGCAAGAAATAGATACGCCCTTTATACGTTGCCCAAGCTTATTCTCACGATAAGCACATAAAGGCATAGAACAAGCAAGATAACCGCACCTACTCGTCGAGAAATACCTCTCAATTTTTTCCAAGTTTTTTCAGACGCATCTCGTGATAGCTTCATAAAATATAGTAGACAAGGAACTAAACACGCGAAAGCAATCAGGTACCACGAGAGAAAAGGGGTTAATGATAAATTAAGGAGCTCGTATATTATTGGAAGGCTTATTGTGATTAATAGCAACATGGTTGCAAATCTTAGGGAAGTTTTTTTGCCATACTTCACCGCAAATGTGCTGATTTTCGCCATTGAATCCGCTTCATAATCCCCAACGACTTGGTAAATTTGGCCAGCGCACTGAACAAGAAAAATCGGTAATGCCGTAAAAAGCGCATCTTGATAACGTCGAACCATCCAAGGAAATTCGAACTGCAAAGTCAACAGAGGAGCAGTTTGTAATCCCATAAAAAAAGGCAATATTCCTGCCCCGATTCCACACACAATAACGTCTATGCCGGGTCTATTCTTGAAACTCAAGGGAGGAGTAGAATAACCTATCCCAAGCAGCATGAAAGTGAGAAGTAGCAAGAATATACTGATGTCAGTGAGGAATACGCTTGTCAGGCTAATCAAAGTAAATGAGAAAAACAGTATGAGTCCTATTCTGGGCGATACATCGCCAGATGCAATTGGCAAATCCTTTTTTAAGTTATTTGCTCTATCGTTTTCACGGTCGAAGTATTGGTTCAAAATGAATATTGCGCTAGTGGCAAGCGAAAAAGAGAACAAAACCAAAATGAAGCGACTTATTTGTGGGAGTTCAAACAAAATACAGCCCAATAAAAAATTGAACAGCCAAACTTGCCAACTATCAAATCGCAACAATCTAATGTAAGCACGGATTTTTCTTAAATTCACAGGCATTGCTTCTCTTAGCTTTAACCTAAAAAGGTTATAAAACATGCGCATGCATCTGGCTGTTTGCTCAGCATTTATATTACGCGAGTAGAATAATCTCGCGCTAGAGGGCCCGTAGTCTAGTACGGATTATGACACTGGCCTGCGGAGCCGGAGGTCCTGGGTTCAAATCCCAGCGGGCCCGCCACTTCCTATCTACTTTTTTCACCGCGCTGACTAGCCTCTGATTAAAATCCGTTTCACGCTAAAGTTCAAGCTATATATAAGGGGGCTATAGTCTTTTCCGAGCACTAGAGACCTCGACTAAAAAAGAAACGTAAAATGTGCTGGGCAAAGTGCTTTATTCTCTACTTGAGAGCACTAGAATGTAGTCTGCTGTGTCTGCACACATGTCTGCAGCGTGCTCGATGAACTCGATCAAATCGTCAAAAATGACCATGGCTCCACAGTTGATTTTCGCGCCGTACTTGACAAACAAGCTTTTAGTCTTGAGATACTCTCCGTCAATGGCATGTTCAATCTCTCCGACTTTTTTTGCTTGTTCTATCGCTTCAGCAGGGTTAGACGAAATTTTTTCGATGCTGCTGCGCAGGGTTTGAGCGGCTTCTACAAGTTTTGACGCCATGAACACTGTTTTTTCGCACAGCTCTTGCGGAATTTCTGCTTCTCCAAGCATCTCCAGACACCTTGCCGCGTCTTTAGTGTGGTCCGCCAGAGTGTCCAGTCTTTTCACGAGATGCAGCAGGTCTTCGCGGTAGTCAGCCACAAGAGCCGCACCTTTGGACAGTTCCATGAAAACATCTGTCCGTAACTTGTCAACCTCTTCTTCAGCCTTGTACAGGTTTTCAATGTACTTCTTGGATTCCTCTATGTTTCTTTCTGAGAAGCTTTTAATTGCCTTATGAAGCCACGTTACGGTGTCAAAGGCTTTTGTTATCTGCTCGTGCGCTAGCTCTAATCCTTTTGTTTTGCGGCGTTTTTCAAACCAATTGTAGCTTCTTCTTTCCATGGGTCACATCTCCTTTAATCACTATTTGATATTGTGAACATATAACCCTTCTCTTAAATGCGGTGATAATATTGAAGCCTCTCATTGCATGTTTCCTCTTAACATTGGCTAATTTGCATGAGTAATAGAGACCAGCAGAGATTACGCTAATATATAGCCTCTCATTCAGAAATTAAGCTGCCTTTGACATCAGCTTTCTAGAACGGTCTTTGCCAGCGCAATTTTGGTTTCCAAGTTTTTCATTAAAGTGTTTGTAACTTTCACTTCGTTTCCAAGTTTCTCTATTTTATCCTTCTCTGCAGAATCAGCTGAGTCGAGAATAAACGTGTCTAGGAAATCCGAGTAGAGTTTAGCCACCGAATACGCGGAAACCTCAAACCCTAAGCCTCGCAACAACTTGTCCGCTGGACCTTTGACTGGAGCGCCAGCAATTATCGGGCTTATTGCCACTCTTTCTGCGTCTGTGTGACGTAAAGCGTCTCTGACTCCCTTCACGGCGAGGATCGTGCCTATGCTGACTATTGGGTTGCTTGGGCAGATTATCACTAACTTGGCTTCCCTGATTGATTCTATGACTCCAGGTGCAGGATTTGCGTTGTCAGCGCCGAGAAACTCGACGCCTAGCACTTCGTCTTTTGCTTCTCTCTTGACCAGATACTCCTGAAAGTGAACAGAGCCCATTTCAGTTATAATTCTGGTTTCAAATTTATCATCTGTCATGGGCAAGATTTTCACGTTAAGTCCTAACGCATGGTTGATATGCGCGGTAACCTCGGACAGCCTGAGGCCATTTTTCAGCAGGTTTGTTCTTAAAATGTGCGTAGCAAGGTCCTTATCGCCAAGGTTGAACCATACTTCACGGTTAAATCTTCTAAGCGCTTCAAGGCAGTGGAAGGTGTCTCCTCTGATTCCCCACCCCTTTTCTTCATCGACAATTCCTGCCAAAGTGTATGCAACTATGTCAATGTCTGGGGATATGTGTAAACCAAACATTTCAATGTCATCACCGGTGTTCACAATTATTGATAGGTCTTTTTCGTTAACGAGTTTCACGAGTCCCGTAAGAAACTTGGCGGCTCCTACTCCACCCGCTAAAGCTGTGATCATTGCCTTCACGCTGAAGACCTATATGCGCAAAAATCTTCAAGAAGCTTTCGTCTAAGCCCGAGCGCGTTCAAAATATTTGACAGAATACGCCTACATTATGGCCGTTGCTTCTCCTTTTCTGAAACCCAGTATTCAGTTGCTGAACCTTTCGCGTCAATAATCTGTTCTTTTTTGAACACAGGCGCCTCATTTTTGTACCTCTCCACTGCTTCCCGTAAAACTGGAAAAACATCCGTTCGGTGGGAACCAGCGACCAAAACGTATACGAGGTCTTCTCCGACATTGAACTCGCCGAGTAAATGGTGAATTTGAACGTCGACTATGCCTGACTTCTTAGACAAGTCATCGCAAATTTTAGCGAGAACCTCGTTGGCTTTTTCTTCATACGCTTCCAGCGTAAGCTTCTGAACTTTTTCTCCTTCCAGAGTTTCGCCGCGAGCCACGCCAATGAAAAGGGCTAGAGCTCCAGCCTTTTCGTAATTATCGTTTTTCTTGGTATTGCTTAAAAGGTCTGAAACAGAGAATTTTCCTTTTTCATGAACACCCGCATGCGTAGTCAACCAGTCACTTCCTTATGCACTTCTGTAAGCTAACTCGCCTCTAAAGACATTTCGCATTAAGAAACGCAATAAGGATGGTGAAAAAGTTGAATCTAACGGGGGTCGGAAAAGCTCTCTGGTCTATTGAGTCTGCTTGACTTCTTGCACTGGTACCTGAGCGGGTTGAGCTATCAGTTTTGATTTTCTGATGCCCACATGTCTGAGAGGCGCCACTTTCTTTGCTTCATTGTAAACGTCTGAAGCTATTTTTCCAAGGACCATTTCTTGGACAAACTGATCCAGTGTCAGTGCGGCGGCTTTTTCCTTAACAGTTTTATCCATCATACTGCGGATGATTTTTTCTTGGGATGTCCTGATTCGCGAAAGCGTGAGGGCTGACACTGCCACTCTCATTTTATATCCGTCTTTTGTGATTAGATTGAAAAGCCCATCAACTTTTGTTGTTCTTCTCCTCACTAAACTTCGTAAATAGTCACGGGAGTATTCGTGACCTTTGAATAGTGTGCGGGCGGTTTTTCCCTCAATTTCGTTTATTTGGAAGAACATTTTCAAATTTTGGTGGGAAAAGTCGCTGGTGATGTCATAAAGTGTGGCTTCGACAACTCTTCCGATAAGCTGTTCTGGCTCTTCTGCTGGCACTGTGCCTAATTCAACGTTTCCAAAGAAAGGAGGCGCTACTACCATGTACCATGCTTTGCCTCGCCATTTATCGCGTACGTGTTTCCCTTTCGCTTTCGAAGACAAGTTTATCCTCCAAATGTGCCTTCAACATTCTCAAGCCAATATTAAAAGGTTTACCGTTTCAAGCTTATCCTCTCAATGTCGCTCATGTACTTCCTCAAAACCTCAGGAACAACAATTGAGCCGTCTTCTTGCTGAAAATTTTCCAATATCGCGACTATGGTTCTGCCCGTTGCTATGGCGGTCGAATTCAAAGTATGCAAAAACCCTTTTGGAGGTGCGCCTTCCTTTTCCCTGTAACGGATGCCCAGTCTCCTAGCTTGGTAATCTGTGCAGTTGCTGCATGAAATAATCTCTCTGTACGCGTTTTGAGCAGGCATCCAAACTTCGATGTCGTATTTTTTGGCTGCCACTGTTCCAATGTCGCCCGTGCATACGTTAACCACGCGGTAAGGTAAACCAAGTTTTTGGATGAGTTCCTCCGCGTTTTGGATGAGTTCTTCGTGAAGTTTCCACGACTCTTCAGGCTTGCAGAAAACAAACTGTTCTATCTTGTTAAATTGGTGCGTTCGAAATATCCCCCGCGTGTCTTTGCCGTGGGCACCAGCCTCTTTTCTGAAGCATGCACTTATGCCTGCGAGTTTAAGAGGTAAGTCTTCCTCTTTCAGCACTTCGTTCATGAACATTGCCGCAATAGGATGCTCCGAAGTTGCGATTAAATACAAGTCTTCATTTTCGACTTTGTACAGCATGTCTCCGAAATCGCTTAGGGCTGTGACGCCTTCGTAGGGCTCTCGCCTCATCAAGTAGGGCGGTTCCACGGGCAAATAGCCTTTCTTAGTCATTTCTTCCAAAGCAAAACTCAGCAACGCCATATCCAAAAGTACGCCTTCCCTCTTTAGATAGAAGAATCTGGAGCCCGTAACTTTTCCAGCTCTTTCAATGTCAATTATGTCTAAGTTTAGGCCGAGGGCGATGTGATTTTTCACGGGGAAGCTGAATTTGGGGATGTCGCCCCATGTTCTTATTTGTACGTTTTCGTTTTCATCTTTCCCGACTGGCACGGTTTCATGTAGCAAATTCGGAAGCCGCATAAGGTAATCGCGCGTTTTCTCTTCTGCTTTGGCTACTTCTTTTTCTATGCTTGTAATTTCGGAATCGATTGTTTTTGCTTTTTCAACTTTGCCGCCGGCGTCTTTTCCAGCTTTTTTTAGCGCGGCAATTTCTGCGGTTATCAGTTTTCTTTCGTGGCGTAGCTCGTTTAGTTTTGTTAGGTTCCGTCGCCATTCCCTGTCTAAGTCGACTAGCTCATCCAGCATTTTGCTGTTTTCAGGGTTTCCTCTTTTCATTAAATTGTTCTTTACGAATTCGGGATTTTCGCGGATAAGTTTGATGTCTAACATCTTTCTCACGGAGCTAACTCTTTACTTTGAAATTAATTCAGCTATTAATCTTGCGATGAGAAAAACCACCAAAAAGAACCAAGCAAGACCGCTGTCTGTTGAAGATTAAAAAATAGAAGAAAATTTGAAATGTCTGCTTTGCTTGTTCTACTCTGTCTTCTCTGTCTTGGTTTCCTTTTTGCTCATCGTTATTTCCATCGTCGAAACCATTCTGGACTTGTTCTCTCCTTCTCTTGGCGGCATCTCTACTGTTCCGATGGCTATCTTGCTCACTTTCAGGTCTTTCACGAATCGGTTTCTGGTTATTTCAGCCACGTCAACTGCTGTAGTTATTGCTTGGCCACGAGCTTTCAGAGTTATTGCATTTAGGTTGCTTTGGGAGAGACTTGTGATTATTGCCAGCACGTAGCTCATTGGTGGTTTGTTTCCGACGAAGATTACATCTGCGTTCGCAGTCATTTTATTCACTCCTTTTTGTTGTTTCTTTTGTGTAACGTTGCCGTCTATGCGTTTCTGTCCGCGACAGAACGTTACTGCCTCTACATAATCTGACATCTTCCTTATAAGTCCGCTGACAGAACAAGGCGCCGGCTATACAAAATCTAAAGGTCAATTATGGCTCCTGCATTTTGCGGATTTCGCATCAATGAAAAACACTGCTTCCTCAAGAAACTCTGCTTACGCACTGCTTCTTACATGGAAAGCGCGCGCCTATTGTTGAAACGCAAACCGTGTTGCAGTCCAGCTTAAATAATAAGCGTTAACATAGCAAACAGCGAGAGCTAACCAAAATTGCTGACGAAGCTAAAGAAAAAAGTTCAAGACATGCTGGCTTCAGAAGCGAAAGCAGCGCACAAGATAGGATTAACCCCAAACATGGTGAGCGCCATAGGTTTGGCGTTGGCTTTCTTTTCAGCTGCGGCGTATGCGATAGCACAAAATCAACCCATGTGGCTTCTTTTAGCAACGATTCTGCTTTTGGCATCGGGATTCTGCGATACGCTAGACGGCGTACTAGCCAGAATTTATCAACAGCAAAGCGTGTTTGGCGGATTTCTGGACTCCCTTCTGGATAGGTACGCTGATGCCGCTGTATACGCAGGCGTGATAATCGGTGGACTGTGTGATCCTTTATGGGGATTAACCGCTTTGGCGGGTTCTCTGCTGGTAAGTTATAGCCGAGCAAGGGCTGAGGCGGCGGGGATAAAGATGGAGTCTGTAGGCTTAGCCGAAAGAGCTGAGCGTATGATAATTCTATCAGTTGCGAGCATCACCGCGATTTTCTGGCTTCCAGCCCTGAACATCGGAATAATACTGCTGGCAGTGCTCTCAAACTTTACAGTTCTACAAAGGGCAATACACGTTTTCAGGGTTTTAAAGAAAAAGGAGAATTAGCGTCTTCTTCTATACCTTGTGTGGCGTTCGTTTTCAGCTCTAACTTTCACGATGCCGCGATGCACAGCGCATGAAATGCAATAGTACTTCGTGTCTACCCACGAGGACAAGTACGTGCCTTTCTGCCGAAGCTCTTTGGCTAATTGAGGCTCAACAAAGGATACTCGGCGCGTAGACTTTTTTGCCTTGTCACGTGGCACCATTGATCCGCAACTGGCGCATTGTACAAGGCCGCTGCTTCCTTTACTTCCTTTCGATCTTCCTCGACTCTTTCGTTTAAACGGCAATTATCATTGACCTCTTTTGCTCTTTACGATGCAATTAGTGAATTTACTGATTTATATATCTGCTCGTAACTTTAAGAGACAAGCAATGTTGGCTTTTACATCTATTTCTGGTATTATTTTACCTGTTGGCGAGGTCATCAGGCTTGTGACCCCAGGTCCATGGCCTGCTGTGACACAATTTGTGTGTATTACTATGCCGACAGAAATGGCTCCTTGACGGTAAATTCTCCCGAAAGAGTGATCCGCGTCAATTATAGCCACCAAATCGCCAAGCCTCAAATCTTCAAGCCCGTACTGTTCTATTATTTTTTCATCAAACAGCTGTATGTCATAATCTCCTGAGTGCACTTGGTTTGCTCCTAACCCTGAACCCATTATAGCCGCAGGAACGATATGCGCCACAGGAACCTCCAGTTTTTCCCCGTTCGGTTTTGGATTCAGCGCCTCCAGAAAACGTGGGTCCATGTTCATCACTTTTATGTCGGGAAAATCCGTGAGCTTTAAGCCCACTCCAAAAGCTTTCACGAGTATCTTGTCGCCCAGCATGAGCTTTTCTAACGTTTCGGGCTGAAAATCAACTAGAACATGTTCTATTCCACCGTGCTTGGCGGTGACAACGCCCTTGGTGCCTTTCGCGTCACCGTTGACAACGATTGCTTCGTTTCCAACACATGAAAGCACATTGAACGCAGCGTTGGCTCCCTGCCCATGCCGCGGGTCGTTTTCCTTGTTTTCCACACTGACGCCTGGCTCTACGTGGTCAGCCTCCCAACCGCACGCTGGATCGCCTACTCTCAGATTATAGGTTATCCCGCCCACTCCAGGCAAAATCGACGGCGTTCCCGTGGCTGAAATGTTGTAAACTGACCTACCTACGACGGGGCTAGCCACTTCCCCCATAACCGATATTTTCACGAGTTTGTCAACGTTTGTCCTCAACATTAACTGTCCCTCATTCTTGAATTATGCTGTTTATCTGGCAGATACTAATAAAACTTGCAACTCTCAGTGTCGCATTTTTATACAGTTTGGACTTAGCAACTCTTAAATGTGCGATTATTACTTTTTGACTTGTGAACGCCAAAACTCAACTAAACCGTTGGAAGGACCTGAGCGATGTCTGAAATTGGATTAAGAACAAGAATGGTGGTCAAAGACGTCATGAGCAGTCCAGTAGTAACCTTAGACGAAGACGCAACTTCAAACAAGGTTGCTAACCTCATAGATAAAAACAAATTAGGCTGCGTTATAGTCACGAACAAGACAGGACAACCTGTCGGGATAATAACGGAACGGGACTTAGTGATAAGAGTTCTAGCCAAAAATCTTAAGCCTGACGCCGTAAAAGCGAAGGAAATCATGACCTCGCCGTTAGTCACGATAGAACCGGAAGCAACAATAAGCGAAGCTGCGAGAAGAATGAGCAGACTCAGCATCAGGAGACTTGGGGTAATCTACAAAGGCAACCTCGTGGGGTTAGTTTCAAGTAGAGACATTCTGGGAGTAATGCCTGAGCTAATAGCGATAATCCAAGAAAGAACACGCATAGAGGGCGCTGCTGAGGCGGAGGAAACCGCAGAAGCCGAAGAAATGCCTCTCTCTGGATATTGCGACAGCTGTGGCGTATACTCTGAAAACCTGAAAGACGTTAATGGACAAAATCTATGTGAAGACTGCCGCATAGAATTAGAAACCTAAAAATAAGCGGCACACTTTTACAATTGTAGTAGGCCAGTCGGTTCAAATAAAATAAACTTTTAATTAACCTTCATATTCGTTATTCACCAGAAGAGCGCGTTTAAATTGATTGTTGATTCTGTGCTGACAAACGCTAAGGCGTACTTGAACAAGGAAATAGTTGACTGTAGCTTAGCGATAGAAAACGGCAAAATCTTCAAAATAGGCAAAGAAACGCAGATGCCAAAAGCTGACGAGAAAATTAACCTGAGAAATCTTCTAGTTCTGCCAGGTTTAACTGACGTTCATGTGCACCTTCGTGATGAAGGGAAAGCATACAAAGAGGATTTTTACACTGGAACTGCCGCTGCGGCTGCGGGTGGGATGACAACAGTTTTGGATATGCCTAACAACGCCCCAGTAACTATGAGCGCAGCGACGCTGAAGAACCGTATGCAAATCGCGGAAAGAAGCGTTCTCGTTAACGTTGGATTTTATTCCGAATTTCCAACTGACTTGGGCGAGGTCACAGACATTGTCGCTCAGGGCGCAGTGGCCTTCAAACTCTTTATGGCTTGCCAGGTCGGCGGATTGAACATTGGTGATGATAAAGCCTTGCGAGAAGCGTTTAGAAAAGTCGGCGAATTAGATGTTCCAGTTGCAGTGCATGCAGAAGACAAAGCGTTGTTGATGGCAAACGAAGAAAGGCTTAAGCGAGCCAACCGTCACGATGCGGCTGCCTTCCTTAGGGCACATTCAGAACGCGTTGAACTCAAAGCTATCGAACGCCTGCTGAAAATAAGCGCACAAGTCGATGTTCGTTTGCATTTCTGTCACGTGACGACTGAAGAGGGCTTAAACGCCGTGATTGAGGCCAAAAAATCTGGCAGGACAGTAACCTGTGAAGTGACTCCTCAGCATATTTTGTTGTCAAATGCTGATTTTGAGCGCTATGGCTTAATGTTAACAATGATGCCGCCGCTTCGCGGCAAAAGCCACATCGAGGCCCTTTGGAAAGGGGTATCTGACGGTTGGGTTGATGTCTTAGGTTCAGATCATGCCCCTCACGTTTTGAATGAGAAAACAGCTAGTAGCGTCTGGGAGGTTAAAGTGGGCGAACCCGGTCTGGAAACAACTCTGCCACTTGTTTTGACAATGGTTAGAAAGAACCGTTTATCATTATCTCGTGTTGTTCAACTACTCTCAGAAAAACCCGCGGAAATCTTCAACTTAAAAGACCGCGGTCGCTTGGAGCAAGGGAAAAAAGCGGATTTAGTAGTTGTAGACTTCAACCGGAAATTCAAGATTGACGCTTCGAAGTTCCATTCCAAAGCGAAGTACTCACCATTTGACGGTTGGGAAGTACAAGGTAGACCTGTGAAAACCTTTGTTAACGGATTATTAATTATGGATGAACAGGAAATTGTGGCGAAGGCAGGAAGTGGCGAAGTAATTCGGAGAGACCGCGCGTGAAATTCATCGCGGATGGTATGCTTGGAAAACTGACCAGATGGCTCCGCATGCTAGGGCAAGATGTTCAATATTCAAACAAGCTGGACGATGCCGAACTGATTGTGATGGCCAAGAAAGAGCACCGCATTCTCCTCACAAGAGATGTGGAGCTTTACCAACGCGCCGTTGCCAGAGGCATTGACGCTTTCTACATTGAGGGCCAAACAGAAGCTGCGAAGCTAGCAGAACTTGCTAAGCGATTTGACGTTCCCTTGGAGATAGACCTGAAACGCTCCCGTTGTCCGAGATGCAACACCAAAATCCGTCCAACGCCTAAAGAAAAGCTTGCAGGCAAAGTCGAAAAGAACACTTTCATCTATTATAATGAATTTTGGAAATGCCCCAAATGTGGCCACATCTATTGGCAAGGTGCCCATTGGGGTCGAATCCGCGCTACTCTTGAAAAGGCGAAGAAAATTTAGAGAAAAGTTCGTAGTTTAACTTTTATCTAAGCAGCCACTTCAACGGAATATCCTGGAAGGTTCCGTCAGGCAACGTTCTTCTGATGGTAATTGGTAGCATGCCGCCTTCGAATTCTTTTAAGGCGATGTCAATCGGGTTCGAATAGGTTTCGTCAACTTCAACGATTATCGGTGCACCCATAGAAATTTGGAGAGCCCTTGCTCCCACTATCCTCGCTTTCTCGAACCGCGTGATTTTCGGAGGACCTACCGATATCTTTTCTTGTTTAGACGTATTCTAATACTCCCCAGCGCCTGGATACATTCCGCCAGGAGCCCCTCCTGGTGGCATTGGAGGCGCCTTCATTTTGCCAGCAGCGATTATATCGTCGATTTTGAGAATCATTGAAGCGGCTTCGGTTGCTGATTTAATTATCTGTTTTTTCACTGTAATCGGCTCGAAAACGCCCATTTTTGTCATGTCTTGGACTTTTCCTTCTAGAACTTCTATGCCAGCCCACGTTTCCCCTTTTTCATGTCTCGACCTTAGTTCTGAAAGTATGTCTATCGGGTCTAAACCGGCGTTTTCAGTAAGCGTTATTGCAACAGCCTCTAAGGCTTCTGCAAAGATTTTAACCGCGAGCTGCTCTCTTCCCGGCAAAGTTTCTGCGTACATCTTTAGTGTACGTGCCATTTCGAGCTCTGGAGCGCTGCCTCCGGCTACGACTTTTGGTTCTTCAATTACGTCTCTGATTACGCATAGAGCATCGTGAACTGAGCGTTCCGCCTCTGCCGTTATGCGTTCTGTTCCGCCCCTTATCAAAAGTGTAACTGCTCGCGGGTGCTTGCAGCCTTCAATGAAGGTCATTTTGTCGTCGCCGATTTTGCGTTCTTCTACGAGGGCTGCAAATCCAAGATCCGCTGATGTGATATCGTCCAGTTTAGTTACTATTTTCCCGCCTGTGGCTTTTGATAGTTTCTCCATGTCTGACTTTTTCGCTCTCCGAATCGCAACTATTCCTTTTCTCGCAAGGAAGTGCTGGGCCATGTCGTCGATGCCTTTTTGGCAGATGACAACGTTTGCGCCTGCGGCTACGATTTTCTCAGCCATGTCTTTAAGCATGATTTCTTCTTGCTCAAGGAACGCTTCAATCTGGTCTGGGCTTTCAATGTTGATTTTCGCGTCGAACTCTGTCTTTTCAATTTCTAAAGAAGTGGCAAGTAATGCAATTTTGGCTTTTTCTACTCGTTTGGGCATTCCAGAATGCACTATTTCTTTGTCCAAAACTATGCCATTTATCAGACTTGTGTCACTAAGGGATTCACCGGTTTTCTTTTCAACCTTGACATCTTCCACATCCACCTTGTACCTGTTGCCTTCTTTCTCTGCAACTTCCAGCATTGCTTTGACCGCTATGTCTGCCAAGTATTCTTTGTATTCAGCCACGATTTTGCTCGCCATAGCAGTTATCGCAACTTTCTTCAGATATTCCTGTGTTTTCAAATCCACTGGTATCGCTATTTTGTCAAGAGTCTCCAGTGCTTTTTCTGCGGCTTTTTTGTAGCCGTCAATTATTATGGTTGGGTGTATGTTTTTGTCTATTAACTCTTCAGCCTTGTTTAGAAGCTCGCCCGCTATTATGACGGCGGATGTGGTTCCGTCGCCTGCTTCGTTATCCTGTGTTTTGGCGACTTCGACAAGCATTTTGGCTGCTGGATGTTGAATGTCCATTTCATCCAAGATTGTGCGGCCATCGCTTGTTATCGTTACGTCGCCAAAACTGTCGACCAACATCTTATCCATGCCTTTAGGACCTAAGGCGCTTCTAACGCTTTCAGCTACGATCTTCGCAGCAGTTATGTTTGCGTGTTGCGCTTCTCTTCCGCGAGACCGATTTGAACCTTCCTTTAATACGAGAACTGGCACCCCGCCAGCTTGTGCAGGTGATGACAAATCAAGTTAACCTCCTTTAATGCGCACAACAACAAAACACAATTGCCATATAAGTTTTTCTAGAAGTATTATGCCGAACTAAGCTCAAGCTGGAAATTTCCCATCATTCACTCAGCGTTCTAAAGCAGTTCAACGGTTTCTCGTCGGTTCAAGTTAATAGACGGCGACTTTGGCTACACCAGTAATTTTCAGTAGTTCAGGGATTAATTCGCCTGGAATTTTTTTCTCCACAATCAGCGTGAGTTTTGGTTCTGGCGACAGTTCTGGGTCGTCCACGATTGCCTGTCTAATGCTTAAGCCGCTTTGGGCGAGAATCATGGCCGAGTTGGCTAGGATGCCAGGGGTTTTTGCGTCAACGGGGGTTATTTCTACAACGCCTAGGTTCAGGTGTTTCGCAATTTCTTTCAGCGAGTGGCCGGCGGATCGTATTTCCTCAAAAATTAGTCTGAGTTCTCGGTTGGCTTTGATAATGTTTAATGTCTCGTTTACTGTTCGCCTGTCTACTCCGGCGGCTCTTGCGATGCGCACTGGCGGGATCTCAATTTGGTTGAGGTAGATTTTGCCGTCTTTTGCGCTCAGTCCATTTTCTACGAGAACGCGTGCTACTTTGAGTCGTTCAGGGTATTGTTCTAAGTATTTCTTGATCGTGTTCCACATGCGTGTGTTTCCTTCATGTGCATTTATGTTCATTAAAGTATAAATGTGCTGGTCAAGGTCGATTCGACGAACTTCAGCATACTGGGCATGCATATCGTTGGTTTCCGTTTTCTCAATATTTCACGGTACTCATGTACAAATATGTACACAAAAGATTTAATATGGTATCCACGTACGATTTACAACCCTTGATTAGGAGAGAAAATGATATGCCGACTAGAAAAATAATGTTAGACGAGGAACAGATACCAAAACAATGGTACTGCATACTGCCCGACCTACCTAAACCACTCCCTCCAACCATAGACCCACAGACAAAAGAACCTGGACCTGGAATTGTCCCTAAAATATTCCCCAAGCAGATCCTGGCCCAAGAAATGAGCACGGAGAGATGGATAGATATTCCAGAAGAAGTGAGAGACGTCTACAGACTTTGGAGACCCACCCCACTCTTCAGAGCCGTTGGTCTAGAGAAGGCGTTGAAGACTCCAGCCAAAATCTACTACAAGTATGAGGGGGTCAGCCCTCCAGGAAGTCACAAACCAAACACCGCTATTCCCCAAGCCTACTACAACATGAAGGAAGGTAAAGAACGCATAGCTACTGAGACAGGGGCCGGCCAATGGGGGTCCGCCTTAGCCTTCGGTTGCACGATGTTCGGATTAAAATCTACCGTTTACATGGTTAAAGTGAGTTATCAACAAAAACCCTATAGAAGAATTATGATGGAATCTTATGGCGCAGATGTTTATGCAAGTCCCAGCACGCAAACGGAAAGCGGCAGAGCAATCTTGAAGGAAGACCCTAACAGTTCAGGCAGCTTGGGAATAGCCATAAGCGAAGCTGTTGAAGACGCCCTTAACCACGAAGACGCCAACTACGGCATCGGCAGCGTCTTCAATCACGTTCTTCTACATCAAACCGTCATTGGATTGGAGACCAAGAAGCAGCTAGAAATTGCAGGAGACTACCCAGACGTGATATACGGATGCATAGGCGGGGGCAGCAGCTTTTCTGGACTTTTCTGGCCCTTCTATTACGACAGAGTCACTGGAAAAGCACCGAAAAACGTTCGTTTTATAGCAATTGAGGCTACAGCTTGCCCCTCTGTTACAAAGGGCGAATACACCTTTGATCACGGTGACACGGCCAAGCTAACTCCTCTAGTTCCAATGCACACTATAGGACACGATTTCATACCAGCCCCAATTCATGCAGGAGGCCTGCGCTACCATGGAATAGCTCCTACCATAAGTAGGCTAGCTGCAGAGAAGCAATTAGAGACAAAAGCTTATAATCAATTAGAAGTCTTCGATGCAGCCAAGATCTTCCTTCAAACTGAGGGTATAATACCAGCTCCAGAACCAGCCCACGCCATCAAAGGAGTCATTGATGACGCCTTACGGTGCAAAGAAACAGGGGAAGAAAAAGTTATTCTGTTTCTGCTGTGCGGCCACGGCTATTTCGACATGCAAGCCTACGATGATTACTTGAGCGGCAAGTTACTTCCATATGAATATCCGACAGAAAGAGTCGAAGAATCAATGAAAAAACTTAGAAATCTCTATCCTTGGCTAGACGAGGTTAAAAAGAAGTATATTTAAAAAGAATTCCCGTGAAAAAAACGCCTGCGGTGCGGAAAGATGACACCGCAGCGCGTAATCTCAATTTTTTATGTTATAAAGGACCACAGCATATACATTCTCGAGTTACTTGCTCTAGCACATAATTGGAGAAGGAATAAACGTTGTGTGCAAAATTCGAAAATGAAGTTTCTGCAAAAACTCTCGGGTTAATTGTCAATCCTGTTGCTGGAATGGGCGGCGCTGTTGGACTTAAAGGCACTGATGGCAAGGCGGTTTTGAAAAAAGCTGTATCTCTCGGGGCAAAACCCATAGCGCCTGCGAGAGCCGAATTTTTTCTCTCCGAATTAAAGTTCGCTGACGGAAAGATACGGCTTGTTGTAGGCGCTGGAAATATGGGCAAGGAGGAAGCTATAAACTGCGGCTTTGCCTGCACGGTTTTCGGAGAGAGAAAGAAAGAAACTACCGCTGAAGATACACGGGAAATTGCAAGGAAAATCGCTGACGCAAAGGCTGATCTTCTCGTATTCTGTGGTGGAGACGGAACAGCTCGAAACATACAGGAGGCAATCAACATGGATATTCCTGTATTGGGCGTTCCAACAGGGGTAAAGATGCACAGCTCTGTTTTTGCTGTGGACACTAAAGCTACAGCCAAGATAGCTATGGGGTTTCTGTGGGGAGAACTACCCTTACGGGAAGCGGAGGTAATGGATGTTGATGAAAACGCGTTTAGGGAGGGTCGAGTGTCTTCAACGCTTTACGGGTACTTACTAACTCCTTACGAGCCGTACCTGATTCAAAGAGCGAAGATGGCAAGTCCAATAACAGAAAGTGAACTGCGTAACCAAGCAGCTATAGCAATATACATCATTGAAAACATGAAACCTGACGTGGCTTACATTATTGGCCCTGGAACAACAACGCGCACCATCGGTGACCTCTTGAACGCAAAGAAAACTCTCTTAGGAGTGGACATCTTTTGCAACAAGAAAATAGTAGCAAGTGACGTAAACGAGAAACAAATACTAGAGAAAATCCGGGGAAAGACCGCTCACATAATTGTCACGCCGATTGGGGGTCAAGGCTTCATATTAGGAAGGGGAAACCAACAGATAAGCCCAGAGGTAATTCGCCGCGTAGGTCTGGACAACATAGTTGTGGTCGCTACAGAAGGCAAATTGAGAAGCTTGAAAAGTCTGAGAGTTGACACTGGCGATCCAAACTTGGACGACGCTCTTCGATCACGTAAACTCAAAGTCGTAGCTGACTACAAAACCGAATATATGATGCGTATCGAATAATTAGCTGCCATTTTTTCAACTAGGTGTTTTCACAAAACTCATAGGTAAATTGAAATACAGAACTCATAAACAATACTCTGTTATTACTTAGAGGCTAAAACCTTGATTCCCATAAATCTTCCAAAAATCGGCGAAGAAGAAGTCGAAGCCGTTGTCAAGGTTTTGAGAAGTGGCGCATTAACGCAGGCACTGGGCGCAGGCCCCGTGGTCACGCAATTCGAGAAAAACTTTGCGAAATTCGCTGGCGTAAAACACGCCATAGCCGTGAACACGGGAACTGCAGCGTTGCACTCTGCCATCGTAGCTGCAGGTGTGAAACAGGGCGATGAGGTAATACTGCCCAGCTTCACTTTTGTGGCTACAGCCGAAGCAGTCGTTATGGCTGGCGGCAAACCAGTGTTCACCGACATCAACCCCGAAACCTACAACATTTCTCCCGCTGAAATTAAAAAGAACATAACAAAAAAAACCAAAGCGATAATACCCGTAGACCTTTATGGTTTATCTGCCGACATTAAGCCCATCAGCGAAATTGCCACTAAACACGGCTTGGCGGTTGTTGAAGATGCGGCTCAAGCGCATGGCGCAACCTACAATGGGAAACCTGCTGGAGTTTTCGCAGATGCTGCCTGCTGGAGCCTCTACGCTAGCAAGAACATGACCACAGGTGAAGGAGGCGTTATAACAACGAAGAGTGATGAAATGGCAGAGACGTTGCGGTTGATAAGAACTCATGGAGAAAAAGCCAAGTACGCCTCGCTGATGCTTGGCTATAACTATCGCATGTCAGAAATTCAAGCCGCCATAGGTTTAGTGCAGTTGGAAAAGTTGCCCTCTTTCGTGGCTAAGCGCCGCGGAAACGCCAAAAGACTTACTAGGCTACTTGCGAAAACAGACAAGCTACAGTTGCCAGAAGAAACGAAAGACCGGCAACACAGCTGGTACCTTTATACTGTTAGGCTTAAAAATGCCACAGAAAACGAAAGAAACAAAATTGTGGAAGAACTAAGACAGAAGGGCATAGGCGCTGAAGTGTATTACGTCAATCCTGTGCATCGCATGTCCTACTACCGCGACAGTTTTGGAAGGCGCAAACTGCCCGAGACAGAAAAAGCGGCAAAACAGGTCTTCTCTTTGCCCATCCACCCCGGCGTCACGGAGGCGCAGGTAGACTACATAGGCAAGACTCTTCTTGATCTCTTATAGCAAAGCTTCAGCGTTAAGGTTTATGCGAATTGCTCCCTAGTACCTTATTGCCAAGTTATTCTCTGGAGTGGGTACAATGCGAAAGAAAATTATAATTATGGGCGCATCTAGCTTCGGTTCTTCTCGCGGTTGGGTACGGTGACAAACAAATAGCTGAGCTTGAAGAGACCATTAACACTACGCCATGCGATGTTGTCTTGATCGGAACTCCGATTGACTTGCGAAGAGTAATTGAAGTGAATAAGCCGACTGTAAGAGTTAAATATGAACTTCAAGTAATAGGACCTAGCTATCTCGAAGTATTGGATAATTTTCTCAAAGGGAGCGTTAAACAGTGACTGATGAGGAAGATATTTCACGAGTTAAGGTAAAATTCGTTATAGAGGGATTAGGCGAAGCAGAAGGCGAACTCGTAAGGTTTTTGGCGCCCAGAACCATAGACACCATTGTTCGAAAACTTCCGGTTGAGGGCAGAGCCGCTTTATGGAAAGAAGAGGTTTACTTCGAAATTCCAGTTAAAATTGGGGAAGAAAAAGCTAAACCCACCGTGGAAACAGGAACCATTGCCTTTTGGCCTATGGGAAGTGCTCTCTGCATATTTTATGGGCAGTCACAACCCTACAGTTCAGTGAACATTTTGGGGAAAGTCACAAAGAATTTGGAACTGTTTGAACAGGTTAAAAGCGGCGCAACGATTAAGGTTGAGTTGCTAAGCTAATAAGCTAGTGAGCTGTCTTCCCACATTTGCAGGAGCCGTTCGCATTCTTCTTTCACGCTTTCATCTTGGCTCTTTTTCTTTAGAATTTCCAAAAATTCTATGCGTTTTTCAACTGAGCGCTTTTCCGCGATGCCTCCGTAATAAAGTTCGCCTTCAATATATTCTTTCATGTGATTGGCTTTTTGAACGAAAAGACTGGCGGCGTCGACAGGGTTTTCAACCGCAAACTTGTTCGCCCATATTGCCGCTTCTGTTTCGCGGAGTTGTGTTAAGCCGTCAATTTCTATTATCTGTCTGATATAAATTCTCAAAAACTCGTAGTATCCAGCAGTTTTTACCAGTTCAAGGACTTGGTGGACTTTTTCTTTAAAGTTTGAGCTTCCTTCCACTGTTAAACTATGCTTGTAGCCTTTGTTTATGAGTTCTCTGGCTGTTTTAACTTCTTTCGCAGTATAGACTCTTTCTGGAAATTTCAAACTGGGCTGCCTCCATTTTTTAAAGCGAAAATTGTGAAAAGTTTGAGGTAACGCTGAGAATCAGGTTGCTACGGGCTTGTATACTTTTATGTTGTGGCTTCCCGAGACCAATTGCACCGCGCCTTTTTGTTCCAGTTGCTCCAAAAAATCTTTAGCTGCGCTTATTCGAATGTTGAACCGTGAAGCCACAGCGTAAGGCGTCAAAACGTTCATTTTCTTTATTTCGTTAACGATTTTCTCGTTTTTCGCGTCTGGAGGGATTATCCCTATTGCCTTTCTCTCCTTAGACGGTCCGGCTTTTTCTTTCTTTTTATCCGCCGTTTCTTCTTCATCTCTCCTAGTTTGCGCGCGTTCCATTTGCTTTAGGCCGAGTTTCTTTTTTCCGCCCATTTTTTTGGCTCCTTTTGGCTTATTATTCCTGCACTAGACGGGCTGAGTTATTTCAACTTTATGCTTGTTCTTCCACTCTTTGATTGGCACGCCAAGTTTTCTTTCAACTTCAACTCTGTGTATGGAGTTCATGGTGCAGAATGGTATTATACGTCCGTCTGGCACTGCGTAATGGATGACACATCGTTGTACTCGCTCTAGGTCGAAGTTGTAGGGGTCCATGAAGTGCATGGACGAAAGCAGAATAGTTTTCCTTTGCAGGTCGCCTAATGACTGGTAGTTTCCCTCTGTTAGGACTCGCAAGAGGTATTTTCTCAGAAAACTGAATTTTACATGTCTCGTAGCTCCAAGCAAGCGCAGTTTGGCTTTGTTCTTACTTCCTTTAGAGGCGTATTCGTAAACCTTCTTCATAGTTTCAACAAACTTGTCTACATTCGCGTAACGGGTAATTGGTATGATTTTGCCGTTTTCCACGAATAGATACGTGGCCATTCCGCAGTGTGGATGCGCCGTGAACTCCACGTACCGCTTGCCTTGCAGGGCGCCTATGGCTTTTGAAACTGGCACAACCGTGGGCACGGGATAAAAGTCTGAAACTTTCACTTTGCCTTCTGTCTGTTCCTCGACGAGGCGCATGAAATCAGGGATTGTGATGCGCATTTTGTCTCGTTCTTTTTGTGGGAGTCTTCCGCAAAGGGAGATTGGCTGAACGTTTATGCATCTTATCACGTCGAAGTTTTGAACCGCGAAATTTATGATATCGCCAAGTTGGTTGTCGTTGGCTCCTTTAACCAGCGTGACCACCAAGACTATGCTGTGCAGGTCAGCTTGGCGGCAGTTTTCGATTGCCTTCATTTTCGTGTCGAGAAGATCAACTCCGCGGATGAACTTGTAAACTTCAGGTGTTAACCCGTCAAATTGCAAGTATACAGTACTAACCCCCGCAGCCTTCAGCTCTTTGCAGTAATCCACGCTCTGCGAGAGTCGAACTCCATTCGTATTGATCTCCACGTGGCGGAAGCCGACTTCTTTTGCTTTTCGAATTAAATCGAACAAATCATTACGGATTGTTGGTTCACCGCCGGAGAACTGAAGCGCCGTGGCTGGCACAGGGTCATTCGCACGCAGGTTTTCCAGCATTCCTGTGACTTCGTCTTTAGTGGGCTCGTACACGTAGCCAGCGGCGGCTGCGTTCGCAAAACAGACTGGGCATTTGAGGTTACACCTGTTTGTCACATCGATTATTGCGAGGGCGGTGTGGGATTTGTGCTCTGGGCATATGCCGCAGTCGTAGGGGCAACCGTTAACAGTCTTTGTGCGCGGATTGTTCAGTCCTTCACCATCGTACCTGAGTTTTTCCGCTCGCACGTATTGTTCATAATCCGACCAGTATATTTCTTGGAAAAAGCCATGTTCGGGGCACTCTTTTTTGATGTAAACCTTATTGTCGTTCTCAAAAATCGTTGCGTCTAAAACTTTCAAACATTCAGGACAAATACTTTTCGTGTTTTTAATCATGTTCATGCTTTTCACTGTTTTCTGACTGTTGCGTGTTTCGAAGTGCTTAAGAGCAAATATACTCATAATAATGTTTCCAAACCTTTCCTAAGGTGATTGAGGGGGAACCGATGTCAATCAGCGAAAACACTCGCGAGACTCTGCGACAAATGGGCTTGAACGCCTACGAGATTGACGTTTACATCGCGTTATTAGAAGGCGGGCAAATGACGGCTATGGAAATAAGCCGAGAGGCTTCTGTTCCCTACTCGAAAATTTATGAGGTACTGAACTCGCTCAAACAGAAAGGCTGGGTCAAAAGCTCAGAAAGTCGCCCGTTCAAGTACTATCCTGTTCCGCCCCTTGAAGCTACGACGTTCACCAAACTTAGACTTGAAGACAAATACCAATGTTGGGAAAACGCTGTTGCTGAGGAATTGCAGCCCTTGTATGAGAAGCGAGAACTGGTGGAGCGCCCAGACATGCTGATACTGCGCGGACAGCAAGCGGTTTTAACCAAGTTAGAAGAGGTTCTCAAGAAAGCCACGAAAGAGGTAATGATTGCCGCTCCAGAATTTGCACGCGCCATAATCGCCTCGGCAGACCCCCTAATGAGCGGCTTAAAAAAAACAGTAAGCGTTAAACTTATGGTGGCGGGTAAAAGTGAAGACTGGATTTTCCTGAAAAAATTCTCTGGCGTGAACGAGTTGCGTATAAGGGATCACATGTTTGGCGGCGGAGTAATCGCTGACGGCAAAGAAGCAATGCTTTTTCTAGGCGAAGACAAGCCCAGCCTAGTCATATGGAGTAACCACGTGGGCTTGGTTGGTTTTGCGCGTGAGTATTTCCAGTTTCTATGGGACTCCTCTGCAAAGGCTTAATATCAACTGTGATAGTCAAAGCCGTTAACTCTAATTCACTGAGCCGCAGCAACCCCTTCAATTTACTTGGAAACAAATAGAAGCCACGATTGAATCTGAAATTGGTGACGAGAATTTACATTGAACAAAACGGATTTGAAACAGCCTAATGAGAGCTGTATCACAAATACGTCAGTTTGTTGCCAACTTGTAGGTTTGCCTGCTTAATACTCTTCCAAAACTTGGGTTTATAGGATAGTAAGTGTCGTTGATACACGCTATTTTAACTCGCTGTACGTTAGGTGCACTCTTGACTGCATTCAATAGTGTTTTGATGCTGGCCAAGTCCCTAATTGGGGCGATAGCGAGTAGGTGAAAAGGTCCAATTATTTCGGTGACTACGATGATGTTCCTTATTTTCTTGAGGGCTGATATAGTGGTCGATTTGTCACGGTTTGGAGAAATAGTTATCAGTAGAAAGGCTTTACCCTGATACCCGAGTTTTGAAAGGTTGATCGACACGATGCATTTATTGATTGTTCCTTCTTTTTTCATTCTTTCGTATCGTCTTCTTACAGTGTAAGGCGAGGTACCTAGTTTCTTTGCGATTTTTACAAAAGACATCTGAGGATCTTTCGCCAGTTCGCTCAGTATAAGCAGGTCAAGCTTTTCTATTCTTATCACACCTTTGGTTGCAGGTCAATGTTTTCAAATACCATGTGTGGTTTACCAGACCAGACGTTGACGGTTACTTTTCTTACTCCAAAGATTTTCCTTACTTTGCTCACTACCTTTTCTAGGTAGTAAATATTCTTAACGTACACTAGGGCAGTTAAATCGTATTCCCCAATGCTTGCTGAAGGTTCAATCAAGTCTGTGTGTTCGCCAATAAACTTGATAATTTGATTTTCATTCGCGTCTGCCTCGATTCCAATGGTTGCTACAATTTCAAATCCGAGTAACTCTAATCGAGGGAAAAGTGTTGCTCCTGTTATCACCCCCAGAGTTTTCAACCGTTTAATTCGTTTTAGCACTGAAACAGAGGACATTCCACAGTCTTTGGCGATGTCTTTCAGTCTCGCGCGGGCATCTCTTATCAAGATGCTTAGAATCTTGTTGTCAACTTCGTCAATTTCAATAATGGTGACCATCTCTTGCGAAATGTTACTCCGATCCCATAGATAAAACTGTTGGCAAATGAGTGTTGTATTCACGAAAGCCTCATAGTTTATCGTTATATTAATTATGTAGGTGATTTAAACTAATTTTTGTAATAAAAAGCTGGATTTTTGCAAAAATTTATAAGTGAAACCCTTGAATTAGTTAAGATCACAAAATTATAGGAGAAGAAAAAGAGAATGGCAAATTCAAAAGGTAAAACTAGTACTATCACTGCTGCTTTACTTATTATATTGGCTATGGCTATTTCGCTTGTTGCTTTACCAGTTGCTAACGCGCATGATCCTGCATGGAACGTTCCGACCTATGCCTACGCAGCTGCTTCACCCGACCCTGTAGGTGTCCATCAAACCGTGACTCTTGTGTTTTGGGTAGACAAGATTCCGCCAACAGCAGCGGGTATGGCCGGTGACAGATGGACCTTCTATGTGGATATCACAACACCTGACGGAACCGAAGAATCGCTTGGGTCCTTCACGTCCGACCCAGTGGGAGGTTCATGGACATCATACACACCTGATCAAGTCGGCACATATACAGTCACCTGCAGCTTTCCCGATCAAGTAGTAACGGGGAGCGAGGGAACGGGAATATATAACTATAATATCGCCATCAACGATACTTATCTAGCCAGCAGCGCAACAACGACGTTTACTGTGCAGGAAGAACCAATACCTGATCCTCCAACCTATCCGCTTCCAACCGAATACTGGACAAGACCAATAGAAGGAGAGAATACCGCTTGGTACACGATTGCATCACACTGGCTGCGTAGCCCGCAAATTGTTGGAAGGGTTCAACCAGACGGCATAGCGCCTAACAGCGCCCACATAATGTGGACAAAGCCGCTTCAGGACGGAGGCGTTGTCGGAGGAAGCAACACCGGCATTGAGGGCATAACCTACTACGATGGGACTGCATACGAATCCCCATTCAGCAGCCCACTAATCATGTACGGAAGACTCTATTACGATCTACCACTGAGCGATTCCTCCACGGGTGGGGGATACGTTTGCGTAGATCTGCGTACTGGAGAAGAGATATGGTATAACGACTACGGGATTACCGAAATGTTCTTCCCCGGCTGGGGTACATTCAAATCGAGTAATTCACCATCATTCGGTCAACTCTATGATTACGAGTCAATGAACCAGCACGGAGTCATCCGGAACGGCTACCTGTGGAACAATGCATGGAATGCCTATGATCCGCTGACAGGAAAATGGCTATTCAATCTGACAGGCGTTCCATCTGGCACAAGTGTGTACGGTCCAAACGGGGAGATACTAAGATACGTGCTTAACGTGCAGGGCAAATGGCTAGCTTTGTGGAACAACACTGCAGCTCACGGATTAACAGCTGCAACAGATCCAAACGATACCACTAGTAGCAACTTCTATCAGTGGAGACCTGTAGGGAAGACGGTGGACGCGAGCCAGGCGTATTCTTGGAACGTCACAGCATCGTGGTTGCCAACGGGGGCGACCGTCGTTACGATTATCTATGATGACATATTACTCGGTAGTAACGGCTCTTTACCTGCACCTGGCAGTTGGAAGCCCTACACGGTATGGGCGATGAGTCTGAAACCAGACAGTAGAGGTCAAATGTTGTGGATGAAGAACTATGATGCACCAACAGGCAACATCACCCGAGGCTTCGGACCAGTGTGGATGAGTGAGTATGTGGATCCAGAGACACGCGTCTTCACTATGTACGATAAAGAAACTATGCAGTGGTGGGGTTACAGCATCGACAATGGAACCCAGTTGTGGGGTCCGACTCCGTCTGAGCTTCCGCTAAACTATTATAGCGATGTTGGCCTTCCGAGATACGATGTCTTTGATGGAAAACTTTATTCAGTCGGCATGGCCGGAATGGTCTACTGCTACGATCTTAGTAACGGAGAGCTACTGTGGAACTACAGCGCACCCTCCGGTTTGGCATCGCCTTGGCCTAATTGGCCCCTCGGTTTAGGTGCTATTGCTGACGGAAAGGTCTACGTGTTCACCAGTGAGCACTCTGCCAATGCACCACACTGGGTGGGCGTAAAAATGCGTTGCATTAATGCCACTACTGGAGATGAAGTATGGACTGTAGATACATATGGCTCTCAAGGCAGCATAGCTATTGCAGACGGCTACTTGATATATCTCAATTTGTACGACATGCAAATATACTGCATCGGCAAGGGAGCAAGCGCCACCACAGTCACGGCATCACCAAAAGTTTCAGTGCATGGAAACAGCGTACTAGTAGAAGGCACAGTGATTGATACGGCTGCTGGCACGGAGCAAAATGAGCAAGCAGCACGTTTTCCAAATGGAGTTCCAGCTATGTCTGACGCGGACATGGGTGCGTGGATGGAATACGTGTACATGCAGAAGCCAATGCCAACGGACGCGACTGGCGTTGAAGTAGTGTTGGAGACTTTGGATCCTAACGGCAACTTCTACGAAATCGGCAACACAACAAGCGACGCAAGCGGCACTTTCAGCTACATGTTCACTCCAGAAGTTCCAGGGAAATATACTATCATTGCCACATTCAAGGGATCTGAATCCTACTGGGGTTCGCACGCGGAAACCGCAATAGGCGTGGCAGAAGCGCCGGAGCCTACTCCTGCGCCTACGCCAACGCCGGCACCGATGACTGACACGTACGTCTTAGGTATAGGAGCTGGAGCAATCATCGCAATCATCGTAGTCGGGCTAGTAATCATCTTGATGCTCAGAAAACGGTAAACATCGCAACAACAAACAACCAAACAATCTTCCCCCTCTTTTTTCGGGGTCACGAATGAAATAGTCATCAAAAAGGAAAAAATGATGGGGCTGAGAGGACTCTGCAGAGAATCAACGTAACAGTAGCAGCGTTGACATTTATCTTTTCTTCTTTAATTTGGCTGCAGAGCCCCAGCAAACCCTCAACCAATTTTGGAAGCAAGAAGAAGCCATAGTGCGTTCTATAGTTCACTCTATATATAAGGGGGTATAGTTTTTTCCACGCGCTAGAAAAGCATTAACTAAACAAAAAAGAGGGGAAGTTCGCGTACTATTTTCCCATGACTTTTTTAGCGGCTATTTCTATGTCTTCAGCTTTGATGGTTTTTCTTCCAGCATGCATGGCAAAATCCAATGCTTCTTTTCCAATTTTGATACCAATTTCTTCTAATGCCTTTGCTAGTTCTTTCGCTGCGGCTTCACTTACTCTGTCCGCTCCCGCTTTTTTGCACAGCCTGTGCATGGGAGCTACAGCTAATTCTAAATTAGTCATAAAGACTTCTCCGTAGCTTCTTTTTCTTTTTAAAGCTATATTTAACCTTTTTTGTCTTCTACTTCTTTAAATCACCGTTTATGGTCAAAAGTATTCACATAAAGAAGAAAATTATAAAAACACCTTGGCGGATAATGGCGGCTAAGGGCTAAAGAATGAAGTTAATCGACGCGCACATTCACCTTTCCGACCCAGAGTACGCTAAATGTGCGGACGACCTTGTGGCGGATGCTAAACGCTCCAACGTTGTTGCGTTGGTTTCGAACTCCATGGACCTTGAAACAAGCATCGGTAGTCTAAGGTTGGCTGAAAAATATCCAGGCGAGGTTTATCCTGCTTTGGGCATTCATCCGTGGAACGTGAATGTGCTGAAAGAAAATGAGCTTGAAGAGACCTTGAAGTTGATTTCTGAGCAAAGCCAAAAAAAGGCGGTAGCCGCAATAGGTGAAATTGGACTGGATTATAAGTACGAGAAGATAT
>Ga0315548_1000768_pt1 | contig 29190 bp, 33 predicted proteins | sample SalMarSW160110MG_2_FD_202540 | JGI IMG/M metagenome (GOLD analysis project Ga0315548, IMG submission 202540) | Salt marsh sediment microbial communities from the Plum Island Ecosystem LTER, Massachusetts, United States - Salt Marsh Sediment SW1601-110 ... | reverse complement strand
AGTGAAAAACAGATGAAACTAATAGAAAAATCACATAACCTGGCACAAGAAAGCAATAAATTGCTCTCCAAGATTATGACGGAATTTCTGAAGGAACTGAAGAAGGGAAAGAAAGAAAAGAAGAAAAAAAAATGAGAAAGAAGTTAGGAGCCAGAATTCAGAAGCCAGAATCCCTACCCCACTCCAAAAAACCAATATCTCACACAGAGACACGGAGAACACAGAGGAAAGAAATATCACAAATATTGCAGTTGCTTTTTAAAAGAAAATTCATCTATTTTTTCTTTCTCTTGAATATTTTATCACTTAACGAGATTAAAAAATAAATAACTATAGCTATTGCGAAAACAGAAAAAATCATAATAGCAATACCCCATTCTCCAAATCTTAATGTTAACTTATACTCTAAATCGTCTAGAACCATAGATAGAAAAAAGAAAGGTATTCCAAATAACCATGAAAGTATCATAACCCCTATCATAGTTCCTATAATAATTAATATCCCTATTATTAATCTTTTTATCATTATTTTCCCTTATTCTTATACTATTATTATACGAAGATATTTAAAACTGTCAAACTAAATTTCCTCTCACAGAATAAGCCCTTGACCTCCCTCACTCTTAGTGTATACTATAAATACAGGAGGTAAAAATGAATATGAAGTGTTTTACAAAAAAACCATTTTCTTGGGTTTTTGTCTTATTCCTCATCTTAATTTCTTGCTCAGAAGGCAGCTCCAAGAGTACAAAAAAAACAGAAAGTAGTTCCAGGAAGCCGAAAGAAGAAAGCATCCTTTCTTCAATTGACTATTCAATCATCCAACAGTGGAAACCTGACAATAACCAAAACGGTTTGGGAGCAGATATTCTATTAAAGCAAGATTTAAGCAAAGAAGAAATAATCTCGTTTCTAAAGCAATTAAGCAAGGATAAAGATCCAGTACTAATCAAGATCTATACAAGTCAAGAAGCATACAAACAGGAAAAAAACGAAACTTATGGTAAAGAATTTCAAGAAGGATATTTACTCTTTTACGTCAGAAATACCACTGGCAAAGGAGCATACCGCGGTTTCAATGAAATAAGATGGATGCAAGAAATAGGTAAATTTAGTAGTTTATTAGGTCAAAAAACAAAACTTTAAAATCTACTTTTAATATAGGGGGTTAAAATGAAAAAAGGGATAGTAGTGTTAATTGTTTTTGTGGCTTTAATAGTTGGGCTCATTGGAGGATATTTTAGCTATCCTTTTATTCAAGGGTTTAAGGAAGGATATACTGAAGTCACAAACAAAGCCAATCAAGCTTTGGTGGAAGCCAATATGATGACTTTTAATATAACGGTAGAATGTTTTAAAATTGATAATGGTTTCTATCCTAAAAACAGTGATGTCAGTTGGGCAAAAGAAGAACTCCCTCCCAATTTTAAAAATCCATATACGGGAGATAAAAGTGAAGTCTATGTATCTGGCAAACCAACTAAATTGGGCTTAATAGGATATGAAAGCAATACCAAAGGAACCGAATATATTATATATGGCTATGGAGTAGATTGGGCCTTAATTACACCGGAAACTTTTGACGAATTTAACAAAATTGCTGTAGACATTGATTGGTAAGGATCCTTCAACAAAAGAACAAACACTCAACAAGACCGAAAAAAAATAATCTAAACCGGGAAAATTGCTTGATGAATTTGAGAAATTACATAAAAGTCACTATCAAACAATACGAAGAAATTGAAGACGTATTAAAAAATTTTAGGAGGTAATTATGCCCAATAGATATATTCCACCCGAATACAGAAGCAAAGGATTTACTTGTCCCATTTGCGGAACGTATTCAGAACAAGAATGGATTTATCCTTCTTACTCGAGAAGGACAACATCGATCCCGGGATTGTCTATTAGCTTTTGCAGATACTGTAACGATACAGGGAGAGCAGAAAACGCCTATTCTGTATGGGTGAACGAGAAACTTGTCTACCCAATCTCCTCACCTACACCTTTACCCTCCGAAGATATGCCTGAAGAAGTCAAGGAAATTTATGACGAAGCGCGAAACATAACAGTATTATCTCCAAGTGCTGCTGCAGCACTCCTAAGGTTAGCTCTTCAAAAGTTAGTTGTAAAACTTGAGTGCAAAGGGGAAAATTTAAATGAAGATATTGGAAAATTAATAAAAGGCAAAAAACTCCCTGAGAACATAGGTAAAGCCCTTGATTCTTTAAGGATTATTGGTAATTATGCTGTACATCCTGGGGAAATTGAGTTAAAAGATGATATTGAAACAGCAAGCAAATTGTTTGGGTTTCTTAATCTTATCGTGGATTATACGATTACACATCCTAAAGAATTAGACGAATTTTTTGAGAAAATACCAGAAGAAAAAAAGGAAGCTATAAAAAAAAGGAATGGCAAAGAAAAGTAAAATTTTAGGAGGATAATTTTGGATCAAGATAAAATTTTAAGAGCTTATACGAGATTGAAAGGAATTAAAGATAATCTTCCGGAAAAAACTTCTATTCGCGTGCACCATGTGACAGATTATCACGACATAATAAACTCGTTAGAGAAAGAACTAGATCTTTCTCTATCTGAATTCAGAATCCCGGAAACCGAAATATTTGAAACCCAATTAACAATTAAAGTATGTATGAAGAGTTTTTTTATGTCAAAATTGGACGCTTTGTTATCGTATTTCGAGCTAAGATTTTTATCAGCCGAAGAACCCGAAATAGGATTTAACCCACCAGAATAGTAAGGAGGTGCTATGAAAAAATTGTTTTTACCATTTATTTTAATCTTATGTTTATCCTTTAGTTTTATCGCTGGGGCAAGTACTGTTAAAAGTTACAATTTTGGTTATAGCGCAAATATCCCTCAAGAAATAATAGGGTTTAATTTTTTCATGCTTTCTCCAAATAGATTCGGATTCTACTTTGATGCAAAGATGAACATTACATCATTTATAATTGCTGGAGATAATTATTATAAAAATATATCTGTCGAACAAGCAGAAAGTTGGGACGATGAATTACTTCAAGAAAGTAAAGGATATATTTCTGCAAATGTAGGTGCTACAAAAATGTTTTCCACTAAATTGGCGATGTATATTGGCTTGGGATTAACTTTATCTTCAAATTATAGGAAATACTATGACTCGTTTGAAATTTTAGGTTCTAATGGTGAGTACTGGATAAGCGAAGGGGACACCAAATATGGGATTAATGGATTAGGAGGCTTCATATTTATCTTTCCATCAGAATTTTTCATCCAACTCGGAGCAGAAGTTAATCCGGCAGGAGGTACTTTAGGTTTTGGCAAAGGTTTCTAAAAAATACAGACAAGTGAAGATAGTGAATTCGTTTAGCGAGCGGTTGACATAGAAATATATTTTCTTATAATAAGCATAGGAGGTGAAAAATAATGGCTAAAAGAAGTAGATCTGGCGAGTTAAAGGGAGCTATATCAAAAAGAGTCCAAGCTAAAAATCCAGTTACTGGCAAATGGGTAAAATTAAATGTAGAGACTGGTAGAATTGTCAGCCATAAAAAAACGCCAGGTCCTTACAAAAATGTAAGAAAAAAGGGAAATTAATGAGAATCTGTCCATTAAATTTGGACGAATGTACCAAAATTATATTACCATTACCTAAAACAAGTTTCCTGATGACACCCTCCGAGCAAAAGACAACTCCTGAATTAAAAAAGATAATAAACGAAATAAAAAAAATTTTAGACAAATATTCTTTTAAAAGTATTGAGGGAAGTAAAATTGTCGATTATGGGGATTTCTTATGTTCTATATGTAAAAATATCTTGGGATGTTCTTTCGGTATAGCAATTTCAAGTTTAGATATTCCTCAACCCACGCTATGTAACATTTTTTGGGAAAAAGGACTTATGGAAGGCTTTGGAAAACCTGTGATTTTATTTGTGGATGACGAAAAAAATCTTCCTTCGGATTTTACAAGAACTTTTTCGGTTTTTTTGAATCATAAAGACCCTATGAGCAAGTTTGAGAAATTATTAAAAAAATTTATTGAAATGCAAGATTTCTATTCTAATTTCTTAGGAGACAGAGCATTGGAGGTTGGAGATTATGAAAAAGCAGGGAGATATTACCAGGAAGCTTATCTTTTGGGAAAAGATCCAGCAAATATGAAAAAAATTGAAAATTTATTTAAGATATTAAAAGAAATACCTGATGATTACAAAGGACTAAAAAGTAGGCTACAAGACAATTTATCAATATTTCTTCAAACATCAGCCTCATAAACAGTATCAACAAGTACAAACTTTGGATTGTAAAAACAGAAAAAATAACATGAATCAAAAAAAGACAACAAAAAAAATCTGTGTTAATCTGTGGCTCAATTTAGGATTTCGGATTTGGGGGCTGGGATTTAAAAAATAAAAACTACAATAACTACATGTTCTACATGTGAATATTGGGTTGTGGGTGGGATTTTAAACAGTAAAAGTCTTGCTCTCTGTGTCCTCTGTGGTTAGATTTTATGTTAGGTTGGGATGGGATTCTGAATTCCGGCTTCTGTATTCTGGATTCTGTTTAAAACCCCTTGACAAAATCTAAAAAGGCAACTATTTTTACTTTACAAATAAAAATAGAAAAATGAAAAGAAGATTTTTGTTTTCCGAAGTGTTAAAAGTTTTAAAGACAAAAAAGATAGCGGTTATTACAGGTGCCCGCCAGGTTGGAAAAACGACTTTGCTTCACCAGCTGAAAGAAGAACTTGAGAAAAGAGGAGAGACAGTCCACTTTTTAAATTTGGAGGATATGGATCTCCTCGTAGATTTAAATGAATCTCCAAAGAATCTTTTGAAGTTAGTCAAAATATCCGCCAATCCGGTAGTTTTTATAGATGAAATCCAGTATCTCAAAAATCCTTCAAACTTTTTAAAATACCTTTATGATACTTATCATGATAAATTAAGATTGGTAGTGACGGGGTCATCGGCATTCTATATGAACAAGAAATTCAAGGATTCTCTGGCTGGCAGAAAAAGAGTCTTGATTATGCCAACCCTTTCTTTCCGGGAATTACTTTTCTTCAGAGATAAAGACGCGCTCAGGCAACGGGTTATTAATAAGGATTCACTTACAAAAACAGCTCGTAGAGAATTACTTACTCTTTTCGAAGAATATGTAACTTTTGGAGGATATCCTGAAGTTGTCGTTACTCCGGACAAAGAAGAAAAAAGAGCTGTTTTAGGAGAAATCGCAACCTCGTACATGAAAAGAGATATATTGGAAAGAGGATTAAAAAGAGAAGATAAGTTTCTTGCGTTAACAAAAATGCTCGCGGGACAAATTGGGAATCTTCTTAACAAAAACGAACTTTCGCGATTACTCGGAATTTCAACAACGGCAGTAGATAACTATATCGATGCACTCATAAACAGCTTCCATATAAGTCTAATTTATCCTTTCTATACAAATGTATCGAAAGAAATAGTAAAAATGCCTAAAATATACTTCAATGACTTTGGTTTCAGAAATAAAATTTTAAAGGATTTCAGAGCTTTAAATGATAGACAGGACCAGGGTAGCATAATAGAGAATGTATATTTTCGTTATCTTACAGACAACAAAAAAGAAGATATAAAATATTGGAGAAATAAGTCAGGATTAGAAATAGACTTTGTCTTTGGGAACGAAGCAACAGAAATAAAAAATTCCTGTCGCTCGAGCAGTTTAAAACAGGTAAAAGCTTTCAATAGAAGTCACCCTGATGCTCCGGTAAAAATACTGTGTTTAAAAAATTATCCGGACGAAAAACAATTTTTGGTTAAAAATATAATTTGACTTGCATTAAGGGAGGTAAACCTAATAACCGCCAAAGTGGTTAGTTATTAGTTAATTGGTGTATTTGCAACAACAAAAAAACCTATGCGCTCTCCGTGGCTCCGTGTGAATTATGGTTTCGTGTTTCAAGTCTATTGAGGATTAGTAAAGAAGTAGATGGTCGAGCAAGGATTAAGAAAAAACACTTACCACTTAATCCATAACCCCTGAATTGCTGACTCGCACTGTTTCTAATCCCTTTATGACCTCTGCGGTTAAATTAGTTCAAAAAAGGAGAATAAAATGATTGATGATTTTGAATTGTTGGATCCTTCCGCCTTGAAGGATAATGTGTTCGAACTAATAAACAAAGATTGGATGCTGATAACGGCAGGTACTTTGGATTCTTTTAATACAATGACCGCAAGCTGGGGGGGGATTGGGCGTTTTGTGGAGTAAGAAAGTTTGCTTCTGTGTTGTAAGACCTACCCGGCATACATATAAATTTATGGAAAAATCGGATTGTTTTACACTTTCTTTCTTCGACGAAGAATACAGGGACGCGCTTAATTTTTGCGGTACTCATTCAGGCAGAGATGTAAACAAAATCGAGAAAACAGGACTTACTCCCATAGAGGGAAGTAAAGGAGTAGTTCTTTTCAGTGAAGCAAGAATGGTTATCGAAGCGAGAAAAATATATTTTCAGGATTTAAATCCTGCGAATTTTCTTGACGGTTCTATCGAGGACAACTATCCGGAAAAAGATTACCACAGACTATATCTAGGCGATATAATTAGAGTTTTAAAGAAAAAGAAATAAAAAAAAGAAGTCAGAATCCCATCCCAACCCCAAGTAATGGGACGCAGATGAACGCAGATTGAAGAAGATTATTTATGTGATTAAATTTTTTGTTTTTTCTTTGTGTCTTTGTGCCTTTGTGTGAGAATAATTCTTTGGGGGTGGGCTGGGAGTTAAAAACAATAAATCTCTTCTCTGTGTCCTCTGTGCGTTTGTTTTTCTCTGTGTCCTCTGTGTTTAAATTGGTTCTTAAATTTCAGAAAAGCAATAAAAAAGGGCAGAAGAAAAAATCTCCTGCCCGGAAGTATGAAAAAACTAAGTCTAGTAGTTAACAATTATGCGTCTTTTTTCTCATCTGTCAAGGGCCTAATAAAAACAGAATAAACCCTAATATAAACAAGGCCAAACCTCGAATTGCAAAAAGAGAAAAAGCGCCATGAGTCAAAAAAGATAAGTGTTCATCCGTGGCAATTTTTCAGGGTATAGTTAAGAGGGTATAGGGTATAGCAAAAAATAAAATCCTAAAAATCTGCGATCATCTGCGTCCTAATTAGAAAAACTTACTTACCTAAAAGGTCTTCGACTGAGATATCCTCGTCGAGGGCTTCCCAGTGAATACCGATACCTTTCCCGATGAGTCTATAGTTTCTCTTTTCCTCCGGTTTGGCATTTATTAGTTTTGGAAACCACTCTAGCGGAACGGAAATTTCCCTTCCATCGAGGAGTCTTACATATAGTTTGTTCTCATCAAACCATACCTCGGTTGCCATTGGTTCAAGTTTCTTTGCCTTTAAAGAACTCATACCACCTCTCTTTTAAAACTTTTTTATTCTCCTTTACTATCTTTGCCAATTCATTTACTTCTGCCGCATTGAAACCAATTGATCTTTGGAGCTCGACCGGTTCCAACCAAAATTTAGCATAATTTTCAGAACACTCAACATGAATATGTGGTGGCTCAGCGCCTTCATTGCTAAAAAAGAAAAATCTAAACCCCTTGACTCTTAATACAGTCGGCATCTATTCTATTATATTCTTTAATCTTTGATAAGTCAAGTCTTTACTGCAGGTGAAATAGAATGGTTTTCAAACAACACAAATTTCTCTTTGTGTCTCTGTGGGCTTTGTGTAAGAATATTCTTTTGGGGTTGGGATGGGTTAAAACAGAATACCTCTTCTTAGTGTCTTTGTACCTTTGTGTGAGAATAATTCTTTGGAGGTGGGCTGAGTTAAAAACAATAAATCTCTTCTCTGTGTCCTCTATGTGTTTTGTTTCTTCTCTGTGCTCTCTGTGGTTCAAAACGAAATCTGAATCGGGGGTGGGGGTGGCTTAGTGTCTTTGTGTCTTCGTGGCTAATAATCAGTCTTGCAAATTCACCAGTTGAATCTTCCTTGGTTTCTCTCCCAGAAAATTCACGACTGTTCGCTCAAAATTTCTCGGTATATCAGAAAGATACACCTTAAGAGACCCTTTTCCTTTTTGTCTTAAATCATTATCATCTAAAAATTTCTTCAAAAGTAGTGCAGCTTCTTTTCCGGGTTCGATTATTGTTACATTATCTCCTACTACATTCTTTATTACAGAATTAAGTAAAGGATAATGGGTACATCCAAATATTAAAGAGTCGATATCTTCTGCTATCAAAGGAGAAAGATATCTTTCTGCTATAAGTTCAGGAACTTCACCATCTGTCCACCCTTCTTCTGCCAGAGGGACAAAAAGAGGACAGGCTGCGGAGTAAATATCAATATCGCCGAATTTATCTTTTAGTCTTTTCTTAAAAGCACCGCTTTCAATTGTGGCATTTGTTCCAATTACACCGACTTTCCTGCAAGATTTAGCAGGTAGAGCGTTAACCCCGGGGTCGATCATTCCTATGATAGGAATAGAAAATTCCTCCTTTAATTCTTCCAGTGCATTGGAAGAAACCGAAAAGCAAGCGGAAACAATAACTTTAACTTTGAACCTCTGGAGAAAACGAATATCTTCTTTTGCGAAACGCAGGATTGTTTCCTTTGATTTTGTACCGTAGGGTACTCTGGCACTGTCTCCAAAATATACAATTGTTTCTTCCTGTAATATTTTACGTATTTCTCTGACTACAGTAAGTCCGCCTATTCCGGAATCAAAAACTCCAATTGGATCCTGCTTATGTCCTTGATTTGGCATAGGCTTCTATACCCTCAACGATAGCGTCACAGGCTTTCTCTAAAAATTTGTTATCTAACAGTTTTTTCCGATCTTCGGAGTGCGTTATGAAAGCTATCTCTACCAAAACGGCCGGCATGTAATTCAAGCGAAGAACGTAAAAATTCGCCTGTTTTAATCCCCTGTTATACAGATCGAGTTTTTGCACCATACTTTCCTGGATACAGATGCCTGCCTGCTGGGATTCCTCTAGAAACTGAGTTTGTGCAAGATCGTTCAATATGTAGTCTAGTTCAGATAAGCTGGTACCGCTCTTTGCCTCGAATCTAATCGCGGAGTTTTCAGTTGCTTCTACAGTTCTTGCCCAATCGCTCCTCGCAGCCGATAAAAAATAGGTCTCCGACCCGTTCATATCTCTCTTATTTGGCGCCGCGTTGCAATGAATCGAAACGAAAAGATCGGCTCTTGCCGAATCGGCAATTTTTGTTCTGTCTTTCAAAGGAATAAACACATCTTCGGTTCTTGTCATTATTACATTGTAATCTTTTCTTGCGAGCTTTGCAGCAATTACCTTTGCCGCTTTTAAAACTATATCCTTTTCACACACGTTTTTATAGACCGCTCCCGGATCTTCTCCTCCGTGTCCAGGATCTATAACAATAGTCTTTATACTTCTTTCCTCAAACGTTTTAACCTTAACATTCAAAAACTTACCATCTCTGACTGCATCTATTGCGAGATCGTCTTTTGTTTTAAAACGAAACTTTATAAAACCATTCCCTTCCTCGAATTTAATATCCTCTATTAAACCTTTTGGAGAAACTTCTGAAATATTTTTTTCGTATATTGGATCAAATACAACCAAAACCCATTCATCTTCAACTTTGTTAAAAAGATGCTTTAAAGTCGGAGAACATTCAATTTTAAAAATTGTTCTTGCGGGAGTTACATCCCAATCGGTTTTATAGATATTAACTTTTATACCTACTTCGAGTATCCCCTGATTGAATTTGGCTTCCATGTTTGTCAAGCTTCCAAGAATAAGAGGCAGCGAAGAAACCGGAACAAACAGCTTACCCTCCTCTCGGAGAGGTGGCACCTCTAACTGAAAGACATCGCGGTTTACTTTTATAAAAGGATTATCAGGCATAATCGAAATAATGTTTTCTTCCTGAATGGTTAAGATTTGCGTGTTAAGATCCCAGTAATATGAAAAATCCATTTCTTCGAGCATTAAGCCACTATTTATATATTCATGTTTTCCAATCCTCTGCTCCTGTAATGTGTACAATTCCCCGGACAGGTTAACACTTAAAGAAAAAACAAGAAAAATCATAGGTATCTTTTCATCTCCCTTTTTTGCTCCTTTTTAATCATTTTATCTCTTTTTTCGTATTTTTTCTTTCCCTTACCAAGCGCAAGCGATATTTTTACCAGATTTTTTTTTATGTATACTTCAATAGGTATTAAAGTTAGCCCCTTACTTTCAAGCTTACCTTCTATTTTTCTTATTTCGTTTTTATTCAGGAGAAGTTTTCTATCCCTTTTAGCATCCAAACTATCCTGTGCTTTTCCATACGGAGAAATATGCATGTTAAAAAGAAAAACTTCTCCTCCAACAACTTGAGCGAAAGAATCCGATAAACTAACCTTACCCTCTCTCACAGATTTTACTTCTGATCCCTTCAAAACAACACCAGCTTCATATATATCTAAAATATGATAATCGAATTTAGCTTTTTTGTTTTTAGCAATCACTTTCTTACTTCTGAATTCCACCTTGACTTATTCCTCATATTCTATATAATTTTATACAATGAATAAGGTTATTTTTACGCTATTTGTCATAATAATATTATGTTTCTTTAATTGTGCAAGGCAGGTTATCAAAAAACCTATCTCCAAAGATTTCCTTTTAGAAAATATTAATCATTGGCAAGATAAAGTAACCCAGAAAAGTGGCACAGGAGAAATGACTGTATCTGAACCGGATAAGCGTTTTTCTTCCTATTTCTCTTTCAAATATGACGTTAACAAAAAAATCTTAAGCGGTGAATTATTAGGATCTTTTGGCATGTCAATTGGTACTTTTAACTTCTCTCTAGACTCGATTTCTATAAGAGACAAAGATGGTAAACAGGTAAAAAAGGAAGTTCTTTCATTATTCGAAGAAAATCCGGATGCTTCTCTACCCCGGTTTCTTATGTGGGACATACCAATCTCTACTAACCCGGAAGCAATCCCCTTTGATAATGGTTGGATTCTATCAGATAATAACCTTGAAATTTTCATCCCAACAGACTTCAGGCCAACTCGAGTGGTACTAAACAGGGACAATAAAATCATAATTAAATACTCGGATTTTCGTCTGCAAGACGGGATAACTTGTCCTTTTAAAGTCGAAGCAAAAACAGAGAAAAAGAGTTTAGAAATAGAGTTTAGAAAGATGGAATTAGAATGATATTTTTCATATTATCTATATCTCTTATAGGTCAAAATTATATAAGCAAGGATTTAATATGGGCTGAAAATTCCTCGGAAAAAAATCTTCAAGCATCCTTTAAAGACTCTTTAGCTGGGATTTCTTCCATTAAAGAACTCTATCAATTAGATTCTCTTTTAATATCAAGAGGAAAGTTTGAAGAAAGCAAACTTACTGAAAAAAAATTGATAGAAATTATAAGTGGAAATAATAATTATATAAACTCCTTCCTTGCCGATAAATACTTAAAGTCGGGAATAAAAGACCTTAAAAAAGGAATAACAGAAAAAGGGGAAAGGGAAATTAAATTTGCCGGCCAGCTTGATCCATCAAACAGAAATATACCCCTAACTATGGCTAAATCAAGTTTTCCAAATTTAATTCTGGCTACTAAATCCCTATGGAGCTATATCTTGACTGTCAAATTCCTAAATAATAAAGTTTTTTTAATAAAAACTTTATTATTACTTTTAATTTTATTTTCTTTCTGGATTATACTGTCTACAGTCGGAGCCAGTATTGTTTTTTTTATATCATATATTACAAAATGGCTGCAGGGAACAATCAATATAAGCGGATTATGGATCGGAGCTATATTATTTTCCCTGTTTGTATGGCTGCCAATACAAATTGTCTTTCTTCTACTCATAGCTATTTCTTTGTTAAAAATGAATAAATCCAATCTAATCAGATGTGCCATTCTTTTATCTGTACTTCCCTTTTTGATTTCATACTCATACATTATAAGCAGTAATTTCAGTCCGGGTAGTTCCATCTATAGAGAATTTAAAACACGCTTTAATCCTTCTGCTTACGGATTTGATTCTCCGGTAACACCCTATGGATATTCGATAAAAGGGATAGAAGCGGCTAAAAAGGGGAATTTCTCCGAAGCTAAAGATTTGTTTGAAAAAGGTTATAACATCAGAAGAGATGTAAACTATTTAGAGAACTTATGCTCCGTTTATTACGCCGAAGGAGATTCCGCCAGAGCTGTCAACATGTGCAATAACGTTCTCTCCGATTATCCGAAAAGCGAAATGGCAAATATTACAATAATTAAAATGTATCTGGATAAACTCAACTTTGACGAAGCAACCAGCCAAATGAAAAAAAGTGGAATACAGCTTCTTGACATATCTAAAAAAGAACTCCCTTTATATAGTTATCCAAACGAAAGATGGCTTTACAAGTATATATTTGTACCCAGAGGCCTCTTTAAACGCCTCGCCGGCAAAAATCTATACATAATGATAATAATAGGAATTTTTATCGCTATAATGGCAGTTTTTAAAAAAGAAGAAGAGAAATACTGTCCTATTTGCAAAAGTGTTATGTTAACCGGTAAAAACGAGGAAAATATGTGTCTGTCGTGCATTAAGAAGCTATCTTTGACAAACTCAAAAAGCATAAGAGAAAGACTTAAAAGACATATAACCTCAAAGGCATTTAAAGTTGATAAAATAACTACCATATTGATGAATTTAATAATTCCGGGAAGTGCTCATTTTTACAAAAAAAGATATATTGAAGGCATAATAATAAGCTTTTTCGCTGTCGTATTAATTTTAATCCTTCTGAATTCCGTACTATTTCCGGTCAAAGAATCTTTACAATATAGAAATTATATAGGAAACAACATCTTCACCATAGCTGTTGTATTATTTTATTCATTCTTAATATTCTCAAGCTGGAGGTTAGAACCACATGGAAATGGAAGGTAGTATACAGGAATTCTCTGTTCCTGAAATATTACAGTTTTTATCTCTACATGAGGCTGATGGAGTACTTAAACTTAAATCGGGTAGAGAGGAAGTTGATTTTGGATTTAAAAAAGGAAAAATTACGGACGCTCTTCACAAGGGAGAAAAACTTTTCCATTCTATAAGCGAGTACATCCAGAGAACGGGATTAATTGATCCCGATACATTTAAAAAATTCAATGAAAGGTCTAAGGAGCTGGGGCTTAATTTGATGGAAATCATCGAGAAAGGAGAAGTCCTGTCCAAGAAAGAAGTCGAGAAAATAATCGCCTTCAAAATCCAGGAAACTACCTGTGAAGTATTAACCTGGAATGGCGGCAGATATTCCTTCCAGGCAGGAAAGAAGTTATATGAACATTCCACATTTTCTGTCGAATTAGAACCCAACACCCTTGTTATGGAAGGCATGAGAAGAATAGACGAATGGCCTTTGATAGAAAAAGTTTTACCTGACGAAAATATAACTTTGAGGAAGCTCGAAAAGCCAGAAATTAATGTCGAAATCGGAGAAGACGAAAAAATTATATTAGAAAAAGTAACAGATGACATCTCTTTAAATGAATTAGTCGGAATATCGGGAATCGGAAAATTCAGGACTTATAATTCAGTATATAAACTTACTGAAATAGGGCTAATGGAAAAAACCAAGGGTAAAGGCAAAATCAAAAAACCAAAAAAGACTTTTGTGAAAAAACAGCGCATGAGTTTCCCTCTGGATTTAAAACAAATCTCCCTTTACGTATTCATTCTCATAAATATAATATTTCTGTTTAAATTCAGGTTGAATAATGTAGGGGATAACATAAAAGATATCAAAAACTTACTTAAAGACCCATCTAGAGTCGAAACTATATTGCCTTTATTCTCGGAAGATCAAGAATAGATTATATTTGTAGCAAAATTTGAATAAAATCGGAAACACTTACTATAACTATAAATAAGGGAGGAAAACATGAGTAATGGCGATAAAAAAACTAAAATAAAAGCGAGTAAAAAGGATATCGATGAGGGTATAAGCATAGCATGGTTGTCTTATCTGGGTTTATTGCTTCTTATTCCACTACTGGTAAAGCCAGAGAATACTTTCTGTAAACATCACGCAAAGCAGGGTATAGTATTATTAGGCCTCTGGATCGCTGTTTTAATACTAAGCCCTTTTATTACCGTGCTTGACTCTCTGGCGTTCCTGGCTATAGCTGTGATATCGATTATAGGTATTGTCCAATCCCTCTCCGGTAACTACTGGAAGGCACCCCTGGGTATATATCAGTTATCGCAGAAATTTAAAATCTAAATTAATATTGAGGTTGTTATGAGCGAAGAAAGAGCTTTCAAGGACTGGATAGACAAGATAGCCAAAAGTATTCCGGGATTTAAGGGCTATTACAAGAAAGAAGAGCGGAGAGAAACCGATCAACTACTCAGGGAGAAAATCGCGAAAAAGCTTAAGGCCATTAAAGATGCTCTTAATGGAAAAAGCCGTTTGGCGGCAAAATCCGGAGATCTTGGACCTCTTGATGAAATTGCAAGGATTGACAAAAATTTAGAAAAACTAAGCGATTCAATACTATATGCAGATTACGGTTATAGTGGTTTTTTCGATCAAAAAGAAGTCACCTTAGACACTCTTCGCTCGGTCTATGAGGCTGATTTAAGCTTAATGGAGTGGGTTAAGAATTTTACGGATAATTCTACTGTTGACAGCGATCTCGCTGAAATATCGAAAAATATAAAAACAGGTTTTGACTTACTTGCTCAACGCTTAAAAATCGTAGAGGGGGATTAAAATGGGGCTATTTTTCGAAGTCATTGAATTTTTGGACGACGCGGGCAATCAGATTGTACACCGGGTACCTGAAGCAGGTTCCGCGGAAACTTCTATCGGCAGCCAGTTAGTCGTTAGAGAAAATCAATCAGCCGTTTTCTTCCGTGACGGCAGGGCTCTTGATACTTTCGGACCGGGCAGGCATACTCTAACTACGGCAAACCTTCCTCTGTTAAAGAAATTAATAGGTGCTGCTTTCGAAGGTAAAAGTCCATTTCGTACAGAGGTATATTTTGTAAACAACAAGGTTTTTACAAATGCAAAATGGGGTACCCAGGAACCAATTCCCTTTAGAGACAAAGAACTAAAAGTAATCAGGTTGAGGGCAAACGGAATATACTCATATAAGGTTTCCGACCCGCGCCTTTTCATAAACAAGATTGTAGGTACTGAAAATATTAAGGATAGAGACGAAGTAGAAAATTTCTTTAAAAATGTTATAATATCAAGATTGACCGATTTTTTAGGCGAGAATTACTCCACTATTTTTGACCTTGCAAAGGATTACGACGAACTTTCCGCGGGCGCCAAATCCAGAATTTATGAAGATTTTGATAAATACGGGCTCGACTTAAGAGATTTCTACATAAGATCGATAACTCCGCCTCCGGAAGTTCAGAAAATGATAGACGAGCGTTCCGGTATGGGGGTTGTCGGAGATTTAAATCAGTTTACTCAGTTTCAGGCAGCAAAAGCTCTTCGGGACGCCGCATCACAGGAAGGCGGTGCAGCAGGAACAGGCGTGGGCGTGGGAGCAGGTATAGGTATGGGAGCGATGATACCCGGTATGATGCAGAAATCCACCAGCGAGAAAAAAGGAGGGGGAACAACCCCTTCTGATGAATCTTGCCCTAAATGCGGAAAAGTAGTTCCGGCGAATTCAAAATTCTGCCCCGAGTGCGGGTCAAAAATAGAAGGAAAGGCTTTTTGTACCAAATGCGGCCACACGATGCCTAAAGGCGCAAAATTCTGTCCTGAATGCGGAGAAAAGCAGTAAATATCTGATGAATGGAAATCAGATGCCCTCAATGTGACGCAGTAATAAAAACGGGGATAGAACATAAAGTTGTAAAATGCCCTTACTGTAGCACTCATTTATATTTCGAAAAGGATAAAGTACTTACAAAAGAATCAATAAAGCCTACTCTCGAAGAAAGAGTAGCCGAAAGTTTACTTAGTGTGAGAACAGGCAAAAAATTAAAGGTAAAACTTGAGTATTTCCCTTTTTACCGAATACAAACGGAAGAGAAAACCGTCTTCTTACCCGGAAAGAAAACGGCCCTTATAGGAATTAACAGTTATATCCCTCAGGGTGACAGAATAACTCTTGAAATCGAAGTCTCTCCGCCGGATATAACTATTGATGAAGCACTTGATTCTATGGGAGAAAACGCGGCTAAATCCGTCGGGCTAATTTACCTGCCTTTCTTCACATGCAAAGACGACGATACAGTTTATTATATCGATGGCGTAAAAGGGAATATTCTTTCTAATAGACTTGGAAGTGAAAAACAAAGTGCAAGGAATCATCATCCTTTTGCTTTGACATCCTTCGGAATTATTGTAGCTGTGTCTTTATTTTTTCCAACTTTACCTTTTAAACTGATTTCTGTAATCGCTATTACATTCTTACTATGGACTTACGATAAAGGAAAACAAAATGGCTGAAAGTACCGGAGCTGTAATTGCCTTTTCCTGTCCGAATTGCGGGTCAGAGATTGACGTCGTAGAGGGTTACACCAATACAAAATGTAAATTCTGCGACAGCAGTCTTTTAATAACGAGCAAAATCGGAGCTCCGAGAGTATTTGCAAAGCCAAAAATCGACAAACCTAAAAACATATTGAGAGAAAAATTCGGTATGAACGTGGAGATAATCGATGTTTCTCTTATTTATGTCCCCTTTATAAAGGTCTCTGCCGAGATAATAGGTTGGCTTGGAGGCTACAGGAAAGGTGTTATAGTGCAGGAACCTACTTATACCGAATCCGGTATGAATGTAGATACAATGAGTACTCCCCGTGTAGTCGGCGAGAAGAAAGTTAAAAAGAGAATAAGACGTATTCTTAACGCAAAATTAGACCCTTCCGAATTTTACCGCTATGGCATAAAAAGAGTTGTTACAGAGGGGAAAAAATTCGAGGTCTACGACGATGAAGTTCTTCACAGATACGGAGACGTCTTTGATTTGCCTTTACCAATAAAAGAATATATGGATAAAGCTTCCGATATGCTTATTGATGAAATCATACGTGACTACAGAGACTTTAATGAATTCGAATATTACCTGCGCGCGATAAAGAAAAAAGCAATTATTTATTTTAACCCCATTTATTTTGCGAGAGTTAAATCCGGCGAAGAATCCTACACATACTCTTTTGACGCTGTAGACGGGAAAGCTCTTGTAAAAGATAAAGCTAAAAAGAAAAAAGGGGAGAGCAAAAAGGTTTTTCTGGGACTACATGCATTATACGGTATTATAGGCACCTCTGGAATTCTTTTCTCTTTTATATCTTCTTGGGTGGGCGGCGGAGTTGCTTTCGTCTTTGCTTTGTTTACCGGGTTTTTACTCTGGTGGTTACAATATGGGAATGACTGATATTAAACTTATACCCCTGCGCTGTCCGGATTGCGGGAAGGATATCCAGAGCGGAGAAGATGATCTTGTCCATTTTTGTTCGAATTGCGGCGCTGGATATGAGGTTGTTCTCGACAAATTTAAAAAAGTAAATGTTATTTTTGTAAAACCGGAGGAAGAATTCGAGAATAAAAAATTATATTATCTGCCCATGTGGCAGATATTAAGCAAAATAACTGTTAAGAAAAAACAAAATATAGATGTAAGTCAGCTTCCTCCGGAAATTCTATCCAACGAGCGGTTCACAAGTTTCTTTGTAGGACTGCTAAATAAAGAAAAGCCAATCGACAAAATGATGTTTTTCGTTCCGGCATTTGGCGTTACAAACCGTTACCAGTTGATGGATCAGCCGGGATATTTATTCACAGTAAACCCGCCAAAGCTTGATAGCGATTCTCCGAAAGATATGGTAGGCGCGGAATATTCTTTAGAAGATGCAATCGAGTTAGCGAAAGTTATGTTTCTCTCTATTCAATATCATACAGATAATGGACTTATGGGACTTAAAGGTGCAGATATTGAATTTGATTACGAAAAAGCCAGAATTGCCGGTATTCCTTTTTACGAGGAAGAAGGTATGCTTGTGGATGGCATACGGGGATATAAAATTTTTAAAAACGCTCTGAAAGACTGGGAAAAGATAAAGGCAAAACTTGAAAGCAACTGAAAAATATTTACCACAGAGGACACAGAGAAAAAAGAAACACAGAGAGCACAGAGAAAACAACTAAGATTATGTTTGTTTAAAACTCCCACCCCAACACCCCAAGAATAGAACGCAGATAAACGCAGATTGAAAAGGATTTTTTTGTTGTTTTAACTGCTCGCTGCTCTCTACTCCCTACTCTCTACTCTCTAATATAACAATACCATTGACATCAAGTTAAATATATCTATACTTATATTATATATTTTTGATTGGTTCTTCATATTTAAGGAGGTTTTTTATGGTTTTTCGAAATAAAACTTGCAGAATATTTTCAATCATTTTTCTTTTTTGCTCGACTTACCTGTTCGCCCAACCGGTGAGGGCTTCAGAAAAGTTTGACCCGATGGCGAAGTTTGGATTAAATGCCGAACACCTAACTTCGGAGAAAACAAGAGCAGCGGATTCGCTGGATTGTACTCTGGTTGGGGGATGGTTTACGGGACCAAGCTTTGCTGTGTGCGTGATTGATACCCTTGCCTATATAGGAGCGGGACAGGCTATGAAAATATTGAATGTGAAAGACTCAACAAATCCGGTTCTTCTCGGAGAAATATCGTTACCTTGCTGTCTTATATTCGATATTTTCGTCAAGGGTACACTTGCCTACGTAGCTGATGGTTTAGATGGTCTGCGGATAATTAATGTAGCAAATCCTTCTTCCCCATTTGAGGTCGGATTTTATGACACTCCCGATTATACCTATGGAGTGAAGATCGAACAAGATACCCTTGCCTATCTGGCGGATGGTTCAGGTGGACTGCGAATACTCAATGTAGCCAACCCTGCATATATGACTGAAATAGGCCAGTATCCGGGCGGCCATTTTGGCAGTTATTTTGGCGGGGGTATATGGGTTAAGGATACCGTCGTATATATTACTAATACATGGGATAAAGGGCTATTCATAATTAATGCAGCTAATCCTTCCTCCCCTTCATGGATCGGTTATTATGATTCAATTTACGCTAACTCGATTTATATTCAGGATACGCTTGCATACTTAGGAGGAGGAGAGCTGCACATACTAAACATTTCCAATCCTGACTCGGTGATAAAAGTCGGTTCCTACGATTATAATGATGACGAATATTATATCGCAGATATATTGGTAAAAGATACTCTCGCATATCTTGGATTAAACACAATTGACGAGGAAGTTGACTCAAACCGTTTGCAGATAATAAATATTTCCGATCCTGCATCTATAAAGGATATCGGTCTTTTTATTGTTCCCGGAAGCATATGGGCTTTAGGTATTGAAGGCAATTTTGCTTACGTCGATTTTTACAACAGAGATCTGGGTAGTTATGGTTTTCTTATAATTGACGTATCAACTCTTTCTTCCCCTTTCCAGACCGGAACATATGGACTGGGCGGTCGAAACTGTGAAGTATGGGTCAAGGACTCCCTCGCATATGTTGCTGCTTACTCAAGAGGACTTAGTATAATAAATGTATCGGATCCTTCCGGCCCTTTTGAGATAGGATTTTTTGACACACAGGGTAAAGCTTATGATGTATTTGTTCAGGATACATTCGCTTATGTGGCAGATGGTGACAGTGGATTGAGTATAATTAATATATCAGACCCTTACCATCCAACTGAGACAGGTTTCTGTGATAGCCTTGGTTGGAGTGTCGGGGTATGGGTTCAGGATACATTCGCTTATGTGGCAGATCGTAGTAGTATAGTCAACGGTGGTGTACGAATAATAAACGTTGCCGATCCGTCTTCGCCAGACGAGGTTGGTTTTTATTATGAGACTCTTAGAGAGGCATGTAATGTTTGGGTTAAGGATACTTTTGCATACGTGGCAGATGGTGACAGCGGACTCCGCATATTGAATGTATCAGATCCTGCGTCTATAAGTGAGATTGGCAGTAGTCCGGGTGCATTCACGAATCTATATATTAGCGATACCCTTGCCTATGTAATTGATGATTATAAAGGAGGTCTGCACATCATAGGTATATCTAATCCTTCCTCACCGGTAGAGATTGGTTCTTGTAATACACCCGGGGATTATAATGAAGGTATATGGGTTCAGGATGGACTCGCTTATATTTCTGGTCTTATTGATAATCCTTCATATACGGCATCGTTATTTATCGTCGATGTTACCAATCCTGCTTCTCCTGTTGAAGCCGGATTTTATAATATGCATGATGAGTTTTGTCCTTCTGGCGTATATGTTAAAGACAGCCTTGCCTATGTTGGTTATGATGTTCATGGTCTATACATCTTCAAATACACAGGACCGGTAAGCGGGATAGAAGAATTTAAACCTGAAAAAACTACATTCAATATATCAAGTATCTCAAACACAATAAACATAGATTACTCGATCGTAACCGAAAAAGAAAAGGTAAAAATAGAAATATTCAATATCCTCGGTCAGAAGGTGGCATCTCCGGTCGATGGTATAAAAGACAGAGGTAATTACACCCTGAACTGGTCCGGTAAAACGGGAATTTATTTTGTTAAAACGGAGATAGGGAAGAAAACTTACAAAGAAAAAGCTTTATTGCTAAAGTAAAAGAAAGCTTACTTTATAATAAGAACATTTTCGGGAATAGTAGTGGAGGTAATTTATTTAATTGCCTACCCCCCAAAATTTTGTGCTCAAACATTACAAGTTTAGTATTAACAAGTATTTGCGCCGAATTTTCTCGAGATGGTCGTTTAGGAATCTTACTTTTTCCTCTGTGTTCTCTTAAAAACATAAAATTAAAGGGGTTGTGGTTGGGCTTTGTGTTCTCTGTGTCCTCTGTGGTAAAAAATGGGGGTAGGGGGAATTATTTAACTGCCTACCCCCAAAATTTTTACGCCGAATCATCCAAAGTTAGTTATCGCAATACTTATAAGAAATTTCATGCTGGGATAAGCTATTTACGAATATTCGTAGAAAGAGAGGGATTACCGTCCGAGAAAGACGTGGTCAATTTCCCCTGCGAGGAAATTGCCACTCGGCTCTCGGGCTTGTCCCGTGGAATAGAAAAACTATTCGTGAGATAAGCTATTCCACGGGATGAACTCCTTTTGAAATGCAAGCATTTCAAAAGACCATGCCCGCTCACCCTCCGAGACGCTTTCCTGGACGGCAATCCCTCTGATTCTCGCCGACTTAATTAATAAAAAAAATGGGGGGCAGGCAAAATTATTTAATACTTGACATTTAATCTCGTTATCCTTATAATATCTGAAACATTTGAAAAAAAGGAGGTAGTAATGAAAAAAGTTTTTTTATTGTTAGTAGTTATACTTGTAGCTCTGCCCTTAAGCGCTAGACCGAAACTTGAATTCGCACCAAGAGCAAGTCTCTATATTAGTAGCGTAAATTTTGGGATTGGGGCCGATATTATAGCCAATCCTACAAAGAACATCGGCTTAAGAGTTAACCTGGCTGAACTGATTTTTGGAGATTATACGCTTTTCACTATTAACCGTCCAGGCAATTTAGAAGTACTCCTTTATACTCCAGTCGCAAACATCATCTCATATTTCGATCTGATTTTTGGCTTGCAGGCGGGCGATGTAGCTACCGTAGTAACGATCGGGGGAGGAGCCGGATATGAAACAACCATGGGGAAAAAGAATAAATTCTTTCTCGAACCCAGCCTTATTATTGCAACCGGCGATGGCGATACAGATTTTACATTTAGACTATCCGGCGGTTTAAAATTCGGAATTTTCTAAGAAAAAAATAAGCCGGCAATGAATTAAGATTTATATTTTAATTCCGTTTTATCCTATAAAGCCCCATGAATCAATTCATGGGGCTTTTACAATAACATATCTAAAAGAAAATATCCCCTTGTTTCAAACATAAAATATCTTTATAATTTAACTAAACACGGGGGTATTTTGAACAAAATAAAAGACCACTTTGAAAAAGAAGCAAAAGAATTCGATAATATAATAGTAAAACTAATCCCTTTTTATAACGAAATGCTGGAAGCCTTAACGAATGCTCTTGGATATCCCAAAACAAAAAGAATAAGGGTAGCTGACATAGGCTGTGGAACCGGAACGGTCGGGAAAATGATTCTGGAAAGGTACCCTAACTCGATTTTAACATGCGTAGACATCGCAGCAAACATGATAGAGACGGCAAAAATCAAACTCGTAAAATATAAAAATGTTGAATACATAGTTGAAAACTTCTATAATTTTAATTTTAACAGAAAATATGATTGCATAGTAACATCCCTTGCCCTTCATCATTTAAGAAACGATCGAGACAAGAAAAAGTTTTTCAAAAAAATCTTCAAGGCGCTTAACAAAAAGGGGGTCTTTTATAATGCCGATATTGTCTTAGGTTCGAGTGAGAGCTTACAAAATTTATATATGAACAAGTGGAAAGAATTTATGCAGAAAAATGTCCCCATGAGTGAAGTTGAGAATATATGGTGTCCCAAATACGAAAACGAAGATAGACCTGCGAAAGTAATAGACCAGATTAAATGGCTGGAAGAAATAGGATTTAAAAAAACAGATATAATCTGGAAACACTATAATTTTGCCGTTTATGGAGGAGTAAAACCTTAAATTGTAATGAAACTTTTAAGTTCTAGATTAGAAAAAAATATAGATAAGGAAATTATAGAAAACATAGTTAAAGAGAAATATAATCTTGCAGTTAAAAATATAGAGTTTTTTTTCGATAAACTATATAAAAAAATCCCCGCAAAAAAAAGGATTTCTTACGGAAGAGTCCATATTATAAAAATTCTGTCAAAATATATTTTTGATAAATTGTCCGAAAAAGAACCTATTAACTTCGAGATCGCTGCCGATTTGTACGAAAATAGTAATGATTTTAAAAGTAAAGGTGTCTCTCTCGGAATAATCTCTTTCTGCGGTGTGGAAGAGCCTAAAAGAACTCTACCTTACTTTGTGTCTGTCGCCGATTCCCCGGATTTCGATACAAGAGAGATGGCTCAAATGTTTTTCAGAAAAATCATAAAAAACCATCCCGCGACGGCTAAGAAAATCTTACTCAACCTCGTAAATTCAAGTTATTCCAACATCCGTCGATTCGTCGCCGAAACTTTAAGACCCGTCAAAGAGAATAAATGGTTTAATGAAAGACCCGAATACCCTTTATCGATACTTAGAAACTTATTTAAAGAAAACTCATCATACCCGAGGACTTCCGTCGGTAACAATTTAAGCGATCTCGCAAAACACAACCCTGAACTCGTTTATAAACTGGCAGAAGAACTCGTCGGCAGCGGAAATGAAAACTCATACTGGATCGCATACAGGGCTTGTAGAAACCTGGTTAAAAAAGATAAAAATAAAGTTATGAACTTGTTGAAAGTCGATGAATACAAATACAAAAATAAAATTTATAAGAGAAGTGCTCGTAAAAAAAGTTAAAGCAAAATCGATTCTTAGAAAAGGGAAAAAGGTAGATTCCTGGTTTCTGATAAATTACGGAATGAATCTCTACAGAGGTTGTTCTCATAACTGCGTATACTGTGACGGACGAAGCGAAGGGTATTATGTCGACGGAGAATTCGGAGAAGAAGTAACCGTAAAAATAAACGCGATAGATGTTCTAATGCGAGAATTAGATCCAACAAGAAAGAGAGTTCCTTTAAAACATTACTTTGTCGGATTGGTCGGTGGAGTCGGAGACAGTTACCAGCCTCTGGAGAAAAAATACAAATTAACCCGTCAGGCTCTCAATTTATTTTGCGAGAGGAAGTTCCCGGTTCATATTCTTACAAAATCAACACTTATAGAAAGAGACATCGATATAATCAAAAAGATAAACGAACAAACCAGAGCAATTGTTTCTTTCAGCTTTTCTTCCGCTGACGACGAAATAAGCTCTATTTTCGAACCCGGCGTACCCTCTCCGAGGGAGCGACTGAAAACTTTATCTAAATTCAAAAAAGAGGGAATAGCCTGCGGGATGTATTTAATACCCGTTATCCCTTTTATAACGGATACGCCGGATGTTATGGAAGAAACAATCAAAAAAGCAAAAGAAACGGACCTCGATTTCATAGTCTTTGCAGGAATGACTTTAAAAGAAGGCAGACAGAAGGAATATTTCATGAAAACACTCGAAGAAAAATTCCCGGGACTTATTCCCCACTACGAAAACATATATTTAAAGAACAAGTGGGGAGAACCAACAAAAGAATATCAAAAATCCATACATCAGATATTTAACCTGCTCAGCAAGAAATATAAAATCGCGCGACGCATGCCGGCAAATCTTTATAATGACATACTGGAGGAAAACGATCTTGTAACAGTTATGCTAGAACAGCTCGACTACCTGGTAAAACTCGAAGAAAAGCCTTCTCCCTACGGGTATGCCGCTTATTCCATATCAAAGTTAAAAGAACCTTTATCCGGTATGAAAGGAAGTTTACACAGCATAAAGGGAGTCGGTAAAGTAACAGAGTCTATAATAAAAGAAATATTGAAGACAGGAAGTTCCGGGTATTACGAGAAATTGTTATGTTGAATATTTACTGTAAAGGCTCAAGACGGGAATGCTTCACCACATTCACAAACTTTTTATAAAATCAAAAGGAGGTCAAATGCTTAAGATTAAATACTTGTTTTTCATCCTCATCTTTTGCGGTATTTTCATTGGATGTGCAAAGAAAGAAAACGACCGGGACGTTTTATTCCAGATATCAACAATTAACGCCTTACTTGAAGGAATATATGACGGAGAAATTACTTTTGAAGAGTTAAAACACCACGGCGACTTTGGACTCGGCACTTTTAACGGGCTTGACGGCGAGATGCTAATGCTAGACGGGAAGATTTATCAGGTAAAAGCAGACGGCAAAGTCTATACAGTAGAAGATTCGATGAAAACTCCTTTTTCAGCAGTTACCTTTTTCGAAGAAGATAAAGCTTTTGTTTTAGATTCCACCCTTGATTATAAATCACTGGAAGAGGTTATGGATGAAATTCTCCCGACAGAAAATATATTTTACGCAATAAAAATAGAAGGGAATTTCAAATATGCTCGTACACGAAGCGTACCAGCTCAAGAGAAACCATATCCACCACTTTCGGAAATCGTAAAAACCCAGCCCGAATTTGAATTCCACAACACAAAAGGAACACTAGTAGGGTTTAGAATCCCTGAGTATCTAAACGGAATAAATGTACCGAAATACCATCTACATTTTATCACGGAAAATAAAAAAGGAGGAGGTCACCTTCTCGAGTGCGAAACAAACAATATAAAAATCTGCATAGATTACACAGAAAAACTTTTTGTATCTTTACCAGAAACGAAAGAATTCTACGATGCCAATTTAGATATGGAAGAAGATTTAAAAAAGGTTGAAAGATAAAATTCTATGGAACTTACTTTAAATTCATAAGGTCTTATAAAAAAAGGAGGGATTATGTTAAAATTTAAAAGTATCTTTTTATTCGGTTTAACATTCCTACTTGTTCCGTCCATATTTGCCGAAACGGGAACCGATAGTATAATTTCAACCGATGTAGAAAAACATAGAACCGGTGTTTCTATCGGAATAAATGACTTACCATGGGACGCAACAGGCGTTTCCCTACGCTGGTGGAGAAAAAATGGAAGCGGAAGAGAGTTAACTATAAATAGAAGCTATATAAGGTATTCCAGAGGAGAAAGGACCGAAGAAGATTCTCTGGGAATAGAAATCGAAGAAACAACTAGGGAGAAATATATAAACATCCCAGAAATCACATATAGTTTCCTGAACAGAAAAGCTATCGGAGCCGAAGGGATGTATCTTGTAAAAGGAATAGGCATAGGCACAGGCTTCCGTATTTCCTATGACAATACTTATGCACCTGAAAGTGATATTAGCCGGGAATACAAATATTATTCAGGGGATTTAACCCTTCACTTTCCTATAGGAATAGAACATTTTTTTCTGGAAAAATATCCCAGCATAAGTTATTCTTTAAGTGCTGACATTTACGGAACCATCTCTTTTTATAATAGAAAGGATATAACAGCATATCCCGATTCTTATCCGTACAACATTCGTACTGTTGACGATAGGTATATACAAACTTCTTTTGGGATTTCTCCTTCTTTTTATCTTAGAGCTTACTTCTAAAAATAAAAAGTTTTTCTATAAGGAAAGAACCTAAAACTTTAGGTATAAAGAACCCAAGCAAAGCACTCTTTTCAAATGAAACCGGAAGATTCAACAAATAAATTCTGGAACTAAAATATAGTTCTTGAATCAAAATAGATAAACAACCCAAAAGGAGGGACAAATGAATAAAGTACTAAATATAATATTTCTACTAATAGTAAGTTTGCTAAGTATAACAATAAACGCCCAGTTAACAGAAACGCCCGGCGAAAAGGACGCTTCCTCTCCATATTTTTTAGTACAGGGAGAAACTGACGTAGAAAGTTTTCCTCTCCTTCTAACAAAAGCAGACGTAAATATTGCCGGAGTAATTGCGGAAATCGAATTAACACAGGTTTACAAAAACGACGGAGAAAAAACAATAGAAGCTGTATACGTCTTCCCGCTCGGCACAAAATCGGCAATTCACGCTATGAGAATGAAAATAGGAGAACGAATAATAGACGCGGAAATAGAAGAAACGGAAAAAGCAAAACAAATATATGAAGACGCAAAAGACCAGGGAAAAGTCGCATCACTTTTAGAGCAGAAACGCCCGAACGTTTTCCAGATGAAAGTCGCGAATATCATGCCCGGAGACGAAGTACAAGTAATAGTTAAATATACAGAGATGCTTGTTCCGGAAAAAGGAATATATGAATATGTATTCCCGACAGTCGTAGGACCAAGATTCACAGGAGAACAAAAAGATAAGGAAGACTGGACAGCCACCCCCTATCTACACGAAAAGGAAAAACCTCCTTATAAATTCGATATAAAAGTTAATCTAAAAACAGGAATCCCAATTTCAAAAGTTATGGTACCCACACATAATGTCGACATCGACAAAGAATACGACAAAGCAACAATAACTTTATCGAAAAACGAGAAATACGGAGGAAATAGAGACTTTATCCTCCAATATTCACTCAAAGGAAATAAAATAGAGACCGGTCTCCTGCTATATCCGGGCGAGGAAGAAAACTTCTTCCTTCTTATGCTTGAACCTCCAGACCGGGTAAATATTAATATGGTACCTCCCCGTGAATATCTATTTGTCGTAGATGTTTCTGGTTCAATGCACGGCTTCCCTCTCGATGTGTCAAAAGCTCTGATAAAAAAGATAGTCGAAGGATTAAGAGAAAAGGATTACTTTAATATTCTATTCTTCGCCGGAGGCTCTTCAGTGCTCTCACCTGAACCGCTCTCCGCGACAAAAGAGAACAAAAAGAAAGCAATAGAAATGGTTATGTCTCAGATGGGCGGGGGCGGAACGAGATTACTCGATGCTCTAAACAGAATATCGACTCTTCCCAAAAAAGAAGGCCTATCAAGAATTATTGTAGCCGCTACCGATGGATACATTTCCGTGGAGAAAGAAGCTTTTGACCACATAAGAGAAAATCTCGGAGAGAATAATTTCTTTGCTTTCGGCATAGGTTCATCCGTAAATCGCTACCTCATCGAAGGAATGGCGCGCGCCGGAAAAGGCGAACCTTTTATCGTTATAAACCAAAGTGAAGCTGAGGAGAAAGCCGATAGATTTTTAAACTATATTCAAAACCCTCTGCTAACCGATATAAAATCTTCTTTTAAAGGATTCGATGCTTACGATATCGAACCAATCAGCGTACCTGATCTCTTTGCCGAAAGACCTCTTGTCCTTTTCGGCAAGTACAAAAAAGCCGATGGAAATATAATTATAACCGGTCAAACGGCAAATGGTAATTATAAAAAAGAAATAAACGTTAAACCTTCTATGGAAGATAAAGACAATTCTGCAATCAAATATCTGTGGGCAAGAGAGAGAATTGCGAAACTGGACGATTACGGGAAAGTAGGGACAGACGTGAAAGACGAAGTAACCAAACTCGGACTTAAATACCATCTTATGACCCAATATACCTCATTTGTCGCGGTAGATAAGATGATACGCGAAACAGGAGAAGTTGTTACCGTAAAACAGCCCCTACCTCTTCCTCAAGGTGTGAGCGATTATGCAGTAGGAGGTTATGCTTCAGCGCCAGGATTAACAGGGGGTCGAGGCGTCATGATGAAAGCAGCAACAGAATATGCTCCATCAACCAGCTTAGATCTGTCAGGAGGAACTCCTGCGGAACAAAAGGAAATAAGGGCAAACTTCTATATTAACAAAGCAACCTTAGGTCCAAAAACCAACCTGAAGAAACTGAAAGAAATTCTTTCCGACCAACTTGAGGCGGGATTTGAAGTTATCTTAAAAAACTGGAATCTTAAGACTTTAACTATACAAATCGAAATAGAAGCAGGTAAAATCAAAAAGTTCGAAATCAAAAACTACAAAACATCTAAAGGAAAAGTATGCGAAGGATGCCTTAAAAAGTCGGTAAAAAGAGAATTAAACAACCTGAAGCTTCCTGCCGATATAAAAGGTACTCTCGAATTAACCATAAATTATATTTAAGAACCCTTAGCTTACCAACACTTCCGTTTTTTTAGGCTCTGATAAGACCACTCCTTACCAGAGCCTATCCATCATAGCACCAGAGCTGCCAATTGATGGCACCAACAACAAATAACAGAAAGTTTTTACTGTTTTTCCCCACACCCCATTTTTTAACAACAAATTGCACAAATTACACAAATATATTAAGAATATTTTTTATTAATTACAAATAGAATTTCTTTTGTTTTTATTCGTACTATTCGTGTGATTCGTTATTCCTAATTTTGGGAAAGGTTGGGTTTTAAACAAACAAAATTTAAGTTTTTGTCTCTGTGTACTTTGTGTGTTCTTTTTTTCTTTGTGACTATGAGAGAAAGTCAACCCCCCTTATTTATTTTTCGCCAAGAACTTTTTGTATTCCTTTATTTTCTTATCATGTAGCTTCTTATTCATATATCGGTAACACTTTCTGTCTCTA